>Ga0310695_10013770_pt1 | contig 11034 bp, 8 predicted proteins | sample RumenRJG_04DNA_FD_203882 | JGI IMG/M metagenome (GOLD analysis project Ga0310695, IMG submission 203882) | Bovine rumen microbial communities from Lethbridge, Alberta, Canada - RJG_04 (v2) (version 2) | ecosystem: Host-associated > Mammals > Digestive system > Stomach > Rumen | place: Canada... | reverse complement strand
AGGTCAAATACCTTGCCTTCGATAGCCTCGCTGTTGATGCCACGGATGCTTACAGGAGGAAGATCCTTGCCTTCGGCCTTGAAGTTCTCCATAACAACATATACGTCGTATGCATTCACTTCGAATATAACCTCAACTTGAACAATCTTATCAACATAGTTGCTCAAATCTACGTTGTAGGTGACAAGTCCGAGAGTATCGGGTTCAACGAATGATTCGCCATCAAGCAGCGGAACAGTTTCTTCGCCCTCTTCAGTATGAATGACTGCGTAAAGCTTGTCAGCTTCCTTCCAGGTGTAAGCGTTGTAAGGTGGCTGTGCAAAGCGGCTCCATGTGAATGCTGCAAAGTCGAACGAGAAGACAGCTTCTGCCTGGTTGATGTGCATTGGAGGAAGCTTAGCGTAGTTCTTGCCCTCGATGTAGCGATTGCCGAGTTCATAGCCGCTTGCATCAGTTGGAACCAAAGTGCCATAGGTATTAGCCTCGGAAATGGTGAGGTTCGAATCCCAGCCTGTAGGAACGTCATAAAGGCTGTTGGCACCAGTCGTGTAAGCCCAAGGCAGTTCGATGATGGTGATGGCCTTTGCCATAACTGTATCGGGTTCAGAAGAGAAGCCATATTGCTGACTATAGCTGTAAGCAAGGAAATAGTACTCCTTGCTTGCCTCCAGACCTTCGAGCTTGAAACCTGTAGTAGCAGGACCAAAGTAAGCTACCTTGCCACCGCCTTCGATTTCGTCACCGGTCTTGTAGGCATCAGAGATTTCGCCGTGATAAGCACGCACACCATAGTTACCTGGATTATGTGTGATATCACTTACAACAACGAATACCTGATCGCCAGCCTCATCGGCAGCTACGTCGAGTGTGAAGCTATCCTTGGTGATGTCATAAATGCTGAGAGGACCGGGCTTGCCAGGAGAGGTAGCAACGGTGCCAACAAGTGGATCTGCGGTATTATACTGTGGACCATTGAAACCATACTTGTTGCTTGCGAAGATAGTAAAGGTATATTCAGTGGTACCCTTCAGATCATATGCTTTGAAGGTATTTTCCTTGGTGTAATCAACAACAACACCATTACCGATAGCGTCACCCTTTTCGTAAGTCTTCTGAGCCTCAGGAACAGCATTGAGAGCGCCTTCTGAAACTACAACGAGCGAATAGTCGGCATTGACAGCTGGAGTAAATGTACCAGAGATTGTGGTAGCTGTTTTACCGGTAACCTCAAAGTCGGTGGGTTGTGCATCAGGTGCTACAACATCAGTAGGATAAGTGAAGTAGAGAACGGTGTTATCCACAACAGACGAACTGAGGGTGGAAGATGCGCCCTTTGTGCGGCTTATGGTATCAAAATCACCACCAATGCAGGTGATGTCTTCAGGACCTGAACCACGAACACCAGCAATCCAGGAATATGAATTGGTAAGTGCAGTAGTGCCGTTGATGCCACAAACGATATCACCATTCTCCATAAGGGCAAAACCAAAATTGATGGCATCGGAATCGTTCAAGCCATATCCTTTGTAACCTACGATGAGCATTCGTGCTGGAGCTTCACCCATCAAGATATAGCCAATTTGGAGACCTGTAGAGGCCTTGATACCACCATCATTGCCAAAATAGATAGTGTTGTCGTAAGCCTCATTGTAGTTGGTGAAGAAATAGCTGTTGGCAATAGCAGAAATGTTTTCTGTTGCACCAAGCTTGATTGCACCACCTGTACTTGGCACGAAGTACTTCATTGTCTCACCTGCAAATGGGAAGTCGAAACCGATTTCGAAAGCCTTGCCTTCAGTTCCGCCCCACTTGGAGGTAGCAACGGTACCATCGGCAAAGATGTACTCGAATGGTGTTTCGATGGTGGCATCGGGTGCCAATACTTGATTGAAATTGTCCACATTGAGCAATCCGGCAACCATTTCGGCAGGTGCCACAAATTTGCTGAATCCATAGCCAGCGACCAATTGTGCCTGAGCTACTGTTGCTGTTCCTAAGAGAGCAGCGAGAATGATGGAAACTTTTTTCATAGTAAATATTTATTAGGGGTTAAAAATGGTTCAAAAGTTTATTTTATTAATTCGGAATTACGTAATAACGTTATACCGGAATTACGTAATTCCAAAATAAATTAAAAAAATTATCTGAATACTTTCTTTGTCTGGCCATTTTCGCGCACGATGTAGATGCCCTTGAGGTCATTGTTTCCACTGACGAGGCGACCCTGCATATCGAAAATCTTGCGGTTATTACCGAAGTCCTTGCGAATCTCATTCACACTTTGGATACCAGGCATAGAGCCATCGAAACCGATGCGCTGCAGGCAGAGGGCGTCGCGTTTGTCAGTTTCGGAATCACTTCCACCATCTTCCCAGAAAGCATACCAGCAATCGTGACTTGGATCTACAAGGCTTTTGAGCCCTGCACGATAGCGACCGCCATCGACAATAGGAATAACGGCATCGTATTCCGATCGAGGTTGTCCATCGGAGAGGTTACGGATAGACATCTCGCAAGGTACATCATAATAGGAGTGGAATATCTGATAGAACACACCAAATGTACCATCGCTACCTGGCTTGATGGAAATATAGGAAACCGATTTTGGCTCGTCATCGATGCGCATAATATCAATACCCTCATCGCCATAGAGAAGTTCACCTTCCATTGAAACGTGTTGGATGGCAATGTTTCCCCACGACTGGCCACCACTTGTCTGGCGATAAACAGCCAGGAAGCCTGTTCCTTGTCCATCGGGATACACATCAGGATTGTATTGATTCCATTCGGTGTAGCTCAATCGGATGTCGGCACCACCTTCGGCATTGGTCATTCCCAAGGTACCATCATTCTTGACGTAAGCCATATAAGCATGAGGAATGTTGCTGACTGTACGGTCGTCGTGCCATGCGCAGATCACGCCGCCATCGCCCGAAGGCTTTACATCGAGGAAGGTCCAGAGGGGCACGCTGCCGAAACCGCCATCATAAATAGTCACACGCTTTGACCAAGCCTCTGTACCGTCGGCATTGTACTTCATAGCTGAAAGATATTCGCTCGACGAACGTCCCCAAACGAGGATGAATTGATTGTTGCCTGCATCGACAACGTAGGGATAGTCATTATAAGAACCTGCCAATTTGGTCTCCATGGGGTCCCACTGGGATTCGCCATCCTTTGTAATCTTCTGCATCGAAACGGCGGTGCTGGTGTTCATCCACATCCAAGCAAAGATGTTCGAGCCATCCTCAAGTTCGCAGATGCTCATTGCAGCATTGGAATTACACTTCATGGCATTATCGACGGGCACTCCCTCCTCATCCCAGACGTGTGTTCCATCGGGACGCAGGCGATATGCTGTGTAGTTCATTACACCTTCCTCATAGTTGCTGTTGCGGCGGTCGTGTACTACAATGGTTATCGTAGAGTCGCGGTTAGCATACATATACTGGTTGCATACGGTCCACGACTGGTTGTCGTAGGCAGAAAGCAGAAGACCATCGTCACCGAACTTGCGCTCGCCTTCGGGTGTGAAGGCCTGAACACGCATGTTGTAGGTGGTCGTACGGCTGTCTTCTATGGCAGTACTTGCCGGGTTATCGCCGAAGAACCAGACGGTGCCATCGACTCCGACACAGACTTCCTTCGAATAGAATCCCTTATCTTCAGGGAAAATAGTGGTTGCGACATCGCGGTCGGTACTCCACTGGGCAAATGCCGAAGCTGAGCAGCATGCTGCAGCAGCGAGCAGGATGTAGAATTTTTTCATTCTTTAAGGGGTTAAATTGATTTAGGTATATTTTTTCGGAATTCCGAAAAAGAAAAATTATTTCAAAACAGCTCCGTCGAGGCCGTATTTGACTCCTGTCAGTCGATTGTGGATGACAAGTCGTCCATTATGCCATTCATAGCGAATGCCGGAATCAACAGCGTCAGAGCGGAGAACTTCGATGGCCTCAGGTTCCTTGGCTGCAGTGCGGAAGAAGATGCGGTAGCCATGGCCGGTGAATTCGAGCTGTTGGGCCAGTAGGGAGCCGCTCTCGTTGTACCACTTCACGTTGCCGCGTGGTGTCATGATGCCATTACCCCAGCTGTCGGTAAGTTCGTAGCAATAGATGTTACCTGGCTGGAGATAGAGCGTATCGACGTAGGTGACTTGTTTGGTGCTGTCGGGGAAAGGTCCCGTCTCATAAAGCATCATTCCCGTGGTGTCGCGCAGCAGGAATCGGTTGTCCGAAGCAAAATAGTCTTCCTTGATCTTGACAACGATATTGCCCTCCACGTTGATGAGCGAGTTGAAAGTGCCGCTGACGGTTTGCTTACTGCAAGGCTTGCCATTGACCGAAGTCACAGCGATTTCGTATTCATTGCGTCCCTCTTCCTGTGTCTGAATCCAATCGACAGGAAGCATCACATATCCGCGTGTCTGTCCAGGGATGCTTCCGTTCCAGGATGCTTGTTTGGTTTGTTCGTTGAGTGTTACATCGAATGTGGCTGCGGTAATCTCCTCATTGCCGAGGTTCAGCAGATAAACTTCGCAGAAGTTGAATCCCCAGTTGCGGGTAGGCATCACCTTATAGGGCTGGAGTTCGAAAGCAAGAGGCAGGGCAAAGTCATCCGAAGTGGGCTTGTTGGCCAGGCAGTTGACAATATTTCGATTGTTGTCGCTGACTATTCCCGTCAGTTCGACGTTTTCAGGCACAACAGCTTCGCCACGATAATCCTCGGGCAGCACATATTCATAATGGCGCTTGAAGTAGGTGCCTGCCTCCACTTCGCCGAGCGGCTCACCCCAGACAGGAGTCACATAGTCACGCAGCACACGGTTGTGGTCATAAGCCATCATATTGTCGCCGCCACCTGCCTGATAGCCGACAAGGTGGTTCTGCGTTAGGGCTATCGACAAAGCATAGAAACTGGTTTCAAGTGCAAATCCTTCGACATCGATGCGCAGCGTGCGGTCAGCGGCCGAATAGGTGCTTTGCATCCACAGGTTGACAGGAGCTGTGGTATGTGCTTCGTTGCGTGCCATAGACACCCAGGAACCACGATCGACAATGACACCCATTCCGTTGGGGTCATGACGATTGACCATACCCGAAGGGAATGCATCGGGACCATAATAGTCGGCAATCGAGTCACCAGCTTCCGAACGGTAATCGGGGAGTGCACGGCTCGAAGGATCGGCATAATGTCCCGTGTGTATCGAAATGGCGTGTACCAATTCGGGTTGTGCCAGCATCACATTTTCGACAACGATATCGCCATCAGGGCAGTTGCCGCACAGCACGCCCGTATAGTCCTCAATAAGCGCATGGCGTGGCTCTGGAGCCGATGAAACGTGCCATGTGCTGGTTTCGGGCTTGCAATGAGTAGCATTCACAATCTCGTGCTTCTCATTGGTAAGCAGCGTGATGAGTTCAAGCTGGCGATAGTCGGTATCGGTGTTCTTATATGAAGTGGGAACCTGGTATTCGTAGTGTCGGGTGAAGTAACTGCCCACCGAAAGGGGGCCGAGTGGCTCACCCCACACAGGAGTCAGGTAGTCGCGAAGCACGTGATTGTGGGGATATTCGTCACCCATCAATCCGCCAGCCTGAGGTCCGAGGATGGAGTCCTGCGTCAATGCAACGGCAAGATAGAGTGGGTTGCGAGAATCATTGTCGGCATACTGCACATATCCTTCCACATCGATGGCGAGCAATCCCGTGGCCACATCGTAACGCGAAGCCGACCAGAGATTGACGGGTGTAGTTTCGGCGATATATGACTCGACCTGCCCTTCCCATATGGAACGCGAAGTGAGCACGCGGCCTTCGTATTCTCGGCGATTCACCATACCGATAGGGAAGCTCGATGGGCCGTAATAGTTGCCAATCACATTTCCTGCCGAGGTGTTGAAATCCGGTTGATCGTCGTATCTCGACTCTGCATAACTTCCATAGTGCACACTAATGACCTCAACCAGGTCGGGGTGTTCTTCAAGCAACGATGCGGCAATCTTGTGTCCCTGTGGACAATATACGCAATGTATGCCCGTGAACTCTTCCAACACGGCGTGACGATGCTGTACCTCGGTCGATACGTGGTAACCTGCCATAACCATAGTTGGGAAGGATAGAGTCAATGCTGCTATAACAAATAGTCTTCTCATCTTATTATATAATAGATTTATGCAAAGTCTTGTAGTACATTTTTTTCGACGCAAATATAAGGATATTTTCAAACATTCGTGCAAAAAATGTGGAAAAATAGTAAAATTACATTACATTTTTTTGCAAAATGTTATTTTTTTGATGTTTTTATTGCTTTTTACCGCGCATTTATTTATCTTTGCACCCAAAAGAATCAGTACAATAACATTATAGATATGAAAAAGCTTTTCCTTACAGCCGCCTGTGCATTATTTGCAGCAGGCTTGAACGCACAAACCACCTATCTTGAATATTGCAACGCTGGCGACTTATGTTTCAGCAAAGAAGATTACAAGGGAGCCATTGAGAACTACATCAAGGCGCTCGAACTCGACACCGAGAAGTCCGATTACACCACCGCCATGCAGCTCGGCAGCTGCTATGAGCAGATTGAGGAATGGCAGAAGGCTGGCGATGCCTTCAAGGATTCCTATATGCGCGGCAACTACGATGCGGGCGTCATCAATAACATGCGTCGTTGCTACGAGACGGCAGGTTGCACCGATTGCCTCAAGACCGCCTACAACGAGATTGCCACAGCATATCCCGAGCAGGAATTTGCCATGGCAAAACGTTTGTACAATATCTACAATAAGGAGCAGGACAATTTCAACTGCTTGAAGAGCCTCGAGACGATGCTGCGTGATCCCGAACTCACCGAAGAGAACCGCTTGAAGTACCTCAAGAATGCGGCAAGCTTCGCCTTGAAGATGGATTCGACCGACATTGCCGAAAGTTACTACGAGAAGGTGCTCGAAATTGTGCCCAACGATGCCGATATACACAAGGCTCTGGGCATAGGTCTATACAATCAGATTGGCAATATCGACAAGAACGCACAGGCAGCCTACAGCGCCAAGCAGAAGGCAGGCACAGCCACACGCCACGACTACTCAATGATGCTCACCGCCACCAAGCGCGCCACTCTCAAATATGGCCCCAAGGCTGTCGAGCACCTCAAGATTGCCAATCAGACGATGAAGGACCCTGAAATCACCAAGATCATCGCCAAGCTGCAGAACAATATTGCGGCGTATTCGAATAGATAAGGGTTGGTATTTATTTTTCGTAATTCGGAATAACGGTATTACGGTATACCGAAATAACGAAATTACGGTATTACGTAATGCCTACCGAAAATCCTAACCCCTCAAAATCTTGTCCAGCTCCTTCATTCCCTCGCTTGCACCCTTTTGGATCTGAGTGACTTCGCGATAGGGCGAATGAACGGGCTTCGGGTCGATAAGCCAGATGGGCGCTTTAGCCGGGGCATAACGCAGCAGGCTGGCAGCGGGATAGACGTTGAGCGACGTGCCAATCACCACTACGATGTCGGCTGTCTCCATGATGTCGGCTGCACGGCTCAGGTTGGGAACGTCTTCGCCGAAGAAGACGATGTGCGGACGTAGTTGCACGCCGTGGCTGTCCACATCACCCATCTTGATGTCGGGATTCTCGGGATCGAGCGGATAATAGACGCCCTGGTCATATCCCTCGGGACGGCATTTCATCAGTTCGCCATGCAGGTGCAGCACGTTTTTGGCACCTGCCTGTTCGTGCAGGTTGTCAACATTCTGTGTGATGACCTGCACGTCGTACATATCTTGCAGCGCAGCCACGAGCTTGTGTCCCTCGTTGGGCTTGCAGTCCTTGAACTTGCGACGCAGCATATTGTAGAAGTTGAGGCACACCTCGGGTTGACGCAGCCATGCTTCATGGGTGCACACTTCCTCCACACTGTAGTTTTCCCAAAGTCCATCGCTGTCGCGGAAAGTAGAAATTCCGCTCTCGGCACTCATACCGGCACCAGTCAAAAAAACAATTCTTTTCATGATAATATTTTGTTAGTTAATCCTTAACTCAAATTGTTAATTGTTATTTATTAATTGTTATTTAAATATGTATTTTATTGGTTTGATGTTGCAAAAATACATAACTTTTATGAAAAATGGTAAAAAAGAAGTAAAAAATTACCAATATATGCTGAAAAACACTATCTTTGCGCCGCGAATTATCAAAAAATCAACAATTATATTCAAAAAAATTATGAAAAAGTTCATTCTTAGTGTAATGGCTGTAGCTGCTCTTGCATGCGGTCTTAGCTCTTGTAACAGTGGTGCTCCCAAGGCTACTTATGCCAATGGTGACCTCGACACCCTCGCTTACGCTTATGGCGTTATGTTCGGAACCCAGTATTCTAACTTCCAGGATTCAGGTGTTGTTGTTCCTGAGAAGGTGATGAACCTCGACAACTTCCTTTCTGGTTTCATCAATGCTATTCGTCGCGATTCTACCAAACTTGATATGACTCCCGATGAGGCTCAGCAGTTCCTCCAGGCTTTCCAGGTAAAGCTCCGTCAGGAGATGGAAGAGAAGCGTCAGGCCGAAATCAAGGAGAACAAGACCAAGGGTGCTGACTTCATGGCTGAGAACGCCAAGAAGGAAGGTATTGTAGTTACCGAGAGCGGTCTTCAGATCGAGACCATCAAGGAAGGCACCGGCAAGCAGGCCAAGGACGGCGACAAGGTGCTCGTCAACTATAAGGGTACGCTCATCGATGGCACCCAGTTCGATGCCAACGACTCTACCGAGTTCAGCGTGAACGGTGTAGTGAAGGGCTTCAAGGAAGGTATCCTCAGCATGAAGGAGGGTGGCAAGGCTAAGCTCACCATGCCTTCTGATCTCGCTTATGGCGACCGTGGTGCCGGTCAGAACATCCCTGGCGGTTCAACTCTCGTATTCGATGTTGAGCTCCTCAAGGTCATTCCTGCCGCAAAGAAGTAAATTTCAACCAAAATTCATAAAATAGGACGCATTTTTTATCGAAATGCGTCCTATTTTTCGTTAAAATCGATTTTTTTTCATCATTTTGCTAAAATTTTTGCTTCTTTTTGATTATTATTCCAAAAAACTTCTTATCTTTGCGCCACCAATTTAAAAATACAATAACACTTCTTAATTCATTCCTACTTATGGCCACTGAAAAAATTGATGCGCTCGACAAGAAGATCCTGGATATTGTCACTCGGAACGCACGCATACCTAGCAAGAACGTTGCCATCGAATGTGGCGTGTCTCGTGCTGCTATCCATCAGCGCATCCAACGCCTTATCGAATTGAAAGTCATCACCGGCAGCGGTTATAACGTCGATCCGAAGGTGCTTGGTCTTCAAACCTGTACCTACATCGGCATTCGGCTCGAACGCGGCTCGATGTATCGCGAAGTAGTCAAATGCCTTGAAGCTATTCCTGAAATCGTGGAGTGCCACTTCACGACTGGTCCTTACACCATGCTCTGCAAGCTCTATGCACGCGACAACGAACATCTGATGGACCTCCTGAACAACAAGATCCAGGGCATACCTGGTGTGGTCAGCACCGAGACGCTCATCTCGCTCGAAGAAAGCATCAAGCGCGAGATCTCTATCTGTGGTGACACACCTCCCGACATGTCCACCTTTACAGCCACCGACGACGATTGGGATTAAAAAATAAAAAGAGTGAAAGATATTTCCTTTCACTCTTTTTTGTATCCAAAAACATACGTCCCTTAAAATCCCTAAATATCCCCAAGAATCCCTTAGAATCCCTTAGTTTCATCCCATCCAAGGATTCGCTGAGCCTTCTCTACATCCCCTTCACTCAAGGCGCGACGCACCTCCGACGAGGAATAGTGCAGGCCTGAACCATCGTCGAACACAGGTTCACGCACCACATCCATACCGCAGGCTTTGCCATAGCGCACATAGTCGTCGAAACCCTCTGCGCGATTGCGACCGAAACGGTGGTCGTAGCCAATCAGCAGGCGACGGATGTGCATCTTCTCGCGCAGCATGTCGCGGATGAACTCCTCGGCGGTGAGGTTGCGGACGTCCTCGGTGAAATCCAACAGAAAACAGACATCCACGCCCATCTTGTCGAACTTCTCGAGTCGTTCCTCCAGTGTGTCGATGAGCTGGAGGTCATAGTCGGGCTGCACGACCTTTCTAGGATGGTTGGTGAACGTCACCACAGCCGACATCATGCCGTGTGCCTTGGCTTCTGCCTTCAGATGCTCCAAAAGGAACTGATGTCCCTTGTGAACACCATCGAAAAAGCCAATGCAGGCTGTATATTCGCCCTCAATATTATCAAATTTTCTATAAATTGTCATTTTTTTGTCCGAAATATTTGCTTATATGAAAAAAAAGCGCTATCTTCGCGCCGCGAAAATGCAAAACCCGTATCTGAACGAGGCTCTTCGCAGCCGGTCCCATAGCTCAGTTGGTCAGAGCAGCGGACTCATAATCCGTGGGTCGTAGGTTCAAGCCCTACTGGGACCACTCATTAGATACTGGTTTGAAAATTTTCCGTTTGAGGGGATAAGACGAAGGGATTCGGCTTCTCCCCGATTTTTTTTGCATTATATGCGCCGCAAAGGTACGCATTTTTTCTGTTTTCTCCAAATCTCAGCCGTGAAAATCGCAGAAATAAGGAAGATGTACCCCCATTGTGCTCAAAACACAGCTCCCTACCAAGCGAAGCATCGTCATCGCAAGATTGTACCACTTCGTACCAAGCAGAGCATCATCATCGCAAGATTGCACCACTTCGTACCAAGCGGAGCAAGTATCCAAGCTATCTTTGCTATTCCTGCCTGCGATGCTTCGATGCTGAAATATGTCCAAAAATGCAATAGTTTGGGAAAATATTTGGATAATTCGACAAAAGGGTGTATCTTTGCGGCATGATTCAGGCAAGAAACATCTATAAGAGCTTCGACCAACTGCAGGTGCTGAAAGGCATCGACCTCGACATCGAGCAGGGCGAAGTGGTGAGCATCGTGGGACGCAGCGGAGCA
>Ga0310695_10013766_pt1 | contig 11039 bp, 17 predicted proteins | sample RumenRJG_04DNA_FD_203882 | JGI IMG/M metagenome (GOLD analysis project Ga0310695, IMG submission 203882) | Bovine rumen microbial communities from Lethbridge, Alberta, Canada - RJG_04 (v2) (version 2) | ecosystem: Host-associated > Mammals > Digestive system > Stomach > Rumen | place: Canada... | reverse complement strand
CCAATCGAATGAGACAGGATGTACCTCTCCAGTCTCGTCCATGTAATTACTTGCAGCGTTGAGAACCATCAGGGAAAAGTTATTCTTCTTTGCCAATGCAGGTATGTACAACGTGATAGGAATACCAAGAGCATGTGCAAACCCAAGTTCCCATGCAGTACCAGTTGTGCTGCGATGCCCTGTGTACATTGCTATGACATGATCCGAGCGACGCATGGCAGTCAAGTCGGTATTAAATACCTCTTGTGCCCATGCCGGATTAGTCATGTTCCAAGCGTTCTCTACCTTATGCTCCATCGGTATGAAGAAGCCATCAATAGGGTACTTTGTACGTGCAAGTTCGATCATGTGTTCAAGGGACTTTCGCTCATGCTCTGTAGCGAATGAACCCGCGATGTAGATTTTCATATTACCTCCTTTTGTTTATGGGTTGTGTACAATCACAGCCTTGTAGCCATACCCAGTCAGTTGTCTTTCGTAGGTATGCTTGATATAGACAGCCTTGTACATGCTCATATAGACAGGCTCGCTACTGCCGATGACCAGTCCTCTTTTGGGTTTGAGGTAGCCACGGCGGTTGCCGTTCAAGTCGAAGAGCATGATGGCATAGTGCTGACGGTCTCTGCGCAAGCCCCATTCCATCAGTATCTCCTCCATCAAACTATCAAGTTCATGGATGGTGATTGTCTCGTACTGATAGCGTTCCCACATCGGGCGACGCATCATCCACCACCAGAAATAATCATTGGCGGACGGAGTAGGTTTTATGCAGCCACCCATTAGGTCCTGCTTGACGAAGATACGCATGTCCTCCGGCGTACGTTTCACCTCGACAGTATAGCTGTCACGCGGCACGACATTATTGTCTCCGCCCTTGATGATGATTTTGTCATCCTTAATGACGATGCTTGTTGCGATACAATGACTCATAGTTATCTCTCCATTTGAAATTGATACTCGCCATGCCCGGAGAAAGTATTGTAGTCATACCATCCGGTGGCTATTACCTCGCCTGTTTCCAGGAAGCACACGTTCATATTCACCCGTCCGAAGAGCAGCCATTTATTGATAGCCCTTTTCTCCTTGTTCAGAATACGAATGATAGCATCTTCGGTTGCTCGTACTACGTTTCCGACAACCTCAAAGGTACGAGTGCTGGCGTCAGACTCTCGTCCTCTGTCAAATGTAATTTTTACTGCGTGCATAATAGTTCCTCCTATTCTTTAGGTCTTGATGCTTCCCAGTTCTCTCGTTTGTATCGGATTGGATGGTTCTCTTTCATCCAATCATAGAAGTCTCCGAGGTCCACGACCATCTGTGTCTCTGCGAATAGTCTGTTGCTCCGGCACACTCCGTTCAGGTTGGTGCGACCATCTTTATAAATGGTATGGTACTCAAACTGAATGCGCTGCGGGTCATCTTCGCTGATGTGGTTCTCGTTGAGCAGTCGGAGTCTTTCTTCTCCGGCAAAACGGAACACATGATAGCGTTCCAATTCGATTAGTCTCTTCATTTGTGGCATGGCTTATCCCTCCCTTCTTTTTGGTATTCATTACTCTCGCACAGGAGCGGCGATGTGATTGACTCAATCCACCATGAACCGCAGCATCTACATTTGAATGCTTTGCGTTCTATGCGCTTTGTAATCTTGACCACCTCGCCATTCAAACGGCGTTCGTTTTTCAGTACCATATCAAATGCACTGCTATGTTCTTTGTCTGGTACTACATCGTTATGGACTATACGAAATCCATAACTTGTGGGCTGAATAGCAATCATAATTATTCCTCCTTTGGTAAGTTAGCGTACTCTTTAGTGTGCTTCCCACATAGTTCTGCATGATCCGGATGACCTGCCGTCTGTGTCAGGATGCAGCCGCAAGCATGAGTTATTTTTAAGAAGCCTGCTGACGGTTCAAACTTGGCTCCAACCGGCGATACATGCCGTGCTATAAATTCTACTTTTGTCATAACTACTCTTCTGTTTGTTTCTTAATTGCATCTACCATTTCGCAGAACTCTTCAAGCGGCATGACGTTTACGCTGTATTGTAGTCCGTCACCATCAAGAAGCACCCACTCACCAAACAAGAAGATTATCTCCTCATACTTACTACACTTGTCTGGATTAGCAAATGCTTTCGCATCGCTATATCCCAACCGGCTTGGCTTTGCCCGGTGGCTGATAGAGGTCAACTCCATCAAGCACTCCTTGCGTAATACTCCTGCTTGCTCTGCAAAAGTCTTCTCTTCTTTCACAAGGTGGATGCCGGATAAAGTCTTGTACAGGTCTTCCAGTTTCTCATCCACCTCATCCATATCGTTGAGCAGGTCACGCAGTCCGGGCGCACCACGTCCTTTGTACCAGAGCATTGCTTCCTCTTCGGGGTCGTAGTTCTGCCACGTCTCGTACACTTGGTCGGGTATGTCTAGGAGTGACTTAACCTCATACTCATAGCATACATCTTGATCACAGGCGGTATCTGTGGTAAAGCATACGTACCATCTGCGATAGTCCTTGCCTTTGTTGTATTGGCTACGTTCTTTCTGTCTGAATGTCACGTTCCAGCCCGCTTCCTCAGCTGCGGCTTCAATAAATCTGCGAGTCATAGTTGCTCCTCCTATCCTTTGAGCCACAAAGTACACTCGTTCGCATTACGATACGTAACTTCATACTTGCTCGGCGAGAAGTACGGAACGTCCTTTTCCGTGCGAATATACTTGTGAGTTATGTGCGTGGTATGGTCTTTCTCCATGCCGTTCATTATTCGTTGTGCCTGCTGCCAATCATTACACACAACAACGTCTTTTGCAATACGTCCGGATGGATGTCCCCAAGTCCAGTTACCCATAACCAGATACTTGCCTACTAATTCTTTCTTATCCATAGTTATTCCTCCGAAAATTGATATTGATATTTCAAGTGCTCGGCTATGCTATTCATAACCGCATGGTCTGTCTGTTGCCAATACGAGCCGGTATAATGAATCACTCGCCCTTGCGCCCAATCGAGTTGGCTGAAATAGTTACGCAGATCGACCGTGTGCCGGTTCTTCTGTATGCCATACGTGCTAATCTCGCTCTCGTCCAACTTGCGATAACTCTCCTTGAACCACGTGCGCAGCTCTGACTCGTTCGTTATCGGGAACTCCACTCTAAACCTAAGACCGTCGTGCTGCCAATGGATTTCAAACATGGTAAACTGTTGAGCAGGGTTACGATGAAGGCGCATATCGTAGTATTCGTCTTCGTATTTCCTTTCGCTCCCATGATACACAGGGAACTTCTCGTTCGCTGGGAAGATAGACAATAGCATCGCGGCATCCTTTTCGCAGAACTTATGCGGATATTCAGCGTCGAAACAAACGTTGGTTGTTACCTCTCCATGGAATTTGAAATCCCACAGCCTCACACTCAGACCGCTCTCCGCTATTTCTGGGTGTTCGGTCTCTATCTTATTTGCCATTTCGGCGAGTTCAATCTCGCGCAGTTTTTCTTCGCGCAGTTTCTCAATGTCTTTCATAATTTCGCCCACTAAGGTAGGACGTACTCCATGTTAGAAAATAGTTATCGAATATATATAGCCCTTGCCTCCTCGATAGGCAACAGCATTGTCGCATTTCTCCCAATCACATTTCGGGAATAATGTATTGCTTCCCTCATGATTGAGCCAGCGTTTGAGTATATCAATGCACTCCGTGTCTTCCTCGGACACAAGCCATTGTCCTTTCTCTCTGTCTATCTCGCGGAAAGGTATCTGATAGCCGTTGGCACGCACGTAATCCGGGTCACTCTCCCACAATAAATGCTCATGCCTCTCCACGAAATCATCTGACGGTCTGCCGTGTTCATTAAGGTCGCTGCGTCGTACAGCATAGCCCAATTTGCGCCAATGCGCCGCAGACATATCGCTTGGCGTATAGAATTTCGGTTTCATACTACCTCCTATTTGAAAGTGATTTGTAACTCGACCCGTTTGTCCGGGTCATGCCAATAGTGATGATGGTTCAACGTACGATCGCTCTCATACTTGATGGAGTTATTGATAGCCGCACGGACCACACGCAACACGTCCTGATCAGACACGCGTCCCCAGTTCTGGACGCCAATAATGATTTCGTTCATACTATTTGTCCTCCTTATACTCTTTCCATGATACATGAAGCGCCATGATTAGCACAATCAAGATGATGCCCATCAAGAGTTGCCACCACTCAAAGCGCCCGCACTTAATAACCTGCCCGACGAACTCCACAAGGAAGAGCGCCGTGCCAATACAGAACATCAGGAATTGCCCGATGCCTGTGAACGGATTAAAGTCCTTCATTTTTTTATCTCCTCTCCTATATAATATGGTTTGGTTGCTATCTCAAAACTGAAATAGATAGGGTCGTAGTCCAAGTAGTCTATCATAATTCAGGTGCCGCATTTATAGTGTTGCCGCCACTACATAGAGAACGAGCGGCAAACCAATGCCGCCCGCCCAAATGCCCGGACTATTCATCTGCCCGAGCCAAATCTTTAGCCGCCTTTGCCGCCGCCCTATCAGCCTTTGCCCTACGCACGGCTTCCACATTAACAGCCTTGGCAATACGCTTGGCGCCGGAGTCCTGCACATTGTAGATGATGTGCGTCACTTGGTCGCTCTCATAGGTAGCCTTGTCCGTCGGTACCTTGCGCGGTTCTCCCTTGGAGTTGGTGATGTCAAGCAGATAGCACACGTAGCGCACGCTGATCTCTCCGTAGTCGTTCGCCTTCTGCACCTTCTCCATCTTCCACGCGCCGTTGTACACGACGGTGTCTTTCGCGATGGTTTCTGCGCTTGCGGTTGCTACTGCTCCAAGGACGATGGCACACACGATGCCAAGAACTGCTAAAAAACGTTTCATAAAGTCTCAAAAGCGTCTGCCTATACTACGCTGGGTCTTAAAGATTAAACACAACGAGAGCCGCAGCGCACGCCACGACTCTCCGCTCTCCGCCTGATGCCTGTTTATACTCGCGAAGTCGAGTCGCAAGATTACTTGCTTGCGCCCTGTGCATCCAACTCTGCCAACAGGTCGTCCGTTGCTGCCACGAAAGCATCCACCATGACTTTGGTGAAGCCCCAAGTGCTCTTCTCTTTCGGTACGAGCGTAACCTCTACAGCCTCGGTCATCGGGTTGCCCTCTTCGTCGTACGACTGCACCTCTTTCGCGTAGCCGCTCTTGAACGTGATGACCTCTTTCACCGGCTCTACAGAGCTGCGCGTGATACGACCATCGAAGCAACCATCCACGATAGTTTGCGCCTCGTCATCGGTATGACGATACGCCTTGATAGCCTTCTCCAGTTTGAACTTGCCTTCGGGGTCTTTTACCCAATCCACCAGCGTAGGCGTGGACTTGCCGTTGTACACTACGTGCGGCATCTGGAGAGCCTGCAACTCGAGGAAGCGCTTCCAGTTGGCGTCAATGATGCCTGCCAACTTGCTATTGGTGGCTTTCAGTCCCTTGCGGATTTCACGGAGCACGAACTCGCGGTCGAGAGTCCTCTTCTCAGTCTCGGAAATCAAAGATTTCAAAGCCTTTACGTCCTCTTCTTTCAGTGCTACAAAATTAGTCTTCATAATCGCATAAGTTCCACCACACGGAGTGCGTCACTCAGAACCGCATTAAGTTAAACAATTTGCGCCACTATTGGCATATAGAAAGCGGCAGCCGAACCAACGACCACCGCCCAAACTCATATGAAATGATATTTTTTGCGTTGTTTACTACGTAACCATAGCGGTTAACTACACCGCAACGACAAGATATGGCTACGCCATTTCAAGGCATGTTCACCCATGCCTGCTACTCTCTTTTATTTGTGCATTTATCAACCTACAAAGTAGCCATGCAAGCGGAGGGAATTCTCCTCCTGTGTGCGCGGTCTCCCCCTTGGGAAATATCGCCATTAGCCTTTCCTCGGCACACCTTTTTTCACTCGCAGCTTTGACGCACTGCACCACATTTTCAAAGAACACGACCGCACGGCTACAATAAACCGCTTAACACAAACTCAACATTTTACCCAGACCCTCTCCGAGGGTACAATAAGGGCTGCGCTATCTTGCGCTACTTGCAGCGTGCTTAGTACCTCAAACGCTTTTATATATGTGCGCTGCCTACTACACTCGTCCCCTTACACGCTTGCCGCTTGTGTGTCAGTCTGTCAAAGTTCGCTTGTCTTAGACTTGGACCGCTGTCCTTGTCGTTTTGACATTGGCAAGTATATGGCTGCAAGGCTTTAATTCCAAAACGCACAGCCCGAAGACATGACGCGATATAAGGAACGCACACATGCCTGCATGATGCTGATATAATACGCTGATATTGTGCGAGTTACGAAGATATTGCAAAGGGTTTTTCACATCGAGAAAATGAAAGAAGGAAACTGCAACAGGGGGGGTACAAAAGAGGATGGCTCCCCATACCTACCGGGTACATACTCATGTTTGACAAAGACTGTAGCACCTGAAAATCCAATACCTCATGGCGCAGAGACACATCACAGCTCACACGAGCGCGCGCATACACAAGGCATGTAATAAAATAAGGTGTAATCGAGAGAGGGGGTACACAAGGAATTTCTGTGGCACTCACAGCAGATCGAGTGTCGCATAATTTGGAGGGAGTACCATGCTGAAATTATGCTATATAGATAGTACATAGATAAGATATATTACGTTTTTTTATAATACACTTATTATCAAGGAGTTAATTTTTGAAAATGTTGTTATTTTGTACACACTATGTTGCGGATTTGACAACATTTTTGCATTTTAATTTGTTTATTTGGAAAATTTGTTGTATCTTTGCAGTCGGAATTGGGAGAAATCAATTCCGTTGTGAGCATTGCTCTCGCCCTTCTTTCCGAAATCTACCAAGTTTCAACACCTCGAAGGACGATCATGCGGTTCACGCCTCTTAGGTGTGGATTGTGGTATCGTTATAGAGGTAAGGTTTTGGTAGAACCTCGGAAATATGGCGACCGCAGTCCACGCTTTTTTGTTATACTAAAATCAAAAACCATAACATAACCATGTATGACAGCGAACCTGTATCTAACCTCGTTGAGGAGATATGCAATACCGTAGATTCCTATATCGAATACCTTGAAGCGTGTGATAGCCATAGTGAAGAGGCATTGGAATTAGGCTTCGACAAAGACGATGCGATTATTGTTTATGAGCAAGGTGGTAGATTGGACTTTAAGGTGGAGCATTTTAAGGACTATCTGCATATAAACATGGGAGAGGTCGCATTGAGTACTATGGATAGGCTTATATCGGAAGGCCGTAATGACTACAACAATATACTTAGACTTGTTAATGCTATTGCCGGGCACGACATTCCTAATGAAGTTATCGCCAAAGCAGAAGAGTTGAGTAAAGAATTTCATTATTCGTGTTATACGATTGAGGAGCATCATAAAAGTACGGATGGATCAATTTATTACCAATGCGAAATCTGTGATGAAGGAATTACCTATATTATAAAACTACAACAGACCAATGTAAAGGTGTACAAAGACATAGCTCCTTTCGCCCATTCTTTCATTCCCAACCAAGTACTTGACTTTTTATATCCTAATGCCTATGAATATACCCACGTTAGATATATGGGTATGAATAAGGATGAGTGTATCTTTTATCCATGCAACGGTGATACTATCCTTGCAGATGGTTTTATATTGACAGCTAATGTTCTTGTTGGATATGACGAGCGTACAAAGAAATGCCGACTTATAACCGGAGAAATGGCGAGCAGACTCTATTGCAAACTTAACAAAGACTAAATACTATGTACAAGAGAACCTATTTGTATTGTGCCATTACTATTGCTATGGCAATTTCTATTCCTGGGTGCAAGAATTTTGAAGAAAAGCCGCCTAAACACGAGCGCGTGGATTCATTGGTATGTAGCCGGTATACATATGATGCCATCGCACGGCTTGCTTCTTGTACTACAGAAAAGCTCTATGATTATTCAGAGAGCAAACTATGCGATGCGGCAAAGTCCATATCTCTCGCAAAACTATATTGTGGTGATGAGAAAATGATGTCGGCATACGAGGATGCACAACGTGAGATAATCAATGCGCACACTATACTTTCTAACGCAAATAATAATTTTCATGGGATAGAAAGCATTGATATAAGCAATTTAGCTGATAGTGTTGGCGTTGACTTACTTGTCGATTTTTATGATAGCTCTGATCGTGTTGTTTGCCTATTGTCACCACAAGAGGTTTTGTATATGGCCGACTACTACAAACAAAGTTCAGAACATGTGAAGAAAGCAATGCTTATCCTTTATGAAAATTATGAGCGAATCACGCCAAGGAATAAGAGCACGTCTGATCAACGCCAGAAGATAGACTGGTAATACACAAAGGGCTACTCTCACGAGCGGCCCTTTGCTTCATTTAACCTTAAATCTAATACCATGAAAAACACAACCGACTCACGTCGTGCGGAAGATAAAGGATTCGAACCTCTGATACATTCCTGTATGCCTCGTTAGCAATGAGGTGCCTTCGACCACTCAGCCAATCTTCCATGATAGGTAGCAGGACCAACAGATGTTGTTTCGGCCTCTTTAGCGACATTACTCGTCTCCCGGAGTCAAACCGAGCACGCTACCTATTTGCTCGATAGACCGGATTCGAACCGGCGACCTCCCGAAAACGGGTGTTCTGATAACCACCGAACTACTATCGAATTGATTTGATGGGGCGTCTGCTGTCACCTTATCCCCATGGTTTACTCCATTGCCAACCAAATTACTTTGTTGCGAAAGCAGGACTCGAACCTGCGACCTCCAGCCTATGAGACTGGCGAGCTACCAGCTGCTCTATTTCGCGATCTTGTTGCGGGAGAGGGAATCGAACCCCCGACCTCCGGGCTGTAACCCCGTCAAGCTACCGCTGCTCCATCCCGCGATGGTACTGATGTAGTGTTGCAGGCCTATATCTCGTCTCGCTGACCGCGATATACGATATTCGGGTTTACCCACCACTCGCCTGTCTTCTTGGGACGGATGACATCTTTCTTGGAAAGTTCCATCAGTCCTCGATAGACTGCTTGTCGGGATTTGTAGCCGGTGTATTCAAGACATTCTTTGTAACTGAACATCACATAACCACCAAACTGCAAGCGACTCACCAGATAGCTGAATACTGCTACTGCTCCGTTGCTCATCCCTATCAAAACTCCCGGTTCATAGAACTTCACAAAGTCGGTTACGTCATAAAATTTCTGTGTTCCGACTAATTGTGTTGCGCTTCGTACTTCGCCGGTCTTTAAGTTGTAAGTTTCCAGCGGCGCTGTACCAACTGCATCTGCCTTGAAACGCTTGCGATATTTCTTAACCAAGACCTTATAGGGATTTCCCTCTACCATCGCACTGCAAAATTACTACATCAGTTTTATATATACAAATTATCTAAAAGATAATAACATTTACTGCATCTTTTCTTTGGTTCCGAACACAAAATCGAGCACTTTTCTCACCGTTCGGTCGTTTTTTGACCAGTCCGGGCGGATGTAAACGTCCGCCATAGGGTTGTTGCCGACGTGCGCCAAGCATAGATCAATATCGTCTTTCGATATGTCGCAATCATTTCTCGCTATGGTAGCGAATGAATGCCTGAACCAGTACGGTGTTATACGTTCAAATCCGTACATTTTGCATATCGCCACTACTCTTGCACCAATTCTGACGGTGGTGGAGTACGTAGGTTCGCATCCGGCAAACTCAAATAGACGTTCACTATTGGCACCGGCCATATACTTCATAGCAAGCGGTGCTATTTCCGGCTCTATATGTACAGATGTAGGCACATGAGTCTTATGTCGCTCATAAGTAATGCGCATTGTCTTTCTGTCGAAGTTTGATTTCCTCATCGAGAATAGGTCAATAAGGTTCATACCGCATAAGCAGAATGATAACTTCATCAGATCAACAACCATCTGTTGTTTTTCGGTTTTTACATTGAGTTCAAAGAACGCCCGGACTCGCTCTGCCGGAATACTGCGCTTGGCAGTATGGCCATGGCGATAGTTTTCCACACCCCAAAACGGATTGTGCGATATGACATTGTTGAACTCCGTGTTGTATTCTCGCTGCAACATTCGGAACACTTGCCCTAATGCGTACAGGTATTGCCGTTTGGTCTCCTGGGAGTAATGTTTGTGTCCTATTATTACTCCGTTTCTCATGATCGGTCTCTCCTTTTCGTCTATGAAATCCTTGAATTTTCGTAGAAAATGAGAGGTAAAATCAATCACCGTCATCTTCTTTATCCCCATCTCATCAATGATGTTCACGGCATTGTGTAAAGTCCGATATTTCAATGGGTTAGACTGAATAAGCTCCGTGCAGTAGCCGAGGTAATCTATAGCCGAGGCAGATAGTAGAAGATAGTTTTTTAACTCTTCAGTTGACATTGCAGATGATGTAGCAATATCAACATTCAGCAATTTTCTTTCCCACTCACGGATTGTTTGTGTAGTACGGGCTATGATAAACTGGTCTTTGATCTCAAACGTTTTACGGTTGATTTGAGAAGCAGAGCAGTACAGCCCGGTTGAAACATAGCACGATTTACGGTTGTGCGTAATGCGGAGAGCAACAGGAAATTTTCCGTCTCTTCGCTTTTGGTGTGATTGCACCACAGCTTTGAAAGTAGCCATCTTTGATTAGAATTTTGATTGGTTAATACTGATGTTTTGTCACTACTTTAGTAAAACAATCGTGTAACAAAACAAAAACAATGTGACAAAAAACTATCACATTGCAATTCTAAAGATGGTAAAATTTATAAATTCGAGCAGCCTATTATATTCTATAATGCATTATAAATCAACACATTACAACAGGCAGCAAACTGCTGATTGTTGGCAGAAACGCCGATTCACTATGTATATATCCTGTGATTTTAAATTTTGCTTTTTCTCGGTCTTGTCCCGCTCATCGGTCGGTGGATATCAAGAAGATAAGACCAAGACAATTTT
>Ga0310695_10013764_pt1 | contig 11039 bp, 4 predicted proteins | sample RumenRJG_04DNA_FD_203882 | JGI IMG/M metagenome (GOLD analysis project Ga0310695, IMG submission 203882) | Bovine rumen microbial communities from Lethbridge, Alberta, Canada - RJG_04 (v2) (version 2) | ecosystem: Host-associated > Mammals > Digestive system > Stomach > Rumen | place: Canada... | reverse complement strand
TGGTGTAAACGCCGTTGGCATAGGAGAAGCCGGGATCGGCAATCTGCTGCCAGCCTGCGTCGGCCCACCAGAAGGACATCACGCCAGCGGTGTTGAAGCCTGCACCCAGGTTCTCGGGCGAGTTCACATCAACCCAGTCGACAGTGGGCTCATCGGGAGTAACGGGCAGCACGGTGCCGTCATCGTTGGCATGGTCCTTGAGCACGATGTTGGAGATGTTGACGGTAGTACCCGCCTGGCAACCGCCAAAGTCGAAGAACAGGTTCACACGCTCCATGTCGATACCGGGCATGTCACTCTTCCAGAAGATGTAGTCCTGGCCTGCCTTCAAGTCAATGCGGTCGGCAAAGTAGAAGACATTGTCATCGCCATCCATCACGAGCTTCACGGTAACTCCGTTCAGGTCCTTGTCACTGTTGAGGATGCATGAGAAGTCATAGTTGTGGTCGGCCGAGGTCGAGATGTTAGTGGTCTTGAATGCCATCTGGGCCTGCCACTGGTCGGTAGTGGCCTCGGGCAGGAATACGGTATAGTCATTTCCGTTGGCCTCAAAGCTGGGATCGGCAATCTGGTTCCATCCGGGTGCGTACCAGAAGAACATGCTGTAATCCACATTCTTCCACATGTTGAAGTCGCTGTTGGGATCGAAGCCGTCAAATTCCTTCTCCTCGGGCTCGCTGGTGAACATGAAGCGCCATGCGATACCACGGTCGGGAGCGTCATAGACGAGGACCATCTTCTTGGCGGTCAGTGACTCGATGCGGAACTTGGGGTTCTCGTACTGGGCATCAGAACTGATGTAGGGGAAGGCGGTGTTGGGAGCCAGTTGGATATAGGTCTGCTTGCTCACGTTGCCGTCAGCATCCTCCCAGTCATACACCTCGAAGGACCAAGCGGCGCTCTGGTTGCCGATGGTGGCATCCCAGTCTGCATCCTGGTGACCCCACTTGGTGGTACCGGTGTTCACATAGGTCAGGCCGTCCTCACCTGCATTGTAGGTGAAGGTGCCGCCCTTGCGGTTCTCAGCAGTGAAGGTGAGACGGTCGTCATACATACCGAAGTCCTTCTTCTCGTCGGGCTGTGCCGACCACCATCCTGTACCGGCGGTACCGGCGGGGCCGCAAGCCAAGTGGGCCACTTCCTTGTGGTCGAAGCGCCACTCCTTCTCGGTGATGCGACGGAAGTCGTTGGTATAATCAATCTTGGACTCGTTGAAGGTGTATTCCTTCTTCACACCGGTTTGGCTGATGCCGTTGCGGTTGCCGAGTCGCAGCTCGATGGTGTGAGTACCTGCCTCGCTGTTCTTGTAACCCACCTCTTGCAGGGTGGAGTAGGAGGTTCCGTCAAGAATCCAGACAGGATAGGTGCCGGGTGCCGGCGTGTAACTTGCTATCATCTGGTTGGTCTCCTGATCAACTGAGATCTGGAAATCCACACCGCTGACCGTAGGGATGCCGTTGATGTCAGCACCGGGGAAGTCATCGGGGGAGCAAGCGGTAAAGAGCATTGCGGTAAGGGGCAAGAGGAAGAAGAGAGCCCCTGCTTTCACCTTATTATATATCTTGGTAATCATAATTGTTTACTCTTATTATGGATCAATAGTTGTTCTGCTTCAGCGTGGGGTCAGCATCGAGCTCGCTCTGAGCCAGAGGGATGTGCTTCTTGCTGGGAGTCCACGAGTTGGTACGATAGCCATAGCTGTCGGGAACGAGGACGGTCGAAGCCTTCTGGGTAGCACCAGCAATGCCCTCGGCACGCACCAGGTCAAAGTAGCGCTTGCCCTCACCGCAGAATTCCAGGTGACGCTCGGTCAAGATGTCGTCGATGGTCACGGTGGTCAGGCTCTCAAGACCTGCACGGTTGCGAACCTGGTTCACATAGCCGGCTGCCTCGGCTGCGCTGCCGCCGGTCTGGAGAATCAGTTCGGCTGCGTTGAGCAGGGTCTCGGCATAGCGGTAGATGCGCTTGTTGTTGTTATAGTTCAGGTTCTTGGATGTCGGACAGTCCTGGTTGTTGGCACTCTGCGGACGATACTTGCCGTGCCAGATGTGGGTGTCCTGGTAGCGCTCGGTGTAACTGTAGCCACGCAGGTCCCAGCAGGTAACATCGCGACGCTGGTCGTTCTCGGCATACATGTTGTAGGTCTCCACGCGCATCGGCAAGAAGCCCCAACCGTCATTACCGCTGTCCCAGCCTTCGCCGCCGCCCCAACCATTGGGAGAGCACAGGGTGGGGAATACGGTGCCGCCGGCAGCCAGGGGAGTACTCCAGTCGCGCTGAGCCTGGTCGTCATTGTAGTTGATCTCGAAGATGCTCTCGGAGCACCACTCGCCACTCTCCTGCCACAGGTTATAGAAGCTGGGGTTAAGAGAGTAGTTCGGGTCGTTGATGATCTGCTTCATGTAACCCAGTGCCTGTGAATAACGGGACTGATCGTTCTGGTACATCACCATCTCGGCATAGAGCATGTAGGCAAACGCCTGGCTTACGCGGCCGCTCTCGGCGGTGGGCCAGCGCATGGGCAGCACATTGGAGCCGATGATCTCTTCAAGTTCCGGCATCAGCTGGTTGTAAATCTCGTCGGCCGACATCTGCGGAGCAGTGTAGGGCAATGACAGATTCTCGAGATAGAAGGGTACATTGCCGTAGTAGTGCCACAAGATATTATAATAGTACACGCGCAACAGGCGAGCCTGCATCTCCATCGACTTGCGGAAACTGTCGCTGGCCTCGCCCCAAGTGGAATACTTGATGGCGTCGTTGCAGCGCTTGATGCCGCTGTAGAAGTCGCCCCACAGTGTTGCCAGGGTGTTGTTGCCGTCGGCAGCAAAGTTGAACAGACGGTGCCAGTGCTGGTTGTCGGTGTTATCACTACCGCCTACCCAGAAGTCGTCACCCATGATTTCACCGTCAACGGTGAGGTCGTTATAGGCTGAACCGTCCCAGTCGGGCCAGTGCAGGGGAGCATAGGCTGCGGTGAGGGCCTCGTTCAGGGTCTCCTCATTGCTGTAGTATTCCTCGAGGGGTTCACCTGTCGGGTTTTTCACCTCAAGAAAATCTTTGGTGCAGGATGTCGTGGCGAAAACCATTGCGCAGAGACCTGCCATGATAGAAATATACTTGTTCATATCGATAATTCTTTTGGAAAGTTAAAGTGAAAGGTTTAATCCGACAGTGAAGGTGCGGGCCTGGGGATAAACGCCATAGTCCACGCCCAAGCTGGTGGCACCGGAACCGATTTCGGGATCGAAGCCCCAGTACTTGGTCCAGGTGAAGAGATTCTCGGCGCGGCCAAAGATGCGGAGGCGGCTAATGCCGACCTTGCTGGTAATGCTGGGGTGCAGGGTATAGCCCAGGGTGATGTTCTTCAGGCGCAGGTAGCTGCCGTCCTGGATGTACATGTCGCTGCATACCCAGTTCTTGGAGTCACCCAGGGTAGGCACTGTATTGGATGTGCCCTCACCGGTCCAGCGCTGGAGCACCCAAGTGGGATAGTTACCCGAGGCGATGTCCTGGCGATAGGTGGCGTCAAAGACATCGGCACCGTGTACGCCCTGGAAGAATACGCTAAGGTCAAATCCCTTCCAGTCAAAGTCGAAGGTCAGACCAAAGGTCCAGTCGGGCACACCGTTACCGATGTTGGTGCGGTCGTCGCTGTTGATGCGGCTGTCGCCGTTGGTGTCCACAAAGCGGAAGTCACCGGGAACACAGCTGGTACCGTACTGGGCATTGTAGGCCTCGGCCTCGGCCATGGTCTGCAGGATGCCGTCGGTCTTGTAGCCGTAGAAGAAGGGGAAGGGCTGGCCGTTCTCGGCGCGCGTGCCACCGTCGCTGAACTGCGAGATGCCGTAGTTCAGGAAGCCGGTATCGTTACCCAGGTTCTTCAGTTTGTTCTTCAGATAGGATGCGTTGCCCTTGACAGCAAAGTGGGCATCGGCAACATTCCAGCGGTAACCCAGCTCAAACTCGACACCGCTGTTCTCCATATCACCAACATTGGCAAGAGGACGGGCCTCACCCACATAGCTGGGAATGGGCATCTCGATGATCATGCCGTTGGTCTTCTTGATGAAGTAATCGACGCTCAAGGTCAACTTGTTGTTCCAGAAGCCGAAGTCCAGACCCAGGTCGGTCTGTTCGCTCTCCTCCCACTTCAGGTCTTCGTTTGCCAGGCGGTTGGCTTTTGAACCATACCCCATGGTTGCGGTCTGGCCGAAGTAGTAGTTGCTCGTGTTGCCCAGTGCGGTCAGTGTGGTGTAAGCAAAGTCACCGATGTTGTCGTTACCGTTCTTACCCCAGCTGAAGCGCAGCTTCAGGTTGTTCAGCCAGTCGCGCTGGCTCTCCATGAAGGCTTCGTTCATGATGTTCCAACCCAACGAGAACGAGGGGAACACACCGTACTTGTGGTTTGAACCGAAGCGGCTCGAACCGTCGCGGCGCACGGTTGCCTGGAACATGTAGCGCTCATCATAGTTGTAGCTCACACGGGCAAACAGCGATGCCAGACGGTGCTCGGTGTAGGGACCACCCCATGCACCCACGAGGCTCGTGGCGCCGGTCATCTTGCCGTCGGCGTCGGTGGCGATTTCAAGGTCACCGCCGGTGGTATAGTTGATGCTGGGCTTATCGGGATTCACGATGTTCCAGTGTGAACCGCCCAGTTCGTCACCCTTGAACTTGAGGGCACTCTGGCCGAGCACGACACCGATGGTGTGCTTACCGAAGGTCTTGTCGTAGGTCAGCGTGTTCTCAATCTGCCAGGTACTGTTGTTACCCTTGAAGGATACTACCGAGGTGTGGTCGGCATTGTTGTTACCCGAGAGGTAGTACATTTGCTTGGTGGCACCATCATAGCCCCAGAACGAGAGTTCGGCGCTGTAGGTGAAGTGGTACTTCAATGCGTCAAACAGTTGCAGGTCAATCGAGAACTTGGGCATGAACTTGTGGCTCCAGTTCTTGTTGGGAGTACCCTTCATCATGGCGATGGGGTTGTTCTGCTCCTGGTAGCTGCCGATATAACCGGGGATGGTATAGGGATTACCGTTCTCATCTTTATAAAGGTCATAGGCACTGTAGCGGTCAATCATGTCCTGAGCCACTGAGCCGGTCAATACGACGGGCAGGGTGGGGGCAAGGTAGAGGGCCGAACCCAGCGGTGAGCCCCAAGTGGAATTGGCCTCGATGCCCGTGCTGTGCACGCGCATGTAAGAGAGGTTAGCGCCCAGGTCGAGTTTGTTGAGGAAGTTGCGCTCCTTGGTAGCGTCAAGCAGGTTGAACATGTTGTTGGCGCGAATCGTCAGACGGTCATAATTGGACTGTCCGTAGTTACCGCCCACAATACCGTCTTGGGTGAAATAACCCAGCGACAGGTAGTAGTTCACCTTCTCGGTGGCTCCGCTCACGCTGATGTCGTGCTGCATGATGGGAGCATTCTCGTTGAAGAGAAGCTTCTGCCAGTCGGTGCCGAAGCCCACAATCTTGTTGCCGTTGGCATCCGTCAGGTTGTAGGGATCCTGGTACAGAGGCGACAGGCCGTTCTGTACGCGGCGCTCGTTCTGCAGGATGGCATAGTCGGTGGCGCCGGTCACATCGCGGTAACGCCAGGGGCTCTGCCAGCCATACGAGAAGTCGTAGTTGATGTTGGCCTTGCCCATCTTGCCCTTTTTGGTGGTCACCAGGATGACACCGTTGGCGGCGCGGGCACCGTAGATGGCACCCGAGGCGGCATCCTTCAGCACCTCAATACTCTCGATATCATTGGGGTTGACGCTCTCCATACCGTACTGGTCGGTGGGCATGCCGTCAATGATGTAGAGAGGATTGGAGTTGTTGATGGTGCCGATACCGCGGATGCGGATCATCGACTGAGAGCCGGGTTGACCCGACGAGGAGGTGACATTCACACCGGCGGCCATACCCTTGAGGGCATCCTCGGCGCGCAGGCGGGTCTTGCCCTTCAGGTCCTCCGAGCCGACTTTGGCAATCGCTGCCGTCACAACGCTCTTCTTCTGTACACCGTAACCAATCACGACAACCTCGTTCAGCAACTCCGAGTCCTCGGTGATGGTGATGTACATGTTGTCTTTAGCGAGCACGGTCTGCTTGCCGTAGCCCACATAAGTGATTTCCAACTCGGCACCTGCGGGTGCGGTGATGGAGAAATTGCCGTCGATGTCCGTAACGGTCGTGTTCGACGTGCCCTTTTGCACAATCGTCGCGCCAATCACGGGTTCGCCGTTGGCGTCAACCACGGTACCCGTGAAGGTCTGATTCTGTGCAAATGCCACTATTGACAGCATGACTGCCAACAGCAGTGAAAGTAATCTTTTCTCTTTCATGTCACATTTGTTTTGGTTGAATAAATAGATAATTGATATATATGATGTTGGTTATTTGTGTCAAGCTTGGTTATTCTTGTTTATGTTGAATGGCCCCGGTAGGGGAGAACTGACGATTGCAAATTTATATCAATAATTAATGTGCGATTCACCTCATTTGTCAAAAAGTGGATGAAAATACCAGTAAAATTTTTATAAAATATTATAAATCAGATAGATGGCAAAAATCTTCAATCGTTAAAAAGTGGTTAAAACATAGTCCTATTGAAAATACCCAAAATCACGGTTTCATCGAATATTTTGCCTTTTTGATTGCAAATTCCGTGAATAACTCCTACTTTTGCAATGCTATGACTCTTAACCTGAAAATGATGAAAAATGCCGCCATCTTGATATTGCTGCTCTGCCCGCTCATTGCATCGGCAACCGGTGTCATCGACCTGGAGGAGTGCTACCGCAGCCTCGACGAGGCCATCGCCCAGAGCGACCGTTATGTCTCGCAGCGCGAGGATAGCATCAGCCAGCTCAGGTCTGCCCTCCAGGTGACGCGCGACCCTGCCGCCCAATATGACCTGTGCCACCGCCTTTACGAGCAATACAAGCCCTACATGAACGACTCGGCAATCCACTACATCGACCGATGCATCACACTGGCCGAAGGGCTTGGCGACCGCGTCCATGTAGAGGAGTGCCAGATTCAGTTGGCTTGGCAGTGCACCGAGTCGGGAATGTATCATGAGGCCATGGATATTCTCGATGGTATGGACGAGTCCAAAATCAGTGACGCTCGCAACCTCAAGCAGTACCACAGTACCCTTGCCCACCTGTACAGTGAGTTGGGATATTACTGCAAGGTGCCTCGACTCCAGCAAGCCTATTTTGCCAGGGGGGACCGTTACAGGCAATTGATCGACACGACGGTCTGCTCGCCCGATGAAGCACTGCAGATCAAGGAGATTGCTTGTTTCAGCGCCGGTGATGCACAGGGAGCACTGCGATATAGCGACATGCGCCTCAAGCAGGTCGAGGAGGGTTCACACGAATTCGCTATCGTGGCATTTTACCGTTATCTCGACTACCAGTTGTCGGGCGACTCGGTGCAGGCCCGCTACTGGGTCACCCAGTCGGCCCTCAGCGATGTCAGGAACGCTGTGATGGACCAGGGCGCCATGTGGGAACTGGCCAATCTGCTCATGGCCGACGGCGACATGGACCGCGCTTACCGCTACATCCACTTTGCATGGCAATGCGCCAGCAAGTTCAATACGGTGAAGAGAAATAGCCAGATTTCGCCCGTCTTGACGGCCATCAGCGACAACTACGAGGCTTCTCTCAAGCGTGCCAACCGTCAACTCCTCTACCTGGCTATCGTGGCAAGTCTGCTGGCCGCCTTGTTCCTGGGAATCCTGTTCTACAGCAACAGCCAGCGCAAGAAACTCGCCAGGGCGCGTAACGAACTCAGCGCCAGCAACACACAGTTGGCCACGCTCAACGCCCAGCTCTCGGACCTCAACAACCAGATGCGTGAGACCAATCTCAAACTCAACGAGTCCAACCGTGTCAAGGATGAGTATGTGGGCCGCTTCATCCACCTGTGCTCCTTCTACATCGACCGCCTCGACGAGATGCGCAAGCGCGTCAACAAGATGGTCAAGAGCCACGACATCGACGCTCTGCTGCGCTTCACGGGCGACAGCGCCCTGCGTGACACCAACCTTGCCGAGCTCTATGACATGTTCGACAGCACCTTCCTGCACCTCTTCCCCAACTTCGTTGACGATTTCAACGCCCTGCTCAAGCCCGAGGCGCGCGTCAAGCTGCCCGAGCCAGGCACCCTCAACACTGACATACGCATCTTTGCCCTCATCCGTCTGGGCATCGAGGACAGCAGCCGCATTGCCGAGTTCCTGCACTACTCGGTCAACACAATCTACAACTATCGGGCGAAAATCAAAAACGGTGCCCTGGGCGACCGCGACAACTTCGAGGCCCAGGTCAAGGCAATCGACATGTAGATTTCTTTCCAATATTGAGTTGTGGCCCGTGTCGCTTCTTGTATCGTTGCCTGGCGCACAACGAGGGGGCTGTGACTTGGGCACGACCCAATCCCACCGCAACTATGAACGCCAGTCATGGTGGGTGTTTTTGCCGTTTTATTTGGTCATTTCGCTCGGCTTGCACTATCTTTGCACTGTCTTTAAACCATTTTCAAGCAATAATAACCCAATAATTTATAATGATGAGAAAATATTTGGTAACGCCCATCGTGATGATGCTCGTCACAATGGCACTTAATGCCCAGAACACGCTGTCTTATGTCCCCGACCCCAAGATTGAGCAGCGCGTCGAGAAGACCCTCAGCCGTATGTCGCTCGAGGAGAAAGTGGGACAGATGACCGAACTGGCTATCGATGTCTTGGGACACATGGAGGGGGATCGGTTTGTGCTCGACGAGGACCGGATGGAATATGTGTTCATGCGCTACAAGGTAGGTTCCATACTCAACACGCCTGGTGCTGTGTCGCAGTCGCCCCAGTGGTGGCAGTCCACAATACGCACCATCAACGACTATTCCTTGCGGGCATGCGGCATCCCGTGTGTGTATGGCTTGGACCAGAACCACGGCACCACCTATACGCTCGGCGGCACCTTGTTCCCGCAGAACACCAACATGGGTGCGTCGTTCGATGCCAACTTGGCACGCCAGGCTGCATCAATTACTGCCTATGAGACGCGTGCTGCCAACTGCCCCTGGACCTATTCGCCCACCGTGGACCTCTCGCGTGACGCTCGATGGCCACGCGTGTGGGAGAACTTCGGTGAGGACTGCCTGGTCAATGCCGTGTTAGGCCGCGCGATGGTCGAGGGCTTTCAGGGCACCGACCCCAACCACATCGATAAGTACCACATCGGCACCTCGGTGAAGCACTACATGGCCTATGGCGCGGCACGCACCGGCAAGGACCGCACGCCAACCTATGTGCCCGAATGGGAGCTGCGCGAGAAGCATTTCGCGCCCTTCAAGGCCTGTGTCGAGGCTGGAGCCACATCGGTGATGGTCAACTCGGGCTCGGTCAACGGAATACCCATGCATGTCAACGCTAAATACCTGACGCAGTGGCTCAAGGAGGAAACTGGATGGGACGGCATGATTGTCACCGACTGGGCCGACATCGAGAACCTGTGGAAGCGTGAGATGGTGGCAGCCAACAAGAAGGAAGCCATCATCATGGCCATCAATGCCGGCATCGACATGACCATGGAACCCTATAACCTCGACTTCTGTGACCTGCTCATCGAGGCCGTCAACGAGGGCAGGGTTCCCATGAGCCGCATCGACGATGCCGTGCGCCGCGTGCTGCGCATGAAGTACCGCATGGGCTTGTTTGATATGCCCAACACTGATATTAAGGACTATCCCAAGTATGGATCGCCCGAGCACTTCAAGGCGGCTCAGGATGCGGCCGTGCAGACCATGGTGCTGCTCAAGAACAATGGCATCCTGCCATTGGCACAGGGCAAGAAAATTCTTGTCACCGGTCCCAATGCCAACTCCATGCGGTGCCTGAACGGCGGCTGGAGCTACACCTGGCAGGGTAAGGACGCCGACAAGTATGCCTCGCAGCACAACACCATCCTCGAGGCCTTGCAGCAGCGTTTCGGCATGGCCAATGTCATCTATGAGGCGGGCGTGACCTACAACAACGATGGCCCCTACTGGGCAGAAAACGAGCCGCAGATCGAGCGGGCCGTGCAGGCTGCCGCAGGAGCCGATATCATTGTGGCCTGTGTGGGTGAGAACTCCTATGCCGAGACGCCCGGCAACCTCGATGACCTGGCATTGTCTGCCAACCAGCGTGACCTGGTCAAGGCACTTGCCTCAACAGGCAAGCCCGTCGTGTTAATCCTCAATGAGGGCCGTCCGCGCCTTGTCAGTGATATTGAACCGCTGGCTGCTGCAGTGGTTGATATCCTGTTGCCTGGTAATGAGGGCGGTAATGCTTTGGCACGCCTGCTTGCCGGCGATGACAACTTCTCGGGCCGTATGCCGTTCACCTATCCGCGGCACTCGGCTTCGCTCACTACCTATGACTATCGCGTGAGCGAGGAGACGGGTACCATGCAGGGTGTTTATGACTATAATGCACAGGTCGATGTGCAGTGGCCTTTCGGCTACGGTTTGAGCTACACCACCTTTGAGTACAGCAACATGCATGTCGACAAGACCGATTTCACGGCCGGGGATGTGCTAACTGTGACCATTGATGTAAAGAACACCGGCCGCATGGCAGGCAAGGAGAGTGTTCTGCTGTTCTCGCGCGACATCGTCGCAACCCTCGTCCCCGAGAGCCGTCGCCTGAGGGCGTTCACTAAGGTTGAACTCCAGCCTGGAGAGACGCGCACCGTCACCTTCAACCTGCCCGCCAACGACCTGGCGTTTGTGGGCAACGACGGCCAGCGTCACCTCGAGCCTGGTGAGTTCCTGTTGCAGATCGCTAACAAGTCAGTCCGTCTGAACTGCCGATGACTTGCCGACATCTTGTCATCGTGATATAAAAGAGGGTGTGCCATATTGAAGTGGACCCCAAAAGTTGGACAAAAAACTTTTGGGGTTCATTATGTATAAGCACCATTCATTAGAAGAAAAGAAGGAAATCATCCGCTTGCATGAGGCTGGAATATGCATGGTGGAACTGATGA
>Ga0310695_10013763_pt1 | contig 11040 bp, 8 predicted proteins | sample RumenRJG_04DNA_FD_203882 | JGI IMG/M metagenome (GOLD analysis project Ga0310695, IMG submission 203882) | Bovine rumen microbial communities from Lethbridge, Alberta, Canada - RJG_04 (v2) (version 2) | ecosystem: Host-associated > Mammals > Digestive system > Stomach > Rumen | place: Canada... | reverse complement strand
GAAAAAGGATCTCCTGAAGGGTGCTAAGAAGATGTACCACATCATTGTGCCAGAAAATGTCCATCAGAAAAGCAGCACTGCATTTCACCGCATCAATATGATTTTCAATAAGTATATTGTGTGTGAAATCGTAGATGCATTTATTGTGGGTGGGGCAAATGCAGTATTCATGCTGATTGCCAAGATGCCTTATGTGCCTCTGATTTCTGTGGTTGTGGGTGTCACTAATCTAGCGCCAACCTTCGGCCCTATTGCAGGAGCTTTGATTGGATCCTTTATCCTGATTCTGGTAAAGCCTACAGCGGTGATTCCATTCTTGATCTTTACCATTATTATTCAGACTATAGACGGATATATCATTAAGCCAAAGTTCTATGGAGGAGTCTTGAGTGTTCCATCGGTTTGGGTCCTGGTTGCCATTATTGTTCTAGGAAGAATGTTCGGTGTGGTAGGAATCCTTCTCGCCATTCCAGTGGCTGCCATTATTACCTATTGGCTTCGTGACATGATGGCGAAGCACGATGATCGAGGCAATGTAATCACGGATGCAGTGGTTGAACAGGATGTAGATGATTCCGAAGAACTGCAAGATGCTACTGCAAGTGATGAGCAGGATGGATACAGCATATGCCATAAAAAAGGTGAGAGAGAATATGGGGATGAATCGTAGGGAGTTTTGTGATTATTATTGCATTCCATGCAGAACCGTCTGTGACTGGGAGGCTGGCAAAAGACAAATGCCTGAGTATGTGCTTCGACTTATGGAATACAAAGCCGAAATTGAGAAGTTGACATCGTCACCGAATCAAGAGATTGGAGAATTAGGGAGGGCTTCAGTATGAGTATGAGAGAAAAAGAAGTACTTAATATGCAGTTGGTTCTAATACCAATTTTGGCTGATGCCTGGAAGAAAACGTATTCAGAGTTATCAGATATTTTTAAGAAATATGACGTATTAAGCTATATTGATGTTTGTTATGAGAAGGAGGAGTGGAATTTAAAATCTCATTTTTGGGTCAGCGAATGCCGATTTTGTCGGAATTCCTTTTTTATGCAATCTATGTTACAATTGTTTTAAAAAATAGTAACATTTCTTTCTTAGAGGACTTTCAATATCAGAATAGAATCACAGCGAAGTTTTTTCTAAAAAACATACATCTTACAGGAAAAAATCATGCAGAGGGGTTGCTGTGAAAAGTATTATCGGGGGGGAAAATTGACAACGGATAATATTTATATAGCACATATCAGAGAAGGCACATCTTCACCTGAAATTCAGACGATTAAAGAACACTGTGACCATGTAGCGAAAATGGCGTCGGAGTTTGGCCAGGCTTTTGGTTTTCAGTCAGATACGCTTCTTCATATCATCGGTGAACTCCATGATGCAGGAAAATATTCTGCGCGGTGGCAGCAGTATATTCGAGGACTGGTGAAAGGAAAGATCGATCATTCCTCCGCTGGTGCTCAGGTAGTAGAGGAAATATACAGGGGAGATGCGCCGGCACTCCGTATTCCGGTGGAGAACTGTATTGCCGGTCATCATGCGGGGCTTCTGAATGTTGGGACAAAGAGGGATCTGTCCGAACTTGGTGCTTCATTATATGGACGACTGAACAACAAAGTAGAGGATTACAGCGTTTACCGATCCTTTGTTTCACTTCCGGATCATTTAAAACCTCCGGAAAAATTTTCTGTTGTAACTGAGAAAACATCAGACGCAGGTAATTTTTCTGTTTCTTTTCTGACCAGAATGTTGTTTTCCTGTCTCGTTGATGCGGATTTTCTTGATACGGAACAATTTATGAATGGGTCAAAAAAGAGAAAAAAGCCACCGTCATTGGATTCCCTTTCAAGAATGTTTGGCAGCTATATTTCGGAGCATCATTATCTTGACGGCAAGGAAGGAATTAATGGAATCAGAAGCCATATTCTTCAGGAATGCATGGATGCAGGCCGACAGGATCATGACAGTCTCTTTACGCTTACGGTGCCAACGGGAGGAGGGAAAACGTTGTCCTCCATGGCTTTTGCTTTGGAAAAGGCTAGGTGTGAGGGGAAAGACAGAATTATTTATGTGATACCCTATTGCTCGATTATTGATCAGACAGCGGATGTGTTCGCCGGGATATTTGGGGAAGAAAATATTCTGGCGGCCTATAGTAATGCAGATTACGAAGGAAAAGAAAACATCCGATATGCATCGGAAAACTGGGATGCCCCGATTGTCCTTACAACGGCGGTTCAATTCTTTGAATCGCTCTATGGCAGCAGGACGTCAAAATGCAGGAAACTCCATAATATTGCAAACGCCATCGTTATTTTTGATGAAGCGCAGTCTATTCCGCTTCCGCGGCTCATGCCCTGTATCCGGGCAATGAAGGAGCTTCTTTTGAATTACAGAACGACTTGCGTTCTTTGTACAGCTACGCAGCCTGCATTGCAGTCCTTTTTTCTCAGCACCTTCGTGAATGGCAGGGAATATCCGGTTTATCCGGTCGAAATATGTCAGGGAAAGGATCTCGTTCGTGAACAGCTGAAAAGAGTTACTTACAGACAACGCGGTGTGCTGACGGACCAGGATCTTGCGAAAGAACTCGCAGAGAATTCGCAGGCGCTCTGTATTGTTTCGACGAAGTCACAGGCAGCAGATATTTTTGAATTGATCCAGAGTGATCATAAATATCATCTTTCTACCAATATGACTCCCGTACATAGAAAGGTGGTTCTGAAAAAGGTCAGAGAACTTCTTGACGATGGACTTCCCTGCATTCTTGTAAGCACCAGCCTGATCGAAGCCGGAGTAGATGTTGATTTTCCGGTCGTCTATAGAGCATGCGCAGGATTGGACAGTGAAATTCAGGCAGCTGGAAGATGCAATCGGGAGGGGAGAAGATCGGCGGAGGAAAGCATCGTGCATCTCTTTGATGTGGATGCGGATTATCATTTGCCGCCTTCCTTAGAGGCTCCCTATGAAATTGCCCATATGGTGACGGCAGATGTTGCAGATATTGCGGACTACCCGGTCATTGAACGGTATTACCATCTTCTCTATAACGCTACAGGGGACGGTATGGATATTGATCATACCGTGGATGCTTTTGAAAAAGCGGAATACTTTAATTATCCATTTGCAGATGCTGCACGAAGTTTTCATCTGATTGACAGTGATACATTCAACATTCTGATTCCCGATGATTCAAATGAAGCAGACAGCATTTGTTATAAGCTCCGGAACGATCTGCTTCTGTCAGCAAGTGACGTGAAGTTTATTAATCTTCATAGTGTCAGTATCTACGAAAATATGAAGAAAAAAATTCTGCCAGCCCTTGAACCTGTTGATGAACGACATTTCATTTTGAGTGATCTTTCTCTGTATGACAAAGAGATCGGACTTGCATTACGCGATATGGCGACAGGAAATGCATTTTTTGCTTAAGAAACGGAAAGGAGAGTTATGGAGGAATATAGAGGTTTCGGAACGAAAATCCGGTTCTGGGGAAAACGTGCGCTTTTTACCAGGCCCGAATTCAAGACAGAACGATTTTCTTATGAAGTAATGACGCCTTCGGCCGCAACAGGGATGTTGGAGGCAATCTTCTGGCATCCGGGTCTGCATTATGTCATAGATCGGATCTATGTCTGCAGGCCGATCCGGTATCAGACAATAAAAAAGAATGAAGTTGATTCCAAGGGAAATCTCCAGGACTTCGAGAAGATGATTTCAGGAGGGACACCACCTTCTTTGATATCTTCGGATCATATCAGCCAGAGAAATACGACATTTTTAACGAACGTTGACTATATCGTCGAATGTCATTTTGATATGACGGACCGGGCAAATGCTTCAGATAATCCGGGAAAGTTTGCTGAGATGCTTCGACGAAGAGCGTCAAAAGGCCAGTGCTTTTCACAGCCCTATTTCGGGACAAAGGATTTTGCGGCAAATTTCTCGTTATGGCCGGAAAATAAGGAGATTCCAACGATAAATGACTCTAAGAATCTTGGCGTCATGCTCCATAGCATGGATTATTCGGATCATGCCAATATACGTCCGAGGTTTTTCATGGCAGAGCTTCAGAATGGTGTTATGGAAGTAGTCGGAAGGAGGGTGTTTGAATGATTCTGAACGCTCTTTCGGAGTATTATGATGAGCTTGCAGCTGCAGGAGAGGTACCGCAGCCTGGGTGGAGCAGAGAAAAGATTTCTTACGGGATAGCCCTGAAGAAGGACGGAAGTGTTGCAGGCATTATTTCGCGAAAACATCTGAATGAAAAAGGAAAGGAAATTGTCGGTACAGAAATAGTTCCGGCTCATCCGAAAAAAACATCCGGAATTTCCGCCTGTTTCTTAAGCGACTCTGCAGCGTATCTTCTTGGCATTGATCCGAAAGAATACCCGGAGAATATTCGCGTTAAGAAACAGAAACGTGCAAGGGAATGCTTTGAGGCCTCTGCAGATCTTCATAAATCGCTTCTTAAGGATATCAGTGAATCCAGTACAGCGGCAAAAAGCGTGCTGAATTTTTATGAAAAATGGAATCCGGAGGATGCCTACCATGATCCAGAGATTTCAAGACTTTTTTCTGAGTTTGCAAAAACAGGGTTTTTGATTTTTACCGATGAAATGGGGAAACCAATTTCTGAATATCCGGAAATCCGGGAGCTGTGGAACAATCATCAGCAGGATTCAAAAGATGCGGTTTCCATGTTGTGCCTTGATACAGGGAAAAAGGATATACCTGCCACTATTCACCCTTCCATAAAGGGAATACATCAGGCACAGAGCTCAGGTGCAACGCTTGTTTCCTTTAATGCTTCTGCATTTGAATCTTATGGAGCAGATGGGAAGCAGGGATTGAATGCTCCCGTCAGTGAGTCGACCGTTTTTAAATATACGACCGTTCTGAACAAAATGATTGCCGATCGGAAGAACATTGTCTATGTCGGAGATACGGCTTATATTTTCTGGGCAGAAAAGGCAAACCATGGAGCCGAAAGTATTTTCCTCCGGAATTTTTCGGATCAGGAGGATATTACGGATGATGAGCTCCGGTCCATCTACATGCATCTTGTACGGGATGGATATTGTACGGTTCATGGAGAAAAGGTTTCGTACGATAATAAATTTTATGTGCTTGGAATCGAGCCGAATGCAGCACGTCTTTCAATACATTTCTTCTGGCAGGGAAAGTTTGGCAACATCGTTCGCAATGTTCAGGAGCATGATGAACGTCTTGAAATCATTCAGCCATTTCATGGCAGAGCGCTCCTCCCTCTCTGGAAGATAGCCCAGGAGACCTGCCGGATTTCAGAAGATGAGAATGGAAGAAAAAAGGTTATTGGTAAGCCCTCTCAACCACTTGAGGATGCACTCACCAGAAGTGTTATAACCGGGACAAGATACCCGATGGAACTTTTAACAGGAGTCCTGGACCGGATCAGAACAAATCATATTATGGGATATTCAGGCTGGGAAAAGGCAGCCATTATTAAAGCATTGCTACTCAATAATTTTTCAGGGAAAGAGGAGGTTGCAACAGTGTCATTAAACAGAGAAACAGATAATGCGGCTTATGTGCTCGGAAGACTCTTTGCTGTCTTGGAGTCGCTGCAGGAGCAGTCTGCACGTCCGGCGAAACTTAATGCGACAATCCGGGATCGTTATTTCGGAAGCGCAGCGTCGACACCGGGCATCGTTTTTCCGCAGCTCTTGCGGCTTGCCCAGAATCACGAGCGAAAGCTTGATCAGGGGGGCAAAGTTTATTATGACAAGATGATTACGGAACTTATGGGAAAATTAAATGGGAGATCCTATCCGATGCGGCTTTCTCTTCCGGATCAGGGCGCCTTTTATCTTGGGTACTATCATCAAAGACAGGCTTTATTTGAAAAAGAGGATCATGCAGATTCTCCGGAACAGGACAAGACGGAGTAAGAGAGAGCAGATTTAAGAGGAGGTTTATCAGATGAGTGAGGCAATTAAGAACAGATATGATTTTGAGATGCTTTTTGATGTCAAGAATGGAAATCCGAACGGAGATCCGGATGCGGGCAATATGCCGAGAATTGATCCGGAAACCGGCTATGGCGTGGTGACGGGAGAGTGCATCCGCAGAAAGATCCGGAATTATATTGATATTGTAAAGGCAGATGATCCGAACTATTATATTTACATCAAGCAGGATGCTACGTTGAATGCAAAGGACAACAAAGCCTTCGAACAATTCGGAATAGAAAATGCAGCAGCTGACAACAAACTGAAGGAGAAGTTAAAGGAACTGAAGAAAAAGAAGCAGCCTGTTGATGAGCTCGTGCGTGATTATATGTGTGGCCATTTCTTTGATATCCGTACCTTCGGCGCGGTTGTAACGACTGCAACAAAGGGAGCGTTGAATTGCGGACAGATCAAGGGCCCGGTTCAGATTGATATGGCGGAATCCGTTGACCCTGTCACACCCAGAGAGATTACGATAACCAGAATGGCAATTACCAAAGACAGTGATGCGGAGAACAAACAGAACGAGATGGGAAACAAATTCATTATTCCTTATGGCCTGTATTGTGCAAAGGGTCATATTTCTGCTTTTTCCGCTCAGAAGACAGGGTTCTCTGAGGAGGATCTGAATCTGTTATGGAATGCCATTCTGAATATGTTTGAGGAGGATCATTCTGCGCAAAGAGGAGAAATGGCATTGCGGAAGCTTTACATTTTCAAGCATAACAATATGCTTGGAAATGCGCCGGCGCATAAACTGCTTGATCTGATTCATGTTTCCAGGAAAGAGGACATTGAAACTGCAAGATCCTTCAATGACTATCAGATTGAGACTGAACGGAATAGTATTCCCGAAGGAGTGGAACTGATCGAGCGGGATTGATCGAGCAGAGGATTTTTGCGATGGAATATGACGAAGACGACTTCCTTCAGCTTTCCGGAATCCAGCATTTCCTGTACTGCCGCCGTCAGTGGGCTTTGATTCATGTTGAGAACCAGTGGGCGGAGAATGAGAGGACGATGGATGGAAATTTTTTTCATAAAAACGCTCACAATGGCCTGCAGCGGGAACGCAGAGGGGATCTTCTGATTGTCCGCAGTATGTATATTCATTCCAGAGAACTCGGCATTTCCGGTCAATGCGATATTGTGGAATTCCATCGTTCGTATCATGGCGTTTCTCTGAATGATACGGAGGGATTGTGGATCCCTTATCCCATCGAATACAAACGGGGACACAAGAAACCGGATATTTATGATGAGGCGCAAGTCTGTGCCCAGGCTATCTGTCTGGAGGAAATGTATTTCTGTCAGATTCCGGAGGGAGCGATCTTCTATGGCGAGGACAGGCGGAGAGAGCGGATCATATTCTCGGAAGAACTGCGTAGAAAGGTCCGGGATACTGTTTCCGCCATGCATGACGTTTATAGGCGGGGCGTGACTCCGAGGGCTCACAGGAGGAAGGGGTGTAATGCCTGTTCATTGAAGGATATCTGCCTGCCGGAGCTGGAAAGCTCTGCGACAGTCGAACAGTATATGAAGTTACTGTTGAAAGACAGGTGAAGTTGGATGCGAAAACTGCTGAATGTTCTTTATATCACAACGGAAGACGCCTATGCCACACTGGATGGTGAAAATGTTGCCGTAAAGATTAAGAGTGAAATCAAGGCACGTTTTCCGCTTCATATTCTTGAGGGAATTTACATTTTTTCCTACGCCGGGGCGTCTCCTGCATTGATTGGAAAATGCGCGGCAATGAATATCGACCTGGTCTTCTGCAGGCCCAGCGGGTATTTCCTTGCGCGTCCCACCGGAAGAACGAAGGGGAACGTACTGCTTCGGCGGGAGCAGTACCGGATTGCGGATGATGAGGACAGGAGTGCGCGGATCTGCAGGAACATGATTTTCGGAAAGGTCATGAATGAAAAGCATGTGTTGGACCGGATGATCAGGGACCATGCGGACCGCATTTCTCCGGAACAATTTGAGAATGCTTCCGGGGAACTGAAAGATCTCGCTGAGAAAATCCTGTCTGCAGAGAACAGAGACACGATCCGGGGCCTGGAGGGAACTGCTGCCAGCATTTATTTCTCGACCTTCGACGCGATGATCCTGAAGAACAAGGAGCACTTCTTCTACCATGGACGGAACAGGCGGCCGCCGCTGGACCGGGTGAACTGCCTCTTGTCTTATATTTACATGATGCTAACCAGTATGTGTTCCAGTGCGCTGGAGGCGGTGGGACTGGATCCATATGTAGGCGTCATGCATACGGATCGAGCCGGACGCGTGTCGCTTTCCCTTGACCTCATCGAGGAATTCCGCCCTGTTCTTGCGGACCGGTTCGTTTTGACGGTCATCAATAACGGCGTGCTGACTGCCGATGATTTCATAGAGCAGGAGGATGGCGCGATACAGATTACCGAGGATGGAAGGAAGACGCTGCAGCAGAGCTGGCAGAAGCGGAAGCAGGAGACGCTCATACACCCGTTCCTGAAGGAAAAGATTGAGTGGGGCCTCGTGCCCTATGTCCAGGCGATGCTTCTGGCCCGGTATATCCGGGGCGATCTGGACGGTTATCCGCCCTTTGTATGGAGGTAGCGATCATGCTTGTACTTGTTACCTATGATGTCAATACGGAAACAGCAGCAGGAAAGCGGCGTCTCCGGAAAATTGCGAAGGCATGCACGAACTACGGCCAGCGTGTGCAGTTCTCCGTTTTCGAGTGTTCGGTGGACGCGGCTCAGTACCGGTATTTGAAAGGCGTTCTCTGCGATCTCATGGGGAAGGAGGATAGTCTGAGATTTTATAATCTCGGCAATCACCCGGAGTCGCGGATCGAGCAGTTCGGGAAGAAGAGGAGCTATTCCGCCGATACCGATTATCTGTCGGTCTGATTCCGAAAGAGGCAGGGGGGAAATGTAAACCGGCTCCGTAAGAACTTCGGGAAGATATAAACCGGAGAGAACGAGGGCTGCCATGGCGGGACGGGCGAACCGGAAGCGTACATGAAAAGGCCGGGAGGTTCGCCTGCGTCAAAATAGACAAAAAGGTCGGAAAAGCGTGGGAAAGGCAATTTTTTTTCTGCTTCTGGCTGAAATTAATTTGTTTTTTCGTGATTTTGCATAGCGGGGAGGAGGTATGTTCAGAAAATCTGTGCAGAATTGCTGTCGGGCCCTACATGGGCCCGTGGATTGAAATCTTAAAATATGGACAATATTTATTTACTGTATTTCCGTCGGGCCCTACATGGGCCCGTGGATTGAAATTAATTCTGATGCACAATCGCATAATGGAACTACGTCGGGCCCTACATGGGCCCGTGGATTGAAATTTGATAGATATGTTACAGAATAAGGAACTCCATTGTCGGGCCCTACATGGGCCCGTGGATTGAAATCAGTCAGACAGGGAGTAGCAACACTGTCAAACCGTCGGGCCCTACATGGGCCCGTGGATTGAAATATCCCGCAAAGGAATCCGTCTTTTGTCGCTAATTGTCGGGCCCTACATGGGCCCGTGGATTGAAATAATCATCAACATGGAAAGTTCAAGCTTCAATTTGTCGGGCCCTACATGGGCCCGTGGATTGAAATATTCACAGGGACAGAAAATGGGAGACGCATCTTTTGTCGGGCCCTACATGGGCCCGTGGATTGAAATACAGGTTGGTTGCAAATGCTTTTATAGAAAATCCGTCGGGCCCTACATGGGCCCGTGGATTGAAATTATCAACACGAAATGGAACTGTAACAGGTGCAAGTCGGGCCCTACATGGGCCCGTGGATTGAAATCTGTGTTCTGCATCGATTCCATCATCGATTGCTGGTCGGGCCCTACATGGGCCCGTGGATTGAAATGAGAACGACCAGCGGGAGACAGCATACCGCATTTGTCGGGCCCTACATGGGCCCGTGGATTGAAATTGTACTACTGTTGTTGCCATTTTCTACTGTAACTCGTCGGGCCCTACATGGGCCCGTGGATTGAAATTATAAGGGCTTGCCAGAATATCCTGATTCAGAAGTCGGGCCCTACATGGGCCCGTGGATTGAAATGTTACTAAGGGAGTCGCAACCATCACCAACGAGGTCGGGCCCTACATGGGCCCGTGGATTGAAATGTAGGCTCTGGATAGTAATAATCTTACAGATTGTGTCGGGCCCTACATGGGCCCGTGGATTGAAATGAAAAGCGGCAGAGGATTATATGAATAAGCATAGTCGGGCCCTACATGGGCCCGTGGATTGAAATCATCTCCATACCTTTTTCGCCACACTTAAATCCGTCGGGCCCTACATGGGCCCGTGGATTGAAATGTTGAAAACAGGAATGGCGCGCATTGCAGAGCCAAGTCGGGCCCTACATGGGCCCGTGGATTGAAATGTTTCCGATGTCTTGGATGCCGTCTCAGATGCGGGTCGGGCCCTACATGGGCCCGTGGATTGAAATAGTTTCTACTGGGTACAGAATATGATCTTTTCCCGTCGGGCCCTACATGGGCCCGTGGATTGAAATGTCTCTTTCATGTCTTTCAGGATTAACTCTCTGGTCGGGCCCTACATGGGCCCGTGGATTGAAATATGCTACTCCTTTTGTGAGTATCATTTAGTATCGTCGGGCCCTACATGGGCCCGTGGATTGAAATCTGCTTTTGTTCAGATGTCTCTTGCGAGTTAGCAGTCGGGCCCTACATGGGCCCGTGGATTGAAATACACAGTCGCAGGTAAGTCGTATGATGGCTCGTGGTCGGGCCCTACATGGGCCCGTGGATTGAAATGGATTTGAAGCAGTGGAAGAATATAAGCGAACGCGTCGTGGTCGGGCCCTACATGGGCCCGTGGATTGAAATAACCTTGGACATTCGACAGGTTTCCGCAAAGAAGTCGGGCCCTACATGGGCCCGTGGATTGAAATTCCATCCTATTTGCTACCAAAAGACACCATCCGCCACGTCGGGCCCTACATGGGCCCGTGGATTGAAATAGCTCGAACGGAACAACCGCCTCGCTGAAGATTCGTCGGGCCCTACATGGGCCCGTG
>Ga0310695_10013762_pt1 | contig 11041 bp, 7 predicted proteins | sample RumenRJG_04DNA_FD_203882 | JGI IMG/M metagenome (GOLD analysis project Ga0310695, IMG submission 203882) | Bovine rumen microbial communities from Lethbridge, Alberta, Canada - RJG_04 (v2) (version 2) | ecosystem: Host-associated > Mammals > Digestive system > Stomach > Rumen | place: Canada... | reverse complement strand
CACCGTTCACACTATACTTGGTGGCGAACAACCTCTTTCCAAATGTCGAACCTAAATATGCTTGCCCTATGAGACAGCTCACCCATACTGCCACACTCGAGTACTACGACGTGCCGCAGATCCTCACAGCCACAGATGCTACTGGAACCCGGTATCTCTGTACACTTTATCGTCATGAAGCCAATGGCTATCAATATCTCGGCGTACAGATTTCCGAGCCACGACTGATGGCCTTCGTTGGGGGCCAACTCGACCTTCGCGATGCCTATCTACATCCTGAAGTAGATAACGCATTATATATCGTCAAGGCAGAGAAGGAGACTCTGGTTGCCACAACCATGCTTCAGCCGTCAGAACTGACAGAAGCCATGTTACCAGAGGCTGGCTACTTCTTCGATGCTTCCGACTTAGCCGATGACGCCGAAGCACAGACGGATACCTATCAGCTTGAGATTCCTGCTCACGACCGCATAACCTTCTCCACCCTCATCAGCCGTATGGGCTGGCATGCGTCCTCTCTTGGTAAAACACTAAGAAAGATCGCAGCTTTCTAAACTGCTGATAAAAGGAGTGAGATAACAATATTATTGTCTAACCAAACCGTACTGCGTATGATATAAACGACAAGACATAAAGACATATTAAGATAAGAAGCGTCCGCTTGAATCTTGTCGTATGAGATATACTCCGAAGCCCACCGCTTCGGAGATTTTTTGTGTTTTTCTTGGAAGTCTCAGTAATAATCACAATCTCATTCCGCTGCCCGCCTTCAAAATCTTCGGGGTATGTAGCTTAATGTTCATATTCTATTTTGGGTACAAAGGTAGTGCAAATCGAACGAAAAAAAAATATATTTGAGTTTTTTCTGAGATGCAGCCATTGCAACCCCACACTCTTTGAGAATCTTCACCAGGGTGAAAGGTTGTGATTATTTCTCAATGACGCTTCATTCACAACGAAAAACTTTCTCATCAAGTTTATTTGCCAGTACCCAGTGGCGTGTGCAGCTACTCTGAGATTATATACCCACACCTCTTATTGCTGGATTTGACAGTTAATGTGTCACGAAATTATAGAAAGTCCTGCGAAAAAGTCCCCGACAAGACAGAAAAAATGTCTGCCGAGATGAAAGTCTGAACTGTTCAGGGGTTTAGTGAACATTTGGAATTATAGCTCTGAAAAAAGTTTCGCAAACTGCTCTTTGAACCACTGCGGGGGATTATCGACCACCTTGTGCGTCTGGCTCTTGCTGATGTGCAGGGCTACGATGTGGCCGTAATCGCTGTTGCCGTCGATAAAAGTAAGGTTGTCAAAGAGGCGGAGGTGCTGCTGCGTGTTCTTCAGCCCCTCGTGGAAGTTGAAGCGGATAACATCATCCGCAACATCGTGGCCACCCGTCTGTACGCGGTGGATGACGCGGCTTACGCTCTCGTCCTCATTGCGGAGGCCGAAGTAGCAGAGGGAAATCTTGAAGCCTGCGGTACGGAAGTCCTCAATCATGTGCAGCACCATGTCGCTGGAAAAGTTGGTCTCAAAGGCAAAGTCCTTGTGCTGTCCAAGAGCCTCGGCCTTCTGCTTCTCTAACTGCGAGGCGACGGTGCCGCTCACCCAGCGGTCGGGCCAGTCAGGATGTTCGCGGCGCAGGTCGAGCATCAACTTGTCGCCGTCGAACGACTTGGCGCTGACGTAGAAAGGGCAGAGGCGGCTCTTGCCCGCGCCGTTCGGTCCGGCGATAATCGTTAACTCTGGACGGCGCTCCATCTATCGCGAAATAAGATAAGAGTAACGACCTTTACCGGGAGCGGCAGTTCGGCGAATAATGCGGTAGGTGCGGCTACGACGGTCGAGAGCGACACGGTCTTCGCTGCCGTCAGGATTGGCCAAGTATGTGTTTCCGTCGTTGTCAAAGAAAGGTACGGAAACACCGCGGCGCCACGAGTCGGCATAGATGCGCTCTATCTCACGGCTCGCCGCACGATTGGCTTCGCTGGCCGTCTGGCCGTTTGGCAACTGAATGATGTCAATGTCCTTATATGTACACATAATCGATTACTTGCTGAATTCGGCTGCAAAGATACAACATTTTTGCGAATAATGATCGTTTTGACCTTACCTTTTACAAATTATTAGGTGAAAACGTGACGGCCTTGCCAATGCGTGAAAAATGTTGGGGAGTGACGCAGAGGAACGAGGCGATAGTATATATAAGTCCGACATCATGTGGAGAGATTACTCCAAAATGTCAGAGGAAGAGGATATTTGAAGTCCGGGAACTCTTCACCATACGGAGATCAACCCCATCAAAATACAGATTCCTATTCTCTTCATTTTTTCTAAAGTTGGATAAATGTGTCCCAGTGACTCCCTCGACTTGGCGTTTTTTAGTTATTCATAGCTATAGATACGAAGAAGCGTGGGAATCTACTTGTTACTCGTCCCACCTTCAGAGGCTCTGGCATCGCCTGTTCGTCGAAACGAGCAACGCCGAAGCCCACGCCGATATGTATATCAACGTATATTGCATTAAATGCCAATGATGGCTGTCTGCAATACTGATCGGATATTACATACCCATGAGCGTCTTTGTTGCTTTGATTTTTGACGAACGTTTGGAACTGCCAGATTCCTGAAGGTCAAGCACAAAGCGTCAAGTACGCTTTTCCTATATATAGGTCCTCATTCCGCAGCGTCCACCCTTGTGGGCATCGGCGTGGTTCAGAGAACGGGCACAAAGAAAAAAGAAAAAGTGAAACCTCCAAATAATTGGAGAAAAAGTTTCTGAATGTGGCTGTAGGGTTTAGATAGGATTTCTTGAACTGACCAGTGTAGATAACTTCATACATAGCTTTAGCCCAAGATCTGCTTAATCAGGTCTTCCGAGTTTTTGGCATGGAATACGTTGCCCTTGCGGATGTCTTCCAAGCCCTTGTCTATGCCGCTTTTACGCTGTAGCTTGAGCGACCATCCCATCTTTTTCGAGATAGTACGCAGAAAGCTGATGTCTGCATTAGGCAGCGTCAGTTGTACATTCTCAATGGTTGATATTGCTTGCATAAATCAAATTGTATTATTTGTTCTCGCCTGCAAATATACAAACTATTTCGGAAACTTCCAAATTTCTCTCGCCTTTTTGATGTTAGTATTCAGAAAGTTCCTTTTTCCAGCTATACATCTCCATCGGAACCTCTGAGTACAATGCGATATCATAATATACCCACACCTCTTACACCTGGCACTTAACTGCTTGATTATCAGTAGCCATTTTCTGGTGGCATAGTCGCACCAATGGTCGCACCATGTGTCGCACCAAGCAGACATAGAATGTTTCACGGAAGGGTGCGGAAACGTAACGGCCTCTCAGAAAAATTTCACGGCCTCTCAGAAAAACGAGAGGCCGCGACAGAAATGTTTCACGGTTGTTGGTGCGACCTTAGGTGCGACACTTGGTGCTACCAACCTGTAGAAAAAGTATTCTGAAATACAGTGAGTTAAGTGTCAGGTGTAAGAGGTGTCACCTATTGTTTCCATATCAGTGTATTGACGGCCAGCGCCTGCTTCCTTATAGTCTGACGCCGAGGAAGGCGCGGGCGAGCCATTTGTTCTGGTTCACCGTCACTTTGTCGTTGTCGAAGATGGAGTTGCTCATCATCATCGACGCGCCGGCGAAATAGCGGGGCGTGAAGTGGTAGACAATCGATGCGCGCTCATTGAAAATCATATTGAAGCACAGACCGTGGTCGCGCTTCTCTTCCTTGTTCACCGTCAGGCGGTTGTGCTTGTAAATCACGAAGCTGGGCAGTGCCGAGAGGTGAAGCAACCACTGCGAGCGCTGACCGAGAACAAGGTTATAGCCGTAGCCCAGGCCTAACGCCACATTGGTAAAGGTGAGATGTACCTCTGGGGCACGCAGGCTCCTCGCCTTCAGCTCGTCGGTGGTCTTGATACTGCCGCCCTGAAAGCTGAAGCCTGCCAGCAGCGAGCCTGCCGAGTGGCGCTGGTAGTAGTTCTGGTAGAGTGCAGCGGGAAAGGAGAAACGGTTGTGGTTGAAGGTGTAGTAACCGGCAATGTTCACCACGTTCATGCGCAGACCGTCCTCGTCTAAGTGCTTGATGTTGCCCAGTTCGATGTCGCCAGTGAGCGACGTGGAGCGCAGGTAGTTGAAGTCGAGGCTCAGCTTCTGGCCGTGGTATTCGAAGTTGAACTCATAGTCATCGTAGATGCCGCGTAACTTGTCGGGGTTGAGCGACAGCGAGGCGGCGAGGTCGCAGTAGTTCACCTCTAAAGTCAGGCTGGTATTGCGGCGGGTGTGCAAGTCGTACTTCGAGTAGACGTCGTTCACCGTACCCTTGGCGTGGATATAGTTGCCGGCGTAGTTGCCCATAAGGCGCAGCAGCCACTTCTCCTTGGGTCTGACGACGTAGTTCGTGTCGTACTTCTGCTTGAAGTAGCTGTTAGAGAGTTTCTTGTCTATTCGCTTGCCCAGACTCTGCTTTCTGGCAGAGTGAGTGCTGTCGGTGGTGACGGACTGTGCGTGCGTCACCACCGTGCCAGCGCACAATAGGATTATGGATAAAAATGTTCTGATTATCATAGGCGGCAGGTCATTCCTACTTTGGCTTCAAACGTATTGGCGTGAACCGTGCTACGCTCCTGCAGGTTCAGGTTCTTGTCGTAGTAGTACTTGTAGAACGTGCGACGAGAGTAATACGTGCCCGACAGGGTGATGGACCATGCCCCACGGAGATGCATCTCGATGACGGGGTTGATGACCAACAGTCCGGCATTGCCGCGGTCGCCCTGTACGTTGAGGTAGTGCAGGTCGCGCGTGCCGTCGACGTAGCCTTGCAGGTTCTTGTCCTCGTAGCCCTTCCAGGTGTAGAGCCGGAAGTACTTGGCATTGAGTATAAAGCGTCCGTAATTGCCGAAGTCGAGCTGGGTCTTCGACTTGACGCTGAAACCGCTGCCCATGTTGTAGTCGCGCTCAATGACGTTGAAGTAGTCACTCTTCGTACCGCCGAGCAGGATGCCGCTGGCAAAGACGCGCTGCTCCATCTTCGTCAGGTAACCCATCTTTGGCAGTGAGAAGATGAAGCCGGGACCGAAGCCGGCGGCCTCGCTGATGCGGTAGGGGGTCAGCTCCGAGCCGTCCTCGATGGGCTTGGCGTCATAGTAGTTGAAGTGCTGGTAGATACCGAACTCGCCCGCCATGTCCTTCTTGTCGAGGATGGGCGTGCTCCACAGTCGTCCGACGATGTTCAGCGTGTTCACAAAGGGCTGACCGCCACCGAAGGCGGAATTGGCCTCGATGTCGAAGAAGTCGTAGGGAGTGTTGTGCTTGTCGCCGTCTACCGATGTGCCGTAGGTCAGCGTCAGATTGATGTAGGGCGCATGGATGCCACGGAACAGGGCACCGTCGTCGGCCAGATAGCGCCAGCCCACGGAAATGGAGGCGTCGACTGGACTCTCGCCATAGTCGTGATAGCGATAGTTTCGGCTCTTGACGCGCCAGGCGTCGCCGCTGATGATGCGGTGCAGGCCCTGGATGGGGTTGACGATGGTGGCAGCAGCCTCGCGCAGGAAGCGGGGGAAGCCGTGGGTGCGGTCGTCGAGGAAGGTGAGGCTCAGACGGTGGGTCATTTCGCCGATGGCCATGCCGCCGCACGAGGTGGCGATGATGTCGTTGATGGCGGGGGGCTCCGTCTCACCCAAGAACTCCCACATGGCCGAACCGGCCAGGGCGTAGGGTGCTGACTCCCAGAACGACAGACCGTTGGTACGGGCGGCGTTGAAGTAGAGGTTGCCGTGATAGGGGTGGGCAAACATGTTGGTGATGAAGAAGTCGTTGTCCCACACCATGCCGTCGGTGAAGTTGCGCTTCAGGGTGCGCAGGGTGGTCTGGGCGAAGTCGGAGTTCAGGGCGTAGCGGTCGAACAGCTGCACGCCCACGTTGATGGCCGTCACCTCGGCGGCTGCCTGCCAGTAGCGCTTCGGTGTGGGCAGCGCCATGGTGGAGTCGGAGGCTACGTACGACTTACGCTTGCTGTCCCAGGCGAGCTTCCAGGAGTCGTGCTGGTTGCGGGGCTGGCGGTAGGTAAGACCCAGCTCCACTAACGGACGGTTGCGATAGGTCTCGTTGCGGTCGTAATAGCGCGTCAGTCCCCAGCCGACCGATGCGAACGCGCCGTACTTCTCGCTGATTCTGTAGTCAGCGTTCAGGCGGGCCTGCAGCGAGTACAGGCGCTCGGGTTTCACACTGTTCTCCCTTGAGAAGGTCTCCACATGGTAGTAGCCCAAGTCGCCGCTCACGCTCCATTTCGGCGACAGCTGTTTGTAGAGTCCCAGACGGTAGAAGACGGCGCCCGAGAACTTCGAGTCGAGACCCATGAAGTGGGTTCCCACGCCCCAGATGCTGTACGTGCTTTTGTTGCGGTAGCGCACTGCGAGGTTCGCCTTGGTCGACGAGCCGCCATAGAGCATGATGTCGATGTCGGTCATAGGGTTGATGTTCACCAAGCCAACCTTATGGCCGATGCTGTCGTACGACACGTTAATCAGTCCTACCTGCCAGCCCTTGGGGCGCTTGCGGGCAATATTGAACACGCCAATCTGCGCACCGTTCAACGAGTCGGCGTAGTTGATGGTTCCCAACTGCAGGCCACGCTGCATGGCCGACGAGGCATTCAGAATGCCCGACAGCTGCACGCCCTTGTCCATGCCAGCCGTGATGTTGCTGATACTACTCAGCTGCAGGCCGTTGAACAGGTGGGCCGATGTGTTGGAAACACCCGACAGCTGCACGCCGTGGCCGCCATCAGCCGCCACCGACGAAATGACGCCCACCTGGACGCTCTTCACCGTGTCCTGTACACTGACGATGCCGACGGGAAACTTCTGTGCCTGGGAGAATAGGATAAAATGTGAAAAGGCAAATACTAAAAGACTTTTTTTCATTGATGTTTTTTCCTATTTATTGATTTCTCTAAATGCTTAGTTCGTCGAGCACCGTCAACAGGCGCTTGTCGAAGCGCTTGTCGGTACGGATGCACTCGGAGAACGGCACGTAGACCACATCGTTGTTGCGTACACCGATCATGACGTTACGCTGGCCCTGCATGATGGCCTCGACGGCACCTACGCCCGTGCAACTGGCTAAGATGCGGTCGCGGGCCGACGGCGAACCGCCGCGCTGCAGGTGGCCGAGGATGGACACGCGGACGTCGAACTCGGGGAACTCATGCTTCACGCGGTCGGCATAGTAGAGTGCGCCACACTTGGGACTCTCAGAGACGATGACGATGCACGACTTCTTCGACTTGCGGATGCCGCGGCCCATGAAGGCTGCTAACTGGTCGACGTCGGTAGCCTCCTCGGGCACGATGGCGGCCTCGGCACCGCAGGCGATGGCGCAGTTCTGAGCCAGGAAACCGGCGTCGCGGCCCATAACCTCGATGAAGAAGATGCGCTCGTGAGAGTTGGCCGTGTCGCGGATGCGGTCGACACAGTCCATAATGGTGTTCATCGTCGTGTCATAGCCGATGGTGGAGTCTGTACCGTAGAGGTCGTTGTCGATGGTGCCGGGCAGTCCGATGACGGGGAAGTTGAACTCCATACCGAAGTTCCGGGCACCGGTGAGTGAGCCGTTGCCGCCGATGACGACGAGGGCGTCAATCTCCTCTTTCTGGCAGGTCTCGTATGCTTTCTGCATACCTTCGGGGGTCATGAACTCCTTGCTGCGGGCAGTCTTCAGTATAGTACCGCCTTTCGTGATGATGCCGCTGACGTCCTCCGTAGTGAAAGCTTTCACTTCGCCCTTGATGAGTCCGTCGTAGCCACGGTAGATGCCTTTGATGTTAAAACCGTTGTAGATGCCTGCGCGCGTCACGGCGCGGATGGCTGCGTTCATACCTGGCGAGTCGCCGCCTGAGGTCAGAATACCAATTGTCTTAATTCTGTTCATAGTCGTTTTTTCGTTATTTCGTTATTTCGTTATTTCGTTATGACGTTATTACGTTATCACGTTATCACGCTGTCATTCCTTCGTGTACTTAATGGCCAGCATGGTAAGGTCATCGCTCTGCTCGGTATCGCCGACAAACTGGCCGACAGCGGCAGTTACAGTCTCGATGAGTTCCTCGGGGGAGCCGCTGAAGCCGGTGACGACGCTCGTGATGCGTTCCTCGCCAAACAGTTCGTGGTTGGCATTCTCGGCCTCCGTCAGTCCGTCGGTGTAGAGGAAGAGGAGCGTGCCGGGAGCTATCGTCGCCTGCTGTTCCGTAAACGACCAGTCGGACATGATGCCGATGGGAAGGTTGGAGTCGCAGGGCAGCAGGGTGTCCTCGATGTAGGGTGCATCGTGGCCGGCGTTGCTGTAGCGTAGCTGACCTGTCGTCAGGTCGAGCACGCCGACAAAGAGCGTGACGAACATATTGTTGTCGTTGCCCTCGCTGATGTTGGCGTTCATCGTCCCGACAATTTCTTTCGGCTCTGAGGTGTGGGCGGCGATGTTGCGGAACAGCGTGCGGGTGACGGCCATGACGAGCGATGCCGGCACGCCTTTGCCTGAGACGTCGCCGATGCAGAAGAACAGCTTCTCGTCGCGGATGAAGAAGTCGTAGAGGTCGCCGCCCACGCCCTTGGCCGGCGTCAACGAGGCGTAGAGTTCAATGTCCCCCCGGTTGGGGAAGGCTGGGAACGTCTTCGGCAGCATTGACATCTGGATGTTGTGGGCGATGTTCATCTCGCTTTCTATTGATGCTTTGGCGGCTGTCGACGCCTTCAGCTCCTCGACATACTGCTTGAGCGACCACTGCATCATGAAGAACGAGTCGCGCAGCTCGGCTATCTCGTCCTGATGCTTGAACGTCGGCAGGGGCGTCTCGAAGTTGCCCTTGGCCACCTCCTGAGCCGACGCGGAAAGCTTGTTCAGCGGTTTGGTGGCACGGCGGATGCTGCGGCGCATGAAGAAGAAGATGACGATGCTGCCCGTGGTCATGAAGAACAGGATGATGACACCGAGGATGGCACCCCAGATGTAGACCAGCTTCACGTGCTGAGCCACGACGAGCGTCCAGCCGGTGTCGGCTATGCGCTGGGAGCTGATGCCGAACGTGCTGCCGGCCGTGGGCATGAGCTTGAAACCGATGCCGTCGGCATTCATAATGGTCTTGAGCGCCTTGTCGTCGAGGTTGCCCGAACCGGTAATCTTCTCGCCGTCCTGGCTCAGAATCTGAATGAAGAAATACGTGTCGTCGTCATCGTCGAAGTCCAGCGGGTCGTTCGTGCCAATCAGCCTTTTGACGTAGCTATTCTCCTCGTCTTCAATCATCTTAAAGAGCCAGCTGAGGTTCAGGTCGATGCCATAGACGCCCACCTGACGCCCCTGACGGTCGTGGATGGGCGTCGAGTAGGTGACTACGACGCACTGGCTGCCGTCCTTGTCGAGGTAGGGGTTCGACAAATGGCCTTGCCCCTTCGTCAGGCCGAGGGCCTTCGTGTACCATTCCTGATGGAAGTAGTCGTGGTCGGCCGAGCCTATCTGTCGGCACTCCACACGGGTGCTGTCGGCGAACCTGGCATAGATCTCGAACCAGCGGCCCTGACTCTTGAAGAAGTCGGGCTCGAAGGCGACGCCGCAACCGATGTAGCGGTCGTTCAGCAGCAGCTCGTGCTCCATGGCCTCGGCCACCTCCTCGGGGCTGCCGAGGTGCTCCTCTAACTCGGCCACGTTATTCTTCGAGGCTATCTCCACCGCCCGTTGCATGGTCACCAGCTTGCCGTAGATTCCGTCGATGATGTTCTTGGCGAGCGCCGTGCTCTGAATCTCTGAGACGACGAGGGCGAAAAACACGATGGCTCCAATGATAAACACATTGAAGAAAGCCATAATCAGGATGACGCGCCACGTGATGCGCTTTGACAGCTTACTCTTTTTCGTCATAGTGGGGCAAAGATACGACAATTCCCCGAAAGCACAAAACTATCGGGAAAGAAGTTTTGCTATTTCTTCATAAATGCCTTGATGCGGTCGGCAATGTTCTGCTTCAGGTTGTTGTAGAAGAAGCCGTAGTCGTTGAGGTGGTAACACTCGGGACCGAACAGGGGCACGGCGGCCTCTTCGTTGATGGCGAAGGGCTTCGCCTCGGTCGTGGTGACGACGACGGAGCCGCGGATGGTGTCAACGTGGGCGTCGGCGATGCCGGGAACAGTGATTTTGCACGTGATATTGTCCAGCGAACCGAGGTTGTCCTTGGCGGGGGCGTAGGTGTCGTCGCGCTTCCAGTTGATGGGGTTGATGCTCAGACCGCCAGGTGCCAGCGTCGCATTCTTGGCGTCCTTGTTGCCGACGCCTTCGGTATTCCACGAGACGATGACGCCCGTGTCGGTAGCTCCCTCGGCAAACTTCAGGCCCGTGCGCTCAAGGAAGTCCTTGGTCACGGCGAAACCGATGGGATAGGCTGCCACCATGCGACTCAGGTGCTCAGGATGCTTGGTCATGTAGTTCTCGAGCAGGTTCAACAGCGTCGAGGAACCCTGCGAGTGGCCGGCCAGGATAAACGGGCGACCCTGATTCAGGTGCGTCAGGAAGTAGTCCAGCGCATCGGTGGCATCGAACCCCGACAGATAGTTAGTCACGAAGCGGTAGTCGGTGCCGGGCTTCGGCATGGAAATCTGGCGGTAGTAGGGCATGAAGATGTTGCAGCTCTCTTCGAAGACGCTGGTCTGGATGTGACGGACCATCTGGGCGCCGGCCACCAGTTCGGAGTCGGTCACCTCGCATATCTGCACGGGGTCGCGGAAACCGGTCACCGTAGGATAGATGAAGAACACGTCGACGGGTTTCGTGGCCTCCTCAGCCCGCTCCACCCAGTTCTCGGCCTTGCTGTAGTCGAGCTTGGTCTGATACTTCTCAATGCCAGCGACGTCTTTCAGCACCTCGGGAATACTGTCCTGAGCGTCGGCGTCGGCGGCTTGCTTGTTACCACTCTTGCACGAGGCAACGGTCATGGCTGTCAGCATCGCCGATGCCAGCAGCACGAGGAAA
>Ga0310695_10013761_pt1 | contig 11041 bp, 10 predicted proteins | sample RumenRJG_04DNA_FD_203882 | JGI IMG/M metagenome (GOLD analysis project Ga0310695, IMG submission 203882) | Bovine rumen microbial communities from Lethbridge, Alberta, Canada - RJG_04 (v2) (version 2) | ecosystem: Host-associated > Mammals > Digestive system > Stomach > Rumen | place: Canada... | reverse complement strand
GTCATATCTTTTTTCAATTTCGTACAGGGACCATGGCGCCGGTTTGCGAAGCTCAGGCGCCAGATCCCATCCAAAAACCAGGTCAGGATCAGGCAGATCGTTGTGAGCATAATCCCTGCGGATGTATTCTTCAAAAGAATGAGAGACAACACAGATCAGACCGCCTCTGTTTTTATGCTGCCAGAGGATTTCCCTCATGCCCGGAAAAGCGGTGGGGATACGGTCTTTTACAAACTCAAACCAGAAATCCTGCTCCTCCTGCATTTCTTTCTCATTCAGCCCGCATATATCGCGGAAGAGGGGGATAACACCCGGTTCAAAATTCAGGGCAAAGTATTCCTCCAGTGTCATCTGAATCTGAGGACGCTTTTCCGACATAAAAGCCTGAAATGCCGGAAAATGAACGGTGGCAGTGCTGTTCACAAGGGTGTCGTCATGATCGATCACAAGGCAGGGATATTTCATTCGGGTCAACCTTTCTTTTGCTGTATAAATATGATGTCGGGGCTGGTCATAATGCCATTCCTCCACGGACAGGCGAGCCTGTACCGGAGTCAGGCTTCTGACCCTGGAATCATAATAAGATCACGTCAACGAAGTCATTATATTTACATTCCCGGAGATGTGTCAAGCAGCCGTTTGCGACCGGGCAGTGAACAGTAACGCTGCTTTCTTCATGCCTGACGGAGATAAAAAACGGACTACGAATACCTGCCTTTTTGTGATATACTCTTAAAAATTGTTTTTCCTGTTATTACTTGCAATGATCGAGGAGACAGATTTTGTTTTCGGCATCGCAGGTGCCGAATTTTCAAAATCGTCATCCGGAAACAGTTAGTCAAAGTCCATAGCTTTGTTATGGGAGGAGATAAAATGAAAAAGAATGGAACTGCGGGATCATGGAATGGAAGGATCTGCGTGGCAGCCTTTACCCTTGCCGGAATACTGGCGGCGGCACCGTGTATCCCTGTGCATGCAGTGGAGGATGGTGTTCTGCGTACGGCTATCCTGTACGATATGACGACCATGGATCTGGCTCAGACGACAGATGACTATATGGTTCCCATGAATATCTTCAGCCGCCTGTTTGAGACCCGCATGGTGGACGGCACTGCCCAGGTAGTCAACAGTCTCTGTACCGACTTCAGCGTGAGAGAAGACGGGCTGACCTATGATTTTGAACTGGCTGAAGGGGTGACCTTCTCAAACGGCAGCGCCCTCACAGCTTCAGACGTGAAGTATACTTTTGAAAGACTTCTGAAGGCGGCAGCGCAGAATACCGATATCCCGCTGGAGGTTGCGGGCGGAGAAGCCGTCATGGAAGGGGAGGCAGAATCGTTGGAGGGCTTTTCAGTGACGGATGACACCCATTTTTCCATTACACTGAATGCGCCGAATGCCGGCTTTACCGCTGAGCTCTCTGCTCCGGCCATGTCCATTGTGGATGCGGAGACGACAGAAGCGGTCGATCATTTCGGGTATGAGCCGGAAGATACCATCGGAAGCGGACCTTACATCATTACGGAATGGGTTCCGAATGATCATTATACACTGGAAGTGAACAAAAACTACTGGGCGCAGGAGCCGGCAGTGAAAAAGATCATCGTCAGTGTGATCCCGGATCCGGCTACACAGAATCTGATGTTCCAGAACGGAGAGCTGGATATCATTGACCTTCAGTCTCTGGATAATGCCATCGTGGAGACTTCCTATAAACCTGTTTATCCGGATCAGATCGTCAGCACGCCAAAGGTCGGCCTGACCTTCATGGGACTGAATGAGAACAATGAATACCTGAAGGATGTGAACGTCCGAAAGGCCATCGGCAAAGCCATCGATGTAGACGCGATCATTCAGGGCATCTACGGAGGCAGCGCGATCCGTGAGAACGGCATTATTCCCACCGGGATCTGGGGACACAATGATGCGCTGGAAGCCGCAGCCTATGATCCTGACGGTGCGAAGGCCCTGCTGGAGGAAGCCGGATACAAAAGCGGAAACATTTCCTTTGAGATGGCTCTGGATTCTTCCGCGGACGGCAGCATTCAGCTGGTATATCAGACCATCAGTCAGATGCTGAAGGCTGTCGGGATCGATGCACAGATCAAGACCTACGACCACTCCTCCTGGCTGGATTTCCGTATCTCCGGAGAGATGGATTCCTTTATCGGCCGCTGGGGAATGGATTATAACGATCCGGCAAACATTATGTACACATTCTTCGGTTCCGAGAGCAACACGGCAGGGCGGAGCCTGAACTATCCGGACAGTGAAATCATCGCCAGAGTGGCGGCGGCACCGGCCATCGTGGACGATGCACAGCGCGAAGCCGAATATCAGGCACTGGAAGAAAAGATCATCGCAGAGGACGCCGCCTGGGTTCCTCTCTTTGCGGATCTGCATCTATACTGCATCGGAGATCGTGTGCAGGAATTCACTCCTCAGTGGGCAGGCTTCTCTGACTTCTTTGGTATCGATGTTGTTCTGAAATAATTCTGCAGGCACAGTGTGAAATGGCCGGACGGCGGCATTCTCCGCTGTGCCTTTTCTTATGGCCGGATGAAGAGGCGGCACATATGGTAAAGAGTATTATACAGCGCCTTTTGCAGGCAGCGGTAGTTCTGGCCGGCGTGGCGTTTATGATTTTCATCATGCTCAGGGTGGTTCCCGGAAACCCCATAGCCACCATGATGGGAGAGCATGCCAATCGGGAGACAATAGAAAGGATGACGGCAGAGCTCGGCCTGGACCAGCCTCTCTATATTCAGTTTTTCCGTTATATCGCCGGAGCCCTGAGGGGAGATTTCGGAACCAGCTATTCGCTTGGAAGGCCGGTTTCCGGACTTATGAGAGCAGCCTTCGGAAACACTCTGAAGCTGGCTGCGGCAGCAGCGGTTTTTGCGTGGATTCTGGGAATTGCCTGCGGTGTGGCTGCCGCTGTACGGAAAAACGGGTTTCTTGACCGCCTGTTCATGGGAGTTTCTCTGTTGGGCGTTTCTATGCCGGTATTTATGGTTGCCATGGTGCTTCAGTATGTATTCGCATACCATCTTCACTGGCTTCCGATCTCCGGCGTCTCAGACTGGAAGGGCTTTATTCTTCCGGCCATCGCTCTGGGATGGAATTCCGCAGGGAGTATTGCCCGGCTGGTGCGCTCTACTCTCCTGGAGATCCTGCAGGAGGATTATATCGATACGGCACGGGCAAAGGGACGACGCCAGACGGGAGTTCTTCTGGTGCATGCGCTCAGGAATGCCATGCTTCCGGTCATTACCATGATGGCCATGCAGTTTTCCGGACTACTGTCCGGTGCAGTCATCACAGAGACGGTGTTCTCCATCAACGGGATCGGACGCCTGGCTGTGCAGGCCATCACCGGAAGAGATATCCCGCTTCTGCAGGGTACAGCCCTTTTTTCCACACTGGTTGTGATACTGGGCAGCCTCCTTGCCGACTGCCTGTACTCTGTCCTGGATCCAAGAACCAGGAAGGAGGCATGATTATGCCGTTTGATAAGAAGAAAAAGAAAATGATCGGGCAGAATCTCTATCTTCAGAGCCAGATCGGAGAAGAGGAGACTTTTGGGGATCTGATGCGGCGGCTGGTCAGGGAAAACAAACTGGCGGTCTTCTCCGCATGCATCCTTCTGATCCTGATCCTGGCTGCCATCCTGGCTCCTGTCCTGACGCCATACAGCTTCAGCGACATGGATCTTCTGAACAGGCTTGCTCCGCCGTCGAAGGCGCATCTGTTCGGAACCGATGAGGGCGGCCGGGATATCTTTACGCGCATGCTCTATGGATCCCGGGTCTCTCTGCTGATCGGCGTGGTTCCGACGATTGCGAGCATGATTCTGGGTGCGGGACTTGGAATGCTGGCGGGACTGGCGGGCGGGAAGACAGATGCCCTGATCATGCGGCTGGCAGATATCACACTGGCTCTCCCCTCCATGCTTCTGGCCATGGTCATTATGTATACACTGGGAGACGGACTTTTTAATGTGTTTCTGACACTGGCGCTGGTCAACTGGGCCGGTGTTGCCCGGGTTGTGCGATCCGAAACGCTGCAGCTGAAAAGCAGAGAGTACGTGGAGGCCGCCCGGGGAATGGGGGTATCAGGAAGGAAAATCATTCTGCGGCATATTCTGCCAAACTGTCTGCCGACACTTCTTGTTCTCTTTACTCTGGATATCCCTTCGGCCATTCTCACAGAGAGCAGTCTGAGTTTTCTGGGGCTGGGTATACAGCCGCCGCAGGCTTCCTGGGGACTGATGATCAATACCGGCAGACAATATCTGTACAATGCTCCCTGGCTGAGCTTTATTCCCGGCGCGGCAATCATGCTGACTGTACTGGCATTCAATTTTCTGGGAGATGGTCTGAGAGACGTGCTGGATCCGCATCAGAAGAATCAGTAGCCGGACAAAAACCGGCCATTTGCCATATATAAAAAGGAGCGCAAAATGAAGCAGAATACGCTGGAGGTGGAACATCTTTGTGCCAGCTTTTTTACAGAGAAGGGAGAGGTCAGAGCCGTCAATGATGTCTCACTGGAAGTGCCCGCGGGAAAAATTGCCGGCATTGTGGGTGAGTCGGGCTGCGGAAAGAGTATGACCGCCCGCGCCATCATGGGTCTGCTTAAATATCCGGGAAAGATCGCGGACGGAAGGATTCTGCTGGACGGAAGGGATATTACCTCCCTGCCGGAGAAAGAGATGAGCCGGCTTCGGGGCTCTGAATTGTCAATGATCTTTCAGGAACCCATGACCAGCCTGAATCCGGTGATGAGAGTCGGCAGACAGGTAGAGGAAGCCCTGCGGCTGCACGGGCATATTTCCAGAGAAGAGGCAGAAAAAAGAACGCTGGAGATTTTTGAAGCGGTGGGAATTGCAGAAGCCGGGAAGCGCATCCGCGCCTATCCCCATCAGCTTTCCGGCGGGCTGCGGCAGCGCGTTCTGATCGCCATGGCCATGGTATGCCGCCCGAAGATTCTGATAGCGGATGAACCGACGACAGCACTGGATGTCACTGTGGAGGCACAGATCCTCAGGCTGATGAAAAAGCTGTGCGAAAACGGTACGAGCATTCTTCTGATCAGCCATAACCTGGGAGTTATTGCACAGCTCTGTGATTATGTGTATGTGATGTATGCCGGTCAGATCGTGGAGCAGGCAGATATCTATACTCTGTTCGATCATCCGCTGCATCCCTATACAAAAGGTCTTCTTGGAACAGTGCGTTCTCTGCGCGGCGATGAGGAGATCCTGGATACGATTCCCGGGGTGGTGCCGAATCTTCTGCATCTTCCGGAAGGGTGCAGCTTTTCTCTTCGCTGCAGTGAATGTAAATGTAAAGAGATGTGTACAAAGGTCCCGCCGGGACTGGTGGAAGCAGAACCGGGGCACAAAGTACGCTGCCATCTGGCAGAGAGAAGCATGGAAGCTTCGGAACATGAAGAAAAGCAGGTAAGAACATGAACGGAGTGCTGGTGGAGGCCAGGAATCTTACAAAGGAGTTCCCGGCCGGGAGAAATAAAAAGGTACATGCGGTTTCGGATGTTTCTCTTGAGATTTTCAGAGGAGAGACACTGGCGATCGTAGGGGAATCCGGCTGCGGGAAATCCACATTGGGACGTCTTCTGATCCGTCTTCTGGAACCTACGGGCGGAGATCTTTTCATAGAGGGCGTGCGTGTGAGCGATATGCGTGAGAAGGAATTCCGGCAATACCGCAGGAGACTCCAGCTGATCTTTCAGGATCCGTATGCTTCACTGAATCCGCGCATGACGGTCCGTGATCTGATCGCGGAACCTCTGGAGACATGGCACGTCTGCCCCACAAAGGAAGCAGCCACGCAAAAGGTCCTGGAGCTGATGCAGGCGGTAGGCGTATCAGGAGAGTTTCTGTACCGGTATCCGCACCAGTTTTCCGGAGGACAGAGGCAGAGGATCGGAATCGCCAGAGCCATTGCCCTGGATCCGGATCTGATCGTCTGCGATGAGCCGGTCTCCGCGCTGGATGTGTCGGTACAGAATCAGGTGCTTAATCTACTGCACGAGCTGCAGAAGGAAAGAGGGCTGACTTACCTGTTTATCAGTCACGACCTGTCTGTCGTCCGTCATATTTCCGACCGCGTAGGCGTGATGTTCCTTGGAAAAATCTGCGAGATCGGCAGAACAGAGGACGTCTTCCGAAATCCTCAGCATCCCTATACCAGGCTTCTGCTGAATTCGATCGCTGTCCCCGATCCGCACCGGAGAGACGATGAAGTGCAGCTCCTGACAGGAGAGCTTCCCAGTCCCGTGGATCCGCCCTCCGGCTGCCGCTTCCGTACCCGATGCCCCTATGCCATGCCGGAGTGCGCACAGACCGATCCTCCCCTCCGCACCGTAAACGGCAGAAAAGTCGCCTGCCTCAAAAGGGGTCAGGCACTCACACAATTTCAAAACAATTAACACAAAAAGGAATGGAAGTATAAGCGTGTTTAAAAATCTCAGTATGAATAAGACCAAAAATGCAATTCTGATCAATATGGTGATTGCTGCCGTCAGTCTGTTTGTGAACGGTTTCGGCGTGTATCTGACAATTCAGGCAAATCTTGGGGCGGCGCCCTGGGATGTGCTGAATCTGGGCCTTTCGAAGTCCCTGGGAATTCTGTACGGGAATGCATCGATTGCCGTATCGGTAACGATCCTGATCATGGATATTCTGCTGGGGGAGCCCATCGGCATTGCCATGTTCATCGATGCGATCGTGGTTGGAAAGACCGTGGATCTTTTTAACTGGCTGCATGCTGTACCTGCCTGCAGATCTCTGATGACAGGCATCCCGATGATGCTTATCGGGCTGGTCATACTGGCTTATACACAATATATGTACATGATCGCGTCTCTGGGCTGCGGCCCGCGTGACACACTTCTGGTCGGCCTGGCAAAACGGCTGAAACGGATCCCGATCGGTGCTGTGAGCATCGGCCTCTTGAGTACTGCCACTCTGATCGGCTGGCTGCTGGGCGGACCCGTGGGCATAGGAACGCTGATCTGTGCCTTTGCGACCGGTCCGATCATGCAGGCTGCATTCCGCTCAGTACATTTTGACGCAACAGGAGTTCATCACCAGAGGCTGCAGGATTCCATGAAGGTGATCTGGGCAAGATAAACGGGGAAGGGAAAATGAAGATGAACACACTGAAAAGGACAGCGATGAAAGCAGTGGCTTTTCTTGCGGCGGTCTATACGGCAGGGATGGTTTCCGCCGATGCAGAAGAAACCGAAAGCATACTGAGAATTGAGGACGGCGCTCTGCAGCCCGTATGGGATGTGACAGACCTGAGAGATCCATATTATACCAATGAGGACAGTGATATCCTGCGCTTCTGTGTTTATGTGGAGACGGACAACGATACCGACAACGATGGGAAGGCGGATCTGGTAAAGACACTGGTGCCCGGCCATCATCTGTCCCTGGTGCTGACGACCTGGGATCCGTACCAGGCATTCCTGGATGAATCCTTCGAAGCGTACGATCTTGAAAAGACCAGCGAAGCGATCGACTATGACTATTCCTATATTATTGACAACAACGCGATCCGCGTGAGAATGCCTCTTGTATGAACGGCTACAGATCTTTTTCCGATGAAATGAAAACCCTGTTCGGCACCAAGGTTTACAGGCTTTCTCTGTCTTCGGGCTGTACATGCCCGAACAGGGACGGAACACTCGGAACCGGCGGGTGCACCTTCTGCTCTGAAGGGGGCTCCGGGGACTTTGCGGCCCCGTTCCTGCCTCTTGAAGAGCAGATCCGGCTGGCAAAAGCGCGGGTGGAACATAAATGCAAGTCCGGGAAATATCTTGCCTATTTTCAATCCTTCACCAATACATACGGGGATACAGCCCGTCTGACGGATCTTTACAGAAAAGTCATTTCCATGCCGGAGATCGTGGGACTTTCCGTGGGAACGCGGCCGGACTGCCTGGAACAGGATAAGGTGGAGATGCTGGCAGAGCTGAATGAAGCAAAACCTGTATGGACAGAGCTGGGGCTGCAGACGATCCATGAAAAGACTGCCGTAAGAATTCACCGGGGCTATGAGCTTCCGGTATTTGAAGACGCCTGCATGCGGCTGAAAAAGGCAGGACTGCGTGTGGTGGTGCATGTGATCCTGGGACTTCCGGGAGAATCCCGGGAGGAGATGCTGGAAACCATCCGGTATCTTGCTGCGCTGAACCCGGTACCGGACGGCATAAAGCTGCAGCTTCTCCATATACTGGAAGGCACACAGCTGGCTGAGGAATACAGAAAAGCCCCGTTTCCTCTGATGAGTCTTGAAGAATATGCAGATCTGATCTGTGACTGCATCGCTCTGCTCCCGAAAGAGACAACGATCCACCGTCTGACCGGCGATGGACCCAAGAAGCTTCTGATCGCCCCGATGTGGAGCGCCGACAAGAAAAAAGTACTGAATTATCTGCAGAAGGCCATTCTGAAAAACCTCAGCGTTTCCGATTAAGCCGCTGCCGCCCTCATGCTCTGTCCTTCTGCATGACGGCTCTTAGCTTACCGCCGTATTTTTCTTTTACAGTCTTTATTTCATATCCTGCCCCTTTCAGGCTTCTGACGCTGGGGGCGTTTTCAGGATGTGCCGTTGCCGTCAGGTAACGGTATTTTTCTGCGGGAAGGAACTGCTCTGCATGCAGAAGCAGCCGACGTTCCAGATGATGACCTCTGGCTTTCTCAACTACCATGCATATATCCATGACAGCCACTTTGTCCAGTTCATCTTCCCGTACGCCGGTATCTACGCCGAGATTGTCTTCTCCCCGACCCGGAAAATGAATGATCAGAAATCCCGCAATCTCTCCGTCCGGACTGCATGCAAGGATCGTGAAGCCCTTCTCCCGGATATGGCTTTTCACATAGGTCAGATCCTCACAGACAAAGTACTCCGGGAGCGGCATTCTGCCATATATTTCCTGCATCAGAGAATTGACTGTCTCTGCATCTTCATCCGAAGCCATCCGGAAACAGAAATCCCGGTCTGCCGCTAAAGACTGCGCCTTTTTTATTTTTATGTCTTCCATTTTTCTATCCTCATGTTCAGGAGATTCCTGTGATCATCGACTACAGATGCAGATTATACAGAAAATCATTTTCCGGCACAAGAAAAAAGTAAATCGATATCTGAATACAGCAGCAGAGCTTTGACAGGATTGCCGTATGGTTTTATAATTTCTGAAACGTGAAACTTGAAGGAGGAGAAAAATGATCTCATTTATTTCAGCGATTGTTGTACTGATCATCGGATATCTGGTATACGGGAGGGTTGTGGAGCGTATTTTCCGCCCGGATGACAGAAAAACGCCGGCTGTTACGATGGAGGATGGTGTTGATTATGTTCCCATCAAAACATGGAAGGCCGTCCTGATCCAGCTTTTGAATATTGCGGGCACCGGACCGATCTTCGGAGCGCTGATGGGCGCCTGCTTCGGACCTGTAGTGTTCCTCTGGATCGTCTTCGGAGCGATCCTGGGAGGAGCCGTGCATGACTATATGAGCGGCATGATCTCTGAGCGGCATGGCGGAGCTTCCATCGCAGAGCTGTCGGGAATTTATCTTGGGAAACCGGCTCTGTATATTATGCGCGCTTTTTCTGTCCTGCTCCTTCTGCTGACAGGAACTGTCTTTGTTACCAGCCCCGCCGCGCTGATCGCCAGAATGACGCCGGAGGCCCTGTCCAATACCTTCTGGATCGTGGTGATCCTGGTATACTATGTAATGGCTACGCTGCTCCCCATCGACAAGATCATCGGACGTCTGTATCCCGTTTTCGGCGTTGTCCTCATCATTATGGCGGTCAGCATCGGAGGCGCGTCGCTGATCGGCCCGGGTTATCACATTCCGGAAATATCCCTTGCAGACCTTCATCCGGAAGGTCTTCCGGTGTGGCCGTTCATGTTTGTCACGGTTGCCTGCGGAGCAATCTCCGGTTTCCATGCCACACAGTCCCCGATGATCGCAAAATGCATAACCAGTGAAAAAGAAGGACGGAAGGTATTCTACGGTGCGATGATCATCGAATCCGTGATCGCCCTGGTCTGGGCTGCCGCCGGCGTGGCCTTTTACGGCGGAACGCAGATGCTCTATCAGGCACTGTCCACGGCCGGCCAGTCCGGAACTGTTTACGAGATCAGCAAAACGATGCTGGGAACAGCCGGCGGTATTCTGGCAGTGATCGGCGTTGTGGCCTGTCCCATCACTTCAGGCGATACGGCATTCCGAAGCGCAAGGCTGATCCTGGCTGAATCGCTTCACCTGGATCAGAAAAAAATGCGGAACAGGCTGATCATAACGATCCCTCTTCTGGGCATCGGCGCACTGCTGACGCAGCTGGATTTTAACGTACTCTGGAGATACTTTTCCTGGAGCAACCAGACACTGGCAATGATCTCGCTCTGGGTAGCTTCCGCCTATCTGCTGAAAAATGCCGGAAACAGATACGGAGCGCTCATCACGGCGCTTCCCGCCTCTTTTATGTCGGCAGTATCACTGACTTATATCCTGATGGCGGATGAAGGCTTCCGGCAGGCACCCGCTATCGCCTATCCGGCGGGAATCTGCTTCGCGGTCGTGCTCTTTGTGGTCTTCATAAGAAGACTCGTTAAACAGTGAGCCGTGACCGGCAATAGCAGTGAACTGTTCCTGCTTCAAGATTCTGTCTTGATTTTCTGAGAAGACTGACGTATACTCTAGTTCAGTGATTGAAGCAAAGGCGCTTCAGGCTTTTTGGCCTGAAGTGCCTTTTTTGCGTTACAGAGGATCTGGGGGGACGAAGATGACCGACAAGTTTGCAAGAATCAGGAATGAAGGACTCTATGACCCGGCTTTTGAGCACGATAACTGCGGGATCGGGGCAATTATAGACATTGAAGGCAGAGCCAGCCATCAGCTTGTCTGCGACGCTCTCTCCATCGTGGAAAACCTGGAGCACAGAGCCGGAAAGGATGCGGAGGGAAAGACCGGGGACGGTGTAGGCATTCTTACACA
>Ga0310695_10013758_pt1 | contig 11044 bp, 10 predicted proteins | sample RumenRJG_04DNA_FD_203882 | JGI IMG/M metagenome (GOLD analysis project Ga0310695, IMG submission 203882) | Bovine rumen microbial communities from Lethbridge, Alberta, Canada - RJG_04 (v2) (version 2) | ecosystem: Host-associated > Mammals > Digestive system > Stomach > Rumen | place: Canada... | reverse complement strand
CGCGGTTGGTGAGGATTTTGCCAAAGGTGCGCGACGTCATGATGGATTTGTGGGCGATGGTCACGGGATTGGCAATCTGGCAATCATGGCCCATGAGTTCGCGCTGGGTGCGTTCCAGGGTGACGGAATACTGCGACCGTACCAGCGAGGGCGGAATTTTCACAAAGTCGGCTGCCGTCATGATGCCTCGGGCCTTGAGTTTGGCCGTGAGCCGTCGCCCGATGCCCCACACGTCCTCGATAGCCGTGCGGCGCAGGATGATGTCGATGGCCTCGGGCCGCACGAGCCAGTACACACCATCGGTGATGCGGCGGTCTTTCTTGGCAATGTGATTGGCGATTTTTGCCAGCGTTCGTGTGGGCGCAAAACCTACGCTGACGGGGATGCCCACATATTGCTTGACCCGCTTCACGACGTTTGCCATCGCGCGGTGACTCGTTTCGACATCCTCGTGAGGAAGGACAAAAAAAGCCTCATCGACCGAATATTGCTGCACGTTCTCGACTTCCTGCCCCAGGATGTTCATCACGCGGTTGGACAAGTCACGATACAGGATGTGGCGGGCCGACAGTTGAATGACTTGCCGGGGATCGGTATGCTCCTTGATTTTGAACGCGGGGCAGCCCATGGGAATGCCGGCGGCTTTGGCCTCGTTGCTGCGGGCAATGACACAACCGTCGTTGTTGGAGAGGACAACGACCTTCTTGCCGTTGAGACGCGGATCAAACACGCGCTCACACGACACAAAGAAGTTATTGCAGTCAACCAGCCCGTACATCTTTATTTTGGCTAACAGTTCATTGATAACGGATGTCCCTCACTTCTCACTCCTGACTCTCCGTCAGTTCCAGCCAGCGCATTTCCTTCTCGTCGAGCAGGTCTTTTACCTGCTGGTAGCGGGCTGCCTTGGCGGCAACGTCATCAAGGGTCTCGCCGCTGGCAAACAGGGCATCCAGTTCGGCCTTTTCCTTGTTGAGTGCCTCCAGGTCGGCATTGAGTTGCTCGAGTTCGCGCTGTTCCTTGTATGTCAGTCGCTTCTGCTCGCTGCGGTTGGCCCAGGTGTTCTCCTTCGGTTTGGCAATCTCCTGTTCCTTGGCCAACTGGGCCGCTTCTTGCTCATGGCGCAGTTTCCAGGCACGGTACTCGCTATAGTTGCCGGGGAAATCCTTGATGTGCCCGTTGCCAGTGAAGACAAACGTGTGGTCCACCGTGCGGTCCATGAAGAAGCGGTCGTGGCTCACGATGATGACGCAGCCGTTGAACTGTGTCAGGTATTCCTCCAGAATCTCAAGAGTGGAGATGTCCAGGTCGTTGGTCGGCTCATCGAGGATGAGGAAATTGGGCTTGGTCATCAGCACCATGGCCAGATAGAGGCGCCGGCGCTCGCCGCCGCTCAACTTGGCGATAAACTTCTGCTGGTCCTGGGGCGTGAACAGGAAGTGGTTGAGCCATGCCATGGCGGTGTAGTGGTGCTTCTCGTCAAAGTAGATGTACTCGGCCACGTCGCGCACGGCGTCAATCACCCGCTTGCCCTCGTCAAAGTGCATGCCCTCCTGACTATAGTGGGCAAACTTGACGGTCTCGCCAATCTCGAAGTAGCCGCTGTCGGGCTTGACAATGTCGAGCAGCAACTTAATGAATGTGGTCTTGCCAACGCCATTGTCGCCCACAATGCCTAGTTTCTCGTAGCGGGCAAACGTGTAGTTGAAGTCGTCCAGAATCACCTTGTCGCCATAGCGCTTGTTCACGTGGTGGGCCGTGAAGATTTTCTTGCCGATGTAGGCGCTCTTGACATTCAATTCCACCTCACCGTCGTCGCGACGCTGCTGGGCCCGCTCCTGCAGGTCATAGAAAGCGTCGATGCGGTATTGTGCCTTGTGGGCGCGCGCCTGCGGCTGGCGGCGCATCCAGTCGAGTTCGGTGCGCAGTAGGTTGCGGGCGCGTTCCACCTGGGCATTCTGGGCCTCGATGCGCTCGGCGCGTTTCTCCAGGTAATAGTTGTAGTTGCCATTATAGGAGAAGATGCTGTGCTGGTCCATCTCGAGGATGCGGTTGCAGATGTTGTCCAGGAAGTAGCGGTCGTGGGTCACCATCAGCAGGGTGACGCGGCTGCGCTGCAGGTAGTTCTCCAGCCACTCGATCATGTCGATATCGAGGTGGTTGGTAGGCTCGTCGAGGATGAGCATCTGGGGCTCGTCGATGAGTAATCGGGCCAGTGCCACACGTTTCACCTGACCACCACTCAACTCCTTGACGGGCTGCTGGTAATCGGTGATCTTGAGTTGGGTGAGAATCTGCTTGAAGCGTTCCTCATAGTCCCATGCCACGCTGGCGTCCATGGCCTGGATGGCGGCGGTCATCGCGTCACTGTCACCAGTGCGCAGGGCCTCCTCATAGTCATGGATGGCCGCCGAGCGCGGGTCATCACCATGCAGGCAGGCATCAAGCACGGTTTGTGCCCCTGCCAAGTCAGGCAATTGTGGCAGGTAACCCACGCGCAGGTTGTTGCGGTAGATGACCGTGCCACTGTCCTGAGAAGCGATGCCGGCAAGGATGTCGAGCAGGGTGGACTTGCCGGTACCGTTCTTGGCTATGAGACCGATTTTCTCACCCTCGGCCACACCGAAGGTCAGGTCCTCGAAGAGCACATCGACGCCAAAGGCCTTGCTCAACCCCTCAACTTGCAAGTAACTTACCATAAACTCCGTTTATCGTGTTCCGTGGGCCGTGGCACTGCCACGGCAATGATTGTATTTTTACTTGAAGAACTGCTTCATCACCTTGATCATGTTCACATGATCGTCGGTCGATCCTGTCTCGCGCACCGAGTGCATCGCCAGCACGGGATTGCCCACATCGACGCCCTCAATGTCGAGTTGACCGGTGAGGATGTTGCCCAGCGTGGAACCGCCGGCCACGTCGCTGTGGTTCACAAAGTACTGGAAGGGTGCGCCTGCCTGCTCACACAGGCTCTTGAAGATGGCTGCCGAGTGGGCGTCGCTCATGTACTTGCAGTTGGCGTTCACCTTGATGCACGGACCACCGCCCAGCGAGGGATGATTGGTCGGGTCATATTTCTCGGCATAGTTGGGATGGAAGGCATGGGCGTTGTCGGCCGATACCATGAACGAGCGGTGAATGGCGCGGCCAAAGTCGTCAAAGTCACCACCCAGTGCCATGACCAGCCTGAGCAGCATGTTGCCCAGCACGGGCGAGTGGGCGCCCTGCTTGGTGCCGCTGCCGGTCTCCTCGTTGTCAAAGATGGCCGCAACGAGCGTCGTGTCCTTGTCCTCGGCCTCGGTGATGGCAGTGATGGCGGCGTGGACCATGCTCAGGTCGTCGAGACGGCCGGCCGAGATGAATTCGTTGTTCAGACCGAACAGGCTTGCCTTGCTCACGTCATAGAGCATCAGGTCAAAGTCGATGATGTCGGCTGCCTCGACCTGCAACTCATCGGCCACGAGGTTGAGCAGGGTGTTCTGCCATTCAAAGTCCTTGTTGATCTTGGCGATGATGGGCAGCATGTCTTTCTGCTTCGACAGTTTATTACCCTCGTTGACGGCGCGGTTGAAGTGGATGGCGAGATGCGAGATGCACATCAGCGGGCGGTCAATCTTGATGAGCCTTGTGACGGGATGCAGGGCGTCCTTGCCCTTGAGCAGCACGCGTCCGGCCAGTGACAAGGGGCGGTCAAACCAGGTGTACAGAATCGGGCCGCCATAGACCTCGGTGTTCAGGCGCAGGATGCCGCCTTCACTGGGAATTTCGCTGGCGGGCTTGATGCGGAAGCAGGGCGAGTCGCTGTGGGCAGCGATGATCTTGAATCCCGTGTCGGCAGGCTTCTTCTTGCCCACGGTGACGGCAAAGATGGCGCTGTCGTTCTTGGTGAAGAAGAACTTGTCGCCGGCCTTGGCGGTCATCTTGTCATCAATCTGTTTCTCCTTAAATCCGTAGGCGGTCAGGATTTTCTTCACGGTGTCCACTGCCAGGAAGTTGCAGGGGCTGTTATCCAGGAACTCGAGCAGCGAGTTCACGTAGTCATTCTTTTGTGTCATAGTGGTGTATATCGTTTTTTGATTGGTTTATATTCCGTAGTAAATCGCGTTCAACGCCCTGAGGACGTTGCACAGGGTCTGCCCCCAATAGTTGATGAAGTTGATCTTGCACTGGCACAGCATCTCGTGCTGGGTCTCGGTCAACGCGTCCTGAACTGAGTGTATCAGGTTGAAAAACTCCTGGTACAGGTCGGCCAGGTTTTCCGATACCGACGCCGAGATGGGCGTGTCGCTATACTTCATATCCTCCATGAAGACCTCAAGATAGATGTCCTCCTCGGCCATGATTTGCGCCACCTGGGCACGCACCAGGTCATAGACGTCCTCCTCGAGCGCCTGATCGATAAACTCCTCGCTGTAGGTGTCATCGTCGAGGTCGCTGATTGTGATGTAGAGGCGAGGCACCAGTTTGAGCATCTGGGCGATGAACTGGTCGCGGGTTTCGCACTCGTTGGCATGCTCCAGGGCGTGGCAGTACTCGTTAGCGAGGGCGATAAACGCCAACTCATTGGGTGTCAATTTCTCCATTGAATGTTTTATGATTGATGGTTGTTGTGGTACAGGTTGTGGCGTGTGATGTAGTCGTTGACGTCATCGGGTACGTAGTAGCGCACGCTCTTGCCATGGGCAAGACGTTCGCGGACCTGGGTGGACGACAACTCGATGACTGGCGCATCGATCAAGCGGACACGGTCACTCAATTCTTCAGGAATGTTGACATCGTAACCTAGCCGTGGATAGATGAGCACATGGTACCTGGAAAGGATTTCCTCACTGTTGCGCCACTGGTCGAAGACCTGCCAGTTGTCACCGCCGATGATGAGATAAAACTCGTCGTCAGGAAACTTGGCGCTCAAGGCATTGAGCGTGTCGATGGTGTAGGACGGGCGTGGCATCGAGAACTCAAATGCCGATGTCTCAACACCCTCCAGCGGACGCGACACCATCTCCACCATGCGCAACCGGTCAGCATCGCTCACCTGAGCCACTTGTCCCACCTTCAACGGATTGATGGGCGAGACCATGAGCCACAGGCTATCCACCTCGCCACTGCTGATGATGTGATGGGCGATAATCGCGTGACCGCTATGTATCGGGTTAAAACTCCCCCCAAATATTCCAATCTTCATCTTGGCTACCAAAAATTTGATGTCTAACCTGCAAAATTACCAAATTTCAATTATGATAACAAATAAATCCGCCAAACTACTGCAATTTTCATTGATTTCAAACAACAGGAGCAACCATGCAAATCTGTCTTGATGGTTGCTCCTGCTGGTTGTTGTGCTATATCAGTTGCCGATGAACTGGGTGATGAGGTCGTGGACCTCATTGACGGCGGTGTCCAGATCGTCGTTGATGACCGTGTGGTCAAACTGCGGGCCGACCGAGATCTCAAATTCGGCCTTATCGACGCGTGCCTTGATGTCCTCCATGCTGTCGGTGCCGCGGTTGATGAGTCGCTGGCGCAGGACTTCGACACTAGGGGGCTGGATAAAGATGGCCAGCGCGCGGTCGCCATACATCTTCTTGACGTTCACGCCGCCCAGCACGTCCAGGTCGAGCACTACGTTCATGCCCATGCCGGTGATGCGCTCCACCTCGCTCTTGGGCGTACCGTAGAATCGGCCCTCATACACTTCCTGGTATTCCACCAGTTCGTCGTTAGCAATCATCTGCTTGAACTCGTCGATGGTCTTATAGTAATAGTCCACACCATGCACCTCCTGGCCGCGGCGGGGGCGGGTAGTGGCCGACACCGAGAATGCCAGCCTCAACGACTTATCCTGCATGATGCGGCCGATGATGGTCGATTTTCCAGACCCTGACGGGGCCGAAATGATAATCAGTTTGCCTTGTTCCATTATTTTTCTATAACACGTTGAGCACCTGCTCCTTGATTTGTTCCAGATGATCCTTCATGCGCACCACCAGGTTCTGCAGTTCGGCCTGATTGGCCTTGGAACCCATGGTGTTGACTTCTCGTCCAATTTCCTGGCTGATGAACCCCAGTTTCTTGCCCTGGCCTGGCTCCTCGCTGTGCATGGTCTCGAGGAAATAGTTCAGGTGGTTCTGCAGGCGTAACTTCTCCTCGGTGATGTCAAGTTTCTCAATATAATAAATGAGTTCTTGCTCAAAGCGGTTCTTGTCATAGTCCACCTCTTTGATCTTGGCCAGTGCATCGAGGATGCGGCCCTTGATCTTCAAGATGCGGGGCTCCTCATATCGGGGTACTTCATTGAGCAGGGCTTGGATAGCCGCAATCTTCTCTTCAAAGAAAGTGGCCAGTCGCTCGGTGGCCTGTTCGACGACCTCCTTGACCACGGCCAGTTCCTCTTCGTCGGCCTCGGTGGCCTTGGAGTCGGTCTTCAGGGCGTCGGGCATGCGCAGCAGGGTGGCATACCAGTCGGCAGGTTCCGGCAGGCCGAGTTGTGCCGCCATCTCCTCGATTTGGGCCTTGTACTGCTCCAGCATCGGCAGGTTGATGGTCCCCGAGGTCGCTCCCTCGATGGGCTCACAATAGACAAAAAGGTCTATCTTGCCGCGCATCAGTGACTTGGTGACTGTGTTGCGCAGTTCCATTTCAATCTCACGGTAATTTTGAGGTGTGCGAACCCCAAAATCCAGTTGCTTGCTGTTCAGGGATTTGACTTCGGCAGTGATTTTCTTGTTGTTATACACCTTGGCAGCCTTGCCAAATCCGGTCATGGATAGTATCATTTTCTCTAATTAGATTTATTACCTTCAACTTGCAAAGTTACAAAAAAATCTCATTCACTCTCACAATATAGTGCAAAAAGATTCTGTCACGGTTTCTCAATCGGCGAGACTTGAAGAAAAATGACTCCTGCGGTGATAAAGGTGTTGCAAAATTCAATAATAACCATTAACTTTGCAGATTGGTCCAAAAGGCCAGATAAACGATATGAACAACTCTACTTTAGCGATAGTGGTGCCTTGTTTCAACGAGGAAGCGGTTTTGCCTCAGACCCATCAGCAACTGTCCTCCCTGCTCGGGGAAATGATGCGTGACGGGCTGGTGGGGGAGACGAGTTACATCCTCTATGTTGACGATGGCTCCCATGACCGCACGTGGCAGGTGATTGAGGGTTTTGGCGTCGATGGTACACATGCGCGAGGTCTCAAGTTGGCTGGCAACGTCGGGCACCAGAATGCCTTGATGGCCGGTCTTGAAACGGCCCTGCGGGATGCCGACGTGACCGTGACCATTGATGCGGATCTGCAAGACGACATCAATGTCATTCCCGAAATGGTCAGGAAGTTTGATCAGGGCTGCGATATCGTGTACGGCGTGCGGCGCAAGCGGGATACCGACAGTTTCTTCAAGCGCACTTCGGCCAAGTTGTTTTACAGTTTCATGACCGGTATGGGGGTGAAAATGGTGAACAATCATGCCGACTTCAGGTTGATGAGCCGCCGTGCCGTCGATGCGCTCAGCCACTATGAGGAGCGCAATTTGTTCTTGCGGGGCTTGGTGCCGCTGCTTGGTTACAAGTCCGACTCGGTTTACTATGACCGCCTGGAGCGTGCCGCCGGCAAGAGCAAGTACCCGTTGAGCAAGATGCTGTCGTTTGCCGTGGATGGCGTCACCTCGTTCAGTGTCAAGCCGTTGAGGCTGATATTTGACTTGGGCTTGATTTTCCTGCTCATCAGCCTGGGCATTCTCATCTATGTCATCGTGGCTTTGTGCCAGGGACGTGGAGTGCAAGGCTGGGCTTCGCTGATGTTGTCGATCTGGTTTGTCGGCGGGTGTGTGCTCATCTGCCTGAGCATCATCGCGGCTTACATCGGGCGCATCTATACTGAAGGCAAGCACCGTCCGCGCTATAATGTAGAGAAATACTTGAAATGACAATGACAGATAAACCCAATAACACTGGCCGCATGTTGCCCACTACCACAGACATCAGGCTGTTCCTGACCGATGTCGATGGCACGCTCACCGATGGCGGGATGTACTATGGCACCGATGGCACAGAGTTCAAGAAATTCAATACCCGCGACGGCATGGGACTGCAGTTGCTGCAGCGCTCTGGCGTCAAGGTGGGCATCGTCACTAGCGAGAATACGCCCATCAATGTGAACCGTGCCCGCAAACTGGGTCTGGACTACCTCAAGCAGAGCGCCCGTGACGGCGGCAAACTGGCCGCTGCCCGTGAGATTTGTGACGAGATGGGAATCACGATCGATGAGGTGGCCTATGTCGGCGATGACGTCAACTGCTATGACCTGCTCGCGGCTGTGGGCTGGGCGGCTTGTCCGGCCGACGCCTGCGAGAAAGTGAAAAACATACCCGGCATCCGCGTCCTGTCACGGCGTGGCGGTGATGCGTGTGTGCGGGAGTGGATCGACATGATATTGAATCAGGAATGAGCGAGGAGAACGGCAATCAGACCTTAAAACAGAAAACGGCCCAAGGGTTGTTCTGGGGTGTCCTCAGCAGTGGGGGCATGCAGTTGCTCAACCTGGTAATCGGCATCTTTCTTGCGCGCCTGCTTTCTCCCGAGGAATACGGCATTGTGGGCCTGCTGGCTATCTTCTCTCTCATTGCCGGCAACCTGCAGGAGAGCGGCTTTGGCGTGGCGCTGGTCAATGTCAAGGACATTAAGCACAACGATTATAACTCGGTATTCTGGTTTAATGTCCTGTCGAGCCTGTTCCTGTATGGCGTTTTATTCTTCTGCGCCCCGTTGATTGCGGCCTTCTTTCATCAACCGTGCTTGACGTCCCTTTCCCGTTTTGTGTTTTTGGGACTCATCTTCGCCGCGGTGGGCATTTCGCCTAATGCCGTGATGGTGCGCAGCCTCAAGATGAAGGAGAAGGCGATCATTTCGCTGTCGGCGCTGTTGGTGTCGGGCACGGTGGGCGTGGTGATGGCTTACAAGGGCTTTTCCTACTGGAGCCTGGCCACACAGCAGGTGCTCTACAACGTGGTCATCTGCATCGGCCGTTATTCCTTTGCCCACTGGTGGCCCACATTTAAGGTGGATTTCACGCCGGTCAAGCGCATGTTTGCCTTCAGTTACAAGGTGTTGATAACGGCCGTGTTGAGCACGATCAGCAACAATGTGCTGACGGTCATCTTTGGCCGCTTGTATCCGGCTCATGACGTGGGCAACTTCACCCAGGCCAACAAGTGGAACACGATGGCGAGTTCGCTCGTCACGGGCTCGGTGTCACAGATCACCCAACCCGTCATGGTTCAAGTCAATGATGACAATGAACGCCAGCGGCGTGTGTTCGGCAAGATGCTGCGTTTCACGGCTTTCCTGTCGTTCCCGGCGATGTTTGGCCTGTCGATGGTGGCGCCGGAGTTTATCTTGCTCGCCATTGGCGACAAATGGGTTGAAAGCATCTCGCCGCTGCAGATTCTCTGCATGGGTGGTGCCTTCCTGCCGCTTTACAGCGTGTATCAAAACCTGCTGCTCAGTTTGGGCAAGTCAGATGTTTACATGTGGCTGAACATTGCCCAGATTGCCATCGTCATTACCGCGGTGCTTGCCTGCCACACGCTTGGTTTCACTGCCATGGTGGCGGCATTTGCTGTCATCAATGTGCTATGGCTGTTTGCGTGGCAGTTCTTTGCCTCGCGCTTGATAGGCTACCGGCTGGTCACCATGTTGCGTGACATCATGCCCTTTATGCTTATCAGCCTGGCTGTGATGCTGGTCACCTACCTGGCCACTGCCTTCATTACCGACTTGCGTCTGCTGCTGGTAGTGCGGGTGGTGATGGCAGTGGTGCTCTATGGCCTGGTGATGAAGTTGACCAGGGCCAAGATATTTGAGGATTGCCTGGAGTTTATCCGTTCCCGTTTCAAGAAACAATAATTAAAACTTAATATAATAATAAAGGTATTCAGTCATGAAAGGAAAGATTTTGGTCACCGGCGGAACCGGCTTTATCGGTTCTCACACTACGGTAGAGTTGCAACAGGCAGGCTATGAGGTAGTCATTATCGACAACTTGAGCAATAGTAACATCGAGGTGCTGGACGGCATCGAGCGCATCACGGGTGTGCGCCCCGTTTTTGTCGAGGGCGACTGCACCGACCGCGCTGTGGTGCGTAAACTCTTTGAGGACAACCCTGACATCAGCGGCATCATCAACTTTGCTGCCAGCAAGGCGGTGGGCGAGAGCATCGAGAAGCCCATCATGTATTACCGCAACAATATCAACATCCTGCTCAACCTGCTGGAACTCATGCCCGAGTTTGGCGTCAAGGGATTTGTCTTCTCGTCATCCTGCACCGTCTATGGCGAGCCCGACAAGAACCCGATAACCGAGGATGCTCCCACCAAGAAGGCCACTTCGCCCTATGGCGCGACCAAGCAGATCTGTGAGGACATCATCCACGACGTCATCCGCAGCGGCAGCCCCATCAAGGCCATCCTGCTGCGCTACTTTAACCCCATCGGTGCCCATCCCAGTGCCGAGATCGGTGAGTTGCCCAATGGCGTGCCCCAGAACCTGGTGCCTTACCTGACTCAGACTGCCATCGGTGTGCGCAAGGAGTTGAGCATCTTTGGCGACGACTATCCCACGCGCGACGGCTCCTGCATCCGCGACTTCATCAACGTCGTTGATCTGGCCAAGGCACATGTCAAGGCCCTGGAGCGCATGCTCGAGGACAAGAGCGACGAGGCCCTTGAGATCTTCAACATCGGCACCGGCAACGGAGCCTCGGTATTGGAGTTGCTGCACTCGTTTGAGCGCGCCACAGGTGTTAAGGTGCCTCACAAGATTGCACCGCGTCGTCCTGGTGACATCGTCCAGATTTGGGCCGATCCCAAACGCGCCAACGAGGTCCTTGGCTGGCATGCCGAGATCTCCCTAGACGACACCATGCTCAGCGCCTGGAACTGGCAGAAACGCCTCCGCAAGCGCGGCATCATGTAACAAACAAAATGTCAATGCAATCTAAGAGTTCATTTAACGCTGCCGAACTCAAGGCACGGTTTAATCCT
>Ga0310695_10013757_pt1 | contig 11047 bp, 13 predicted proteins | sample RumenRJG_04DNA_FD_203882 | JGI IMG/M metagenome (GOLD analysis project Ga0310695, IMG submission 203882) | Bovine rumen microbial communities from Lethbridge, Alberta, Canada - RJG_04 (v2) (version 2) | ecosystem: Host-associated > Mammals > Digestive system > Stomach > Rumen | place: Canada... | reverse complement strand
TGAATATGATAAGGGGAGAGGCTTTTCCCTTCAGCATCAGCTTTGACGGCGACGTCGAGACGCTGTGTGATTTTTCCCTGGAGCTTTCCCAGAGGGGGCGGATCAGCCTCAGAAAAAAGCGGGAGGACGCGGTGATGAGCGAGGACGGGCAGAGCGCCCTCATCACCTTCTCCGGGGAGGAGACGGCGAGGCTGAGCCCGTACGAGCCGGCCTTTGCCCAGGTACAGGCGGAGCTTCAGGACGGAGAAAAGCTGCACAGCGCGGTCGAGGAGATCAATATCGTCGATGTGCTGGGCGGAGAAGGAGGACGACATGGTCATTAAAATAGGCACGGGAAACGCGGGCGCGCAGAGCCTCCGCCTGGGCGACGCGGCGCGCACGGCAAGGTATGCCGCCGAAGCGAAGGCCGCGGCAGAGAAGGCGGAAAGAAGCGCCGGGATCGCCGCCGGCGCGTTGCAGGACACGGCCGACAATGCACGGCGCGCGGAGGCTGCGGCGGCAGCCTCCGTCCACCCGCCCGTACCCGGGACAGGCGGCACCTGGCTGATCTGGGATCAGGAAAACGGCGGATACATCGACTCCGGCGAGAACTGCCGGGGCGAGAAGGGTGAAACGGGCGGCAGAGGCGAAAAGGGGGATAAAGGCGACGCCTTCAGCTACGCCGACTTTACCCCCGCCCAGCTTGAGGCGCTGAGAGGCCCGCAGGGAATCCAGGGCGAGGCCGGCCCCGCAGGCCCTACCGGGGCGACGGGCGCACAAGGCCCGAAAGGTGACAAGGGCGACACCGGCGCGACTGGCCCACAGGGCGAACAGGGCATCCAAGGCCCGAAAGGGGACAAAGGGGATAAGGGCGACAAAGGCGACACGGGCGCGACCGGCCCCGCTGGCCCCGCGCCGGACATGTCCGCCTACCGTACCGCGGCGGCGCAGGATGTTATAGACAGCAACAAGGCACCGGTCATTCTCGACACTGCCTCCGGCTCTGTCGCCAGCTTCCCCGACGGTGCGGACGGACTGCCGCTCAAAACGCTGGTTGTCAATATTGAGCCGATGCAAGCGGGCAGCGGCGATCCCAGCCCGGAGAACGTGAGGCCCATCTCCGGCTGGACGGGGTGCGAGGTTACGAGGACGGGGAAGAATCTGGTATCAAAAATATCAGATGGAAGAACGAATAATTCTGTTACTTACACGCCGAATCAAAATGGTGGTATTCAAGTTAGTTGCTCTTCTGCTTCACACTCGAAATCCTATAGCACTACGAATGCGCTGGCAAAAACATTTATCCTCGACCCCGGCACATATACGTTAAGCGCAAATGTGCAGGGTACATCTACATCGTTATATGTTGCTTTTTTGCCTACTGGACGATCTGGATTTGTTACAAGAGCAAAAGCCAGCCAAATATTCACGCTTGCAGAAAAGACAGAAGTTTATATTGCAATTTCTGTTGAGGCAAATGGGACTTCGGATGAAACAATTTACCCGATGCTTGAATTTGGCTCAACAGCATCAGCCTATGAACCTTTCGGTCAAGTCTACCCCATCACCTTCCCCTCTGGCACTGCGGTTTACGGCGGGACGCTGACGATCAACGAGGACGGGACGGGAGAGCTGCGCAAGCGCCCTTATTATGCCAGCTACAACGGGGAGACGCTTGTCGGCCCATGGCTCAGCAGCATGGACATTTACGCCGAGGGCACTACGCCAACCATCGGCGCGCAGGTTGTAGATCTCGGCGGTGATGAAACGGTGTACCAGTTGACCGATCTGCAAGTAATCGACACGCTCTACGGCACCAATAATATCTGGGCCGACTGCGGCGACGTGGAGGTCACTTACCGCGCCGACACCAAACTGTACATCCAGAAAATCAACGCACCGAGCGATGACGATATGACCGCTGATACACAGATCGCAAGCGGCAGGTATTTCATCATCGGCAACACGCTCTACAAGTCCACGACGGTCATTCCCGCTGGCGATACTGTAATCCCCGGAACCAACTGCATCAAGACCAACCTTGCCGAAGCGCTGAACGCGCTGAACACTTAATTTTTGGAGGTAAAACAATGGATTTTGCAATCATCGAATGTGTTAACGGAAGCTTCACCGTCCGTGCTGAGGGCATCAAGACTATTGAAGCGGCAAAGACACAGTATCACGGGCGCTGCCAGACACTCTGGAACGCGCCGGACGTGCTGAGCGCCCACGTCGCCATCGTCAACGAACAGCTTGATGTGGTGGAGGGCTACAAGGAGTACATCCACCATGAACCCGCCGTCGAAGCATAAAGGACACTTTAAGTCATGATAAGGAGGACACCATGGACGACGACGAGAAAGCCGAGAGCGGCCTGCTGACGGAGGACTGAGCTATGAGCATTTGGTACTGGATCGCCGCTGAGTTTAAGGCGCTCGGCTGGTACTGCGTTGCGCATGGGCCGGAGTTTTGGCTGGTTGCCCCAATCATCGGCGCGGCGGCGCTGGGGATTGCCATCGGATGGATTTGCTGGAGGGAGTAAACGATGAAGGGCGTTGACATTTCTCATTATCAAAACGGGCTGACGATCCGGCAGCTCAAGCAGGCCGGGTACGATTTCGCCATCATCAAGCTGACGGAGGGCGTCAGCATCGTGGATAAGGCCGCGTTCGGCTTCTACCGCGAAGCGTATGAGCTGGGCTTTCCGGTCGGGGGCTACTGCTATTCCCACGCCGCGACCGCGAAAGAGGCGGCAGCGGAGGCAGGGCATCTGCTGGACACACTCAACGGCTTCCCGATGCCGCTCGGTATCTATTTGGACGTTGAGGAGCCGAAGCAGCTCAGCCTGCCGCATGACGCGCTTCTCAAGGTGCTGGACGCCTGGTGCGACGGGATCGCGCAGCACGGGTACCTGCCTGGCGTATACGGTTCGGAGGGAAATCTCTGGACGAAGGTCAATCCTGACGAGCTCAGAACCGGGGCGCTGATCTGGACAGCAAAGTGGAGCCGAACCCCGCCCCATACGCCCTGCGACCTCTGGCAGTCGAGCGACAAGGGAATGATCGCAGGCTGCGACGGGCCGGTGGATATCGACGAAGTGAGATCGGAGCGCTTTCGCAAGATGGTGGAGGCACCCTCTCGGTCGGCTGCGCCGACAGCTCCCCCGGAGGGGGAGTCGGGGCCAAACCCGTCTGTGATGGTTCTGCAGCTTCTGATGAACTACAACGGCTGCTGGGACAGGGTCGACGGGATCGGCTCCGCAGCGTTCTTCAAAGCGCTCCGGGCTTTTACGGACAGATTGGAGGGAGAAACATGAGCGAGGCGTGGATCAGCGTGATCGGCTCGGTAGTGGTGGGACTTTTGACCCTGATCGGCGTGCTGACCAGCAACAGCAGGGCCCAGGCCATCACCGAGACCAAGCTGGAGGATCTGACGCGCGAGGTGCGCGAACACAACAACTTTGCCCGGCGCATGCCCGTGGTGGAGGAGCAGATCAAGGTCATCAACCACCGGATCGAGGATCTGGAGAAAAACAGAGAATAGAAGGGAGAAAGAAATGGAATACATGGGAATGGCGGGCGTGGCCTCTATCAGCATCATGGCCTGGCTCATGGGCGAGGCCGTCAAGCTCTCGCCGCTCGACAACAAGTGGATCCCGCTGCTGTGCGGCATCGTGGGCGGCGTGCTGGGCGTGCTGGGGATGCGCCTCATGCCGGATTTCCCGGCGGCGGATCTGATGAGCGCGGCGGCGGTCGGCATCACCTCCGGCCTTGCGGCGACCGGCGCCGACCAGCTCGGCAGACAGATGGAAAAGTGAAAGGCAAGCACCGGGGGCTTCGGCCCCCGGTGTGCCGTTTGTGAATAAACGGTAAAGGTTTTGCGATCCGGGCTTTTTTCCCCGCTTTCGGCACGGATAGCCCATTGACAAGGGTGATATAATACTTTTCTGGAAATAAACCATGGAAGGAAGATAACATACCATGACAAGAATAGACATTTTCTCGGGCTTTCTCGGCGCGGGAAAAACCACCCTTATCCGCAAGCTGATCGCGGAGGGCTATCAGAAGGAAAAGCTCGTGCTCATCGAAAACGAGTTCGGCGAGATCGCCATTGACGGCGGTTTCCTGCAGGACGCGGGCGTTGAGATCACGGAGATGAATTCCGGCTGCATCTGCTGCACACTGGTGGGCGACTTTACCAAGGCCCTCAAGAAGGTCATGGACGATTACGCCCCCGACCGCATCCTCATCGAGCCCTCGGGCGTCGGCAAGCTCTCCGACGTCGCCGCCGCGGTCGAGCGCGTGGAGGGCGCGCACATCGGCGCCAAGGTCACCGTCGTGGACGCAGGCCGCGCCAAGATGTACATGCGCAACTTCGGCGAGTTCTTCAACGACCAGGTCGCCAATGCCGACCTTCTCGTCATGAGCCGCACCGATACCGCAAAGCCCGAAAAGATCCTCGAGGCCACCGAGATCCTCACGGCCCTCAACCCGAACGCGGGCCTCATCACCACCCCCTGGGAGCAGCTCAGCGGTGCGCAGATCCTGGAGGCCATGGATAAAAACGGCCTCAAGCATGAGCTGGAGGAGATGGAGCACGAGCACCACCATCACCATGACGGCGAAGAGTGCGACGATCCCGAGTGCGAGTGCCACCATCACCACCACGACGATGAGGACGAGGAGCACGAGCATCACCATCACCACCATCACCACGACGATGAGGACGAGGAGCACGAGCATCACCACCATCATCACGATGAGGAAGAGTGCGACGATCCCGAGTGCGAGTGCCACCATAACCACCACGACGATGACGACCATGACCATGAGCATCATTATCACCACCACGCCGACGAGATCTTCCAGAGCTGGGGCATGGAGACGCCACGCAAGTTCAGCGAGGAGGAGCTGCGCGATATCCTCTCCAAGCTGGAGGACAGCGCGCTCTTCGGCGCGGTGCTGAGAGCAAAGGGCATCGTCGACGCAAAGGACGGCGATTGGATCTACTTCGACTACGTCCCCGGCGAGATCGACCTGCGCCGCGGCAATGCCGCCGTAACCGGCCGCTTCTGCGTGATCGGTTCCAAGCTCAACGAGAAGCAACTGAAGGAGCTGTTTAACCTTGGCTGATACCGCACGGCGGGACATGCCCGTCTATCTGTTTACCGGCTTCCTGGAAGCGGGAAAGACCAAATTCATCCAGGAGACCCTGGAGGACAAGCGCTTCTGCAACGGCGAGCGCACGCTCCTTCTCGTCTGCGAGGAGGGCGTGGAGGAATACGCGCCCGAGGAGTTTGCCAGCAAAACCGTGCAGATCCGCACCATCGAGGATCAGAGCGAGCTGACGCAGGAGAACCTCGTCCGCTTCGCCAAAGAGACCAGGGCCGAGCGCGTGGTGATCGAGTATAACGGCATGTGGCTGCTGGACGTACTGTATTCCGCCATGCCGGACACCTGGATGGTCTATCAGGAGTTCATGTTTGCCGACGCGACGACCTTCCTCAGCTACAACGCCAATATGCGCCAGCTGGTGTTCGACAAGCTCAAAAGCTGTGAGCTGGTGGTTTTCAACCGCTTTACCCCCGCCATGGACAAGATGGAGTTTCACAAGATCGTGCGCGGCGCCTCCCGCCGGGCGGACATCGCCTACGAGGCCCCGGACGGCAACGTCGTCTATGACGATATCGAAGACCCCCTGCCCTTCGACGTGAACGCCCCCGTCATCGAGGTCGGGGACGACGATTACGCCCTCTGGTACCGGGATATGAGCGAAGAGCCCAAGAAGTACGAGGGCAAGACCGTGCGCTTCAAGGCCAAGACCCTGCAGCGCAAGCGCCTGCCGCCCAAAACCTTCGTCATCGGCCGCCATGTCATGACCTGCTGCGTGGAGGATATCCAGTTTGCCGCGCTGGTCTGCAACTGGGACAGGGCCGACACCATGAAGGACGAGGGCTGGGTGATCCTCACGGCGAAGGTGAACTTCAAGTTCTCCATGGCCTACGGGCGCAAGGGCCCCGTGCTGACCTACATCAGCCACGAGGAGTGCGAGCCGCCTGAGCAGGCCGTCGCCACCTTCTATTAAGATACGAATAAGATGCGAAACGCCTCTGCGTATAATCACGCAGGGGCGTTTGATTTTTTATCGGATTTACCATTGCATTTTATAAGCCGGCTTGGTATAATCATTCAACCTGTTTCACAAGGGAAGGGGGTCGCCCTGCCATGAAAAGAATCTGCGCCCTGCTTGCGGCGTTTCTGCTGTTTGCGGCGCTCAGCGCCTGCGCGGCGCGTGAGCCTGCCGTGACGCCCGCGCCCGCCGCGCCGACGCTGCGCTTTACCACGACGGATCGGGACGGCAATACGGTGGACGAGTCGATCCTGCGCGGGCACAAGCTCGTCATGCTCAATTTCTGGGAGCCCTGGTGTCCGCCCTGCGTGAAGGAAATGCCGGATCTTGCAAAGCTCTATGAGGACTACCGGGACAGGGGGCTTCTGATCCTCGGCGTCTATTCGACCGAGGGGCAGGAGGGCGATGTGGACAAGGTGCTTGCCGACAGCGGCACCGGCTATCCGATCCTGCACTACAGCAAGGATTTTGACGGCTTCAGGACGGGCTATGTGCCGACGACGGTATTTGTCGACGGCGAGGGCACCATCCTCTCGGAACTTCTGGTGGGCGGCCGGGACTATGCCGGCTGGGAAGAGCTGATCCTCAACAGCCTGAAATGAGAGGGATGCAGGTGAAAAGACAGAAATCCAAGGATGCATTTTCCGAGGCGCTGCTGACGCTGGCGAAAACCGAGCCGGTTGAACACATCACGGTCAAGCAGATCGTGGAGCAGAGCGGCCTGAGTCTGCAGACCTTCTATAACCACTTCCGCGACAAGGAGGATCTGGTGCTCTGGATGCACCGGCGCAGCGGGGAGCGTATCCTGGCCCGCCTGCGGGGAAACCGCTACAGCTTCCACGACCTGACGCGGGACAACATCCGCTTTTACGCGGAAAACGCCAACTATCTGCGCAGCAACTTAGGCAGCGGCATTGTCAACCACTATGCCGAAATCAGCGCCGAAAACACCTACGGCTTTCTCTCCGCCTTTATCTGCCAGCGCCGGGGCATGGAGGAACTGCCGGAGGAGCTGAGCTTCTACCTGTGGATGTACGTGTATGCCTGCCTGCATGTCTTTGCGGAGTGGTCGCTCAAAAACTGGGATCTGCCGGAGGATCGCCTTGCCGCGTATCTCGAGCAGGGCATGCCCGAAAAGCTCAAGCCGTATTTGCTGGAGTGATCTTTACAAAGTCATATAAAGCCGTAGGGGCCGATGCCCTCAGCGGCCCGCCGATTTGCACCGAGGTGCGTTGCTCGACGGGTCGATCTGGGGATCGACCCCTGCGGTTTTGTAAGGAAAGTCAATCACAGCCGCAGCGTGAGGTTATTGAGTCCGAAGGTGTTGAGATACGCCGCGTCCTTTACCGAGGCCATCACCATGCGGATGCCCATGTGGGCCACAGGATCGTCGCGTCGGTGCAGATCGAGATAGTGGGTAGGGTCGAAGTGGGCGCAGTTGTCGCGGATGCGGATGAGCCGCGCCCCGTCCCGGAATACCAGGCGCACGTCGATCATGTGCTCCTTCTTATCCTGGGAAAAGCCGTAGCGGACGATGTTGCAGGTCATCTCCTCAATGCACAGGCCGATCAGGGTGCTGGCGGTCTCGTCCTGCCCGTGGGCACGGCAGAAGGCCACCGCCCGGGAGGATGCCTCCACCGCGTCCTGCTCACTGCGCACAGAGCACTCAAAGCAGTCCTTCTCCGCCGCGCCGAAGGAGGCGGGCAGCAGGGCAAAGTCCTCCGCCGCAAGGCTGACGCGCCCGTTTGCGCGCCAAACGTACAGACAGATAAAGAGAAGCGCCGCCCCCTCGCCGCAGAGGAAGGACAGCCACACGCCCGTGGTGCGCAGGGGGATGCTGAGCAGCACCGCCGCCAGCGCGGGCAGCGCAAAATTCTGCAGCACCGAGATCCCCTCCATCAGCCGCACACGGCCGATGCCCTGGTAGTAAAACTTAAAGGCGGTGTTGAGCGCACAGGGCACAAGGCAGAGGGAGAAAAGCCGCAGTCCCTTGGCCGCCAGCGCGAGCGCGTCCGGATTGTCCGCGAGAAAGAGCGCCACCATCGGCCGCGCAAAAGTAAGCACCGCCAGCGTCACCGCGGCAAGCACCGTCACGGCGCTGCGGCGCATGGTCTTCACCAGCGTGATAAGGGAGGAGCGATCCTCGTCGGCGTTGAAGATGGCGGCCAGCATGAGCGCGACGGAGGCGATGCCGGTGCTGAAGGCGTAGCAGAGATTGCTGACCGTGGAGACCACGGAATACGCGGCGACGGAGATGTTGCCGCCCACCGCGCGGAGGATGCGGTTGAGCAGGAAAACCAGCAGCACAAGGCTGAGCTGATTGACAACCGTGGGGACGCCGTCTGCGAGGATGGCCCGGAGCATATCGCGCCGGAGCCCCCTGCGGCGCAGGTGAAAGAGGCAGTCCTTTCGCAGAAAGTAGCCCAGTCCCACCGCCAGGGCCACATAGTAGCTCAGACTCGAGGCGAGACCCATGCCGAAGGTGCCGCCGTGAAAGACCAGTACGTTCAGAAGATCAAAGACCACATCGCTCACCGTCATGAGCAGCACCGCCGCCACAAGCCGCGTCCGGCTGCCGGACATCTGCATGTAGGGCACCATGATCTGGGCCGTGAGAAAGGCAGGCACGCCGAGGATAAAGCCCAGCAGATACTGCCGGGTGAGGCCGTGGACGGGGTTTCCGAGGCCGGGCTGACCCGCGCCGAGCAGCGTGCAGAGCGGGCTTGCGAAAAGCGGCACAAGCACAAGCCCCAGCGCCGCGATCAGCAGCGTCAGCGCCACCGACACGGTGAAGCAGGCGTCGGTGCCCTCGCGGTCGCCGCTGCCCATGGTTCTGCCGCAGACCACCTGCACGCCCGCGGAGATCATCGCGCCGGGCGCGGCAAAGGCCAGCAGCACGGGCTGGGAATAGCCGTAGGCCGCCATGGCGTCCACGCCGAGAAAGCGGCCGATCATAATACTGTCGATGAGCATGCAAAGCGTCACCGTCATGGAGGAGACGATCTGCGTCACCATCATCTGTCGGAACAATTTGCGGATCATGAAAGTGCCTCCGGAAACATGAGAAAGCTTTTTTACAACCATATAGTTTACCAGAAAAATCCTCTTCGCGCAAGCGCTGCAAAAATCTTGTCCGCCGCTTGTGAGAAGCGGAAAATCGTGGTATAATCCCCTGCAGAGAGTTCGTAAAAAACGAACGACAGGAGGGCGCAGCATGAAAATCACCAAGAAGAACGGCAGAGTCGTCGTCTATGATGACGAGAAGGTCGTCAAGAGTATCCTGAAAGCGAACATCGACGCCATGACGGAGGAGCTGAGCCGCAAAAAGGCCCAGATCCTCGCGGACGAGGTCTTCCAGAGACTGACGGCGGAGAAGAACATCATCAGCACCGAGGATGTGCGCGCCTATACCGCCGCCATCCTGCGCGAGAAGGGCTACCCAAAGACAGCAAAGTGCTACGAGGAATTCAAAAGATAAAAGCAAACAAACACGGCGGCTCGTCTGAGCCGCCGTGGAGTTTTCTGATTGGATTATTCCGCTGTGATCTCCGTGAAGCCGACCGGTCGGATCTGCATGACGCGGCAGCTGTCCGGGCCGAAGACGGCCTCAATGCCGGTGCGAAATTCGTCGAGCATGTCGTTCGGCACAAAGGCCTGCACGGTGCCGCCGAAGCCGCCGCCGTGGATGCGGAAGGCCCCGCGCTTGCCGAGAATTTTGTCGCACATGGCCAGGGCAATGGCCGCCGCCTGATCGCGCACGCTGCCGGAGACGGTGACGTTTTGCAGATAGTTCTGGGAGGAGAGCCCGGACTCGCGCACGAGGGCGAGAAACTGCTGGAAATCGTTTGCGCCGAGGGCCGCCGCAAGGCGGTCGACCCGGCGGTTCTCGTTGAATATGTGCATGGCGCGCAGCACGGCGCGGTCGCCCGCCTCACGGCGCAGCGCGGGGATCGCGGCGTAGAAGGCGTCCTCGTCCACCTCGCGCAGGACGGACTTGCCGAAGTGCGCGCTCACGGCCTTGAGTTCGCCCGGGATGGCGGCGTACTCGTCGGTGAGATCGGCGTGGTCGGAGTGGAGGTTGATCATGCAAAGGCTGTGGCCCGCAGCGGCAAAGTCAAAGTCCACCGGCGTCACCACGGGGTCGGCGGGATCGGCAAAGTCGATGGCGATGATGCCGCCCCAGGCCGAGGCCATCTGATCCATCAGGCCGCAGGGCTTGCCGAAAAAGCGGTTCTCGGCGTGCTGGCCCATGATCGCCAGATCCTTGGCGTTGAGCGCGTCGCCGCAGAAAAGGCCGTTGACCACCGCGCCGATCAGGATCTCAAACGCGGCGGAGGAGGACAGGCCGCTGCCCTGCAGGACGTTGGAGGTGATGCAGGCGTCAAAGCCGCCGACCGGGAAGCCGCGCAGGGCTGTCTCCGCGCAGATGCCGCGCACCAGGGCCTTGGTCGTGCCCTCTTCCCCGTGCACGGGGGTGAGCGTGTCCAGCGAGAGCGTGATCATGTCATAGCCCTCGGACTTGACGTTCACGGTCTTCCCGCCGTTTGCCGCGGCCGCGGCCAGCATGTCCATGTCCACGGACGCCGCCACCACCTTGCCGAGCTGGTGGTCCGTGTGGTTGCCGCCGATCTCGGTCCTGCCGGGGGCGGACCAGATGCGGGCTTTTCTATCGCCGAACAATGCGTGAAACTGAGCGAGCAGCTTGTCTGTTCTCTGACTCATGGTGATCTCCTTTCACTTGCCCTTTTCGGGCCTCTTTTCCATGAGCATACCGCGAAAGGGGCGGCGCTGTCAACCGCTTTCGGAATTTTTCCGCTCTCTTCGCCCGTTGCAAAGGACGCGCGCTTGTGCTATCCTGTAAAAAACCGCAGGGGAGGGAAACTGCCATGCTCTATGTCCGGCCGGATTTCTACGACGATTTCCGCTGCATTGCCGGCGC
>Ga0310695_10013755_pt1 | contig 11048 bp, 10 predicted proteins | sample RumenRJG_04DNA_FD_203882 | JGI IMG/M metagenome (GOLD analysis project Ga0310695, IMG submission 203882) | Bovine rumen microbial communities from Lethbridge, Alberta, Canada - RJG_04 (v2) (version 2) | ecosystem: Host-associated > Mammals > Digestive system > Stomach > Rumen | place: Canada... | reverse complement strand
AGATGCCCACATAGTGGTAGTCGTCGTTGTCCTTCAGGGTGCCGCAGACCTCACAGTCATATTTCTTGTAGTCGATGTAGGTATATCCTACGCCAAGGTCGGCACCCAGGTTCCAGTGCTTTGCCAGGGCGTATTCATAGCCGATGCCGATGCCGCCGCCTACCAGCCAGCCTTCATAGCGATTGGGCTTCAGTCCCTTGAGCAGACCAAAGCACAGGTCGGTGTTGCCGAAGTTGAATTGACTGAAGTGGGCGTATGGGCCAATGAAAAAGCCGTTCATCACCTGGCACGGCCAGATGCGATACTGTGTCTGCACCATCCAGCTTTTGTGCACACTCGTTTCCTTCCTCTTCCACGGACGCAGACCACCGTAGGCTTCTAACGAGGTCTTCTTCGACAATGGCATCTCCACGCCTGCCGACAATATGCCGGCGGCATCAAAAAGCAAGTTATTACTAATGGCGAGATGCTGGCCGAATGAGGGGAGGCTTCCCACAAACGGCAAAAAGAGGAAAACAATTAACGCTTTCTTTAATTTCATATTAAAGATGAATGCTATGGGAGATATCCTTGTGGGTGTTTAATGTTGCAAATTTAATGAAAAAACTATGAAAACGCAACGTATCGTTTGTAAAAAAAGTTAATTATGCGAAAATCATGCCTGATTCTGCCGTGAATAATAAGTAATCGGCATAATCCGCAGGATGATTCGCAAGGATGCCGCCAAACGGGATTTTGTGCCGCAGAGGACATACAGTTTCAAAAACGACTGATACACATTTCGTACACACCGTGTGTACTAAAAGTACACACGGTGTGTATTTTTAGTACACACGGTGTGTACAACATTAAAACCGCATCTTCACGGCTTCACGCGCGCGTATATATATAATGTGGCAGGTTTACAGCTTTCCCGACTCGTTGTAGGAATAATAATTGCCGTCGGTAATGATGATGTGGTCGAGAAAGTGCAGTCGCATGATGTTGCAGGCGTTCTTCAGGCTTTGCGTCAGGTTGTCGTCGCTTTTGCTGGGCGTGAGGCTTCCTGACGGGTGGTTGTGGCAGGCAACGAGGACGGTGGCGTTGCAGAGTACGGCTTCGCGCATGACGATGCGCACGTCGACTGACACTTCCGAGATGCCGCCATGGGCAATGCGTGTCTTCTTGATAAGGCGGAAGTTCTGGTTGAGATACAGCGCCCAGAACTCCTCGGTGTCCATGTCCTGCATCACTGGGTGCATGTGGCGGTAGATGCGTGTGGCGGTGCCCAGGTCGGGACGCTCCTCGGGCGTTTCCTGCTGACGGCGCTTGCCCAGCTCGCAGGCTGCCAGAATGGTGATGGCCTTGGCCTCGCCCACGCCCTTGTAGTCCATCAGCTCGCGTATGGTCATCTTGCCCAGCGTGTTCAGGTTGTTGTTGCAGCGCTCCAGTATTTGCTGCATCAGCTCCACGGCGCTGACGCCGGGATAGCCCGAGCCTACAAGGATGGCCAGCAGCTCGGCCTTTGTCAGTGTCTGCGGCCCTTTGTCGCGCAGTTTCTCGCGTGGCTGGTCGTCGGGCGACCAGTTGGCAATGGTCAGCTTTGATACTGGTTGTGGCGTTAGGCAAGAGTAACTTTCACTCCCCTCCTCCTGGGAGGAGGGGCAGGGGTGGTGGGAACTATTTGTAGATTTGGTTATTTCTTTTCCATTCCTCGGCATAATCTATAATTGTCTGAATAATTGCATTGATATTCTTGTAAACGACATCGTTTTCAAAACGCTTGACCGTAATGCCGTTTTCATTCAAAAAGCGGGTTCGCTCTGAGTCGTGCAGACATGCACCATACGTGTTGTGTACTTCGCCGTCCAGCTCTACGCAAAGTCTGATGGAAGGACAGTAAAAATCCATAACATAGGGGCCAAGACTGTGCTGGCGACGAAATTTCAGTCCGTTTATTTGGCTGCCTTTCAATGCTTTCCAGAGAGTCGCCTCAGCAGGAGTCAGGTTGTTACGCAATGTCTGCCGTAGCTCTTTCTCACTTTTTAGGTTTGCTTCTGCTGTTTTATACATAGGTGTCTATATTTTAGCGACAATCCCACCACCCCTGCCCCTCCTCCCGGGAGGAGGGGAGTGAAAGTTACTTACTACGTTGAAAGGTAAAGAAAATGTAACTGATGTATCATTTATAGAAGTTCTTTTCGAAGGCGGTGAATTCGTCCTGTCCGAGGACGCAGCGCTTCCACCATGCCTTGATGAAGCCCAGGCCGTAGCCCATGAGCTGAACGAAGGCGGCGGGTATGCTGAGCAGACCCACATAGGCGCTTTTGTTCTTGAGGCTTGAGTGGACGAAGATGATGAGGCTGTAGAGCACAATGGGCAGCCAGGGCAGCAGGCAGAGCCAGCGCCACTGGTCGTTGCTGCAGTAATACATCAGCAGGCGCCCTACGGCTGAGACCAGCACGAGGCCGATGACGCCGACGGTGAATACCGTTGGCAGCAGGTGGACGAGCTTCAGCGTGCCGGGATGGCGCTTGGTGAGGTTGATGCGGGCGATGCCGCTGTTGAACACCTGTCGGAAGAACTTGCGAAAGTCGGTGCGCCGCTTGTGCCACACCCAGGCTGTGGGCAGCAGGCGCGTCTTGTAGCCAGCCTCCACGATGCGGTATGAGAAGTCAATGTCTTCGCCGAAGCGCATCTTCGAGAAACCGCCCAGCTCGTTCCATACTTCGCGGCGCACGCCCATGTTGAACGAGCGGGGAAAGAATTTGTCGAGGGCTGCCTTCTTTGAGCCGCCGCGGATGCCGCCTGTGGTGAAGAACGACGTCATCGAGTAGCTGATGGCCTTCTGCACGGGCGTGAAGTCGGGGTGTGCCGCATCGGGACCGCCCCATGCGTCGCAGGGGCATGCTGCCAGCTCACGGGCGGCGTTGTCCAGATAGTCGGGCGGCAGCACCACGTCGCTGTCGAGCACGATGAGCCATTCGCCCTGTGCACGCTCGGCGCCGTAGTTGCGGCTCTGACCCGGTCCACTGTTCTCCTTGTAGTAATAATGCAAATCAAGGATGCCTGCGAACTTGTCGCAGACATCCTTGCATGGTGTCTTGGAGCCGTCTTCCACTATGATTACCTCGAAGTCCTTCGCCGTTTGCCTGGTCAGGCTTTCCAGCAGTTCACGGACTTCGTCGGGACGGTTGAAGACGGGAACGATAATGCTATAACTCATTCCTTTGCACGAGCCAGGTAAGAGCCGTCGCGTGTGTCGACCTGAATGAGGTCGCCCTCGTTGATGAACAGGGGCACGCGCACCTCGACGCCGGTCTCCAGCGTGGCGGGCTTCAGCGTGTTCGTGGCGGTGTCGCCCTTGATGCCGGGCTCGCTGTGGGTGACGCGCAGGACAGTCTTCACGGGCATCTCGGCATAGAGGATGGTGCCGTCGGTGGTGTCGCTGACCACGGAGACGGTGTCGCCTTCCTTCATGTACTCATGGCCGATGACCAGGTCGTTGGCAATGGGAATCTGCTCGAAGGTCTCGTTGTTCATGAAGATGCGGCCCGACTGGTCCTCGTAGAGGTACTGGTAGTCGCGGTGCTCGATGATGACGTCCTCCAGCTTCTCGCCGATGTTGTAGCGGCGCTCCAGCACGCGTCCGTCGCTGACGTTCTTCAGCTTGATGTTCATGATGGTGTTGCCCTTGCCCGGCTTGCGGTGCTGGAAGTCAATGCAAACCCAGATGCCTCCGTCCATGCGGATGGCCGTTCCTTTCTTAATGTCTTGTGAGTTAATCATATAAAATAATACCTTAATGTGTTGTTTTCGGGTGCAAAGGTACGAATAAGTGAGCAAAAAGCAAAAGAAAAATCCAATTTTCTCTCAGTTTTCTTGCGCAATTGAAAATATTTGTGTAATTTTGCAGCCCGTTAGCCCTCATAGGGTTCGAATGTCAAGAGAAACGATTAAATAACAATAATAATATAATAAGCTATAAAACGATGAAAAGAACATTTCAGCCCCACAATCGCCGCCGCGTGAACAAGCATGGCTTCCGCGAGCGCATGGCCACGAAGAACGGCCGCCGCGTGCTGGCCAGCCGCCGCGCCAAGGGTCGCAAGAAGCTGACCGTCAGCGACGAACGCCATGGCAAGTAAATCATCCACTGTGTGGAAAGCAATCAATAAATGAGGCAAACAGGTCTTTTTATAGACTGTTTGTCTCGTTTGTTTAAATTTAAGGTAAAAAGATATGTTTAAAAGTTTCAACGGATACCATCTCATCGACGCGTATCATAAGCTAAGTCATGAGAGAAGGTATCATCCAGGAAGGGTTTTCAAGAAATGGATAGAGGCAGCAGTCATCGTGTTGGTCACGCTGGTGTTGTGGAATCTGCCAAGTGAATCATTCGGCATTGAGGGACTGAACACGGTGCAGCAGCGCATCATTGCCATCTTTGCCTTTGCCACGCTGATGTGGGTGATGGAGGTGGTGCCGTCGTGGGCAACAAGTGTTGCCATCATCGGACTGATGCTGCTGTTCTGTAGTGACTCGGGCGTGAAGTGGATGTGCAATCCCGACGACGTCGGGCCGCTGCTCTCCTACAAGGGTGTGATGGCCTGCTTTGCCGACCCCGTCATCATGTTGTTCATCGGTGGTTTCATCCTGGCCATCGCCGCTACAAAGACGGGCCTTGACGCACAGCTGGCGAAGGTGCTGCTGAAGCCTTTCGGCAAGCGTAGCGAAATGGTGCTGCTGGGTTTCCTGCTCATCACGGGCCTGTTCTCAATGTTTGTGTCGAACACGGCTACGGCGGCCATGATGCTGACGTTCCTCACGCCGGTGTTCAAACAGTTGCCGCCAGAGGGCAAGGGCCGCATCGCCTTGGCGCTGAGCATTCCCGTGGCTGCCAATCTGGGCGGCATGGGAACGCCTATCGGCACACCGCCGAACACCATCGCCCTGAAATATCTGAACGACCCCGAGGGTCTGAATATGGGCTTAGGCTTCGGCCAGTGGATGATGTTCATGGTTCCCTTGGTGATTCTGCTGCTGTTCGTTGGCTGGATGCTGCTGAAGAAATTGTTCCCCTTCACGCAGAAAACTATCGAGCTGAACATCGATGGCGGAATGAAGCATGGCCTGCAGTCAAAGATTGTCATCGTGACGTTCATCGTCACCGTGCTGCTGTGGCTGCTCGACTCTGTGACGGGCATCAACAGCTATACCGTGGCGCTCATCCCCTTTGTAGTATTCTCCATGGCGGGCATCATCAGCCGTAAGGACTTGGAGGAAATCAACTGGAGTGTCATCTGGATGGTGGCCGGCGGCTTTGCCCTGGGCTATGGCCTCAATCAGTCGGGCTTGGCAGCGCTGGCTGTGAAGAGCATTCCCTTCGGCGACTTCTCACCGCTGTTCATCCTCATCCTCTCGGGAATCATCTGCTACCTGCTTTCCAACTTCATCAGCAACTCAGCCACAGCCGCCCTGCTGATGCCCATCCTCGTGGTGGTGTGCTCGGCCATGGGCGACAAGCTCGATGCCATCGGCGGCACGTCGACGGTGCTCATCGGTGTGGCCATCGCTTCATCGAGTGCCATGATACTGCCCATCTCGACGCCTCCGAACGCCTTGGCCTATGCCACCAATCTGGTGCAGCAGAAGGAAATGGCGCGCATCGGAATTATTGTGGGCATTATTTCGATGGTGCTGGGCTACGCCCTGCTCTATGCTATGGGCGTTTTGCACGTCATTTGATTACTTTGTAGAAAGAAGCGCTTTTGGGCAGATGTTCAGCTGTAGCCAGGCCCAGTCCTGCCATGCCTCGTGATTGCCCGATACTACGTGGTCCATCGTTTTGGTACCCAGCATAGTTGAATAGCCTATCGACAGCGTGACATCTTTCTTGATCTTGGCCGTGAGCTCCACATCGAGTTCATGGCCAAGATCTTTTTTGAAGCCGGGTATCTGGGTGGCTGTCATCAGGTAGTGGTAGTTCATATCCATGCGCAAATTCTTGAAGATTTGCGAAGAGATGCTGCCATTGATGTCCTGAAGTCCACATGAAAGCGTGTTGCCGAAATAGTCCATTGAGCCAAAGAACTTGTGATAGGAGCCGTAGAGGGCATTGAAGGCGTTCCATTTCGGACTGTCAGAGTCGTTGCCGCTCATATAGTCATAGCCGGCGCTGAATTTCAGTCTCCGCTGTGGGAGTATATAGTAGCTGATGCTGCCTGAAGCCAGAAAAGCATTCACCTGACGCAGGCTCGTCTTTCCCGTCTGGTAGTAGAAGGATCCGTGAATGTTCCAGTGGAGCGGACGGCCGAAGGCGTAAGTAATATCCGTACCGAAAGTCTGCATGTAGTTGGTACGTCCGTGTCCTTCCGTGCCTCGCTCGTATCCAATGTTCAGCGCCAGGAGCGACACGTCGAGCGGTATCACCGGTGAGCGATAATGATACCACAGTCCCTCCATGTTCTTATAAGGCATAGGTCCGTTGTAATAGTCGCCTCTGTTGGCCTTTTCCTGATTCGCGGCAAAAATGAGGTGCACACGGTGTAGTAAGTCACAGCTCTCATAGCCCAGCTTCAAGGCGTCATGCCGTAAATTCTCCATGTCCCAGTCTGATGCGCCCAGGATGCGCTCGTCGTCATAGGACAGTTGCTGCCGTCCTATCTGGGCGAAGAAAAATCTGCCGAAGGTCATCTTGGCCCAAGCCTCGCTGATGGTGGCTTTTCCGTTTGACTGTCGGATGTCATCCTCGCCCCACAGTCCGGTGTGTTGGACGGAAGCTTTCAACTCCAGGTCGTTCCGCTTGAAATCTAATGACAGGCGTGAGCGCTCGCTAATGTAGTTGGCGGATTGTTCGCCTTCATAGCGGGGCAGGAGGGCGCCGTTGTTATGCTCGCCGCGTGTGCGCAGTTGTGCCTCAATGCTCAGGTCATTGCCCTGTGCATTTGCGGTGATGGCCGTCAAGACCAAGGCAGCAGTCAGCAGATGTCTTTTCATATCTGTCGTTTTTTGTGTTTGTCTTGTTAATAGTCTTTTAGAACTGATTCTCCACGATATCGGTCAGCACGTCGGTCATTGAGAGACCGGCAGCGCGCACCTGCTGCGGAATGAAGCTGGTAGCGGTCATGCCGGGCGTGGTGTTGATTTCCAGCATCGAGATGTCGCCCTTTGGCGAGATGATATAGTCGATGCGTATGATGCCGTTGCAATGCAGGATGTCGTAGATGGCCGAGGTGAGCTGCTGTGCCCGTTCGGCTTGCTCGGCAGGTATGCGTGCCGGCGTAATTTCCTCCACCTGTCCGTTGTACTTCGCGTCATAGTCGAAGAACTCATTCTTCGTCACTACTTCCGTGACTGGGAAGACCACACTCTTGTTCTTGGTCTTATAGCAGCCGACGGTAATCTCGGTGCCTTCGAGGAACGACTCAATCATCACTTCGTCGCTCTCCATCATTGCCACGCGCATGGCAGCTGCCAGCTGATCGGGATGCTTCACCTTGCTCACGCCGAAACTGCTGCCGTCGCAGGCTGGCTTAACGAAGCAAGGCATACCTACGGTCTCCGTAATCTTCTGCTCGTCTAACTGGCGTTCCTGACCGCGACGCACCAGCACGCTCTCGGCCACTCTGACGCCGTAACCTTTCAGATACTGGTTAAGCACGAATTTATCGAAGGTCATGGCTTCGACGAGCACATTGCTGGTGCTGTAGGGAATGTGGAGCAGTTCGAAGTATCCCTGGAGGATGCCATTCTCGCCCGGCGTGCCGTGTATGGTGATATAGGCGTAGTCGAAGTGGCGCGTCTTGTCCCCTTCGCGGAAGGAGAAGTCGTGCATTTTCACACGCGATGTGGTGCCGTCGGGCAAGTCCACCTGCCAGTCGGTTCCTTTCATCTCTACTACGTAGACGTTATAGTGCTCCTTGTCGAAAAAGGAGTAGAGGCCTTGGGCTGAGCGCAGCGAGACATCGTGTTCGCTGCTGTCGCCACCACAGACGATGGCTATGGTGCGTTTCTGTTGTTTCATATATGATTTGAGATTTGAGATTTGAGGTTTGAGATTTATTCTAAGGATAGAGTCTGAATTCGCTTCCGCCATTTGTCGATGAGTGCCTTCAGGTCGTCGGGCAGGGGACTTTCAAAGTCCATCTGCTGGCCTGTTGTAGGATGTACGAAACCTAATGTCCGTGCGTGCAGCGCCTGACGCGGACAGAGCTTGAAGCAATTCTGCACGTAGGCTTTATAGCTGGCCGTACGCTCGCCGCGCAGTATCTCGCAGCCGCCATAGCGCTCGTCGCCAAAGAGCGGGTGTCCGATATGCTTCATGTGGGCACGGATCTGGTGTGTACGTCCTGTCTCCAGACGACACTCCACCAGCGTGGTATAGCCATATCGCTCCAGCACCTTGTAGTGAGTGACGGCAGGCTTGCCGGTGTCGCTGTCGGGCGGGAAGACGGCCATCCGCAGCCTGTCCTTTGGGTCGCGTCCGATGTTGCCCTCTATGCGTCCCTCGTCCTCTACGAAGTTGCCCCATACAAGAGCCACATAGCTGCGATGTGTCTCATGATGGAAGAACTGCTTGCCCAGGTTTGATTTCGCTTCGGGAGTCTTGGCAACGACGAGCAGGCCGCTGGTGTCCTTGTCGATGCGGTGCACCAGACCCACCTGCGGGTCGTTAGGGTCATAGGTAGGAAGATTGCGCAGATGCCAGGCAATGGCATGCACTAATGTGCCGTGGAAATTGCCGCAGCCCGGATGAACGACGAGTCCTGCCGGTTTGTAGATGACCATCAGCTCGTCGTCTTCATACTGCACGTTGAGCGGCATCTCCTCGGGCACGATGGTGGTGTCGAAATGCGGTCTTGTGAGGCGAAGGGATATGACGTCGCCCGCCCGCACTTTGTAGTTGCTCTTTACGGGCTTGTCGTTGACGAAGAGGAAGCCTCCTTCGGCAGCCTGCTGTATGCGGTTGCGGCTGGAGTGCTGGGTGTGTTCGGTGAGGTATTTGTCAATGCGCAAGGGCACCTGACCGCGGTCTACTTCGATGCGCAGATGCTCGTAAAGCTGGCCGTCGCCCTCGGAGGTCGACGCGTCGTCGCCGTCCAGCAGCTCAGCCAGCTCTTCGTCTTCGAGCAGTTCGTCGTATTCTTTGTCAGGTTTCATGCTCATAGTTTAGAAATTTTCCAGCTCGCTCGGGTCTACAGGCACGAAGTCATCCTCGGTACCGTATTCTTCGTCAATCATCGGCAGTCCGTCATTGCCATCTAAAGGAGGAAGCTCAAAGTAGTCTTCATCGCCGTAGTCGTTCCACGAGCCGTTGCCAATGACGAGCACTATCTGCGACTCGCGTGCCACCATGTCGCCGGCATGCAAGTCGCGTCCGTCCAGCTTGACGCCGTAGACCCAGTCCTTCTCGCCGTCGATGAGTTTCGGCGGCAGTACGCGCAGGTCGAGGGCCTGCAGGCGGGCGATGGCTTCGCGATAGCTGCAGTTGTCCACAAGGTCAGGGATTCTCACTCGGGGAATAGTGAGCGAGTTAATGGTGACGTAGATGATGCGGCCCTCCTTTACGTTCAGACCTTTTTCCGGCGACTGTACGACAATGCTTCCGGCGGGCATCTCCTTGATATAGGTGGAGTCGTTGACTTCGATGCGCAATCCCAGCTCGGCTACTGCATCTTTGGCTTCCAGATAGTTCTTGCCGTAGAGGTCGGGCACCTCGATGGCCTCGCCGTGGTGCGTGTACTTCAGCAGCCACCATTTCAGGCCCACCAAGACCAACACCACGAAGGCAACCATGCCAAGCAGGTTGAGCCAGAGATGCCAGCTGGCAAACTTCTTGAAGAATTTCTTTCCTTTCATGCTTTACTAATTATGCCAATGCCTGTGCGAAGGTGCGGCCGTATTCGCGGCAGTCGCCGAGCGCTGTCTCGTCGGGCACCCACAGCTTGGCAATGCCGTCGTTGACCAGCTCGAAGCCTGCTTCCTGCAGCTTGGCGCTGATCTGCTTCACCGAGCCGCCGCCCCAGCCGTAGGAGCCGAAGGCAGCAGCCTTCTTCTGCTTCAGCTTCAAGCCGGCAGCCATCTCCAAGAGTCCGGCGATGGCGAAAGAATGGCCGTTGTTGATGGTGGGAGAGCCAACGAGGACGGCCTTTGAGCGCCACATCTCGGTGAGTGCGTCGTTCTTGTCGTCACGGTTGATGTTCATGATTTTCACCGTCGTCGCGGGTGCCACGTCGCGTATGCCGTCGGCAATGGCCTCGGCCATCTTGCGTGTTGACTGCCACATCGTGTCGTAGACAATCGTCACCTGGTTCTCCTGATAGGCGTTGCTCCACTGCTTGTACTTCTCTACAATCTGCAGAGGATTCTCCTTCCAGATGATGCCGTGCGACGGGCAGATGAGCCTGATGGGCAGGTTCATGGCCTCAATCTGCGGAATCTTCTTTGCCACCATAGCGCTGAAGGGATTGAGGATATTGGCGTAGTATTTCTCTGCCTCATACATCATGTCAGCCTCGTTCACGCAGTCGTTGTAGAGCGACTCCGATGCGAAGTGCTGGCCGAAGGCGTCATTCGAGAACATGATGCCGCCGTCGCCGTCATAGTAAGTGAGCATCGAGTCGGGCCAGTGCATCATCGTCATCTCTACGAAGGTCAGCGTGTGCTGTCCCAAGGAGAGCGTGTCGCCTGTCTTCACGTTGACGAAGTTCCAGTCCTGGTGGTAGTGTCCGCGTATGATGGCCTCGCCCTTCTTTGTGCAGTAGATGGGCGTGCCGGGAATCTCACGCATGAGTTCTGGCAGTGCGCCGCTATGGTCGATTTCGTTGTGGTTCATCACGATGAAATCGATGCTTTTCAAGTCTATCTCCTGCTTCAGGCGGCTGACGAACTCCTTGTCGTAGGGTTGCCATACGGTGTCGATGAGCGCCACTTTCTCGTCGCGTACAAGGTAGGAATTATAACTGGAGCCGCGATGTGTCGACAGCTCGTCGCCGTGGAAATGCGTCAGTTCCCAGTCGACCTTGCCGACCCAGCTGACTTTCTCTGTTAGTTGCTTAGCCATATTT
>Ga0310695_10013753_pt1 | contig 11048 bp, 12 predicted proteins | sample RumenRJG_04DNA_FD_203882 | JGI IMG/M metagenome (GOLD analysis project Ga0310695, IMG submission 203882) | Bovine rumen microbial communities from Lethbridge, Alberta, Canada - RJG_04 (v2) (version 2) | ecosystem: Host-associated > Mammals > Digestive system > Stomach > Rumen | place: Canada... | reverse complement strand
AAGAATGAATTAGCAAAATGACTAAAGACGAACTTATACATAAATTATCTGATATCGAATGGGACGATTTTGAAGTAAAAGCAGCCAAAAATGAGTTACCTAAAAATATATGGGAAACAGTTTCGGCTTTTGCTAACTCTATCGGTGGTTGGATAGTGCTTGGTGTCGCTCAAAATGGTAAAAAGTTTGAAATTAAGGGCGTTGAAAATCCTGAAAAAATAGAGCAAGATTTTACAAGTGTACTTCGTTCGGGTCAAAAGTTTAATCAACATTTGTTGTTTAAAACTTCTAAATATGTCATTGATTCAAAATTTGTTTTAGCGTTTTATATTTCATCTTCAAAGTTTAAACCCGTTTATATAAATAATCCTACTAATACTTTTATTAGGGTTTGTTCCGGTGATCAACGTGCTACTGATGCTGAAATTATGGCGATGTATCACGACCAATCTTTTGGAATTAAGTCAGAAGAATTTGCTAAAGGAACGTCAATCAATGATTTGTATCCTCAGTCGTTAAACACTTTTAGAAACCATGTCAGAAATTTTAACGCATCGTTTCCTTATAATGATTTAGACGACAATGCGTTTTGTCGCAAAATAGGTATTTGTTCCAACGTATCAGGAGAATTAACATACGGCTCGCTTTTGATGTTGGGCAAACAAGACATCATAAGGGAATTTATACCAAATTTTTGGGTGGATTATATTGAAATACCGAGTGATTCAGTTGCTACTGCTGTTCCGAGGTATACATTTAGAATGCAGGAACAAGAAAATATTTGGGAATACTATAATGTTATAATTCAACGGCTTAGACTTTATGCAGACAATCCTTTTACTACTACAGAAACTGGTGTTTCGCCAGATGATGAATCTCGGTTGTATGCGCTGAGGGAAGGATTGATAAACTTTCTTGCACATTCTGATTGGTTTAGCCCTATGCACCCGACGATAAGGGTTTTTACTAATCGTATTGAATTTCAAAATCCGGGCGGATTTATAGTGCCTGTTGAAAAAGTAGAGCAAGAGGCTATTTCTCTACCACGCAATCCAATTATAATTAAACTTTTTCGTGCGGCAAAACTTGCGGAAAATGCAGGTTATGGTATTGACAAAATTAAAACATGGACTTCACTTACTGGTCAATTAATAAGTTTTAAGTCTGAAATAACACATTCTACGATAGTTTTCAGTAAAATTTCAGGTTTGGGTCAATTAAATGCCCCTGAAAATGTTACAGGAAAAAGTACCGAGAAAAGTACCGAGAAAAGTACCGAGAAAAGTACCGAGAAAATTTTGTTATATATAAAACAAAACCCGCAAATTACAATTGCTGAAATGTGTAATCTAATAGGGTTGTCGGATAAAGGGTTAAGAAAAAAACTAGACAAACTTAAACAACAAGGTTTAATCATTCGCATTGGTCCTGATAAAGGCGGACATTGGGAGGTTGTAGAAAATTAAATTCTCTACCACGCAATCCAATTATAATTAAACTTTTTCGTGCGGCAAAACTTGCGGAAAATGCAGGTTATGGTATTGACAAAATTAAAACGTGGACTTCACTTACTGGTCAATTAATAAGTTTTAAGTCTGAAATAACACATTCTACGATAGTTTTCAGTAAAATTTCAGGTTTGGGTCAATTAAATGCCCCTGAAAATGTTACAGGAAAAAGTACCGAGAAAAGAAATTCACAGACTGAGGTTAAAGAAAATAGTGGTCAAGTAAGTGGTCAAGTAAGATTAGATGAGCAATTACTTTCGTTGTTGAAATATCTTTTAGGTAAGGAATTATCGTTAAAGGAAATAAAAGAATTTGTTGACATTTCAAGTCGTAGGTATGTACGAGAAAATATTGTAAAACGTTTATTAGATTATGATATTATATCAATGACACAACCCGACTCTCCAAATAGTCCAACTCAAAAATATTATTTAACTGAAAAAGGTAAATCGCTTATATAATGAAATCACAGGCTTTTTCCGATGTTTTAAATGCTGCAAAAAAACAGATATTTTCTGTTAATAGGTATGATGATGAAAATATGTTAATTTATTAATTTTTTCGTGCAGCAAAACTTGCGGAAAATGCAGGTTATGGTATTGATAAAATAAAAACATGGACTTCACTTACTGGTCAAACAATAAGTTTTTAAGTATGAAATAACACATTCTACGATAATTTTCAGTAAAATTTCAGGTTTGGGTCAATTAAATGCCCCTGAAAATGATAATGGAAAAAGTACCGTGAAAAGTGCCGTAAAAATTTTATCGTGTATGAAACATGATCCATACATCACAATTCCTGAATTATGTGAAATAACTGGATTATCTGACAGAGGAGTCCGCAATAATATTGATAAACTCAAACAACAAGGTTTAATTACTCGTGTCGGTCCTGATAAGGGGCGGACATTGGCAAGTGAACTGCGAAAACAATAGTATATAATTTCGAAGAATATTATGCCAAAAGTTTCAATAATAACACCATGTCATAATTCAGGAAAATTTATTTCTGATACTATTAATTCCGTTTTATTACAAACATTTTCAGATTGGGAAATGTTGATAACGGATGATTGTTCTACAGATAATTCTGTTGAAATAATTGAAACGTTTGTAGAAAAAGATAATCGTATAAAATTAATTAAATCAGATAAAAATCTTGGTGGTGCGGGTGCAAGAAATTTAGCAATAAGACAAGCGCAAGGAAAGTTTATTGCATTTCTTGATAGTGATGATATTTGGGAAAAAGAAAAATTGGAAAGGCAAATAATTTTTATGGAAAAAAATAATTATGCTTTTTCTTTTTCGCAATATTATATAATGGACGAACAAGGTAATAAAACAGAAAAAATTATTCAAGTTCCCAAAAGTATTGATTATAAACATTATTTATCTAATACTATTATCGGTTGTTTAACAGTCGTTATAGATCGGGAAAAGACTGGAAATTTTGAAATGCCTCTTATCAAAAGTAGTCATGATATGGCTTTGTGGCTTTTAATAATGCGTAGAGGTTTTCAAGCGTTTGGGATGCAGGAGATTCTTGCAGGTTATCGGATTGTATCAAATTCAAATACGGCAAAAAAATGGAAAGCTGCAAAAGATGTATGGAAAGTTTATCGTAAATATGAAAAACTTTCTTTGTTATACTCAGCATATTGTTTTATTGGATATGTTTTTCATGCAATAAGAAAAAGATTGTAATTATGCTATTGAAACTTATATTTGACAAAGTTGTTTCCTTCTTAGGTTTATTGTTTTTATGGCCGGTATTGATTGTTGTTGCTGTGTTGATAAAAATAAAAATGTCAGGCGGCAGTGTTTTGTTCAGACAGCAACGTGTCGGACAAAATGGGAAACTATTTACTATGATAAAATTCCGTTCAATGATTGTAAATCATTCAGGTTCAAGCGTTTCTGTTGCCGGAGAAAGCAGAATTACTCCATTTGGAGCAAAATTAAGAAAATACAAGCTTGATGAATTGCCTGAATTGTGGAATGTTCTTAAAGGTGATATGAGTTTTGTTGGCCCTCGTCCTGATGTTCCCGGTTATGCTGATAATTTGCAAGGTGAAGACCGTGAAATTTTGAAATTGAAACCAGGAATAACAGGTCCTGCAAGTTTAAAATATCGTAATGAAGAAGAATTACTTGCGTTACAGAGTAATCCGAAAGAGTATAATGATACTGTCATTTATCCTGATAAAATAAAAATTAATCTTTATTATTATAGAAATTATTCTTTTGTTACAGATATAAAAATTATATTTTGCACCGTTTTAGGAAAAAAAATGTTATATAACGGTGAATTAATTTAACATTAATTATGCACACAATAATACCTTTTAAGAATAAAATATGGCTTTCGTCTCCTACTATGCACGGCGAGGAGCAGAAATGGGTCAACGATGCCTTTGAAAAAAACTGGATTACCACTGCTGGCGAAAATGTCAACGAGGTTGAAAAAATAGTCGCAGAGCGTATCGGTGTTAAATACGCAGTTGCACTTTCTTGCGGTACGGCAGCACTTCATCTTGCAACAAAACTTGCAGGTGAAAAACTTTACGGTCAATCTAAACCCGATAAAGGTACATTGCAAGGTCATAAAGTTTTTTGTTCTGATATGACTTTTGATGCAACAATCAATCCTGTTGCGTACGAAGACGGTGAGGCTGTTTTTATTGATACTGAACCAGATACGTGGAATATGTGCCCGAAGGCTCTTGAAAAAGCTTTTGAAATTTATCCCGAAGTAAAACTCGTTGTTGTGGCACACCTTTACGGTATTCCTGGAAAAATTGACGAAATCCGTGATATTTGCAACCGTCATGGCGCACTCATCGTTGAAGATGCTGCTGAATCTTTTGGCGCAACTTACAAAGGAAAAGAAACAGGTAGTTTCGGAGATTTTGGAGCAATTAGTTTCAATGGTAACAAGATAATCACTGGTTCTTCGGGTGGTATGTTTCTTACTGATAGTAAGGAAGATGCAGATAAAGTTCGCAAATGGTCAACACAATCAAGAGAGGCTGCTCCGTGGTATCAACATGAAGAAATCGGTTATAATTATCGGATGTCGAATATTATTGCAGGTATTGTCCGCGGTCAAATGAGTTATTTGGACGAACATATTGCTCAGAAAAAAGCAATTTATAATCGTTATAAAGAAGGTTTTAAAGGTCTTCCTGTTTCTATGAATCCTTTTGACGAAAAAAATAGCAATCCAAATTTTTGGTTGAGTTGTATGTTGATAGATTCTGAGGCGATGTGTCGTCAGGTTCGCGGAGAAAACGAGGCTATTTATATTTCTGAAAAAGGCAAAAGTTGTCCGACAGAAATTCTTGAAACTCTTGCAAAATTCAATGTCGAAGGTCGTCCTATTTGGAAACCGATGCATTTGCAACCGATATATAGAATGAATCCGTTTATTACGGCAGCAGGTAACGGACGTGGACAATCAAATGCCTACATTAATCTTGGAAAAGCAAATGATGTTGGAGCAGATATTTTCTCTCGTGGTTTATGCCTGCCCAGCGACAACAAAATGACTCCCGAACAGCAGGACATTATCATCGAAATAATTAGAAGTTGTTTTGAATAGAAAAAATGGATTATCGCATAATAGATTTACAAGTTCACGGCGATAGGCGTGGAAAATTAGTTTCATTAGAGGGACTAAAAAATGTCCCGTTTGAAATCAAACGTGTTTATTATATGTTTGACACCTTACCGAACGAGGCACGCGGTTTTCATGCTCACAAGAATATGGAGCAGATTATTATCGCTATGGACGGTGCGTGTCGTTTTATTCTTGACGATGGTCACAAAAAAGAACAAGTATTGCTCAACCGTCCTGATGTAGGTTTGTACATCGGCAAAAATATGTGGAGAGAAATGCACGATTTTTCATACGGTTGCAAACTTGTTGTTTTGGCAAGCGAGTATTACGATGAAAATGAATACATTAGAAATTACGATGAGTTTTTAAAGTCGTTACCAAATAATAATGATTCATAAACTTTCTGATTGTCAGTCTGTTAATATAGGAGAGAATACCAATATTTGGCAGTTTTGTGTGATTTTTCCTAATGCTAAAATCGGGAAAAATTGTAATATTTGTGCTAATGTCCTTATAGAAAATGATGTTATTGTTGGAGATAATGTAACTGTTAAAAGTGGTGTGCAACTTTGGGACGGGGTAACTATTGAGGATAATGTTTGTATAGGTCCTAACGTAACTTTTACTAACGATTTGTTTCCGAGGTCAAAAAATCCTGATTGGAAATTGCACAAAACTTTGGTGAAAAAAGGTGCAAGTATCGGGGCTAATGCAACAATACTCGCAGGAATTACAATAGGAGAAAATGCAATGATAGGAGCGGGGAGTGTTGTAACAAAAAATGTTCCTGACGGAGAAGTTTGGTATGGCAATCCCGCTAAGTTTATAAGGAAAATATAATTATGCAAGTACCTTTTTTATCATTAAAAAATATAACAGAAAAATATTCTGACGAAATCAACGCTGCTGTTTTGCGTGTGGTAAATTCGGGTTGGTATCTTCAAGGCAACGAAAATCAAACCTTTGAGAAAAACTACGCAAAATACATTGGTACTGATTGTTGCATTGGTTGTGCTAACGGTTTGGACGCTTTAATTTTAATACTCAGGGCGTACAAGGAGTTGGGCGTTTTCAATGACGGCGACGAGATCATCGTCCCTGCCAATACTTACATTGCCTCAATTCTTGCCATTACTGAAAACAATCTAAAACCAATCTTAGTTGAGCCGACGTTTGATAATTTGGAGATTGACGACTCCAAAATTGAGGAACGAATCACGTCCAAAACCAAGGGCATTATGATTGTCCACCTCTACGGACGTTGTGCATACACAGAAAAGATTGGCGCACTTTGCAAAAAATACAATCTCAAACTCATCGAGGACAATGCTCAGGCACACGGCTGTCGTTTTGGAAACAAAAGGACAGGTTCGCTTGGCGACGCCGCCGGACATAGTTTCTATCCCGGCAAAAATCTCGGTGCATTGGGCGATGCTGGCGCGGTAACTACGGACAATCAGCAACTTGCCGAATGTATCCGCGCATTAGCAAACTACGGTTCACAAAAGAAATACGTCTTTAAATATTGCGGCAGAAATTCGCGTTTGGACGAGATTCAGGCCGCTGTTTTGGACGTAAAACTCAAACATTTGGACGAGGATAATGCTTGCCGTCAGAAGATTGCCACATATTATTACGAAAATATCAACAATCCGAAAATCACCTTGCTGACTCGATTGGGCGATGCGCAAAATGTCTATCACCTGTTCCCTGTGTTCTGCGAACAACGTGATGATTTTCAGCAATATCTGAAAGACAACGGAATCCAAACGCTCATCCATTATCCCATTCCACCACACAAGCAGGAATGTTACAAGGATTGGAATGGAATATCGTTGCCTATAACAGAAAAGATTCATAATCAAGAACTCAGCCTGCCTATTAGTCCGGTCTTGACATTGGACGAGGCTGCAGAAGTGGTAAGGGTTATCAATAAGTATTAATGAAGATACTTTTTTCTTATGAAAAAAGAAATAACAATTATTATTGTTTCTTATAACAAAGGCAACTATCTTAAAGAATGTATAGATAGTTGCCTTTCTCAAAAGTCTATTGATAATACAGAAATCATCATCGGCGATGATGGATCTTCCGACGGATCAATTGATATAATACAACAATATGCTACTGAATATCCTGATACCATAACGTATTTTGTGATGGAACGTATTATCACTGAGCCTGTTATCGGTTCAATAAGAGCAACAAATGTTATTAAAACTGCATTACAAAAGGCATCAGGTAGTTTCGTATATTTATTGTCGTGCGATGATTATATATGCGATAAAGATTTTATCAGCAATGGTTCTAAAATTCTGAGCCAGAATCAAAAAATAAAGGCGGTTGTGGCAAAATCTTTTAAAAAAGTATTCTCCGATGGTAAAGAGATTATGTGTACCGTCAAACCGTATGCCCCAAAAATATATTGGACTGGCGCGTACAACCATATTTCTTGTTTCCTTTTCAGAAAAGATTATGCGAGTACAAATTTATTGGATAGATTCTGCGATGATACGGGACTTGAATATTCCATTATCGGGAAATGGAAATATATTGATTCTGTGGCATTTAATTATAGGCAAATTGACAATAGCATTATGCACAATTCTGATTTACTTGAACTCTATTTGTTGGAATTAATGCTGTTTCAGGATTGTCTTAACAATAAGAAATTGGCAAAAATATTTTCGCTGTCACGATTTTACAGACCTTTGCATTATATGTTTCAACATCGCAATGAAATTACACAATCAAAATACGCAAAATATATCAGTAATTCAGAGAAATACGCCAATAATGTAATCGGTGAAATATTGGAATATGACGATTTTAACATTTTAAAAAAAATGACGTACAGATTTTACTTGTGTTATGGAGCGTTTATTACGTTGTTTTGTAGAATTATCAGAAAGGTTTTATAGTTAGTTTTTAAGAAAATGTCTGACCAAACGCGAGAAAGACAAGAGCAAAATAATAAATCATATCGGAGTATATTTAAAGCGACATCCATTTTCGGCGGTGTACAAGTTTACAAAATTCTGATAAGTATAATAAGCTCTAAATTTATTGCTGTCTTGTTGGGTCCGACAGGCATGGGGGTTATGGGATTGTATCAATCTGCAATACAGATGATACAAAGTTTCTCGTCTTTGGGACTTTCTCAGAGCGCAATCAGGGATGTATCAGAAGCTAATGGCAGTGGAGACACCAAACGCATTGGTCTGACAGTGGCGGTTGTAAAGCGGTTGGTTTGGATAACGGGGTTTTTGGGACTTATGGTGACGGCAGTATTGTCTCCTGTTTTGAGCAAAACGACTTTTGGTAATTATGACTACACTATTCCATTTGTTTTACTTTCTATCACACTGCTTTTAAATCAACTTAGTGCAGGTCAGACAGTAGTTTTGCAAGGAATGAGAAAATTAAGTTTACTTGCAAAATCAACTACAATAGGCTCAACGGTTGGTTTGTTTATTTCTATTCCGCTTTATTATTTGTATGGTATACAAGGCATTGTTCCTACTCTCATACTCAATTCATTAACTTTATTGTGTTTGACATGGTATTTTTCCAAAAAAGTTGATATTGAAAAAATAGATATTACGAATAAGCAAACATTCAAACATGGAAAATCAATGTTAAAGATGGGCATTGCAATATGTATCAGCGGCGGCATTGTGCCAATGCTTTTATCTTATATCTTAAGGTGGTTCATTAGATATGAGAGCGATGTTTCACAAGTAGGTATTTTTTCTGCGGGGTTTGCTATTGTTAATACTTATGTCGGATTGATATTTAATGCGATGTCTACAGATTATTATCCAAGATTGGCGGCAGTTAATCGTGATAATAAGCAGTGCAGTTCCATTATTAATCAGCAAGGTGAAATCTCAGTTCTCATTCTTGCTCCTATATTGATGTCTTGTATAATTTTTATGCCATTTGTCCTTGAAATAATTTATTCAGATAAGTTTTTGTCAGCCAATGAATATATTATTTGGTCAACAGCAGGAATGATGTTCAAATTATTATCATGGCTAACCTCTTACTTTGTTTTTGCGAAAGGCGAAACGAAACTTTTTGTTGCAAACGAGGTAATTACAAATATTTATTTTCTACTTTTTAGTATTTTGGGTTATCATTTTTATAAATTAACTGGGGTGGGAATGGCTTTTTTTGTCTCCTACCTAATTTATAGCATACAAGTATATCTGATAGCCAGAAAGCGATATGAATTTTCATTCTCAAAGTCTTTTCAAAAAGTGTATACGATACAAATTCTGATGGTAATAACCGTATTTGTGATAGTGCTACTATGGAAGTCTAATTGGATGTATCTGCCGACAGGATTGGTATTCGCAGTTTGTGCAACGTATTCATTGAGGGAGTTGGACAAGAGAATGAATGTAGTGAAAATGATAAAAGGGAGGTTGGGAAAATGAGCGAAACGACAAAGCTGCAACGAGATTCCAACATAGAACTACTCCGGCTGGTCTTGATGATGATGGTCGTATTGTTGCATTTCAACAACGACACTATGGGCGGTGCTTTTGTTTTGGTTAAAGATAGGGCATTTGATAACTTTACACTCCATTTCTTTGAAAGTTTGAGTATTTGTGCGGTTAATTGTTTTATGATTGTCAGTGGCTACTTTTTGTTCACAAACAATAAAGTTAATATTGGTAAAGTCGCAGACATATTGTTGATTGTTATTTTTTACCGAGTACTTGACTATTGGATGCAGGTAATATTTGGGGGAGAAGTTTTTTCTATCAGAAGTTTGATTGTAAGATTTTTACCTGCAAATTATTTTGCTATTTTTTATGTGATTTGTTATATGCTTTCCCCTTTCATAGCACGTATTTGGAATGGACTTGAAAATAGTTCAGCAAACTTTTTGATTATTTTATTACTTATTGTTTTTATTGGCGTTCCGACAGGATTGGATTTGACAGTAGATTTACATATATTTCAATCTGCTAATTCCCTTTCTCCAATAGCTACAAATGGCAATGGGGCGGGATATACAATCATTCAGTTTCTTGTGATGTTGTCATTGGGAATGTGGCTTAGGAAACGGCAATTGAGTGTTCCTACTTGGATCCTTATTAGTATATATGTTATTTCCAGTTTGATAATGACAATATACATTGCAAAAAGTCCGTCTTTATATAATTATTGCTCTATATTTACTGTTATAACGGCGGTATGTGTTTTTTTGTTGTTTTGCAAACTTGATTTTCAGAATAATACGATAAATTATTGTGCAAGAAGTTGTTTTGCTATTTTTTGTATTCATACGGGAGGCTTTGCCAACGAATTGTGGCGTCAACATTTGATAACAGATGCCCATTTGTCTGGGGGAATCTTAGTAACATTATTGTGGACATTAATATCTGTTGGAGTAATGTTTTTAGCTTGTCTTTTGTTCAGTGTTTTAATGCGAAACCTTTTCGGTAAACTAAAAGATAAGATTTATACGAAATTACCTATTGTTAATTGTGAATAATTATGCCCTTAGTAACAATTTGTATATTGACATACAATCCTGATTGGATAAAATTTAGAAGTACTTTGCGTTCTATTATTTGTCAAAGGAATGTTGATTTTGATATTGTTGTCAGTGATGACGGCTCAGAAGAAAATTATTTTGACAAGGCAGAAGAATTTCTAAAAGAAAACAATTTTTCTGACTATCGTTTTATTGCGAATAAACAAAATCAAGGGACGGTTAAGAATACTATTTCTGCGTTACAAAATGTTGAAAGCAAGTATGTAAAACTGATTTCACCAGGGGACTTTTTGTATAACGAAAATGTATTGTCCGAATTTGTAGATTTTGCAGAAAAAAATCCAGCAGTGGCATATTTCGGAAATGCTGTTTATTATTCTGTTGACGAAAAAAAAGGAATTATAATA
>Ga0310695_10013752_pt1 | contig 11049 bp, 9 predicted proteins | sample RumenRJG_04DNA_FD_203882 | JGI IMG/M metagenome (GOLD analysis project Ga0310695, IMG submission 203882) | Bovine rumen microbial communities from Lethbridge, Alberta, Canada - RJG_04 (v2) (version 2) | ecosystem: Host-associated > Mammals > Digestive system > Stomach > Rumen | place: Canada... | reverse complement strand
CATCCTGAGAAACTCTTCCTCAGTGATTACCGGGATTCCCAGCTCCCTGGCTTTTTTATTTTTTGAGGATCCTGAGCTGTTATCATTATTGATCAGATAGTCTGTCTTTTTGGAGACGGACCCTGTGGCCTTGCCGCCCAGTTCCAGGATTTTTTCCTTCAGTTCATTTCTATTCTTAAAATGATTCACTGCTCCGGTGATGACGAAGGTCTTTCCCTCCAGACTGGTTTGCACGGTCCTGTCATCCGGCTGGTCGCCCTGCCCGGCCGGGGCTGTATGGTCTGTCCTCTCCGGCTCAAAGCTAATCAACTGCAGCAGTCTGTCCACCAGGGCCTTGTTGTGGGGATTGTCAAAATAGTCCCGGACACTCTGGGCGATGACCCCTCCGATTCCTTCGATCTGGGTCATTTCCTCCAGAGAAGCCTCCCGCAGCCGGCCCAGGTCATTGCCAAAATGGCCGCAGAGCAGGCGGGCATTGGACAGACCGACGTTCAGGATTCCCAGAGCGTAGACAAAGCGGAACAGGCGGGCGTGCCTGGACCGGTCGATGGATGCCATCATATTGGTAAAGGATTTCTCTCCAAAGCCTTCCATACCGACGATCTGCTCCTTGTACTGTCCAAGGTGATAGAGGTCATCCAGCTCTTTTAAGAATTCCTGATCGATCATTTTCATAAGGGTCTTCTCGGATATTCCGTCGATGGCCATGGCGTCCCGGCTGACAAAATGCGAGAAAAGCTTCACCTTCTTGGCACTGCAGAAGGGATTACTGCAGTAGAGGGTCTTCACATCATTTTCCATGCGGATCTCCGTGGCTCCGCCGCAGGCCGGACAATGGTCCGGAACCGGGTATCCGCCGCTTCTGGTCAGATTTTCCGAAATCTGGGGAATGATCATATTGGCCTTGTAGACCTTGATCCTGTCGCCGATACCCAGAGCCAGGCTGTCCATGATGCTGAGATTGTGAAGACTGGCCCGGCTGACAGTGGTCCCTTCCAGCTCCACAGGATCGAAGAGGGCAATGGGGTTGATCAGGCCGGTTCTTGAGGGACTCCACTCAATCCCTGTGAGCCTGGTTTCCTGCTCCTCATCGGCCCATTTAAAGGCGATGGAATTTCTGGGAAACTTGGCTGTCCTGCCCAGGGATATGCCGTAGGCGATATCGTCGTAGATCAGCACCAGTCCGTCAGAGGGAAAATCATTATCCGGTATCCTCTTTGCGAAAGCCTCCACCGCCTCCAGGATATTGTCCCGGCTGACCCTCTGATAGGGCACGATATCAAATCCCAGACTCTGCACCCAGAGCATGTTCTCTTCCACAGAATTGGACGGTTTTCTCATCCTCTCATCCTCCCCGGAAGGGGGAACCGCTGCCGGGTTCCTCCCCGGATCCACCATGGAGAAGGCAAAAAAATAGACATTCCTCTTTGCGGTAATCTCATTATTCAATTGCCTTACCGTACCACTGCAAAGATTCCTGGGATTCTTGTACCTGGCGTCCACGTCATCGATGGCCTCGTTGATCTTCCGAAAATCCGAGTATTTGATCACAGCCTCTCCCCGGAGAACCAGGTCCCCCTCATAGGGTATCCTGGCCGGAAGATTGGCAAAAACCCGGGCATTGTTGGTGATGACTTCTCCCACCACCCCATTTCCCCGGGTAACTGCCTTGGCCAGCCGCCCCTCCCGGTAGGTAAGGACCACCGTAAGGCCGTCCATTTTCCAGGAAAGCAGTCCTTCCTGGCTGCCAAGCCAATCCCGCAGGGCTTCCGGACTCTTGGTCTTATCCAGAGACAGCATGGGACTGTCATGGGCTTCTTTTTCCAGTTCACTAAGAACCTCATAGCCCACCTGCTGGGTGGGACTCTTGCTCATGACGATACCCAGTTCCTGCTCCAGGCCCTCCAGCTCGTCATAGAGCCGGTCATACTCCAGATTGGACATGATCTCCCGGTCCTCCTGGTAGTAAGCCCGGGCTGCCCGGTTCAGTAAATCCACCAGTTCCTGCATCCGCAGCAGCTGCTTCCTGTCCTGGCTGGCGCCTGTCTCCTGCTCTGTATCTATTCTAAGATGATCTGCCATATTTCACCTGTCCCCCATTTAACCTATTCTACTGTTCTGGTCCTGCGGCGCAGCTCCATCAATTCCTCCCCGGTAATCTCCCGGCAGCTGCCCGGCGCCAGACTGCCAAGCCTGATGTTCATCACCCGGATCCTGGTCAGGTCTCTGACCCGGTATCCCAGGGCTTCACACATCCGGCGAATCTGCCGGTTGAGTCCCTGAGTCAATATAATATGAAATGTTCTAGCCCCTGTCTTTTTCACCTTGCAGGGCCTGGTCACCGTATCCAGGATCTCAACGCCCTCTGACATTTTCCTCAGAAAGTCCATGGTGACGGGCCGGTCCACCGTGACCACATATTCCTTCTCATGGTAATTGGCCGCCTTGAGGATCTCATTCATCAGCTGCCCGTCATTGGTCATCAGCAGCAGCCCCTCGGAGTTCTTATCCAGCCTGCCCACGGGGTAGATCCTCTCCGGGTAATTCAGGAAACGGACGATGTTATCCTTCTCCCGTTTATCATCTGTGGTACAGACGATCCCCCTGGGTTTATTTACCGCCAGCACCACCGGCTTCTTTTTGCCGCCGGCCCGCCTGCCGTCCACCAGGATCTCCTGGTCTGCCGAGACCTTCTGACCCATGAGGGCCGGCTGGCCGTCCACCAGTACTCTGCCCTCCTCCACCAGCCGGTCTGCCTGCCGTCTGGAACAGATGCCTGCTTCACTCAGATACTTATTTAAACGTATTTTCTCCTGCATATCCTCTTTCACCGCTTCAGTTTCTGCCTCCAGTTTCTGTCTTCAGGTCCTGTCCTCAGGTCCTGTCTTCAGTTCCTTCCTTCAGGTCCTGTCCTCAGGTTCTGTCTTCAAGTCCAGTCTTCAGTTCCTTCCTTCAGGTCCTGTTTTCAATGGTTTTCTTCAAGCCCTGTCTTTGGAAAACTTCCCGTCAGCCTTCTGCTGAAATTTCAGGGCATCCACAATGAACCGTTCATGGGTTCCTTTACCGATCAGACCCGCCTCGTCAGATACTTCCACGGAAAAGGTGAGTCTTTTTCTGTCAATGCCGGTAAGCGAAACCCTGCAGCGTACCACTGCTCCGAGAGGTGTCGCAGATACATGATCCATATTCAGCTTTGTTCCCACGCTGGTAAAACCCGGCTCCAGCCTGTCCTCAAGAAGGGCCACGGCCGTCTTCTCCACCAGGAGCAGCATGGCCGGCGTGCCGTAAACCATCAGACTGCCGCTGCCTAACGTCCTGGCGGCATTGGCCTCTGTCACCCTGTCTTCCATAGTAAATGTGATACCGGTCTCCAAACCCTGATCTATTCTTGTCATATGTTTCCTTTCACCCGACGCTGCCGGTCTGCAGCCATCCTGAAAACGGCCGGACCTGGCCGTCGTTTCTATGTTTATCAAGTCCTTTGAAAAACTATAATCTATTTCCCATAGAAAATCAAGGACAGGCGGAGCATTTAACGCAGGACAAAGTCGATGTCCATTTCCTTTGACCGGAAACTGTCTGTACAGATGCTCCTCTGCCCCTGAAAACCGCTTTATTTGTGATTCTTTCATGCATAGAGCCTAACCATTGAACCATCCTTTTGTGGAAATTGACGGTTTCGTTTTATTGGAAATAATGCTATAATAAATTTTATCGTGAGATTACTGCGTGTAAAATCTACAGAAAAGAGGAAGTATTTTATGAGTGAAACTATGGCAGATTTTGAGAAAGAGATTGAAGCGTCCTTCCGTCCGATTAAAGAAGGCGATGTTGTAGATGGTGTTGTTACCGCCGTTGATGATGAGGCAGCCTGGCTCGACATCAATTATCATGCACAAGGTGTCGTAAAGAAAGCGAACTTCAGCGATGATCCTGCATTTAACATGCAGAGCGTGAAGGTTGGCGACAGCCTCAAGGCAACTGTTGTTGCTGCAGATGACGGCGAGGGTAATGTAGCCCTTTCCGTAAAGGATGCTGCAAAGGCACTGGCATGGGAGACTGTTCAGAAGTATCTTGATGAGGGAACAGTGATTCCGGTCAAGATCGGCGGTATTGTCAACAAGGGTGTTATTGCCTATGTGGAAGGCCTGCGCGGCTTTATCCCCGCTTCTCACCTGGCCATCGGCTATGTGGAAGATACCAACGAGTACCTTGGCAAGGACGTTGAGGCAAAGGTGATCACTGTTGATCAGGCCAAGAACCGTCTTGTCCTTTCTGTGAAGGAAGTCCTCTTCCAGAAGCGCCGTGAAGAGCGTGAAGCCAAGATCAATGCAGTTGCACCAGGTTCCATCCTTGAGGGCAAGGTAGATACTCTTAAGCCCTACGGTGCATTTATTGATTTAGGTGACGGTGTTTCCGGCCTTGTTCACATTTCCCAGATCGCTCACAAGAGGATCGAGGCTCCCGGCGAAGTCCTGAAAGAGGGCCAGGAAGTGAAGGTGAAGGTTCTCAAGGTTACAGACGGAAAGATTTCTCTCAGCATCAAGCAGGCTGATGAGAATGCTTCTTCTGAGCGTCCGCAGCGCGGTGACCGTGCTCCCCGCAGAAGAGACAACAACGGACCGACCAGCTACAAAGAGGAAGGTAATGCTACCACAGGTCTTGGTGCTCTCTTAAAGGACATTAAGCTTTAATCAGCATTGATTCACAGACATAATAAAAGGACTGCAGTTCTGCAGTCCTTTTTTCATGTCTGTTTTTGTCTTCGATAAGTCCCGCATATGTCGACAGATTTCGTCCATTTCCAAGGGACAGAGTTCTCAATCCAGACTTTTCAGTATTTCAATCGTTCGCTCGAGTCCTTCTTTGATGTCATAGGCTGCCTTCCAGCCCAGTTTATTGATCTTGGCACTGTCCAGCCGGGCCTTGGTAGCTTTGCTGAAGCCCGCTGCCTCCACGGCGTCAGGCAGTTCAAAAACTACTTTTCTGCCGGCCTGATCCGCGATAATGCCGGCCAGGTCCTTGAGCATGATATCCGATGCGTCATCGGAGATATTGTAGGCTTCCCCGCACTCTCCCATCAGCAGTACCGCCATCAGGCCGGTCACCGCATCAATGATATAGGTATAGGAATAGTACTGAGTACCCTCACTCTTAAGAACAATGTCCTCCCCAGCGATCCCTTTTCGGATAAACTGTGAGATGGCCTTGGTGTCAGACATCAGCATGGTGGGCCCGTAAGACCGGGTCAGCCGGGGAATGACCACATCAAGTCCCTTCTGTCGGATGTAGGCCTGACAGAGAGCCTCTCCGCAGCGCTTGCTTTCCGGATAACCTGCTCTCATGGTGTTGGAATTAATGTATCCGCAATAGTCCTCATCAAACTTTTCCACATCTCCGCGGTTCTCCCCGTAGATCTCATTGGAGGAGGCGAAGGCCATCCTCTCTGCCTGATGGTCCACCGCAAAGTCCAGCATATTATAGGTCCCGATAATATTGGTGGTCACAGTGCCGATGGGGTCCGTCGCATAGGCGACCGGGTGCGTGTTGCTGGCCAGGTGCAGAACAAAATCCACCTTCCCGATATCCTCTCGAATCAATGGCTTATTGATGTCCGCAGCGATAAAGCAGAAGAGGTCGCTGTCCAGGCAGTAACCGAACCGGTCTTTGGCCTTCTGGGCATTTCTTCCCAGGGCATAGACCTTGCAATTCATCCCCTGGGAAATGTTGCGTTCCATAATAAGATCGATAAAGCAGCTGCCCACCAGACCGGTGGCTCCGGAAATCAGCACGGACTTGTCCTGCAGCCGCTCCCAGGGGAGATCAAGGGCTGCTGCCTTCTTGATGTCTTCTATATACAAGCTGTTTTCATATACTTTCATATCCACTGCCCTGTCTTTTTTATTTCAGCCAATTATCTTTGTCGGAATTCAGGTATGCCTTGAACATCTCCAGGTCATCTTTGGTGGTCAGTTTAATATTCTTATCAGAACCTGCTGCAAAATACAGCCTTTCTCCCAGTTCCACCATCATGGTGTTGGTGTAGGAGGAACCATAGATTCCGATCTCTTTCTCAAAGGCCTCATGGTAGGCCCAGTCCAGCTTGCCGAACTTGTAAGCCTGAGGGGTGGCTACCCGGCGGAGTGTCTCCCTTGGGATATACTGTACTGTGGAGATCTCGTCGTCGATGACGAAAATCTGCTCATTGTAGGGCATGGAAGTGACGGCATTGCCATATTTGTTGCATTTCACAATCAGGTCAGAGAGTACCGTCTCGTCCACCAGCGGTCTGATTCCGTCATGGATGATGATAATATCATCGTCATCACATTTCCCTTCAAGATTGAACACACCGTTGCGGATGGATTCCTGACCGGTGCTTCCTCCGTTGACGATCCATTTCAGCTTGGTGATGTTAAACTGCTTGGCATAGGCCCATACGATATCGTGCCATCCTTCAATGCAGACCACTTCAATGGCGTCGATCTGCGGATGTTTCTGAAATCCTTCAAGGGTGTAGATTAATACCGGTTTGTCATAGACATTGATAAACTGTTTCGGGATATCCTGCCCCATACGATGGCCGGAACCGCCGGCAATGATAATTGCTATATTCATGATTCAACCTCCTGTGACTTTACTGGTTATTTGTAGATTTAGTGTTTATTTTGTTGATTTTAATATACCATCATCAGCCCGTCTTCGCAACTTCAGTGTCTATGAATCCAGGCCGCAGGAATTCAATACTGCAGATATAAAAGATTCAGAAAGCGGATTGCCGAAGGACTGTGAAAGACTTCTCTTCTCACCCTCTCCGCCTCTTCTTTGCCGGCCTTTTCTTCGCTGAGCCTCACCAGCCAGATTGCTTCCAGCAGAATCTGATGGTCAGGACCGTCCACCTCCTGGCCGGGTCCGCAGTGATCCATCAGGAAAAGTGCCCGGTCAATCACAAGGTCATCATAGTCCAGATCCCGGAGCATGACTTCTGCTTTCCCGGCCTTTTCCGTCTTCCCGTCCTCTCCCTGATTGGTTTCCCGGCAGGATTCATCCCCCAGACTGCAAAGAATCGCTGCCGTACTGAGAGCGGCCATGGCTGTCTCATCCAGCTTTTCCCGCCGGCCGATCATCTTTGCGAATTCGGCTACTTGCAGAAAATGCCGAACCTGATCAGGTCTTCCTCTGAGCTGTTCCATCATTTTCTCCATTAAAAGATCCTCTTTATCAAGGGGTCCGTCGGACGCCATGTCCTCTGTCTTCTCTTCGGTTTCCCCCTCCAGTTCCTCCAGCAGAACGTCCCGCATTAATGTCCTGGGAAACATGGCTTCCGTCCACAGGAAAAAATTCAGGGAAGCCTGGGCTGCCATAATATCGATTCCAGTCACTGTGGCGGCTCCCTGCTGTCGGCACCGGTGGAGAAAAGCTGTGTCAGGCCGTCCCATCACCAGATCCCCCACCACCATATTCCCTGTAATCTGACCATAATCCAGGTCGGGCAGGTCCGCTTCCGTTTTTCCCAAGGGGGTGCAGTTAATCAGTGCATCTGTCCCCGGGGGAATCTGGGCCTTTCCTTCCCATGGCTGTGCATAGACCGCAGCGTCGGTCTGGCTGGCTGTCATCCAGGCGATTTTCTCTCCTTCTTCTTTGTTCCTGCAGAGAATGACAATCTTTTCTGCCCCGGACAGGGCGCATTCCACGGCAGCTGCCCTGGCGGTCCTGCCGCTTCCCAGCAGGCACAGATTCTTTCCCTGGACAGAGAAACCAGTTTCCATGAGACAGGATACCAGTCCCTTGCCGATGGAATTCTCCCCGATCAGCATACCGTCCTGGACCCGGACAGAATTCACCTCGCCGATGATCGAGGCTGCCGGGGACATCATATCCAGATAGGGCAGAATCTCTTTGCTGCATGGGCCGTCCAGGTTAAATCCCTTCATGTGGAAGACCTCTGCCGCCTGCAGAACTTCCTCCATCTTCCCCTTCTCCACAGAAATATTGGCGAAGCGGTAATCAAGACCTGCCTCTTTGAAACCGGCCTCCATCATAGCGCCAATCAGTCTGCCTGCCTCACTGCTCCCAAACAGGGCAATTAATCCTGTATCCTGGTGTGATTTCATCCAACTACCTCCCACTGCCGATCTGAAAAAAACGATTTTGGCCTTTGCCTACTAATATAGCACAAAGAGGCCCGGGCAGGGGTCAAATGATAATTTTTCTTACCATTTACTTCACATTCGAAATAAAGAGTGTTATAATGGAAACGCTTTTTTTGAACACCCACTGGCTCAATAAATATATTCAGCCAGTTAGAATGGAGGATATCATGAAAGACTTAGTGGAAATCAGATGGCATGGCCGTGGAGGTCAGGGTGCAAAGACCGCAGCCCTTCTCCTGGCGGATGTCGCTTTCAACACCGGTCTCTATGTTCAGGGCTTTCCCGAGTACGGTCCGGAGCGGATGGGCGCACCAATCACCGCCTACAATCGTCTCAGTGCAAACAAGATCCGTGTTCATTCCAACATTTATGATCCGGACTATGTGGTTGTCGTGGACGAGACTCTTCTTGAATCTGTGGATGTGACCAAGGGTCTGAAGGAGGACGGTGCGATTATTATCAACACCAGTCAAAGGAAGGACAGCCTTCTCCCCCTGCTCAACGGTTACAAGGGTAATGTCTATACCATTGACGCCCGCAAGATTTCCATCACAGCTCTGGGCAAATATTTTCCGAATTCACCCATGCTTGCGGCCATTGTCAAGGTTTCCGGAATCATGGACGATGAGACATTCCTGGAAGAGATGCGTAAGTCCTATGCCCATAAATTCGCTTCCAAACCCGAGGTCATCGAAGGAAACATGATGGCTCTCTCCCTGGCTCTAGAGGAGGTAAAATAAATGGCTTCAGATATCAGCAAGCTTGGTCTTGACGTCAAGTGGCAGGACCTGACCCTGGGCTGTACCATCGTGGGCAGTTCCACCGCAGAGGAATTCAACACAGGTGAGTGGCGCGTCGACACGCCCAAGTTCCTCAAAGATAAATGTAAACAGTGTCTTCTCTGTGCACCGGCCTGTCCGGACAGCGCCATTCCCGTTGTGAACGGGCGCCGGCTGGACTTTGATCTGGACCACTGCAAAGGCTGTGGTATCTGCGAGAAGGCATGTCCTTTTGACGCGATTCTGATGTTTAAGGGGGTAAAATAACATGGCTATCAAAGAAAGACTGTCCGGAAATGAAGCAGTGGCTATCGCCATGCGTCAGATCAATCCTGACGTAATGCCTGCTTACCCGATCACTCCTTCCACGGAGATCCCCCAGTACTTCACTTCCTTCGTATCCAACGGCCAGGTGGACACCGTTTTCATTCCTGTGGAGAGTGAGCACAGTGCCATGAGTGCCTGCATTGGATCCGAGGCGGCCGGTGCCCGCACCATCACAGCCACCTCTTCCTGCGGCCTTGCCCTTATGTGGGAAGTATTGAATGTGGCTGCATCAGACCGTCTGCCCATCTGCCTCTCTCTGGTGTGCCGGGCCCTGTCCGGACCGATCAACATCAACTGTGATCACTCCGATGCCATGGGAGCCCGCAATACAGGATGGATCCAGCTTTTTGCAGAGAACAATCAGGAGGCCTACGACAACATGATCCAGGCTTACCGGATTGCGGAACATAAAGACGTGATGCTGCCCATCATGGTCTGCCAGGATGGTTTCATCACCAGCCATGCAGTGGAAAATATTGAGCTGCTGGAGGATGACGTAGTCAAGGATTTTGTGGGTGATTATAATCCGGATCACTATCTGCTCAAAGATGATGAGTCCATCGCCTACGGTCCCTATGCCGTCACCAACTATGTGATGGAGGCCCGCAGAGCCCAGTTGGAGGGCTTGCGCAACGCCAGGAAAGTCACCCTGGAGGTTGCCAAAGAGTTTGAGGCCATCTCAGGCCGGTCCTACGGCTTTTTCGAGGAGTACCGCCTGGAGGACGCTGACTTTGCTATGGTAATCATCGGGTCCGCCGCCGGTACGGCCAAGGATGCCGTGGATGCTCTGCGTGACCAGGGAGTCAAGGCCGGTATTCTCAAGATCCGTCTCTTCCGCCCCTTCCCTTCAGAGGAGATCGCGGAAGCTCTGAAAAATGTAAAGTTCCTGGCCATCATGGACCGATGTGAGGATTTCAACGGTAACTGCGGCCCCCTTGGTGCGGAAGTCCGTACTGCCCTCTATAACAAAAACCTGCATCCGGCAGTCATCAACTACTGCTATGGTCTTGGCGGCCGTGACGTAACTGTAGAGAGTCTCACTTCTGTCTTCCGGGACCTGCAGAAAGTCCAGGAAACCGGTGACAACGGTGACTTCTACCGTTATCTGTCCGTGAGAGAGTAAGGAGGGTCAATCATCATGGCATATAATCTGAAACAGACTTTAAATAAAGAAGAGCGTTTTTCCGCGGGTCACAGAATGTGTTCCGGATGCGGTGCGACCATCGGTGTCAGAAACGTCCTGCGTGGACTCCATGAGGGAGATGAGGCTGTCATCACCTGTGCAACCAGCTGTCTGGAAGTATCCTCCTTCATGTACCCCTACACGGCCTGGAAGGATTCTTTCATCCATGACGCTTTCGAGAATGCCGGCGCCACCTGCTCTGGTGTCGAGGCTGCCTACAAGGCACTCCGGCGAAAGGGAAAAGTAAAGAAAACGCATAAGTTTATCGCCTTCGGCGGAGACGGCGGCACCTATGATATCGGCTTCCAGTCCCTGTCCGGAGCTATGGAAAGAAATCATGATATGGTTTATGTCTGCTATGACAATGAAGCCTACATGAACACCGGCATCCAGCGGTCCTCCGCCACACCCATGTATGCGGACACCACCACTACACCAGTAGGTTCCGCCTCTGAGGGAAAGAGCCAGAATCGGAAAGACCTGGCCCAGGTCATCGCAGCCCACAACATTCCTTATGTGGCCCAGACAACCTTTGTGAAGAATTTCCGTGACCTGCACACCAAGTCTGAGAAGGCCATCTATACACCCGGTGCAGCATTTCTCAATG
>Ga0310695_10013751_pt1 | contig 11049 bp, 10 predicted proteins | sample RumenRJG_04DNA_FD_203882 | JGI IMG/M metagenome (GOLD analysis project Ga0310695, IMG submission 203882) | Bovine rumen microbial communities from Lethbridge, Alberta, Canada - RJG_04 (v2) (version 2) | ecosystem: Host-associated > Mammals > Digestive system > Stomach > Rumen | place: Canada... | reverse complement strand
ATACAAGGGTTAGCGGGTCATATTAATTAGTTCTATGATTTTATTTACTGTTTTTTCTGTGTCAAAGAGTGCCTCTTTGTTTGTGATACGGAAGACACGATACCCCATTTTTGTTAACCAATCTTGCCGGATCTTGTCATCCTCTTGCTGATGTGGTTCGGAATGATAACCACCATCAACCTCTATCACTAGCTTATTCTTTCTACAATAGAAATCTACGATGTAATCACCGATAATATATTGTCTGATGAATCTCACACCCAAAGCATTATCGGAAAGTGCATTCTAAAGAGCTGTTTCACCTTCAGTCATATTTTTCCTGTTTTCACGGGCATATTCTTTTAATATCCCATATCGGTCAGGAGAAGCAACTTTCCAAGAGGGAGACACACCTGTTTGCTTTTTTGCCATATCAGCGTAATAGAGAACCCTCCCTATGCAGGGAGGGACGGGGTGGGTCTCCTATTTCACCACACTCGTAATGGGACTGCGAGTACCTTTGAGGTTGGTGAGGAAGGCCTTGGCGGAGCCGAATCTCAGGAACATGTCAAGACGGATGGGGATGTGATTGGCATCGTCAGTGACATAGAAACGGACAATCTCGCGGTATTTGGCATCATCGTTGTCGTACTCCATATAAGAAAGTTCGAGGCAGCGATATTTAACGCCGTTGTCGGCCTTGATAGTACTCTTGCCACGATAGCGGAGCTGGGCCTTTTCGACGCTGTTGCCATCAGCAATGGGGAACTTCACCACATGACCCTTTTTCCATCCTACAGGATCGAAGCTGCGGGCACGGAGGAAGATGTTCATCATGTCGTAAACACACTCGTTCATATTGCGGGTGTACCACTCATGCTTTCCCTCGTGGTTCTGACGGTGCTGGCGGAGTTGTGTCTGTCCGTTGGGATAGGTGTACCACACCTCATCAACCGTATATCGACTTCCCTCGCGGGCACCCTTACGGAAATAGAGAGGTTCCAGTTTGTCAGAGGAGTAGCAGAGGAGTGTATCGCGGAGCACAAACATCTGGTCCACGTTCTTATTGCCACGGGTGGTCAGGGAAGCGCGGAAGGCATCCTCGCCCTTGTATTTACTTTTCACGGTGTACATAGAGGCCGTGCCAGCCTTTACCCACACGAATTTCCAGTTATAATAAAGGTTGTAGCTGAGGAACTCCCCACCGTTGAAGGCCGTGTTGCGGAAAGTGCACTGGGCCTGTGCCTTTACAGGTAAGAGGATGAAAAGGCATAGAGGCAAGAAGGTCTTCAGAACTTCTTTTAAAGGTGTTTTCTTATGATACATGATGATATTCATTGATACGGTATTTATTACTATGTTTATGACGTAAACGTACTGTTAAAGTTTAACTCCCGTGACGCCCTGAATATATTCAATGCCTTTTTCACGAGCCCGTTCGGCATTACGGTTTTTGATAGTAGCCTTCTTCTTCTGGTCCTTCTGTTTTATCAGTGTACGTGGTTTCTGATTGAGCAGAAGCGTACTCTTGGGGTTCCAGGAGAGCGTGACGTCCCATTTCTCCTTACACTCTATCTCACGCGGATAATAGTAAACCTCCTCAGGCTGCAGGTCTTCATCATAATTGCCTGTATCCCACTGGCCGTTGTTGTTATCATCCACAAACATTCTGAGATAGTAAGTGCCGGGTTTGATATAGAAGAACTGTGCCGTTCCATCATCGGTAGTGACTGTCTTCACGGGTTTGTCGCTCTTGTCGAGCAAATAAGCCACGACATGACGGCCTGCCATGCCTTCGAAGGTGAAGAGCAACGAACTGAAGGCATCGAGCGACTTTACCTTGAATCCGTGTTTGTATTTACCTGACACCAGTCCGTAGATGTCGCAGAAAGCGGCAGAATCTACCTCCAGACTGTATTCCACCTCAGGTCGCCATTCGCCTAGCAGTTCGTAGGAACGCGCTATGTCCGGCCGTTCCCTAAACTCATAAGGTGCTTCGTACCACAGGGTGTCAATCTTTGAGAACAGATGGATTTTGGAGGTATCGACTACGGACAGAGGCGTTGTAAAATCTACGTAGATGTTCTGGTCGGGTGCCATTTCAGGAGGTGCGTTCCACTTCACTTCCAGTGGTTTGGCAGGCATGACAGAATCGACGGGTTCTCCTCTTTTGGCCGCCTTTTCCTGTTTTTTCTTCCATTCCTTCAGCTCGCTCTCCTGTCTTTTCATGCGTTTGGCATATGGATCTTTGGAAAGGACCTCAAGTGTGTCGGTCTGGTACTGGAGCACACCGAGAGAATCTGTAGCATAATAACTCATCTCTATGGACAGAGTGTCCTGATTGACCAAAGCCGAATCGCGGAGCCAATAGAAGATGGTGTCTTTCTTTTGGGTGGGCTCGATGACAAAAGCATCCTTTTCATCGAAGTTCAGACCTTTGATGACGGGCAATGAGTCATGTCCATAACTGAAATAGACATCAAAGCGATTGGCCTGTTTCCGTTCCGCTTTCAGGAAGAAGCGGTCGGTCATCACCTCCGAGAAAGCCCGCAGCATGATATCGTCGGGTAGGAAGTGCGTATAGTTAACCTGTGTGATGCTTCGGATATGCAGGGAGTCTGCCCAAATAGTATCCTGGCGGACATCCGGTTTAAAGGAAGGCACGATGATGTCGTGATTAAAGGCAATCTTCTCACTCTTTTGCGTGAACGCATAGTTGTTGTCCATATCCTGCAAGGCAAAAGCGTGATAAGAGCCTGGAGCAACACCCTTGATGACGAAATGGCCGCGACTGTCCGTGCGGGAGACACGAAGGAAAGGAGAGTTGCGGAATAGAGACCCGCTTAGGGACGGAATAGAATCTTTTTCATTTTGTAAGTCCTCCCCGGGTAGACCAGATTCTTCTGCAGGATGCAAGCCTACCAAAATACCTTTGACGGGTTCCAGGTTCTCGGCTTCGAGAACGGTACCGGAGACTTCAAGGGTATCAATATGATTGCCTGTGGAGAAAGAATAGGTGAAGTTGCCCAAAGGATTACCCTCATTATTATCGGTGATGGCATCAGAGAAGTCGATGGTATAGGTGGTGTTGGGCTTCAGCGAGTCCTTCAGCTCTATCAAAATGCGTTTGCCTGCTCCCCTGATTTCCGCCTGTTCTAGTTGAGGTGGTGAGACCACGACATTCTCGGTGGCATTTTCAATCTTGATGAATTCATTGAACTGAATAGCAATCTTACGGGAATCCACATTGATTTCCTTGTCCTCAGGTATGGCTCCAATGACTCGGGGGGGCGTCTCATCAAACCAACCACCGTCGGGGTTACCCATTCTGGCACAAGAAGAGACAACGTTAACGATGACGATAACGAAGACTAAAACGAGCCATAGACAAGAGGTGCGGATCTTCATGGTTTAATTCATTTTCAATAACTGTTCAATATATTCACGGGAATTGCTGAGACGCGGCACCTTATGCTGTCCGCCCAGTTTGCCCTTGATCTTGAACCAATCGTTGAAAAGGTCGTGACGGGCTTTGATAATCTCCAGTTGTTGGAGCGTAATATCCTTAAAGCGCTTGGCCTCATAATCAGAATTTATCTCCTGAAGCTTCTTGTCGAGGAGGGTGGTAAACAGCTGGAGGTCAGCGGGTTCACGTGAGAACTCAATAACCCACTGATGGCGGCATTTGGCATTTCCGTCCATAAAGACGGGTGCTGCCGTATATTCAAGAACTTCAGCATCCGTTTGCTGGCAGGCATACTGTAACCCTTTCTCCGCATTGTCAACAATGAGTTCCTCGCCAAAAGCATTGATGAAATGCTTCGTTCGGCCCGAGATGATAAACTTATAAGGATTCTTCGACGTGAACTTCACCGTGTCGCCAATCATATAACGCCACAGACCACAAGACGTGGAGATGAGCATGGCGTAGTTCTTGCCTATTTCGACACCTTCGAGCGGTACGATATTCATATTCGGTGAATCAAGTTTGGAAGTGGATTCGTTAAAAGAGTCCATGGGAATGAACTCATAGAAAATATCGTAGTCGAGCATGAGCAGCAAGGAAGGGTCGTTGGGGTCGTCCTGCAAACCGAAGAAACCTTCAGAGGCATTGTAAGTCTCCATGTAGTGCATGTTAGGAGAGGTGATAAGTTCCTCGTATTGTTTGCGGTAAGGCGTGAAGGCCACACCCCCGTGGAAGAACACCTCCAGATTCGGCCACACTTCTTCGAGATGCGTTTTACCCGAAAGTTCCATAACTCTCGTAAGTACACTGAGCATCCACGACGGTACGCCAGAGATGTTGGTCACGTTTTTGTGGAGGCATTCTTGCGCAATGCGTTCACGTTTTATCTCAAAATCAGAAAGCAGAGCCGTCTGTTTCTTGGGAACCCGCAAGTAATTGACCAGCGGGTTGATATTCTCAATGAGGATGGCACTGAGGTCACCCACCAGAGAGTTACGAAGCGTATAGTTGGGAGAATGGCTGCCGCCAAGAATCAGGGCACGGCCGTCGAAGAGACGACTCTTGGGATTGTTGCGCAGATAAATCGCTACAGAATCAGACCCGCCTGCATAATGGATGTTTTTCAGACCCTCGTGAGAAACAGGGATAAACTTTGACTTGTCGTTGGTGGTGCCGCTTGACTTTGCATACCATTTTATCTGTCCAGGCCAGAGCACATCGTGCTCACCATGGCGCATACGGTCGATATATCCCTTGAGTTCCTCATAGCTGTTTACGGGTACATTACGTACAAAGTCCTCATATCCCTTGATATGAGAAAACATACATTTCCGACCATATTCAGTATCTTGGGCTTCGCTGATCAGTGTCTCCAGCACTTCACGCTGGAGAGCTGGTCCCTCGTTGATATGTCGCTCCAGTTCTTTTTGACGAGGTTGGAAAAAATGGCGTGCAAATCCTGTTAAGCTCATTTGTTTACAGCGTATAATAGCGTACAAAGGTAAGGAGAAAGAAAGAGAAAAGATAAGAAAACACTTATTTTTTATGTTTTCTTATCACTCCTCTTCGGCAAAAGCAGCCGCTTCTGCCGCTGCAATGATGTCCTCGCGGCTTTGCTCCTTGGGTGTGACAGTGATGTCGTCGAGAGAAAGATCGATAGAGACCTCCTCCGGCTCTCCCTGCTTAGGCGACCCACCTAAAGCCTCCCTGCTTAGGGAAGACTTACCTACTTTGGATTCTCCCCCTAAGCTGGGGGAGTTAGAGGGGGTCTCAGATGTTGAGGGCTCTTCTTCTTCAGGCACGCTGACGGGTTCTTCTTCCATCTTAGTGCGTTCCGTCTTGGCAGCAAAGATAGCATCGATGAACTGCGGTTCTTTGCGTAGGCGTTGGAGTGTCAGTTTGGAAGCCATTTGCTGTGCTTCCTTTTTGGAGTAACCTTCACCCTTCTCACCTTTGATCCCTTCGAGTACAACCTCATAGGCAAACTTTGGCGAACCATTGTCGTCTTTCTCCTGTGAAATCAGACCAAATTCCAGTTTTACTCGGTTTTTCTGTCCCCATTCGATGAGTTTCGACTTGAAATTCACTTCCTTGTAGGCCACCTTGTCGATATTGATCACCTCCTTGAGGATTTTCTTTTCCATAAAGCGCATGCAGGCATCAAAGCCACGGTCGAGATAGATGGCTCCCACGAGCGCCTCGAACGCATTTCCTCCCATGTAAGAATTGTGAGAAGAATTGCGACCATTGCTCAGCACGAGGTCGAGTACACCCATCTCCTTGGCCAAACGTCCCAGCGTTTCACGGCTTACCAGTTTGGAACGCGTATTGGTGAGGAATCCCTCGCGCTTTCCCGGGAAATGACTATAAACAATATGTCCTACGACAGCATCCAATACGGCATCACCGAGGAATTCCAAACGCTCGTTGTTGACGGGCCGTCCTTTCTCCTTCCGTCCGATGCTTTTATGCATCAGCGCCTGCTTATAATATTGGATATTGCGCGGATAGAATCCGATGATCTGGGCTAAAGAAGAATAAAGCTCCTTCTCCTTGCGGAAAGGGAGACGGAGCCATGCTATGATATCTTTTATATTCATTCTCTTGCTTATTAGTAATGAGCAGTTTGAAATGAGTAATTATGATTGCATTTTCTGTTGGCTGTTCTACATAGTTTACATCAGCACAACAGTCATATCATAATTACTCATTTCTCATTACTTATCAAAAAGTTTTTACTTGGAAAACTTTTTGAAGACAACGCAGGCATTATGGCCACCGAAACCAAACGTGTTGCTCAGGGCTGCACGTACCTCGCGCTTCTGGGCCTTGTTGAAGGTGAAGTTGAGGTTGTAGTCGATTTCCTCGTCCTTGTCATCTTCTTCGTGGTTGATGGTAGGCGGCACGATATCGTTCTGTACAGAGAGAACGGTTATCATGGCCTCCACAGCACCTGCAGCACCCAGCAGATGACCCGTCATGCTCTTCGTAGAAGAGATGTTGAGCTTATAGGCAGACTCACCAAACACTTCTTTGATGGCCTTGGCCTCAGAGATATCGCCCACATGCGTGGAAGTGCCATGCACATTGATGTAATCGATATCCTCAGGCTGCAGTCCTGCATCCTCCAAGGCATTCTGCATCACGAGTTTAGCACCCAGACCTTCTGGATGAGAAGCCGTGATGTGATAAGCGTCAGCACTCATACCGGCTCCTACCATCTCTGCATAGATCTTTGCACCGCGAGCCTTGGCGTGCTCCAGTTCTTCGAGAATCAGACAACCGGCACCCTCGGCCATGATGAAACCGTCGCGGCTTGCGCTGAAGGGGCGGCTTGCCTTTTCGGGTTCGTCATTGCGAGTGGAGAGCGCCTTCATGGCATTGAATCCGCCTACACCTACGGCGCATACAGCAGCCTCGGCACCGCCAGCCACGATAGCGTTGGCCTTACCCAAACGAATCAAGTTGAAGGCATCAGCCAGGGCATTGCTGGAAGAAGCACAGGCAGAAGCCGTGATGTAGTTAGGACCGTGGAAGCCGTACATGATGGAAATTTGTCCGGCAGCGATGTCGGCAATCATCTTCGGGATGAAGAAAGGATTGAACTTTGGCCCGTCTTCCTCGTGAGCCCCGTAGTATTTCACTTCGTCCTCAAACGTCTTGATACCGCCGATACCCACACCATAGACAACACCGATACGGTTTTTGTCTTCGGTTTCCAGATCCATTCCGCAGTCTTCTACGGCCTGTTTGGCAGCAACGATGGCCAGCTGTGTATAGCGGTCCATCTTTCGTGCTTCCTTGCGGTCAATGTATTGATTGATATCGAGCCCCTTCACTTCACAGGCGAACTGTGTCTTGAATTTAGAGGCATCGAAAAGGGTAATCGGAGCAGCACCACTCTTACCGGCCAGCAGGTTTTCCCAAGTCTCCTTAGCGTTGAGACCTACAGGCGTAACGGCACCTAAACCAGTTACCACTACTCTTTTTAATTCCATATTTTTGAAAATTAGAAAATGAGAAAACGAGAAAATGAGAAAATGAGAAATGATGGCTACGTTCTGTGGCCCCTTCTCATTTTCTCATTTTCTTAAATTCTCATTATCCGATAAGAAATTTATTTAGCGTTCTCCTCAATGTAAGAGATAGCGTCGCCAACAGTTGCAATAGTCTCTGCCTTATCGTCGGGGATTGAGATATTGAACTCCTTCTCAAACTCCATGATGAGCTCTACCGTGTCAAGTGAATCTGCACCCAGATCGTTTGTGAAACTTGCTTCGGGTTTTACCTCAGCCTCGTCAACACCCAGTTTGTCTACGATAATAGCCTTTACCTTGCTTTCAATTTCTGACATAATTGTAAAATTTAAATTGTTAATAATGTTTCCTAAATTCAAAATTCGGGTGCAAAGGAACAAACTTTTATTTAATTGTGCAAATATTTTTTAGAAAAAAGCATTAATAATTGCACAGGTACCCCCCAACTGTGCAAAAAAAAGGATGTTTTTCAACATTTATTTCCTCAAAATGGAGAAAAATGATGTTTTATAAAATAAAAAGTTGTGTTGGAATCGGAATGGACACCTTAGCATCATTTGCCTTATCTTTATGGTAAGAAGCAATGAAGAAAAGCTGCATTGACTACGTCTTCTTCAATCACGACTCGGCCAACAATGCAAGCATTTGGCTCTCGCTGTTCTTTCATTTCGGGAAAAATTCCAAATAAATTTGGATTTTCCACTCATTTGCATTATCTTTGTCACAAAAATATAAAAGTGATGACATTTACAGAAGAGTGTAATCGGATTTTTAATCAGGCGATAGCCGATTATCATGTAAAGGATGATATTGATACCCCTATCAATAACCCTTACAACCGCGATTCTATTGAAAACCGTTTGTATCTGAAATGTTGGATTGATACGGTGCAATGGCATTTTGAGGATATTATACGGGATCCACATATCAATCCGGTAGAAGCCTTACAACTGAAACGCCGTATAGACCGCTCCAATCAGGACCGAACAGACTTGGTGGAACAGATCGACAGCTATTTCCGTCAGAAATATTCCGACGTGAAAGTGTTGCCTGATGCCCGTATCAATACCGAGAGTCCGGCTTGGGCAGTGGACCGTTTGAGTATCCTGGCTCTGAAAATCTACCACATGAAAGAGCAGGCCGAGCGCACGGATGCCACGCCAGAGCACCGCGAGAAATGTGATGGAAAGCTTCGTGTGCTATTAGAGCAGCAAGTGGATTTGGGCACGGCCATTGATCAGTTGCTGGAGGATATCGAAGCAGGACGCAAATACATGAAGGTGTATCGCCAGATGAAGATGTATAACGATCCAGCTACTAATCCTGTGCTGTACAAGAAATAAGAGCCCCCTCTATCCCTTGTATTGTTAACTTAAAGATAAGACATTGAAAACAGAGCATATACTTGTTATACGATTCTCCGCCTTGGGCGATATAGCAATGACCGTACCGGTGATTGCGGCCTTGGCACAACAGTATCCTGACATCCGTATTACGATGCTCAGCAAGGCTTTTGTGAGACCTCTCTTTGAGGGACTGGCTCCCAACGTAAGTTTCATGGAGGCAGACCTGAAGAAAGAGTATCATGGTGTGAAGGGTCTGAATACCCTTTACCGTCGGTTGACGGCCAAGCGGTTTACAGCTATTGCTGATCTCCACGATGTGTTGCGCTCGAAATTCCTCCGTGCCCGTTTTGATTTGGCTCGTTACAAGGTAGCCCATATCAACAAGCGCCGTCAGGGTAAGCGCCAATTGGTATCGACCCGCAATAAGGTTCTTAAGCAGTTGCCTACTGGCTTTGAGAACTATGCTGAGGTGTTTGCCAAACTGGGCTATCCCATTCAGCTGGATCCGTGGTTCAGGATGAAGGAGTTTAAGTTCCGTTTCCAGGACGGTACTCCGAGTCTTTTCAATTTCAGTGAGCAGACAGGTGGTGAGCCGCTGATAGGCATAGCTCCTTTTGCAGCCCATCCCGAGAAGATTTATCCCCTGAACCAGATGGAAAAGGTCGTTGCACAACTCTGTGAGCGTCACCCGTCAGCCCGACTGTTTTTCTTCGGAGGTGGTCAGCAGGAGATGGATGTCTTTCATCAGTGGGCAAGTAAATATCCGCAAAGTCTGGTGGTCGGTGATCATCTGAAAGGGTTGGATCAGGAGCTGGCGCTGATGCAAAAGCTGGATGTGATGGTTTCGATGGATTCGGCCAATATGCATCTCGCCTCGTTGGTAGGACTGCCTGTGGTCAGTGTGTGGGGAGCCACCCATCCATATGCTGGTTTTGCCGGATATGGTCAGCGTCCGGAGAATGCCGTACAATTAGATCTGCCCTGTCGTCCGTGCAGTATCTTTGGTAACAAGAAATGTTTGCGGGGCGACTTGGCCTGTCTGCATAACATCTCTCCCGAGCTTATTATAAATAAGGTGGAAGCGATTCTTGTAAAACGATGACTATGACGATGACGATGACTATGACGATGACCTGATAAGGGGTTAAGCGTTGCTTCGCAACTGTTTAAGCGCCCTTCGGGCTGTTTAAGCGCTGCTTCGCAGCTGGTTAAAGGACGTTTTGAGTTCCTTGATGAGGGGCGGCTCTAAAGCAAGCTTATATTTGATATATAGTTAACTAATAAAAACAAAAACATTATGAAAAAGTACGTATGTGACATGTGTGGCTGGGAGTATGATCCCGAAGTAGGTGACCCTGAGAACGGCATTGAGCCCGGAACAGCTTTTGAGGATCTGCCCGATGATTTCGTTTGCCCGCTCTGCGGCGTTGGCAAGGATGAATTCTCTCCAGTAGAATGAACACTTAAAAGGACGAAGCTGAGGTTCCGTCCTTTTTTATATATATTTAAAAGTGTATTTTTTCAGTTAACGATGTCCAGGAGTTCGGCAAAGTCATCGATAATCCATTCTGTCTTTTCGGCTTCCATTTCCTCACGGGAACCGTTTCCATAGGTCACACCTACCGCTCTGACTCCTGCGTTGTGGGCCATCTGGATATCGTATTTCGTATCGCCAACCACAATACATTCTTCGGGTTGCAATCCGAAATCCCTTAATGTCTTGAGTACCGGACCAGGTCCAGGTTTCGCCTCTTTGACATCTACATCTTCCACACCTAATATATATTGTATGCAGTCGCTTAAGTTCAAGTCGCGCACATAGGCATCCAATGTCATGTGGCTACGGCTTGAGGCGATGGTGAGTTGGATACCCCGTTGATGGAGAGTCTGAAGTGTTTCGGGAACATGAGGGAAGAGTGGAACAGCTCCTTTTTCATTAAACTCGTCGAACAGACGGCGGTAAGTGGCGGCACACACAGCCCCCTTCTCCGCATCTACTACTGTTTCGGCAAAATCGGGGTAGAGGTCTGTGAAACATTGGGTAAGGGGCAGTCCAATCATGGCCGCACACTGTTCATCGGTACGTTCAGGCAGCTGCAGTTCCTTGATGGTTGCCTGCATGGACCGGAGGATGATCATCTGTGTGTTTCCTAAAGTTCCGTCAAAGTCGAGTATAATGGTCTTAATCATAACATCTTAATTTCTCATTTTCTCAATTTCC
>Ga0310695_10013750_pt1 | contig 11049 bp, 7 predicted proteins | sample RumenRJG_04DNA_FD_203882 | JGI IMG/M metagenome (GOLD analysis project Ga0310695, IMG submission 203882) | Bovine rumen microbial communities from Lethbridge, Alberta, Canada - RJG_04 (v2) (version 2) | ecosystem: Host-associated > Mammals > Digestive system > Stomach > Rumen | place: Canada... | reverse complement strand
TAGTACACTGTTCGTACGTCTAGGCTTATTTTTAGGCGAACTGAAAAGCGACATTATAATCAGAAAGATAACAACAGCACCGAATGACATAGTACAGTAAAACTCTAAATATAAAGAAGACAAGCGTCATGATATTATCAGATTATCCCTGAGCGAATCATACTTATCTTAATAGATCTCGATATATGATATCTATATCGTGCATTTGATTTATTGAACAGTCTCAAATAATTTATATAAATTTTGATCAGTTATTTTTTGTCTTCCTTTACTACACAAAAACTGCCTACACTAAAAATAACTCTATCTTCTTCTCAATGCCAGTATATTTTCTTTTTCTAAGCTGCCTACACGGCAGATAACGTTAAAAAGTCCCCAAACATGCAATAAACTATTTTTCTAAGCTGCCTACACGGCAGATAACATATTTCATATAACACCTAATCAAAATGATTATTTCTAAGCTGCCTACACGGCAGATAACAGTTAAAAACATGCTGAATCTACTTCCAATGTTTTCTAAGCTGCCTACACGGCAGATAACATATACAGAACACCTTCAGCAGGAGATGTTACTTTCCAAGCTGCCTACACGGCAGATAACATTCGCTTATGCGCCCGAATTGCCCGTGAAATATTTCTAAGCTGCCTACACGGCAGATAACTCCAGGTTACATCACAAAGGATGATGACGTTTTTTCTAAGCTGCCTACACGGCAGATAACGTTAAAAAGTCCCCAAACATGCAATAAACTATTTTTCTAAGCTGCCTACACGGCAGATAACATATTTCATATAACACCTAATCAAAATGATTATTTCTAAGCTGCCTACACGGCAGATAACGATAGTTTGCGGCGGCCTTTTCAAGAATTGCCTTTCTAAGCTGCCTACACGGCAGATAACCTATATCACGTATCTTTACAACAGTTGAGAAATTTCTAAGCTGCCTACACGGCAGATAACAATATGAATTTCCCGACAGTGGCGCAAGTAAATTTCTAAGCTGCCTACACGGCAGATAACAAATCTGAGGAGCTCAGAGAAAAACTACATCATTTCTAAGCTGCCTACACGGCAGATAACGTCTCGCGCCCACGATTCGCTAGCACGATTAATTTCTAAGCTGCCTACACGGCAGATAACGAACAGATTGCTCAGTCTCTAACATCACAGTTTTTCTAAGCTGCCTACACGGCAGATAACAAATAGTTTTTTCGTACTGTTTACCGACGTTTTTTCTAAGCTGCCTACACGGCAGATAACTCACTAGCACGATTAAGATTTGCTGACAATTCTTTCTAAACTGCCTACACGGCAGATAACTTCACATTCTTCAACCATCTGCTTCAAATTCCTTTCTAAGCTGCCTACACGGCAGATAACATGAGGGCCGGACAGTTACATATATCTATATATTTCTAAGCTGCCTACACGGCAGATAACTTAGTATCAGTAATTTTCAGCACTGTCCATTCTTTTCTAAGCTGCCTACACGGCAGATAACCAGGAACATTATACAGAGGATTTTAAGCCGTTTTTTCTAAGCTGCCTACACGGCAGATAACTAACGGACAGATCACCGACCCGACCAAATACATTTCTAAGCTGCCTACACGGCAGATAACTCACCCGGAGGATCCGGTGCAGAAAAACGACCTTTCTAAGCTGCCTACACGGCAGATAACTTTATATAATTCTGCCAGTCACCGTAACCGGTTTTCTAAGCTGCCTACACGGCAGATAACTATGCATCAAAACATCAATCACCAAACATAACAACGCAAACAATTAAACCAATCTTCAAAACCATATAAAAACGCTAGTATTCTAACTATTTGATAATACTATAATTTTTATATAGCTAATTTATTTTGGTCATATTAAAAAATCTTTTTAGATAGAAAATACCCTCCTGTACTTAACATATTAAGCTACAAACTATTTTTATCATACCCTTTCTGAAAATCTATAATGAAAATGTAAATAATTTTATGAGCGCAAAACTAAAAATAAGGTAGAGTCCCTGATTTAGTAAGGCCATAACTATTAAAACTTAATGTATTAAAATTTTTATCTTGTAAAACTTCATCAATGAACAAACTAAAACGGTGACCGCTACTTAAGCTATCCATCATAACAAAAGGAAGATCAACCGAATAATTCCTGCAGGACTCGTAAATTTTTTGCACATATTCTTTATTTGCATGATGTCTTTTAGCGTAACGTCTGACAATTCGTTCCTTATTCTTAATCTGTATACGACGATACTGAACATATCTACAACTAGTACTAGGAACGAGTCTTACTTCCCCTTTTTGTATGTAATCCTCAAATCGGCATAACCTTCTATCAGATGATGAATTAAGCAAAATATCAGAATTCACTGCAAATAAACGGACAACACTTCCTAAACTTCTTTTTTCCTTGTCATATTTAGGAAACCCGATCCCTATATTAACTACACCAAATGCTCGTTCACTTTCAACACATACGAGATGTATTACTGACATCACTTTACTCATCAAAAAATTTAATGAAACATCTTGAGTTGGCAAAAGATTAAGGTCTTGGTAGTAGAGTTCTCCTTCCATTACTTATCCCCTTTACCAAATACTCCACCACGTATGAGAACCGACATGACGAAATGCTTATTATTATCGTTATCAAGCTGAACTCCACTCGCAAATTTATCAAATAATGTATAGAAATCAACTTTATCTTTATCAGTAGGAGCTCGAAAAGCCTTTCCGATAGTTGTAACTGCTCCATACGGTTCTACAGCAATAGGTCCGATACTATTATTAGGATCAGAATATTCTGGATACCAAGTATCTATGGTTCTTATGGCATTACCAATTTTCTGAGAGTGCATAGCAGCTATTCCATCAACCGAATAAAGAACTTTACTTTTTCTTCCTGTTTTGTCCATAACTAACTCTTCACTAGGAAAAACTTCCTGTCCGTTTTCAACTTTTGCATAGGTTGTAACTTCTATAGTTATAGAATCATCACCACTCAGAGTTTTTGATATTAATTTCCCCAGTGATTCAACATCTTGATCAAATTTTTCAAAATTGCGTATAGAGTATGACTTTCCGTTGAATTTCCAATTTTGATCAGAACCTAATACATGTACCTCAACTTCAATTGACTCGGAACCAACCCTATTACGCCAAAGAAATCTAGCATTAGCAATATTTTGTGCATAACGCTTGCCTAATTCAACAAAACCAAACTGATCCTTATAAGAAGCTACCGCTTTATTGAGACTATTCTGAAAATCAGGTTCATTGCATGAAGAAGGTTGTCCAACTCTACCTAGAAATTTAACAGTAAAAATCATTTTTAAAGTATCACAATCCTGTGGCAACGAACAATAATCAACAGTCTGCAAGTTAGGCTCTAGTATTTGCTTAGGGTCGACACGATGAGATTTTGTTCCTCTTACAGATTTTTCCACTAACTTTAATGGGATTGACTTTTCTCTATCATCCCAATCGGTGCCATATAGAAAACCATCTGAAGGGTTAATTTTACGTTCGAAAGCTAGCACTGTAGGAATTTTCAAGGCCATAATAATACTCCAAAACAAAAAATAAAAATGAAACCCAAATACTTCAAATTAATGAAATATCAAATAAATCTTCTTCAACTTCTTTCTCCGACTGACTGTAGCTGTAAATAGAAGATTCAGCATTATAAGATCCACGCCACAGTAATGCGTCTACATTAGGAACACGATGGAGCATTCTAAACTCCCCTAACGTGACAATACTTTCAGCAAAGCAGTGAGGCGAAAAATCGTCACGTTGATTAATTGCTTTTCCCAAATTACTGATAGCAGCATAACCAGTGCTGATAGGGACCAACCATGCCTGAACCTTCTTCCGCCTTTCTATTTCAATATTTCCATTGGATAATTGAATAGGATTTGCAATGACAGTCATATGTTCTAATAAAGCATCCATTGCGTCTTTGCCCTGCTTCATACTTTCTATCATTAACTCTCGCCGTTCAATAAGAGCATAACCTGGCATAAGTTTCCGAACAACGTAACGGCTGAAATCTTTATCCTGTCGCTCACTTCCAACTTTGATTAAAAAAGGAATTTCTTTTGTCGGTAATATATCACCAGAAGCTATCCTAAAATCACCATTAATCAGCTTAAGAACAGTCTCCTTTAGTGTTTCCTCCTTGTCACTTATATTCCCATCCAATTCACACAATAAAGAAATGTCCATCATACATTTAATCTCAGGAACGAATGGCTGTCTTTTTCCATCTTTTCCCAAAGGATTGGCACTAGCTATTACTGATAGATCGCTATCTTTTGCTCCTTTGTAAGACCGCAAATTAAATCTGTGATTAATAATTCCAAATCCAACAAATGCCAAATTATCGAACCCGTTTTCGTTCAATTTTCGTTGCAAAGCATGTACAGCTCCGCCAAACGCACATACGGAAGGGAAACCGGCTGAGTAAGGACTCGCCCAGGCATTGGCATTATTTATCTTTAGATGAGGCAATACCAAAATCTGTTTTACGCTCATTTCCACAACTCCTCATGACTACTAATCACATCTCTTACTGCAGATAAATCCGTATCATCCAGCTCAACTTTATATCCTTTTTTCAATTTAAGAATAATCCAAAGAGCCATGCGATTACCAATTTCTGATTTCCAGTCATTTGCAACTTCATTACGTACATTTTCATCTTTATTTAGCCAAATTTGCTGCTCTGATTTAAGAGATTCTGGAATATCTTTTAAATTTTCTCTAGCTAAAAGCATAATCTCTATTATTGATTTTATAATTTTTTCCAAACATCTATTTTGGTATTTCCTAATCTTTCCTGAAGGAATCTTTGAATTATTTTTATAAAACATCAATTGACTTAACCTTTTAAAATCAGATTTAAAATCAATCCCAAATTCGGAATAATCAGAACTTAAACAATCATAAAAAAAATCTGTCTTTGGTAATCTTACGTTAATTTCATCGATTGTGGGAGGGACACATAACAACAACCTAGTTGTCCCTCCATTCTTACTATTAAGATAACTAATATTTTGTGGTTTAGAACCTCCATACTTTAAATGCATGAGATTATAAATTTCCTGGAAGGAGTTTGTTTTTTCTCCTTTTTTTATTTTTTCTTTGTTTTCTTTTGAATCAGTAACAAGTTTTGATAACCGATTTTTCAATTCATAAACAAGTAGTGATGGAGTTAGCAAAGACAAAAGATGATATTGTCCTTTAGAAACCTGAAAGTAAACCTGCTTGATTTTGGATGATGTTACACAATCTACATCTATATTTTTAAAAACAGAAAGAAATCGATTACGCAATTCCTCGGTGTTTTTTTCAGCTACAGAAAGAAGTTCCTTCCCCTCTTTGGTATTATCTATAATATTTTCTAGTACAGATTTTCCATTACTCATAGATACATCAAAAAATCCCATTTTTGGGTTATACGTCGCACTACCACACAAATCAAATTTAAAACTAGATTTAACATTACCCGTTCGCACATAGCCATCAGCTGAAAAATTACCTAAAAACCAAACAGGGGAAGTCTCTTTATTGACATCAGGATTAGAAAACTTACAAGGATGAGTTGCACAGCTGATATTTTTAGATATTTCAGCTGCATTAAGTATAAATTTTTTTATTAAATCTTTAATTTTATCGTTCTCAATCATCTTTGATTCTTGACTCTTTTTTAATTCTTCTATTAAATCTTTAGTTTCTTCTAAATCTTTAGTTTCTTCTATTAAATCTTTGATTTCGTCATTTTCAATCTTTGATTCACGACTCTCTTTTAATTTTTTTTCTGATTTCTTTTCTTTTTTCTCGTGTTCTTTTATTAATTCTTTTATTATGAAATCTTCTACATTGCTATCTATCATCCTTGATTTACTCCTCTTCTGTTATTCTATACATACCAAACTGATCACTGTAATTCCAACTAGAATTTTCCATGGGTAATTCAATTTTACCGAACCTATCCATTACATTTTTTTCGTCAAGCTCATTTAATGCGGCAAAATTTTCAACTGAAGAAATAAAATCTCTTATCAACCATAATCTTTTTTTGCAAGATTCCAAATCGGAATTAGATATATTTTCCACATTATAAAGTTCGTCGATCTTAAGCCATTTTCCGTTAATATTTTCATAAAAATGATATTCATTTTCATCTTGTTCACTCTCACGAAAAGTAAGATTAACCGAGTTTTTTATACAACGAAATCTACTTAAATTTTGAGCTACCGCACTTAAATCCCAACTGTTACAAGGGTAAATAAGCATCGAATCTGCGTATTTTTTGCTTAACAACAAACTGTTAATTACACTATGTTCATACCGCGACAGTATATTCCCATCACAAGATTGATAATCAACTTTAGCAAGGCGATCAATAGCATTAATTGTTCCATCCCAATTAAGAAGAAGTTCACTCAAATTATGAGATGGCAAAGGTTTATCCTTTTTCGTCTCATAACCGGGATGAATGAAATATGGACGAATTGAACCATCATCATTATGTTTATCTTTTTCGATAAAACACCTGTAATTATATTGCATAATCGCAACATTGGGATTTTTGATATCCAACATTCTATGACGGTTAACTCTGCCCGACATTTGGACTATACTACGCCATGAACTTGGTTCTATAACAGCCCAATCATAATCATGATCTCTGCCAACCTCCTCAATCGGAGTACACACAACAATAAAAAGAATTTTTTTTGCACAGTTTTGATCTAATATATGTCTAATTCGTGATTCGCATAAGATATGAGGATTTAAAGCATTTTCTTCATGCCTTTTCAAAACACAATCAAGGTAACGTTCCTGCTCATGTCTCAACAACAAAGTTTGCCTACTGTGGTACACCATAATCTTAATATCAGTATGTTCTGGAAGAGAACAATTACACAAATATTTTGCAAACATAACACAAGGATCGATATTAGAAAAACGAACCACTCCGAAAGAAACTTCTTTTTTACTCAAAGGATCACATATATGATTATTTTCGTGTAAATTTAACGCGGCTTGCAAAACATAATTGAAATATATATCTCTGCTATTTCCTTTAGAACTGCAATTATCGTCGACGAATGAACACTCTTGAATGTACCCTATTCTTAACGGTTTAATTTTATTTAGTAGCGCGATTTGGTCATCAATGAATATTTTATGCATATTCCCAAATTTTTTATCTTCAGAATTATTAATTTTCTCTAACTTTGTTTGATTTTCATTGATCCAAGCAAGCATAATGTCATGATTTTTATTTTCGGCAGTACAGTAAAGTTCAAACCCTTTCTTATAAGCTAAGAAAAATGAAGCAGCAAGTTCCGGAGGAATAGTAGCTGAAGAAAGAACAACCCTTCTGCCCAAAGTGCCACACAAATATATAATTCTTCCTACAGCCTTCAGATCATTTCCTGAATAATCATCAACTTCATCAATCACAAGATCCGATGACATCAGGCGAAGAAAAGGAAGCATATATCGACCTCCCCTGCAACATTCCGTTGCATGCATCATTTGATCAATAGTACAGCAAAGCACCGGTGCATATAGCATCTTGGCTGATGATGATTTGTTAAATATAGTGCCAAAACCTTCATAAGGAAGTACTCCCTCATAAACAACCTCACAGTCACTGTCGAATAAGTCTTCAATCGACTCTGAACCTCCATAATTATCCGCTTCGGGCTTTCGAGCATTTTTTTGATCTATTTCATGAAGATATTGTACTTCCGGAGAGCCTATAACTACCGCCAATTCTTCATCTGTAAGATGAAGCCTATTACGGTATTCATCTCCAGTCTGCAAAGTAATCGTTCTCAAACCAAGTGCAAAAGTAAAACGCATGGTTCCAGATTCTTTTCCGAAAACTGAGGCAATTTTTGCGTTGGCTGTAGTTTTTCCGCAACCCGTACTAGCCATATTAAGAATGAAAGCACCTTTTACATCAGGATTTAAATCTTTAAATTTTTTAATTTCTGATACAGCAAGATCCTGCCATCTATATTTTTCTACTGATTTACGTTTTAACGACCTAATCACACCAGTATAAGGAAGTTCGTTTTCCAATGACGGTAAAAAATGGGCAACCTTAAGGGCTATATTTTTAACTCCGCACAGATGTTCATCCAACTTCTGCCTTAAACTTCCTGATTCACAATTAGTATTGGCGTAAAGAGCACATTCACTTTTCCATTCTTGATCGGCATCTAAAGACGAAAAGAAATGATCTCCTAGCATCAGTGAAATTCGTGCAAATTTAAGGATCAATCGCAAAGTACCTTCTTTTGAAAACTTCTCAATCTCAGGTACAACTTCAATCAACCTTCCACACCACTTTTTAAGTTCGTTTCGCCATTTCTGAGAAAAGGAACTGAAAGAAAAACTGAATTTAAAACAACTTTCTAAGTCCTTTCTAAATAATTCATCCTCCTGAGGACCATTTTTTTCAGTAAAGCGTCTATAAGTAAATCCAGCCGTAATATATGTAAACAAATCCTGAATAGATTTAGCACCGTCTGAAAAGGTACTATAAGTAGCTTTATCCCCATGTTCGTTAAGTGGCCAAGGTAACCTATGATGTGTCAGTACTAGCCAAACTATGCAACAAAGAACTACTGAAGATTCTTTTTTAAATGGTTTATATTGCGGTTTTTCTTCATTTTCATCTCTACAATATTTACTAAAATCTGAAATATCAGGCAATTCTCCAGATGCCAATACTGTCCAAATATCTCTATTCTGCTCTGAGTAACAACGATACATACCGCAAATAATTAAGGCAGAAGTTAGTTCATGTCTGAACGGATCAGACTTATGGGATTTTTTTTTAAGTTTGTTCTGGAAATACTCTGAAGCCTTACCAAGATCATGAAGTAAAGCTGCAACAGCGGTTAGTGCTTGAACAAGAGGCATAAACGGCCATCCTGATTCTCTATAGTGTTTAAGAATTTGAGCGTATGTAGTATTAACAGGAACATTTCCGTTTTCATCGAATTTATTTTTGTTTCCGACAATCCATAATAATTCAGAAATATGCCTGCTTCTAATCCAATGACAACTAACAGAAGTACTTTTAGTGGCACTTTTTCTTAATAGATGCAGCACCTTTTCAAGTCCTTCGTTAGTAATTGCAGTCTGCCATGTATTGTCACCTATTCTATTGGCAAATGCATCCAATACTCTTTGGGTACTTTTTATTGCCTTTTTCTCAGACTTGGAAACAAAAATAACCATCATAGTTTTTGAGTCTCCATCACACTGTTATCCAAGCAAATCTGTTGCACAGTATCAAACATGAAATCCAAAATCTTCAATTCAGTAAACACCGATATCAAGACCTTTCTAAAATCATTTTCCAGATAATTCTGCTCTGCACAAATAAAGGACCAAGGAAGAACGACAGCATCTTTAATAAGATCTGCAACATCAAAAACTAACGCTCCTCGTCGGGTTTTGCCATGCATTAAAGCAAAAGCATGTGGAATTCCCAAAACCCAAAGAACAGTTGCAGCAAGACCATAGGCAAGATAATTACCATGATCTAAAAAACTATTAGCTAAATCAGAACCATCTCCTTCACGACTTCTTGTAAATTCACTGCGGAGCAGACTAGATGCAGTGAATTTGTATAACAGTTTGGTAAATCTTGCCTCATTTGTAAGCAATTGAGTAATACTACTGGCGTTATTATTTTGCTCTTCATATTCACGCATAGTTATACGCAACTCATCACTGAAATTGAGTCCGTACTTGGCCAAATCTCGATTACTTGACCATATCTTTTCAATAAACAATAAGCGACAGTGTTGCAATTGCTTGGCAGCCTTAAGTCTCAGTTCATCTTCATACCAAAAAGAAAGCCACTGTTGTACGAATAACGGAGGTCGATATTCACTTTGTGGCGTTAAAAATTCGATACTATTACCGTCAAACAGCGGCGTACCGCCACCACCACAAAAGCCGAACAAAACTCCTGCCTGAGAAAGCATTCTGGCCGCTGCTTGCGTAATTGAGGTTCCATTACCTAGCAAAATAACTGTAGTATTGCAAATTGGTATATTAAAGTAATTCTCGACCTTAGATTTCTCTGTTATATAAACTACGCGGCCGTTCTTTTGCATGACGCGGCAATACTCTAAATAATACAGATTAGCTCTTTTCGAATGTAAAATTGACTTCAACTCTGAAGATTTAAAACTTTCCATATAGAGACTCTCCCAATTGCCGCAAAACATAAAATTAAATTCATAAGAGCAAGGGTCTATCAAAATACTCTTCAATAGTTATGAAACCCAAAATTTATTATGTTTCTATTAAGCCGATACATAAGCCGTATAACTATACTAGTATTTACCTCAGCGAAGTAGTTCTGTTACCCTAGATATATCTAAGAAGTAGCTCTTTAGCATTTATCAGTAATTTCTTATAAGCAACGTTTCTTTTATAATAATATGTCATATATTAGCAGATATCAATGTATTTCAAATCAAAATATATATTAATATCACAAAATATATATTTTTTATCCTTACAAACAAATTATTTAAGTGCATTTTTATACTACAGTGCTCATAATACAATGCCTAACGAATTGCAAGTTCGCCTCGCTAATTATTTATATTTGATTGTATATTTAATGCAGATCAGATAAATTGAAGAAAAAGAACCAAAAGTAGTTTGGGAGGCGAAATTAGAATTTTCAGTAGCGTAGAATTTAAAATTTGAGATACGACAAGCCTCTGTATATACTTGGTTTCAAGACGATTTTATGTATAGATCAATCAATTGGGAAAGTTGTAATCAAATACCTGAACTTATATCAGTTCTGCTGCATCAATACTACCTGTCCGGTCCATTATCCTCCAGTTCCGACTCATTTCCCCCCGCCAGTTCAATCAGTGAGCTGAACATACGTCTGATCAGCTCAGGAATTCCCTTCGGACCAAGCCGATCTGCCTTCTCTATTATATTAATGGCAAGACCAGGTTTGGATCTG
>Ga0310695_10013745_pt1 | contig 11053 bp, 6 predicted proteins | sample RumenRJG_04DNA_FD_203882 | JGI IMG/M metagenome (GOLD analysis project Ga0310695, IMG submission 203882) | Bovine rumen microbial communities from Lethbridge, Alberta, Canada - RJG_04 (v2) (version 2) | ecosystem: Host-associated > Mammals > Digestive system > Stomach > Rumen | place: Canada... | reverse complement strand
ATGCTGTGGGGCTCATCATACTTGGTTTGCTTCTGTTGATCTGGTCAAAACATTCATTGACCGCAATTTTCCAAATCACGGGAATCGCGTTGATCGTTATTGGTATTTTGAAATGGGTGTTTTACTTTTTCGATAAAGACCAAAAACAGCGAAACATTTTTGATCTGGTTATCGGGTTGATCATGATCGCATGCGGGATCTTTCTGTTTGTTCGCGCAGAACCATTGGTTGACTACTTTCCCGCAGTCAGTGCTATCGTGTTGGGATATGGCGCAATCAGGATGATCACACAGGCAGTCAACGCCCGTATGGAATCAATGAAAAAATTTCTGATTCCACTGATTTTCGGTATCATATTACTGGTAATCGCGACAATTGTTTTTGTTCATCCTGTTTTCCTGCTTGACATCATGGTACAGGTCACAGGAGTTGCTATGATGATCGAAGGGGTCTTCATGCTGATTCTGCTGCTCCTCTAAATCGATCTCAGATAGCAAAACATAAAAGGATTCGAAACATTCTGAAAAATAAGAGTTCCGGATCCTTTTGATCGTGCTCTGATTCCGGTTACCCATCTCCCACCGAAACTTGATCCTTATTTTTGGGCTGGATTTCCGGAATGCATGTCTGATAATAGATTTCAAAATATGTAAAACAGCAACAATGACGAACCTGATGGTCCGTCATTTCTTTTGCTCCATTTATTTACCGTACCTTTGGATGCAATGTGATTACTTCGTACATACAATGGGATTCTGTACGTGTCGGAATCGCCCAGCCGGCGATACCGGGGGACACATACAAATCAGTATTCCCGACGCGGTAATACCCGTTGACATAAAGTCCCAGTAAACTGTACACCGTATGCAAGGGGAAGTATTGCCCGTCATGTGTATGACCTGACAACTGAAGATCAGCTTTTTGGGCGATAATATCATCCGGCTGGTACGGCGTATGCTCGATACAGATCAGATAACCCTCTCCCGGCAGGGTGGGCAAATCATCGACACTGACACGCTCTTCCGGACGGCTCGGATCTTCTCTGCCAAGCAAAATGAGGTCATCAGCAAGGCGGATATAGTCATCCTTCACAATAGTGATACCGTTTGCCAGCATTGTTTCAGCCAACTCTTCCTCGGTATATTTCATACCTCCGGCCAGGCTTGCGTTATCCTGACGGTCATGATTTCCGTAAATAAAATATAGGGGCGTATCAAGTTCACCAAAGCGCTCGTACAGTTCCTGCATTTCTTCTTTGGTTGTATATTCATCCGTGATGTCTCCGCCCAATACGATAAATTCCGGTTCCTGTGCTTTGATCTCACGAAGAGCTTTTTCAAAACTTTCTTTCCGCTGAGCGGTACCATAATGCAGATCAGCCAGAAAAACGAATTTATGTTCAGACTTCAGTTTTTGTGAGGTAAAGGTCAGGGTATGTGATCTGATCACCTGCATATTTATCACGGAATATACAAGAAGCGATACGGTACATATGATGCCGACCAGCCCGGAATGATTCATCAACAGCTTTTTTTGTCTAAAGATACCGAACAGGAGAAAAATAACATCCCGAATCAAATCCGCAAGGAAGGCAAGATACAGACCGCCAAACACCAGCGGGATCCTCCATGTCAAAATACTGTTTGATACGACTTGAAAATAAGCAAGAACTATACAAATAAGAAGCTTCAGTATAATAAGACCGGCTGAGGTTTTCCATCCGCCGCTGGCTCTAAGGCGTCTCTGCGCAAAATGAAGACCAAACGCTGAAACAAATGTAATAAGCGAAACGGTAATAATCTCCGCCGTCATCTCATTTCGTCTCCTGATTTCCTATTACTGGATCCAACACTGCAGGATTCCCGGAAATTACCAATATTCTATTGTGTCTATTTTGAATCCGCAGCGACGCACATGGGGACACGCGAAGTTCCGGCTCTGCATACAAATTCAGACAAAGGCTGTTCCTTACAGAGCAGGCTAATTATTACCAGTCCCCATGTACACAGCCCTGAATAGTTACTTTTTATCATAGTAATCAGATTTTCCTCGTAACCAAAACACTGCATAGCATAGATTATTATACTCCCTTACCGGGTTCTTCCCCATGACAAAAAGAAAACCGCGCACACTTCAAAGATCGAGACAGTTCCGGAGCAATCGTCCCCGTTTAGTCAGGGCATTATGAGTCTGGTTACAGAAAAATTCCTGTTGGATATTTATCAAAATCAGCTGATTTGTACGGTGTCACAACTGATGATTTACTCGGCAGAATTGCAGATGAATTTGGCCGAAAGATTAAAGAACTATAATAAAAAAGGATCGGTGATGAACCAGACTCGAAAGGAAACGACAAGATCATGACAGTAAGTCGCTGCACATAATTATATTTTTGAGCGAAAATACTGTAAAAAAAAAGATGAATTATAAAACAAACAATGCTTCACCGGGCTTTACAACGATGGACGGGGCTGTCGCAAATGCAGATTTCTGCAACTTGCGGCAGCCCCGTTTCTTTATCAGGATTATAAATTGATCTTCCAATATCCGCCCTTTGCGGGACCGACCCGCACCAGAATACCGGCATCACGAAGCTGTTTGATGTTCTTCTCAACAGCACGCGAAGTCAGGCCGATCCTGCCAGCGATGGCGGCTGCACTGATCCGGCTGTCAATACGGATCAAAGACAAAATCTGCTTTTTGGTGCCTTGCAAGAGATCCGATTGGGCATAATCCGCTTGCCGTGCATCTGTTTCAAAATCCGGACCTCCGGCATAATCATAAAAGGATTGATCCTCGCGGAGCAGATTTTCACCGCCGCTTTCAGAAGGCAAATCAGGCCCATACCCCTGCCGGTACAGGTTGATCCGGAAAGCAGAGCCGCTTTCAATGAAAGAAGGCGGAGCGAGTTTATAAGCCTTAGCCTCCTGCTGGATCTTTTTCAATCCTGTTCCCCATGCTTCAATGAGCCCCATTTGATAAAACACCTCGGCAATAGCACGGTTGCGCTGTTTCGAATGACCCTCCAATGCCTCTTTGAGCGTCAGACCGAAATAAAGCCCTCCGGGAGATGTAACTTCCAGACGATCTTCAAAAACAGCAACCTGCACCGAAGCCGGTTCAAGGTAGCTCCTGTGGCAATGTGCGTTGATGATCATTTCCCGAATTGCATCCGGAGGCAGCTCATACCGTTCCCGCCGGATCAAGCCCTCAACTTTTGCCCGGATGCGAATGTTGCGGAGTACAAAATCAAATGCCTCTTCAATCTGTTCATAAAGAGGACCGGTAAAATCACGCTTGTCGATAAACGTGATCCGCTCTTTTCCGGCAAAAACGGCACACTGCGTCTTCGCATAAGGGAATCGCTCACCGGTCAGAAGCGCAAAAGCGTTGGAAGCGGTCCATTTCTCATCATCAGACCGTTTGATCAAGCCCCAATTTTCCAGCTGCGTTTCAGTAACTTTTTGCTGCTTTGAGCTCATTCCACGCAGCTGCTTCATTTCTTTTCGGTAACGGTTGATATCCCGGCACAGTTTTTTGACCAGATTATCCGTCACCTGATATCCGACACAAGTCTGCTCATCCCAGGAAACCCGGGCACCCTCATATTCAAGTTCTCTGATCTTGTCCGGATCTGCCAGTCGTGACGTCCCGGCGACACGGATATAAGTACCATGCTCTTTTCCTTTTGATTTAAAGTAATAAGGCCGGTATGTTCCCGGTGAGACAGAAACCGTAATGATCGTCTTGCCCTCGATACTTTGAAAGGTAATGTTCGGCACGATCTGAGGCGTGCAGGAAGCCGAAACAGCATTGGCGATCTGATCCATGATCTTAAAAACAGCTTCATTGTCAACACCGACGATCGTTCTTGTTTTATCTTCAACACCGACAATGAGCTGTCCGCCCTGCGTGTTGGCAAAAGCAATGATCGTTTTCACATATTTTTCAGAATCTGACGGCAATTCACGTTTAAATTCAATATATTTTGATTCACCATGCATAATTTCTTCAATCGTCATGTTTGCCTCCTTTTCTCCGAACTCGTTCGGTAATTACACCGAATTTTTTCAATGATTTTTTCTTTTCTCCGAATTATTATCGTTGTTTTTATTTATAATAATTATACTAATTTTTTTATTTTCTCCGAAGTTTTTCCGAATTTTATTACATTATTTCCGAACTTCTCATCAAAAAAAGTATTATTTTTTTTAGTATTTTTCATAAGCAGTTTTGCTCAATTTACTTTTGACAGATTGATTGACTCCGGTAATCTTTTCCGGAGAACGCGCACCTGTTTTTTATCCGATAAATTAAGACGATCATCATTTTTGTTGATTTATTTTCTAATTTTTTGTTGACACATTTCTATTCTTAATTATAATATTCAATATATTAGAATTTCATTCAGAGAAGGGAGGAAAAGAGACAATGGCAAACTACCTTGATAACCCGGTAGCCCAAATGATGTATCACAATGCATTGATCAATTTGTCAAACGGAAGTGTAAACGAGATTGACAGAGAAGTTTTGTCTCGCACACCCCTGCCTTCCAACTTTATCGATCCATATGTCATGCAGGATGTCGAAGCCATCACCGCAATGGATCTGGCATTCACCTCACTTACTGTCTGGATCGAAGAAGCACAAAAAACAAATTATTTCAGTCTTCATTTTATTACACTGAGCAAATTGATCATGGATGGCGTAACTACCATGGCACGCGGCCTTGCAACACTGCATGCAAAAGGCGAAGCACTTGACCGTGCACCGATGAGCATACAGGAACTGATCAGTATTGGTTCCTATCATGTCAGAAAAAGCCATTTAGGTGTACTCCAAACTGTAAAATCGCATCCGGAAATCAGCGAACGTCTTTTGATGAATCAGATGAAATGGACAAACACATTACTGCGTCTTTACAAAACCAGGGAAAAACTGGATGAAAAGCCTGTACTCCTCAATTCGGTCAATGAATTGGACATCAAATCCGAAAATATTCCCGCCATTGAGTCCGGTATTAAAGACGATCAGGCACTTCCTCCCGCAAAAGAATCTTCCTTTTCGGAAGCATCCGCACTGCATGAGCCGGGCAAATACGCACCGCTCCGTGCATATTCTCCTGCCTGCCGGCAGAATAAAAAAGCAAATCAGGTCCGGGAAACCGAACCCGGCGGGCAGCAGTCTCCGGATGATTCCAAAGCGAAAACGAATGAAAAAATGACAAACAAACAAGAGACAAAGGAATCCGATAAATCAGAAACAAAACTGAATAAAACGATCAAAAGCAAAGAAACAGAAAACAAAGCACCGGAAGAAGAAAACACCAACTCAAAGGTACCTGAAACCGGTGAAAACAACAACCCGGAACCGGAGTCCTCCCAGCCTGAACAGATAGAGCCTGATCAGTCACCGGATTCCATATCAGAAGCAGACAAAGAAACACCTTATGATCCAAATTCATTTATTCCAATGTATTTACAGATCTTGTGTAATGTAATGAAGAGAAGTCTGCATCAGCCACCCTGCACATTGGTTTTCAAATACGGAGAAGTCAAACTGCTGCTCAACGATAAAATATTTCTGAAAGAAAAGCCTGACATTGCGAGGCAATTGAAAAAACTTTTCATTGCCGCGCCTCCGAATTCTTCTGATCCATACAGGATCCCTTTTCCAGACGAAACCTTGCTGAGGGTGAAATTTACATGATGAAACGGTCCTTTATCCGGCCGTCTCACCATGCCTTTCCGCAAATTAATTCCAGTCATACATTACATCCAATCATGACATTAATCATGTTTCAGGAGTATAATAATTAGTCCATGTGATTTTACCAATTATTCGGCGGGTCGTACATGTGCGCTGATTTGTGGTAGGAAGACACTGTCAAAGATTTTAAATGGAGGCTAATTTGACTACTACACAGCATACGAAATCCTATGCGCGTATTCCGAATGTTTACCCGCTTCCGGGTTTTATTGACATTCAGCTTGACTCCTTCCAACGTCTGAAAAAAGAAGGCATCGCGGAACTTCTCGACGAAATTTCTCCGATCGAATCCTTCAACCACGGAATGAAGCTCTACTTCCCGAGCAATTCAGAAGAATCCCGGGAATGGGACCTGAAATTCTGGTTCGGAGAACCGAAGCAGACCGTTGACGAATGTGTGGAACGGGATCTCACCTATTCTTCCCCGCTCTATGTTTCCGTCCTGCTCGCCGGACCGTCCATTGCTTCTCCCCAGAAGCAGGATGTATTCCTCGGCGAATTCCCGGAAATGACCGAAAGCGGCACCTTCATCATCAACGGTTCCGAACGTGTCGTCGTTTCCCAGCTCATCCGCTCCCCAGGCGTTTATTTTGAAGCACCTGTCGACCATTCCACCGGTCACCGCCAGGCCATGGCGAAACTGATCCCGGACCGCGGCGCATGGATGGAATTCGAAACCCGTAAGAATGATTACATCATTTTGAAATTCAACCGCAAACGCACCGTTCCGATCACCATCTTCCTGCGCGCACTGGCAGCAGTCAATGACGGCATCGAAGATTCTCCGATCAAAGAAGGTACCGACGAAGAATTGCTGGCACTGTTCGGTGATGTTGACAACAACAAAGACCGTCAGTACATCCAGGCAACCTTCAAACAGGAACCGGTCTGGGACACCACCACCGGCATGACCATCGGCGAACTGGCACTCATCGAATTCTTCAAAAAGATGCGCCCCGGCGACCCGGTCAACCTGGAAAACGCCCGCGAATTCCTCGAAGAGCAGCTCTTTGACCAGCGTCACTACGACCTGGAACGAGTCGGCCGTTATAAACTGAACCAGAAGCTTGACCTCACCGAACGGATCCCGATCCAGCACCGCAATGTGACCAAATGGGATGTCGTCAACCTTGTCCGCCATATGATCGAAATCAACAACGGGACCAAGGAAAAGGACGATATCGACCATCTTGGCAACCGCCGTGTGAAGACCGTCGGCGAACTGATCGGCAACAAGCTCCGCATCGGTCTGCGCCGTATGGAACGCGTCATCAAGGAACGTATGTCCATCCATGATCAGGAACATGTTTCCCCGATCAGCCTGGTCAACATCCGCCCTGTGACCTCCGCACTGCGTGAATTCTACGGCTCCTCACAGCTTTCCCAGTTCATGGACCAGAACAACCCGTTGGCAGAACTGCGTCACAAGCGTACCCTTTCTGCACTGGGTCCCGGCGGTCTGCGCCGTGAACGTGCAGGGTTTGATGTCCGCGACGTTCATCACACACATTACGGACGCATCTGCCCGATCGAAACACCTGAAGGCCCGAACATCGGCTTGATCGGCCGTTTAGCCAACTATGCGAAAGTTAATGAATACGGTTTCATTGAAACACCGTACCGCCGTGTGTTCAACAGTCTCTACAAAGACGATGAACGCCTGATCGGCCGCGAACTGCGCGAAAACCTGAGCGATAAAGACGGTAATGTGATCGCCGAAGCCGGCACACGTGTTGATGATGCACTTTTCAAAAAGATCCAGGATATCGAATCCGACAAGGTCCTCATCACACCGTTTGTTTCCGATGAAGTGGATTACCTCTCCGCAGACGCTGAAGATAAATTCCGCATCGCGCAGTCCAACACACGCATGAAGCCCAACATGGAATTCGATCAGAAACGGATCTCCATCCGCCACTATTCAGAATTCACAACCACCACTGCCGAAAACATTGAATATATGGATGTTTCCCCGCAGCAGGTAGTGGGTGTCAGCGCCGCACTGATCCCGTTCCTTGAACATGACGATGCGAACCGCGCTTTGATGGGCTCCAACATGCAGGCCCAGGCCGTTCCGCTCATCAACCCTGACATTCCGCTGGTTTCCACCGGTATGGAACAATATGCAGCCATTGACTCCGGGCAGGTTTTGACCGCCATGGAAGATGGAGAAGTAATTTCCGTCAACGCCGAACAGATCATCGTTCAGACCGACGAAGGCACGATCCATCCCTATCAGCTGCGCAAATACCAGCGTTCCAACCAGAGCACCTGTATTGACCAGCGCCCGGCGGTTACCAAAGGACAGAAAATCAAGAAACATCAGGTTCTTGCTGACTCCTCTTCTACAGTCGACGGCCAACTGGCACTCGGTCAGAACGTTGTAGTTGCCTTCGTTTCCTGGGAAGGCGGCAACTTCGAAGACGCGATCCTGATTTCCGAACGTGTCGTCATGGCAGATAAATTCTCATCTGTCCATATTGAAAAATATGAACACGACGCACTCGAAACCAAACTGGGACCGGAAGAAATCACCCGCGATATCCCGAATGTCGGTGACGATGCGATCAAGGATCTGGACGATGACGGTATCATCCGCATCGGTGCTGAAGTCGGCCCCGGCGACATCATCGTAGGAAAGATCACCCCGAAGGGCGAAAAAGAACTGACTCCGGAAGAACGTTTGCTCCGCGCCATCTTCGGTGAAAAATCACGTGATGTGAAAGACAACTCTCTGCGTATGCCTCACGGCGAACGCGGTAAGGTCGTGGATGTCAAGGTGTTCAGCCGTGATGACAATGCCGATCTGCCCGCCGGTGTCAACAAGCGTGTACGCATCTCCGTTGCCCAGCGCCGCAAGCTCACCGCAGGTGATAAGATGGCAGGCCGCCATGGTAACAAAGGTGTTGTTTCCCGTGTCGTACCGGTAGAAGATATGCCTTATCTTGAAGACGGTACACCGGTCGATATCATCCTGAACCCGCTTGGCGTTCCGGGCCGTATGAACATCGGTCAGGTTCTGGAAGTCCACCTCGGTTGGGCAGCCCTGCGCCTTGGATTCCGCGCGATCACACCGGTCTTTGACGGTGCTACCGAATACGAAATCGAATCCGAACTTGCACGTGCCTGGATGCTTGACACCGCATGGAAGGAATGGGGCGACAAAGCATGGGATTGGGCTCATGAACATGAAATCGACACCACCGCTTTTGTAGATGATGATGAAGTCCGCCGCGCATATGTGGCAGAAGTCTTCAACGAACGCGGCATTTCCATGGAAGATCTCAATGAAGAAGTCCAGCTCAAGCACGCCGTTATGGCTGAATGGCTCCGCGATAATGGATTTGATCCGGACAGCATCATTGACTGGGCAAACGTCGAGCCGAATGCTCCGACCATCCTGCCGAAGGATCAGGCAGCCATTCATGCATGTCTGAAACTGTGGATCCAGTCTGAAGGCGAAACACCGGTTTCCGATGATGAAAATGAACTGCGCAACCAGGCCGCACATATCAGCCTGAACAGCGGACATCCGGTTCCGATCGTCGGCAAACAGGTCCTGATGAACGGGAAATCCGGCGAACCGTTTGACCAGCCGGTAACAGTCGGTGTTATGACCATGCTGAAGCTGCACCATCTGGTTGAAGATAAGGTCCACGCCCGTTCCACCGGTCCGTACAGTCTTGTTACGCAGCAGCCTCTGGGTGGTAAAGCACAATTCGGTGGTCAGCGCTTCGGTGAAATGGAAGTTTGGGCACTGGAAGCTTACGGCGCAGCTTACACGCTGCAGGAAATGCTTACGGTCAAATCCGATGATATTCAGGGTCGTGTTTCCACCTACGAAGCAATCGTCAAGGGGAACGAGATCCAGGATCCGGGTCTGCCGGCTTCCTTCCGCGTCCTTGTGAAGGAATTGCAGTCATTGGGCCTGGCGGTTGAAGCCGTTCTGGACACCGGCGAGACCATCAAGTTCGGTAAGGACGAGGAAAAGGTCAAAGCACCGCGTATTTCCAACGCGCTGATTTCCACTTCCGAAAAGACACTCGACGATGAGTTGAAGAACATCGACAAACTGATCGACGTCAATGCGGTACCGTCCAATCCTTTTGCAGGCTTGAGTGATGTAGACCTTTCCTGGAACACTGTCACACCGAAGCCGCTCGAAGGCGAAGAGGACGGCGAAATGACCGATGAGGATGCAGAGGAATCGGACGGAATTGATGGTTCCAAGCTTTCTCTGGATGACCTCGACGAACTCATGAACTGAGAGCAGTAACACTCTGTAATACTCAAGGCCGGGAGAAAATCCCGGCCTTTTCAATCAATGATAAAGCGGCAGAAATAAACACAAAAGTAACAAGATACAATTACTCCGCAAGAGAATCGTCAAATTATCTACTATAATGAGCGCAGTGCAGGAAAAAAACAAAGCAATCGGAGAATTTATGAGCAGCAGACTGGACGGTATCAATCAATACGAAAACGCCCTGAAAGCAGGAAAAAAATATTACAATAACGCACTCAGCAACGGGGAAGATCCCTATCTGGAGGTATTGGACGAAAAAGTAAATCAGGCCAATGTCAGTTCCGTCAATATCGGGTTAGTGGACATCCCCATCGAACTCATCGTCGGCACCTATACCGGCGGAAGGAAAAATGCCTTCGCCGGGAATTATATGCCGCTGATGGATCCGAAATCGGAATTCGGACAAAAATGGATCAATCTCTGCATTTATCAATTGAATGAAGGGATCGCTGACCCGATCCTTTGTTATGAATATCTGGGTAAATTTTATGTACAGGAAGGCAACAAGCGTGTCAGCGTTTTGAAAAGCCTCGGTGCCACCGATATTACCGGAAATGTATATCGGCTGGTTCCGCAAAAATCCGATGACCCGGAAATCAAGCTTTATTTTGAATTTCTGAATTTCTACAAACTCAGCAGGCTCTATACAGTCAGTTTCACGCAGCCCGGCTCCTATCAGAAGCTGCAAGCAGCGATCGGTCTGGAACCCGACCAGGAGTGGACGGAAGATACACGCAGGTCTTTCAACACCCGGATGATGAGCTTCTCGGCTGCCTACAACCAGCTGAACAACGAGAAACTGCCGCTTACCGCCGGCGACGCGCTCCTGGTCTACCTGAAGGTTCACCCATACTCAGAATTGATGGATCAGACCGACGATGAGATCAAACGGGATCTTGAAAAGATATGGCCCGACATTCGCTTGCTGGCCAGGGGAGAACCGATCTCCGTTAACACAGAACCGGAAGAAAAAAGCAA
>Ga0310695_10013743_pt1 | contig 11054 bp, 11 predicted proteins | sample RumenRJG_04DNA_FD_203882 | JGI IMG/M metagenome (GOLD analysis project Ga0310695, IMG submission 203882) | Bovine rumen microbial communities from Lethbridge, Alberta, Canada - RJG_04 (v2) (version 2) | ecosystem: Host-associated > Mammals > Digestive system > Stomach > Rumen | place: Canada... | reverse complement strand
GGGGAGTGGTTTACATTCTTCCGGGATGCCATAACCGCCGCCAAAACCGAAGCCGATATAGTGAAGCTGGGCGAGGCATACCCCTATATTATTCCGAACCCGCTAACCGGCAGGGCAGACAAAACCGGCAGTTTCCGAACAGATGCCAATATAGCCGCTTTCCGTTTTGTGGTTATTGAATCGGACGAACTGCCATTAGATCAACAAATCCCCCTTTTTAGGGGCTTGCATTTGCCCGTTTTCACGCTCACTTATTCCGGCAGTAAAAGCATACACGCGCTTGTAAATGCCGAAGCCTTGACCGGGAAGAAAATAGAAAGCCTGGAACAATGGAAAACCGAGGTTAAAGAGGGCTTTTTTAAGGGGAAGTTTCAAAACGTGAAAATAGATCACGCAACATCAAACCCCGCCAGATTATCACGCACGCCGGGGATGTATCGCAAAGACAAAAAGAACTTTCAACGAACCATATACAACAACGCCAAAGGAGCAGACTTATGGCAGACAATCAACAAGTATCTGTAAGCGCAGCCGAACCCGCAGCCAAGCCGAAAAGCACCGCTGAAGCAGTTGCCGAGATCGAAGCCGGGATAGTAGCCGCCCAAGAAGCCAAGCAGGCCGCAGAAACAGAAACCAAACAAGAAGCCCAGCAGGCCAAAGAAAAGACGCTTGAAGAGCGCAAGGCCGAACATGAAGCCAAGCTAAAAAGCGGGGATGCCCTTGTAAAATCACTAAAGACGTTCATGCAAAACCCCACGCCGAAAATATCGACCGGCTTTCCCGTTCTTGATATGGCGCTGGGGGATGGGCATTTTTCCGGGGGCTTGCCGCCTGGGCTAATCTCAATAGGGGCTATTCCCAGCCTGGGCAAAACTGCTTTCATGCTCCAAGTAGCTGACAACATAGCCCAGGCCGGAAATGATGTGTTGTTTATCGCGCTGGAAATGACCGCCGTAGAACTCACCGCAAGAAGCATTTCTCGGCTTTCCGCGCGCCATTTGTCGGACAATGACCTAAAGGAAGAAACCAAGTATTTGCGCGCCTTGACCTCTTCTGGGGTAAAGTATTTTGAGAAATACACGCCGGAAAACCAGGCCTTTTCCGAACTCTACACAGAGAGGGGGGAACGCCTGCAACGGGCTTTAGAGATATACGAAAAGGAAATTGCCCCGCACCTCTTCATACATGAACCGTTTTCAACGCTCACGGCAAGCCAGATTGAAACGCTGGTAAAGGATCACGCAGAATTTCACGGGAAAGCCCCGGTTGTTATCCTGGACTACATCCAATTACTGGCAGCCGAGCAGGGGCATGAGAGAGAAACCGACAAGCAGAAAATGGATGCCGCCGCGCTGAAGCTGAAACACGTTTCCCGTGATTACAAAACGCCCGTTATTTGCATATCTTCAGTAAACAGAGCGAATTATAACGAGGAAATGACAATGGAATCGTTTAAGGAATCCGGCGGGATCGAATATTCATGTGATACGGTGCTGGGGATGCAGATTTACGGGCAGGGCTTGAGGCGAAGCAGTAACGAAACCCTAAATTTTAGGCTTGAAAAATCACGCAAGCCCCGCCGCATACAGATTTGCGTGCTGAAAAACCGCGATGGCGAAACGGGGTATTTTGTGAATTTTGAGAATTACCCGGCAGTGAATCTTTACAAAGAAGTTTCCGAAAAGAGGCCGGAAAGAAGTTTCGAGGATGTGCCGCCGCACTGGAAAGCAGACGCGCCGGCTTTCAAGATGCTGAAACTGCCCAAGACCGCCAGCGGGGGAAATGAGGAACCCGGAAACGCCGATAACCAAGCCACAGACCCAAACGGCACACACCAGGCACCGCCGAAGAAACACAAAAAAGCCACGGAAAGGCCCATAACGGCACAGATATAATAGCCGCCTAAACCATACAAGCGGAAATTTGCCGTTTTTATTCGCCGTAATTCGTTCAAATATAGCGAGTTACGGCAATTTATAGACGCTTCAAATGTCGCATAACACACATTATGTTAAATCGTTTGAGGGTAAATTTTGAAGCACCGCCGCCAAGGTTAAGAAAAACGCGAAAAAATTACGGGGAAACCCTTGCTTTTTTCATGGATGCGGGGTATATTATGACAACGCAAGACTAAACGAACCCCTAAACGCTGAACCCCAAAAACGAAAAGGAACCCCGCCGCCATGAAGAAAACCGCAGCCAAGCCAGCCGCCGCAGAGATCGATGCACTGAAAGCCGAACTGAAAGCCACAAAGGCCGAACTTGCCGAAGAGTGGAAAGAAACAGAGAAATGGCGTAATCTGGCCTACTCTTTCCGGGATCAAGCCGTAGAGGCACAAAGGCAGACCGACCGAGCATGGGAAAAGGTAGATGAGGCCATGAAGATAGCCGAAGCCGCCCAGAAAAAAGCGCTGGAATATCTGGCACAGATGAAAGCCGGCACGTTCTACACCGCGCCAGCCGCGCCCAGCAATCCCCAGCCACACCGGCACACCGGCACACCGTCGACCGAACCCCAGCCGAACACGCGCCGCGCCTGGATGCCACGCCGCCGGAAGTTCTAAAAGGAGATCGGAACAATGAACACAGACGAAACGCCACGCCCCAAAAGGGTATATGACAAGGTAGACAAGAAAGCCAAGACAAGGCCGCATGATGCTGAAGTGTTCCGAACCGCCGCCGCCCTGCTGGGATGGACGGCAACAAAGGACGCTCACCGCTTCAAAGTAACCCGGCAAACCTTTTCTAAATGGGCAAACGCTGAAACCAGCGCACCCCGCGAGGCTTACGTTTTCTTGCTTGATGAGGTTTTGAAAGCAGTTCAAGACGGAACCGCGAACATCAACGCCGCCACAGAGGCCAGATTAAAAAAAGTGCTTGATGAACGGATCGCCGCCGCTTTTAGGCGTATCGCCAAGATGAAAAGGGCAGGGGGCAAGCTATGACCGGGGAAGATCGCCAAGCCGAACCGGCACCGGCCCAGGCAACGCCAGCAACGCCGGAACCATGCCCCGCCACAGATGCCGGGGAAACTGGCACCGCCGCCATAGATCACCGGGGAGAGGATGCCGGAACCGCCGGAACCGCGAAGCCTGGAACCGTGGAACCGGGAACTATGCCGCCGGAAGTTCTAAAGGGGGCCGAAGCTATGACAAAAGAAAGCCAAGCCGCCGCGATCGCCGGGGATTCTGAAACCCAGCCGGAAACATTCAGTATTTGCCCCGCAGAGATCGCCAAGGCCGCAACGCCAGATGCACCGGCAGCAGATGCACCGGCAGGGGATGAACCAGCCGCCGCCCTCGATGAGATCACCGGGGAAAGCCTGCCCTTGCCGAACACGCCCATAAAGCGCCGAACCTTGCAGGCGGTTGTTATCCCGGCACCGCCTGGGCCAACACTGGCGCGCTATATCATGTCGGACGGGGAAAAGTTCGCATATTTCCAAGACCTAAGCCAGGAAGAAAAAAACATAGTGCTTGAGTTTCTTTTGAGATACGCGCCGCCGCTGATCGCAAGAAAGCCGAAACGCCGAACCAGCCCGGAAGATGCCACGCCGCCGGAACTGCCGGAACTGGATGCGGCACCGCTGGAAAAGATTTTAGAGGATGCCGAAAAGGCCGAAAAGGAACTTGAAAACCACGGCAAGGCATGATATTTTATACCAGCAATCCCGCGCCTTGCAATCCGGCAAGGGCTGGGGCTTGTAGAGCCATGAGGACGAACGGCACGCGCTGAACGTCCTCTTTTTTTTGCCATGGATGCGGGGGCCAGCCGCACCATGCCACGGGATGCCGCCGGAAAGATCGGAACCGCCGCAGATATTCCACGGATCACGCCGAAGAAAGCCACGGGGCCGGATAGCAGGTAAAAATTATTTTTCGTTCATTTACAAGGGGATGCAAACTATTTTTCATGTTGCCGGACGGTTGCCGGAAGAAAGCCCAGATGCCGCCGCCTCGATGCCCGGAACCAGCCGCCAAGCCTGCCGGATCATGCAGCCAAAACCCCGCCGCCGTCTTTCATGGATGCGGGGAAACCAGCCGGAAAACATGGAGCCGCCGCGCTGATCCGAACCGCTGAACCGACAAAAGGCCCATGAAAAAAAGGGGGGGCGCAAAAAATGTATTACAAATCCGAGGGGGAAACCATATCGAACACGCACCGCCAAGGGGAAAAAGGTACTCGGAACCCCGCCTTTTCTGGGATAGGCCGCCGAAGCACTGCCCATATATGGCAGAGTTTCCGCACTTGTCCGGCTGGAAACCGGGAAAACACCGCAACGCATTGAATCAAAAGGGCATACCCCGGTATTGCCTGGGGAAATCCAAAAAGGTTGCACCCGCTTTCCGAAAAAGGAAAATCGGTTTTGAGCGTAAACGCACCTATAATCTGTATACGGTCGCCCCTATAATCTGTATACGGTCGCCCCTGTAATCTGTATACGGTCGCCCCTATAATCTGTATACGCTTTTTGGTCGAAAAATCGCATTTAACTCTTTTATTATAAAAGAGTTACAAAGACGGCGAAAAATCCCGTATATACGAGTATATACGAGTATATACAGTGTAGGCGGGTTAATACCCCGCTTACCTTGCCGGATGCTTCGCGCTACCGGGCAAGGCCCCCGCGCTTGCTCCGGCCCCTGCTGATAAGAGGCTGAACCGGGGAAGATGAACCAAGGCGGCAAAAAGAAAACGCGCGCAAGCCACGCAGACGCATGAAAGCCGCCAAGACGGACGCAGAGCCACGCCGCGCCATAAGTGCCGCCAGATTGCCCAGGATCGCGCCGGATGCCATGATAGGCCGGAACCCGCCAGCCATACCAGCCGGGGAGCCTGCCGGATGCCCTGCCGATGGGGGCAGGGGGTCGAAGTGCCAAGGTACTGTTTAAAGGGGGGTACGTTTTGAGGTGTGGCGTTCAAGGTTGACATTTTCCGCGATTTTAACAATTTGTCAAAGCGTCCTAATATGAGGGAGTTACAGAAACCACGCAAAAAGCCGGTTGCATGAGTGCGAAAATATTTTTTAAGTCGTAACATTCGCCGGTTGTTTTTTGTGTGTTACAGTGCTAAAGTATGACCGTATGAACCAAAAAACCAACATAAGGAGATCGAACCGATGAACGAAAACACAGTTGAAACCGCCGAAACGGAAAACGCTTTTCTCGATGCCATGCAGGCCCCGCCTGCCGCGCCTGCTGATCCGGCAGCCGCCACCGTTTACCGCGCATATTTGGCGGGGATGAAAGCCGGGGTTTCCATTGTTGTTGCCGCCTTGCAAAATGCCCTTGCTGAAGCGGGAACCATGCAAGCCACGATGATCGAAAACGCTTTCAAGCTGGTTGCCGGGGAAATGAACAAGGCCGCCGCCACCATGAAAAACGAACTGGAAAGCCATGCCGGAACTGATGCCGAAGCAGGCCCCGCCACCGCTGGCGAAGATGCCCAGGGAAACGAACCGCAGACCATGCCGGGAACCGCTGGCGTATCGGAACCGGCAACGGATGCCGAACCGGGAACCCCTGCCGCCCTCGATGATGCCGGGAACAAGGCCGGAACCCAGCCGGAAAAGGAGTGATGCCTTATGCCGGCAACGGGTAAAATATCGCTGGATGCGTCCGATTATAAAAGGACGCTTGAAGATGTAAGGCGACAAACCGCCGCCGCCGCCGGGGATATGTCGAACTCTATAAAAAAGTTCGGCCAGGATGTGGGCAACGCCGGAAACGTGATGAAAGCCGTATCCGGGGAGATCGCCGGATCATTCGGAGCCGCCGGAAGGGTTATTTCTTCGGTTGCTTCGGGGCCGGTTGCCCTGCTTGCCGCCGCATTTGGCGCGCTGCTTGCCGTGGGCAAGACGGTATGGGATCATTTGACCGTATCCGCTGAAGAATACGAGGCCAAGCTTCACACGCAAATTGATATGGAGCAAAAACGCCTTGACAAGCTGAAAGAAACCCAGAGCGAAGAAGCCGCCTATATGGAAAGGCTTAACGAACTGAACCAGCAGGAAAGCTTGTCGAACGAGGAAAAAACCGAGGCCGCGTATCTTGTCGAACTGCTTTCCAAGCGCTACAAAGATTTTGGCGTAGTGATCGATGAAACAACGGGGAAAATGGCAGGCCTGGAACAAGCCGAAAGACGCATGAACGAGGCACAGAAAGCCCAGATGATGCAATCCCTCGAAAACCAGCGCAAAAACATGGCCCTGCTTTCAAATAAGGATGCCGAAGACCTTATTTATGGCCCATGGTATCAAGAGGGGTGGGATGCCATTACCTGGAACAGAAACAAGGTGCATCAAACCAAATGGGATTACATGAAGATGAGCACGCCGGATAAACTGGCATTTGCTCAAAACCGCCTTGAAAACGCCACTACCGATAGCGAAATATCCGGCTGGTCGAAAGTTGCCGATTCCCTGCAAAAACAAATTGACCTTGAAAGCCAGTTGCAGAATTTGCGGGAAACTGGCAAGGAAACCGAGGCCAAACACGCCACCGAACTAAAGAAAAGCGCCCAGGAATCCCGCAAGGCCATAGAGGAAGAAACAAAGGCGGTCGAACGGTACAACGCCGAACGGCAGCGAAACGCCGAAGATGAGGAACGCCGAGCCGAAGCCGCCGCACGCGCCGACCTCGAACGCTTGAAGCGGGAACAATATGCCCAGGCAAGCGAGAAACAACGCTATAGAAGCGAGGCATTAAATGTAATGGGCAGAGGCAGGCAGGCAAGCCAGGAAGAAGCCCTATTAGCCGCCATGCAGAAAAAGGGGGAAGAATTAACCCCGGAAGAGCGTGCAAATGTTTTGCGTTTTACAAATATGCGTTTTGATATGCAGGCTTTAGCCGGTGCCGGGATGCCGAATATTCAAGACTTCGCGCCGAGGGTAAATAGCCTTATTGCAAGAGGCGGCAGCGATGCCCCGGTATCAATGCCAAGGGTTGAGGAATTACAATCTCAATCTGTAAACCAGTTGAAGCGCCTAAATGATGCCGCCATGCGCTTGCTTACTGCAATCGAAAAAGGCGGGGTTATTTTTTGAAAAGAAAGGAGAAAACGAAAATGAACGGAACCAAGCACAAAACGAACATGAACCGGGCCGCACGCTGGCAGCCACGCGCCGAGGTAAACGGCCCCAGACGAACCCGCCGCATAGCCCTAAAGTTGAGGCCGGAAACGGCAACGCGCCTTTTGGCCCTTGCCAAGCTGACCGGGGCAAGTTCAAATCATGCGGTCGAAGTGCTGATAGAAGCCGAATGGGAAAAGCGCCAGCATGACCCCAAGGCACCGGCAATTATGGACGCGCTTGCAACGCTGGGGGCAGTATGAACAAGCAGGCCGAAGAATGGCGAACGGTTGAGGAAGAGGCCGAGAAATACGGCAGATCGACGCGGCAGATTCGCCGGATGATTGCCGCCGGACGCTTGCAGACGAACGGAAAGCGAGGCAGGGCGCTTAGAGTGCGGGGCCGTGTTGCAAACTGGCAAGCCGTGGACGGGGAGCCAGACGAAGCCGAACCGCTAAGCGAATATGACAAGGCGCGCATAGAGAAAACCCGCGCACTTGCCCGTATTGCCGAACTGAACGTAAAAATGCATGACAAGCAGGCAGGCCGGGAATATGTCGAAAAGCTGACGGGGCTATTTATGCAGACTTTCCCGGCAGGGATGAGGAAAGCAATAGCCGCGCTGAACTTACCCAAGGGCAAGGCCGCCGAACTGCTGAAAGTGCTTGATTCCTGCTTGTCGAACTTTCAAGCCGAAATCACAAAGGAACTGAACGGCGAAACACAAAACGAGGTTACAGAATGAAGAAACCGAACCGAACCAAGAAAGCCAAAACGCCCATGATCGAGGCGAGCGAAACGCCGAAGCTGAACCGGGTTACAATATTCCCCATACGTCTACGGAAAACAAAGGCGTACTATTTGAGGGGAGCCACGCCGGAACAAGCGAAGATTTGCGCGCTTGCCCTGGGCTTTTCTACGGATAGCATACCGATGTGCGGCAGTGCGTTTTATGACTGCACCCGGCGCGCGCTGGGAAGTGGGAACCCGGACGAATGTGCCGGATGCGGGGCCATGTATACGGCCCATGTTCTTTATGATCCTGCCGGGGATATGGGCGGGATAGGATTCACCCGGACGCGCCAGGAACTTTTTAGGCAGCATATCATATCGAAAGACAATCCGCATAGATCGCCGGAAGTGCCGGAAATCTGATCGAACACCGCGAGAAATGCCCAGCAGGGGCAGGCAAGCGGGGAACATGGACGGAGAGAGGGGGCCACCCATAACTCACGCCAGAAAGCCCCGGAACGAAGCAGAAAGAGGCGAAGCAAACCGGCAACGCCTCTTTTTTTTGAAAAGGCGCTTGAAATGGTACATAAATGGTGTATATTACCATATCGCCGCAAACCAATAACAACGAAACCGAGGTTAAAAATGGAAAAGCTGAAGAGAGAAACCGAAAAAATCAAATGGACGCAACGAAGCAAGCCGGGGAAGATTCGCAGAAACCGCCGGTTGAATCTTTCAGTAACGCCGATCACGGCAGACCGGCTTGCCACGCTGGCCCAGATGGACGGGGTATCTGTAACGCACGCAATCGAACTAATGACGGATGCCGAATATTCCCGCCGCCTCGATGATAAAAACGCCGCCACGATGATCCGAGCTATTGAGAAGATGCACAAGGCCGGAAAAGAAACCTTTACCGCCGCCGAGGTTGCCGCCAATGCTACGGATGCGGGGGATTCAAGCCGGGATGATAAAATACATGATGTGCTTACCCGCGCCATTGAGAAGATACGCAATACCACGGCAGAAATCAAAACCGGCAAAGGGAAAGCCGGCAAAGGGGCCACGCTGAAAGCCAAGCCCAGCAAGGGGGCAAAGTAACCATGCCGCGCAAGCCGAAAAACAAAGAGATCATACCGCCGGATGTGCCGCCGGAAGAACCGCCGAAGTATGGGCAAACCGTAATCACCGACAAGCTGCAAATGGAATTGAAAGCGCTTGCCGATGCAGTGCGGCTTTTATCTTCCGGCTGGAAACAAGATGGAAATACTTTTGTGCGGGAACCAAGCAAAGACCCCGTTGGTATGGACTGGGAAAAGATCGCGCCGGATATACGCGCCTTGTTTTGCATTAACCTCTTGAAAACGTTTTCCGATGCCGCCATACGGACGCAATACGGGCAAAAAGCGCTTGCCATGCTGCGGGAAGTTCAAGACCAAACCAAGATAGAAACGCAGAAGCTTTTAGACTTTCTTGCCGAGATCGAACCAGGTAAGGCCGGGGCCAATATTGACACGGAAACAGATTCCCCGCCGCTGGAATTGAACGGCAAAAGGCTTATAGAACCCTTGCCGGTTGCACCGTTCCACGGGCTGGAAAAGCTGAAAATTGCCATGTCAAAACCGGCACAAAAGGCCAAGCAGATAAGCGAAGCGAACGGAACCGCCGCTATTGAGGTAGTCCGAAAAAGGCCGAAAGTTCTTGTTTCTGTTGAAATCCCCCAGGGGATGCTTACAACATACCGCCGGATCACGCAGTATGAAAGGGCGGTTGAGGATGCTTTAGGCTCACTCTGGGCGGCTGGGATATGGAAAGTAACCCCGCGCACCGTCTATCTCACAATGAACGGGATTCAAGACCCTAACACGTTCGTAATGCCGGAGTGCATACAGAAAGTGGATAACGCAATATACCGGCTTTCCAAGACGTGGGGGGATATACGTTTTCCGAAAGAAGTTTCCGAACTCTTCAAGATCGATAAAGCCGAACTGAAGAAATTAGAGGGAAACATAGTAATGGCCGACCGTGTAACCCTTGAATATGACAACGGGCAAACCGCCGAAGGCTGGTTAATGTCGAAGCGTCGACCGCCGCTTTTCTTCCTATGTTCCCAGCTGATGCGGCAAGTTCGGACGATTCCCAGCGAGTGCATGAACGTGAAATATATTGCCTCGAACGGGAAAGAGCGCACCCGGAAAAACACGGAAAACTTTATAGCCATGAAGCACTACCTTGTAACGCAAATAAAGCGAATCGAGCGCAAAGACGAGGACGATATAAAGCGCATTTTGCTGAAAAGCGTTATAGACGAACTGGATTTAGACCCAGCCAAGAGGGAAGAAAATCCGCGTCCGATGACACGCGCCGAAAAGAAGCGGGTTGTTGAGGATGTAACTGTTATCCTGGAACATTTCAAGCGCACCGACCTTATAGCAGGGTACAGAATCAAGAAAACCGGCAACGAGATCACCGGTTTTGATATTGAACCGAGGAAAAGACGATAATGCCGGAAAAGCCCATAGACATATACGGCACTTTCACCGTGGAACCGGCACAAGACCGAACCGAGGAACACAAGCAAAAGTTTTTCGGCATGGTTAGGGATTTGCCGCACAGAGGGCAAGGGCTGAATGTTGCCATATTAGCCGCCTGCAATACCGGCATAAACGCAGGCTTGACCCCGGATGAGGTTGCCGCCGCTATCGTCCTGGAACGGGGTAACGAGGTAAAGCCCGGAGAGGTTGAACGGGCAGTAATGAAAGCCACGAACGGCAAGGGGCATATTTCTGCGACGGTGCCGAAGCCGCGCACCGTGGAACAGAAAAACCGCGACAAGATCGCCGCCGATGATGCCATGAAAGACAAGCTGAACATAGCCTATATTCAAGCTGGCGGGGTAAGTATTGACATGAGAGCGCCGGAACTATGGGAAGCCAGCACACCCCGCCCAATGGGCTACGCAAACCCCGCCCAGATGCAGGGGGGCGAAGCCTTGACCGATATTTTGTATTTCCTCAAGACGTTTTACCGGGATGAGGAATTTTTATTCATAGGGAAACAGTTTGACAAGGGGGCCGACAATGTGAAGCAGGCCGGGGAGTGGTTTACATTCTTCCGGGATGCCATAACCGCCGCCAAAACCGAAGCCGATATAGTGAAGCTGGGCGAGGCATACCCCTATATTATTCCGAACCCGCTAACCGGCAGGGCAGACAAAACCTGCAGTTTCCGAACAGATGCCAATATAGCCGCT
>Ga0310695_10013742_pt1 | contig 11055 bp, 9 predicted proteins | sample RumenRJG_04DNA_FD_203882 | JGI IMG/M metagenome (GOLD analysis project Ga0310695, IMG submission 203882) | Bovine rumen microbial communities from Lethbridge, Alberta, Canada - RJG_04 (v2) (version 2) | ecosystem: Host-associated > Mammals > Digestive system > Stomach > Rumen | place: Canada... | reverse complement strand
GCGGTCCCTTCTATGTCTATATGGGTGCCAACTCAGTATTCAAGGTTACAGGTACCTGTACGCTGAATGCTACCAAGGCCGACTATGGTTTCTATGGTCCAGAGACTGGCGGCTATGCTGTGCTGGATGCCAAGGAAATCAAGAAGGGTGCCGATAACCAGGGCTATGAGGTGACCTATGGTAATAACCTCTATGTCTATACCGAGAGCCACTTTGGTAACGGCTATTCTGGTCAGTATCCCTATATCGACTTCAAGGGTAATGCCAAGATCTTTGCGCCTGGTTTCGAGGATGGCAAGCCTGCTATCACGATTCAGCCCTCACGTTGCTGTGCTGGTTTCGCCGGCAGTGGCAGCGAAGGTGAAGGCGATGGCGGTGAATCTGGCGACACACCAGAACTGACGCCTGATGTACGTATTATCGCTGAGGACTTGAGTGCTTCTGAGTCGTCTGACTTTGACTTCAACGACGTGGTCTTTGATGTGACCTTCACCTCAAGTACTACTGCCCTTGTGACGCTGCAGGCTGCTGGTGGTACGCTGCCCCTGACAGTTGCTGGCGTAGAGGTTCACGATATGTTTGGTGTTAGCACCAGTACGATGGTGAATACCTTTGCTGGTAATAAGTCTGCGTATGCCCCTGTATCTTTCGAGATTACAGGTATCGACAGTTCAAAGCGTGGCCGTGATATTGAGATTCTGGTGCTGAAGGGCGACGAGTGGTGTCCCCTGGAGGCTCATCAGGGTGTTCCTGCTGCCAAGATTGCCGTGAAGCCCACCTTCGTATGGTGCGATGAGTACGAGGCAATCGAAAGCAGATATCCTTTGTTCAGGGACTGGGTCCAGAACAGAGAAGTGATTTGGTACTAATAAATTTTACCATAGAATACACAAGGAGGGCGACCGTGAAAGCGGTTGCTCTTCTTTTTTGTTAAAGAATTGGTTGAAATTCAATATTTATTCGTAACTTTGCAAGCTGTATGGTACTGAATTATATTTGGATAGCGTTTTTCGTCATCGCATTCATCGTGGCATTGGTGCGACTGGTTTTCTGGGGCGACTTCGAGGTCTTCCCCGCTATGATGGATTCTACGTTCTCCTCATCGAAGACGGCGTTTGAGATCTCCTTAGGCCTGACGGGTGTACTGTCGCTCTGGCTGGGCGTGATGAAGATTGGCGAGAAGGGTGGTGTGGTCAATGTGCTGGCCCGACTGCTGTCGCCTCTGTTCGTGCGTCTGTTTCCTGACGTGCCCAAGGGTCATCCCGTGACAGGCAGTATCTTCATGAATATCGCCGCCAATATGCTGGGACTTGACAATGCTGCCACACCATTGGGCCTCAAGGCGATGGAACAGTTGCAGGAGATCAATCCTAAGAAGGACACCGCCTCGAATCCCATGATTATGTTCCTGGTGCTCAACACCAGCGGACTGACGCTGATACCAGTCTCTATCCTTGTGTATCGTGCCCAGATGGGTGCTGCCCAGCCCACGGATGTGTTTATCCCCATCCTGCTGGCCACCTTCTTCTCTACCATCATGGGTGTGCTGATCACCTCTATCTACCAGCATATCAACCTGTTCAACCGTACCATCATCCTGACGCTGGGTGGTGCCTGCGTGCTGGTGTCTGCTGTTATCTGGGGCTTCAGTCGCCTAGATGGCGAGACGATGAATATTGTCAGCACCACCGTGGCCAATATCCTCCTGATGATGATCATCATGGCCTTTATCCTGGCTGGCGTCTTCAAGAAGGTGAATGTCTATGATGCCTTTATCGAGGGAGCGAAAGATGGTTTCACTACTGCCATCCGTATCATCCCCTACCTGGTGGCTATCCTCGTAGGTATCGGCGTGTTCCGTGCCTCTGGTGCTATGGACTACGTGATTCAGGGCATCGGTTCACTGGTTGAGGCTTGTGGCATTGACAGCGATTTCGTGGCAGCCCTGCCTACAGCGATGATGAAACCCCTCTCTGGCAGTGGTGCCCGTGGTATGATGGTTGATGCGATGACCACCTATGGTGCCGACTCGTTCGTGGGTCGCCTGTCGTGTATCTTCCAGGGTTCTACAGATACCACCTTCTATATCCTGGCTGTCTATTTCGGCAGTGTGGGCATCCGCTATACCCGTCATGCTGTGGCCTGCGGCTTGCTGGCCGACCTGGCTGGTATCATTGCTGCGATATTTATATCCTATCTATTCTTTGCATAAAAAGAAATGGCAAATCTTAAATCACTTGTAAAAGACACGGCCATCTATGGTCTTTCCAGTATTGTAGGCAGATTCCTGAACTATCTGCTGGTGCCGCTCTACACACACTACATGCCCAAGGCATCGGGCGACTATGGTGTGAGCACGAATATCTATGCCTATACGGCACTCATCCTGGTGCTTCTCACCTTTGGCATGGAAACCACGCTGTTTCGCTTTGCCAACGATGAGCGCCATAAGCCCGACACGGTCTTCTCGACAGTAATGGCTGTGGTGGGGTCGCTGACGCTGGTGTTCCTGCTGCTCATCTTCGGCTTTATCACACCTATCAGCAACAGTCTGGGCTATGCCGAGCATCCCGACTATCTGCTGATGATGGCGGTGGTGGTGGCACTCGATGCCCTGCAGGCTATCCCTTTCAGCTACCTGCGATTCCAGAAGCGTCCTATCCGCTTCGCGTCGCTGAAGATGCTGTTTATCGTACTCAACATTGGTCTTAACGTCCTTTATTTCGTATGGTTGGGCAAGACATCAGTATTCTATGTCTTCTTCATCAACCTGCTGTGTACAGGATTCATCACCTTCTTCTTCATCCCAGGACTGTTCAGCATCAAGTGGCAGTTCGATGGCAAACTGCTCAAGCAGATGCTTGGCTATTCATGGCCTATCCTTGTTCTGGGTATTGCGGGCATCCTCAACCAGGTGGCCGACAAGATTATCTTCCCCTTGGTCTATCCTGATGAGGCTGAGGCCAACGTGCAACTGGGTATCTATGGCTCGTGTGTGAAGATAGCTATGATTATGGCGATGATCACGCAGGCCTTCCGCTATGCCTACGAACCTATTGTCTTTGCCAAGAGCAAGGATGCCGACAAGACGGAATACTATGCCTCGGCCATGAAATACTTCCTCATCTTCACCCTGCTGGCCTTCCTCTGTGTGGTGGGCTGGATGCCTATCCTGAAGCATATCATTGGCGAGGAGTATCGCGAGGGACTGGGTGTGGTGCCTATCGTGATGGCCGCCGAGATTATGATGGGTGTCTATTTCAACCTGTCGTTCTGGTATAAGTTGATCGACAAGACCATCTATGGCGCCTGGTTCTCCCTGGCAGGCTGTCTGGTGCTCTTTGCCGTCAACATCATTTTTATCCCCAAGTATGGCTACTGGGCCTGTGCCTGGGGAGGCGTTGCCGGCTATGGCACGGCGATGGTGCTCAGCTATATCGTGGGTCAGGTCAAGAATCCTATTCCTTATCCGATGAAGGATATCGTATTCTATGTCATTAAGACCTTTGCGGCTTTCTGTGTCATGTATTGGGCACAGGATAATCTGCCGGAATGGGCTTCGCTTACAGTCTGCACCTTGCTTATCCTTGCATTTGTTGGCAACATCATCAAGTGCGACCTGCCTTTGAGCAGTCTCCCCGTTATTGGTAAAAAATTCAGGAAAACAAAATAAATTTAATCAACATGAAAAAGATCCTAGTTTCACTTGTTACACTCGTAACAATGTTTATTCCCGCCCATGCCGATGAGGGCATGTGGACGCTTTACAACCTGCCCCATGCTGTCTATGAGCAGATGAAGGGCTATGGTTATAGTCTGCCTTACGAAAAGCTTTATCAGGCTGACGATGCCATTATGCATGCCGTTGTCAACTTCTCTGGCTATTGCTCTGGTGTTGTGGTATCGCCCGATGGACTGGTGTTCACCAACCACCACTGTGGCTTCGAGGCTATCCGCTCTCATTCTACTGTGGAGCACGACTATATGCTGAATGGTTTCTATGCCAAGACCTTTGAGGAGGAACTGCCTAATAAGGATATGTTCGTAAGTTTCATGGTGGAGCAGAAGGATATCACCGATACCCTGATGGCCCATGGCTTTGATAAGATGACGAACGAGAACAAGGCCGTTTTCCTTGATTCCATCGAGAATGCGATGTCTAAGGAGGTGAAGGCCAACGACTCCACTTTGCGCCTGGAAATCAAACCTTTCTACGAGGGCAACCGTTATTTCGCTACCACCTATCGCGACTTCACCGACCTGCGTCTGGTGTTCACCATTCCTAAGTCTATGGGTAAGTTTGGTGGCGAGACTGATAACTGGATGTGGCCTCGTCAGACCTGCGACTTCTCTGTGTTCCGCATCTATGCCGACCCCAAGACCAATGGTCCTGCCGCCTATTCAAAGGATAACGTGCCTTATCACCCTGAACACTGGGCACGCCTTTCCAACGAGGGCTATCAGGAGGGTTCGTTCTCTATGACCATGGGTTATCCTGGCAGCACCAGCCGTTACCTCTCAAGCTATGGTATTCAAGAGCGCTATGTCCAGAATGCTGTCCGTGCCCAGGTGCGTGGTGTGAAGCAGGAAGTGATGAAGCGCCATATGGATGCTTCTGAGGCTGTGCGTATCAAGTACGACTCTAAGTATGCCCAGTCGTCCAACTACTGGAAGAACTCTATCGGTATGAACAAATGTATCGATTCCATCGGCCTGATTCAGCAGAAACAGCAGTTCGAGGCACAGCTCCAGGAGTGGCTCCGCGAGAGTGGCTACCTGGCTGGCAAGCTCGACTTTGCCAAGATGGAGCGCCTTTATAAGAAGCGTATGGAGGTGATGGAGGCCTATATGCTGTGGAGCGAGACTTTCCGTCGCACGGACGAGTTGTCAACCCGTGCCCTCTTCGTGCACAATGGTGCAAGTCCAAAGGGCACCGGCAAGCGTCAGACCATTACCATCAAGGATAATAGTGAGACCTTCGACGCTGCTACCGACTGTGAGACGCTGGGTACCTTGCTGAAGAACTACCGTGCTAAGTTGAACGACCAGCGATTCCTGCCTGAGTTCTTCAAGACGATTGACGAGGCTTTTGGTGGCGACTGCCAGAAATATGCCGACTACCTCTATACAAAGTCAAAGCTGATGAAGAAAAAGGCACGTCTCTATCCTAATAAGAAGTCGTTTATGAAAGACCCAGGCGTCAGCTTCGGTCTTGATATCACCGAGGTGATGCAGGCCCTGCGTCTGGAGATTCAGTCTATCAACGACTCTATCGATGAGCAGGAGCAGTATCTCTGTGCTGCCAAACTGCGTATGGAGGAGGATCAGCCCCACTATAGTGATGCCAACTTCACCATGCGTCTCTCTTACGGACAGGTGAAGGAGTATAACCTTGGCGGACAGCCTTCTGGCTTCCAGACCTATGCACCCAGTATGGTGAAAAAGATGAAAACGGGCGATTCCATCGAGGATTATAAGGTAGAGCCCGAGATGATTTCCCTGTTGGAAGGTGCTGGCAACATGCCGCTCTGCTTCCTCACCACCAATGATATCACGGGTGGTAACTCAGGTTCACCCATGTTTGATGCCCAGAACCGCCTTATCGGTCTGGCTTTCGATGGCAACTGGGACAGCCTCTCCAGCGATATCTTCTTCGATAGCCAGTTGGCCCGTTGTATTGGTGTGGATATCCGCTATGTCCTCTTTATGATGGACAAGTGGGGTCATGCCGACCGACTGCTGAAAGAGATGAACCAGAAATAACGTTTTCTATGCGACAGATAGCGGGCATGTTGTGCTTCCTGGGGCTGGTGTTAAGTTGCTCCTCTCAGGCGCAACTTGCCCGCTATCGTTATGATTTCACCCTTAACCGTTCAAATTTCGTTGATTCCATCGCTATAGAGTGGGAGCGGGGACAGGTGCTCCTGCCTGTAGAGATAGGTGGCAAGACTTACCGTTTCCTCTTTGATACAGGTGCTGCACAGGCTGTGGTCTATGCCGACTCGCCCATTGATGGATGTCGTCCCGCAGGTCTTATCCGTTCTCAGGATGCAACGGGTGCCATGGATACCGTACAGCTGGTGACGCTACCTCCGATGACCTTGGGACAGTTGACCCTGACGGGTTGTCAGGCCACCATTCATCGTCGCCCTGTTGCAGGTCGCAATATCGATGGAATCGTGGGTTTCGACCTGATTAATCGTGGGTTGAGTGCCAAGATAGATGTACATAACCGATTGCTTATCCTCACAGACCGCAAGGATTTCTTTCGCAACGAACAGGCTTTCCCTGCCCGTTATAAGCTAAGGTATTATGTACCTTATGTTAAGGTCAGTCCTGCTGGCCGCTACAAGGAGTACACACTCTTTGATACAGGCAGTCGTTCACTCTATGGCATGAGTCGTCAGAGTTTTGATGCCTGTCGTGCAAAGACGGGCGCTGAGGCCGACTCGCTCATTGAGGGTCGCTCTCTGGGTCGCCATGCTATCGGTCATTTTGGTAGTGAGCGGCTCAACGAAGTCCTTTTCCTGCATCTGCAGCGTCTTAGTGCCTTTAATCATTCTTTCTGCGATGTCCATACGTTGACCACGCAGGGCGAGTCTCATCTGGGTGCAGGTCTCCTGAACTATGGTGCCGTGATATTCCTGCCCCACAAGAAGCGCATCTGTTTCCAGCCTTACAACCAGCAGGTGCAGACAACGGTCGGCAACCGTCAACTGGATATCGCCTTTGTACCTGAAGGTGGTATGCCCTCTGTGGGCTTGATCTGGGAACAGGGTGAGCCTTATCACCTGGGCTTCCGTCAGGGTGATATCATCACCAAGATAGATGATACCCCCATCCTTAGTTTCACGCAATTCGTGACCTATCCCTTTGTCATAGGTCGTGAATACCTTTTTACAGTAAAAGACGCTCGCGGCTTCTCTCGCCAGATTCGCTGGACGCGACTGAAGAACCGCTAAGTGTCAACCCCAAAAAAGAAATCAGGAGGACGCATCACTGCGACCCCCTGAATAGCTAAGCTAAAACTAAAACTTTTGATGAATTATTTATACTATTTGAAGATATTCTGCTTCATCATCTGCTGAACGTCGGCAGGTGGATTCTTGGTCTTACAGCAGTCAATGAGGTATTTGCGCAGCTTCTCAGGCATCTTGACCTTCTTCCAGATGTCGAAACGCTTATGCTCCCATACGCCTTTAAAGGTGTTCTTGTCTATCATTATCATAGCATCCTTGATCTTCTCGCGTCCCATCTCGCTGTACCAGCCGTCTTTGAAGGTATAGGTGCCGTACTCATGAGGAGATACTGTGCACTTGCCGTTCTTGTCCATTGTGATCATAGCACAGGCATACTCGCCATCAGCTCCGTAGTACTTAAACTGTGTGTAGCCCATTTCCTTGCCACATACAATCTTCTTCTCGCCTTTCCACTGCATAGACTCCATGATCCATGTGCCTACGAGTTCCTTGTCGTCAACTTTGGCGTTCTGGGCATCTGCCTGCATCACGCACATAAGAGCAAGTGTCAAAATGAAAAATACTTTCTTCATACGTTTTAAGTTTTTAATCTGGTTAAACATTGATTGAATTGACACTGCAAAGATATGCACTTCCCAACGAAGAATCAAGTTTTTTATTTCGCATATCCTTCGCATTGTCGATGCGAACAGTTTGCGAACTGCTTTATACACCGATGCCCTGCAGGAATTCGTCCCATTCTTTTGCGCCGCCCTTACGTCCGAATACCTTTGTATAAAGGCGACTTCGCATGGTGCTGATAGTGCTGGTGCTGCGAGCCATGACGCTGGCAATATCTGTGGGAGCAATACGCAGTTTGATGAGCATGCATACCTGATATTCTAATTCTGACAAAGGGTAGAGGGCGTGCAACTGACTGGAGAAGGCGGGATAGACACGCTTCAGTTGGGCTTCTATGTCCAGCCAGTCCTGTTCTTTCAGTAGCTGTCCGCCTGCTATACGTCGTTGCAGCGTGATATAGTCGTCCGACGCAAAGAATTCTTTCTCCATCGTCTCTACGGCCTGTCGCACCACCTGCGGACGGTTCTCCTGCATGTCCTGAATCTGCTGCAGCTGGAATCTCAGTTTGCGTTTCTCCCTGCGATAGACGATGGCTGCCTGAATGGCGATGATAACCACAATGGTAATAACGATCGAGAAGCATATGAACCAATGAATCATGTTTTCCTGTCGTCGCTCTTTGGACGAGAGGATATAGCTGTGAAACTCTCCTTGATGGTCGTCACTCAGGTCATCTGATATAATCCCACAGATTTCTTTCTTCCATTCCTTGGCGATTTCATCGGCTCTGCGCCACGTGTAGAGGATGCCTCCTTGCTGGATGGTGATGGTAGTATCGTCCAGGATAGTCAGCGGAAACGGGTCGCCATCCTCCAGATAAAGTCGTTCCTTGTCGCCCGTGTCAATCACCTTCACGTCAGAGATCTCACTTGGCTGGATTACGAGTGCCGATTCTGAATGTGTCAGCCTGCACTGGTACATGATGCTGTCGCCTTCGTAGATGCGCAGGTAGGTTATTCCTTCTGATGGAAATGATTGAGTTTGTCCCGCAGGAAACTCAGCCTCTGAAAGTTGCCAGGCGCCCTGTAAGGTAAATAGTTGTTGACGTTCTTGGTTCAGGTTGCATCCGATGCAGAGGAATGCAAGTAGAAAAAGGATGGTTTGTTTCATTATTTCTTTTTTTCGAGACGAGGTGTCTGTATCTTTTGCTTACAAAGGTATGATATTCCGAGTAAAACGGTTAAGATACCCCTTTGCATTTTGTTCGCATTAAAGGTTGACTATTCTTTAACGGATACTCTCCTTGTCTTATTGTTTCCTGCTTGTTTTTTATTTTGTCTCATGGCGCCAATCAGAAAATACAAGATGTCTGTACGTAGGGCACGGACTACGAAAAATTTCGTAACGAAAAAATGCGTAATATGGAAAATCCTTTTAAATTCGGCACTATCGTAGAAGAAGAGTACTTCACGAAGAATTATCGGATAGGATTCTAGACTACACAGATTGTCATCCATATTATTCCCAGCAGCTAGCTGCCAACGTGTGGCAGATAGGAATGCTTCAGCCTGCTACTTCAGACCCTGTACAAAAAGCCATAGATTATATTGTAACAACTCATGGTCTAGATTATGAGCGTCTATGGATGAATTTTAATAGGACAAATAAATGGATACTCCAACGTTTGGTATCTAATAAGCCTTTGCAGTCAGGTGAGTATCGTACCAGTACTATTTATGGTGCATTAAAACGTCTACAGAAGGATGGTTATGTCATCTATTCTAACCATTACGAAATGGAAGATCCGTTCTTTAAAGAATGGATTTTGACTAATAATAAGTAAAACTATGAAGGAGTATGCCTATATTATTCCGTCCTGACGGAATTAGAGTCTGCTCCCTACGGACTGGGAGTCCGCTGGGTGGGGTGTAAGGCCAAAATCGAATCTACCAATCTCTTTTATAAAGTCATTTTCATTTTTACGTCTGTAACTTATTGGAACTAAAATAGTTGTACGTTTTGTGAACTTTGTGAAATAAATTTTTGAGGTTCTTTTCTTTCTTTTTAATAACTTTGCATCCGAAATTAATATAATTGAGAAGTGATATGAAAAAGATTGTTCTTTGGCGCACCAGTATGATGTGGCATAAAATAAGGAATATGAGCCTTTCCAAGGCTAAAAACACGTGTTTGATGTATTTTGATTTAAAAGTTATATAATTGGTTATTATTCAATTTGTTATGCTGAATAGTTTTCGTATTGTCTGACAAATGCGAAAAGAAATGAGCCATTTGTTTTGGTAGATAAGAATAAATGATATATCTTTGTCGCAGTAAAAAGAAATTGGGAACCATAAAAAAGAGTAATGTAGTCAGTCCATGTGGTATTTGTGATTGAAGACTGTCCCCGTGGCATCTAAATTAAATACAACAGAAGAAATATGGCAGAAATTATTTTCAAAAAAGCATTTCTCACATTTGTTTTGTATCTATGCTGTATAGGGGCATATGCTCAGAATCCCATGGATATAGTGGCTAAACTCGACATAAAGGAAGATATTGAAAAACTTGAATCCCTTGTGGTACGAAGAGCAAAGAAAAAGGGTTTATTAAAGGACTATCAAAATCTTCGGCAAATTCATGTCATTATCTTGAGAAAACGTCCTAATAGTAGAAATTTAACAAAGAAAGACTGGATGGACTACTCTTTTCTTAACTTCTTAGAACCGGAATATGTCAAAGTAAGAGAAAAATTTTGGGGTAAAAGAAAGAAATATCTTTATGCGTATACATTTCTGGTAACTTCTGGTAGGTATAGATTGGACGAATATATAACAGGCTCAAAATATTTTTATTCATGTGCAAGTGTTATGCCAATAGATTTATTATCCTTAGATAAAAACGATTTGATCTTTATGAGCAGTTTTGATCCTAATCTATGTAAATCAAATTCTAGTGAATATATTGTTGTAAAAGATAATGCTTTATACGGCTTTGACGATTTTTCCAATTGTGACAAATTGATTCCTTGGGAAACTTTTATTTTGAGTAAAGAATGGGAATAACAAATGTAGAAACGTGAGGAAATTAAGGGGTGCCTTTTTTGCAAGAAATTTCATGTCCAATCAGAAACCATATGTTAAGGCATCCTAAGTCAGGAACTAAGGAGTCGGAAACCTATGACTTGGCAACCGGAAACCATTGAGTTACGATCACTAACTCATTGAGATGCTACCCCAAACTCATAGAGTTACGGTCCCTATAGAAATAGTCTCAGTAATATTTGTATGACAAAAAGATTTTACATATCTTTGCAACATGAAACTAATTAATCAACTTCCAAATCATATTTGAATAATAAAAGTATGAAAAAGATAAATTTCATAACACTAGTGTCCACTAAAAATGGACGAGTTTAAAAATTAAATAAATTAGGTTCACTTGAACCGCTTCGGTCTTTGTCATTTTTGAATATAGTTTTGTCGAAGAGATCTCTGAGATGCGTTGTGTCAGT
>Ga0310695_10013741_pt1 | contig 11055 bp, 7 predicted proteins | sample RumenRJG_04DNA_FD_203882 | JGI IMG/M metagenome (GOLD analysis project Ga0310695, IMG submission 203882) | Bovine rumen microbial communities from Lethbridge, Alberta, Canada - RJG_04 (v2) (version 2) | ecosystem: Host-associated > Mammals > Digestive system > Stomach > Rumen | place: Canada... | reverse complement strand
CTAATATTGACTATGAAGATTTCTATCTCCATTTCCTACAGTATGATGCCGAGATGTCAGTAGCCGCCATTCCATACAACGTGGCCATTCCCTATGGCATATTCCAGCTTGAGGGCCGTAACATCAAAGGGCTTATAGAGAAACCTAAGTATAACTATTATGCTAATGCAGGCATCTATCTGATAAAGCGTCGTGCACTGAGTGAGATACCCCACGACACGATGTTCCATTCTACTGATCTCATCGAGAAACTCATTGCCGAAGGAAAGACCGTGATACGCTATCCCTTGAACGGAACATGGATTGACATTGGCACTCCGCAGGAGTATCAGAAAGCCAATGATTATGTGAACCACCTGTAAATTGACAAACCAAGTAAAGAAAACGCTTCTGGTATGACATACTACCTTGTATATATTATATGGCACCTCTTGTCGTTGTTACCGTTTTGGATGCTCTATCTCGTCAGCGACATCCTTTTCGTGCTTGTCTTCCATATCCTGCACTATCGTCGCCGAACCGTATGGGTCAATATAGTGACCTCATTTCCGGAACGGGAACCAGAAGAGCATAAGGATATAGAACGCAAATTCTATAAATGGTTTTGCGATTATCTGGTGGAAAGCATCAAGCTGATGACCATGAAACCAGAAGAGATGAAAAGACGTCTGGTTTTTAAAAACACAGAAGCTGTAAATCAATGCGTCAACGAGGGACAATCATGTGCCGTATACTTAGGGCATTTCTGCAACTGGGAATGGGTCACATCCCTACCCTTCTGGATCAGTCCTAAAGCGCAATGCGGACAGCTCTACCATCCACTTGAGAACAAAGACTTCGACCGCCTGTTCCTCCATGTGCGCCAACGGTTTGGTGCTGTATGTATTTCCATGAACGAGTCGTTGCGAAAAATTCTGGAATATAAGAAACAGGGTAAGCCTGTGGTTATTGGCTATATCGCTGACCAAGCACCTTTCTGGTGGAACATCCACCACTGGTGTCAGTTCCTCTATCACGACACTGCCGTGCTATCTGGCACAGAACGCATAGCCGCGAAACTAAATCATTCGGTATTCTATTTAGACGTGAAGCGCATCAAGCGTGGCTATTTCGAGGCAGAGTTCAAACTCATCACCCGTGAGCCAGCCAAGATGAAAGAGTTTGAATTAACCGACCTTTATTTCAAGCATCTTGAGGAAAGTATTCGCCGGCAGCCGGAATGCTACCTATGGACACACGACCGTTGGAAGCGCACCCGAGAACGCTTCAATCGCCGATTTGAGGTGATTGACGGTAAAGTACATGAAAAAGAACAAACAGACTAAATGATATGATGACCGTTTTTTATATTGTCATGGGTGGCGACGAGGCATTGCGCTACTATATGGAGGCCTACCTGTCGATACGCACCTTCCAGAAACAGCTTTCTCCTGACTCGGGACGCATCTGCGTCATCACAGACCACCCCTCTTTCTTCCGCAAGGCTGGTGTTGAAGTGATTACCATTACAGCTGAGCAGAAGGCAGAGTGGATGGGACCACATAAGTTTTTCTTCCGCACGAAAATTAAAGGGATGGAGTATCTGCACAGCGTCTACCCTGACGATAATCTGCTGTATCTTGACAGCGATACCTTTCTTTATGGTAGTCTGACAGAACTGAAGAAGCGGTTAGACGAAGGACATGGACTGATGCATCGTTGCGAAGGAAAGCCAAAAGACATCAGCAATACGGCTCGCCGGTTATGGAAAGGGGCTGCTGGCAAAAGCTACGGAGACGTAGTTATTGGCGAACAACATCAGATGTGGAATGCAGGTGTCGTGGGACTGCCAAGCGCAAAAGTCAGCGAGACAGTTGCCTGCGCCCTGACACTCTGCGACGGTATGCTGAATGATGGCAATAACGAGTTTATTACGGAACAGTACTCCTACTCAATAGCCCTGGCTGAGCACACCTCACTTGTAGGCACCTCTGATCTTATTGGCCACTATTGGGGCAATGCGTCAGACTGGAGGAACAAAGCACTTGAAATCTTCACACGCTCCTATCTGAACGACTACTCCCTTGAAGAAGAGTTGCAGGCACTCGATATGGATGACCTTTGCAATACACCCGTCTTCGTGCATCGCTCTCATAACGGTCAGAGGCTCCATTCACTCATCAACCGTCTCTTCCCTGACAGCGACAAACAATTTGTCAGAACCTGATGTGCTTGAACGGCACACCGCCTGCCTGGGCTGCACGGCGCGGGAAACCGCTGTTGTACATCTTTCCTGTCTGCAAAAGGAAAGCCTTCTCTGCCCTACTGATAAGAAGCATATCGACAAATAGTTTCATATTGACATCGTCAGAACGTCCATCATAAAAGTCGATATGCACAACGTCTCCTGGAATGTAATAAACAAAGTTCAGGTGCTCACTAGCGTATTTCAGAAAACGCACGCTATCACTTGTCAGCAATACTTTCTTTCCATGGGGTAAACGATTGTAAATACTTTGAATCTTCGCAACACAACGATCCATCATTTGCTGTTGCTCCTCTTCAGGGATATATCTGCAATCTCTCTCATTAAAATCGCCAAGTAGTCCAATAAAACGCAGTGACATAGTTACATAGCCACCCTTAAGGGGTTCTGTATATTGACTTAAAACCTTTTCTAAACGCTCGCTTGGGCGGAACAGCTCCTGAAACAGTTCTCCATATTTTTTGCTTTTGGGGAAAATGAGGGCATTGGTATATACATGCAGCTGTTTCTTGGCATTCAGGCAGCGTTTCCTAATCCAGAGTTCTTGGAATTTGGGTTCTACATGAGTAGCCTGACTGCCACAAAACATCGGTTCAGCATCGTCAATATTGTAGCATAGTTCTTCTTGTGACACTCGCCAATCATACGTATTGGGTACCAAATAATCAATCAAAGGGAAAGGGTGTACAAAGTTGATACGGAAGTCATAACCCAGTTTCTTACAGACATAATATGTCGACACGATGCCTCGCAGACGATCAGCCAATCCACCGTGATCACGTCGGCCGTCCAGCATACACACAATCATCTTGCGTTGGTTCGTAGCATGTGGTGCCTCTTTAGAGTAATGTATCAACAACTCATCACCTTCACGTTGCCAACGTCCACGCATCGTAAAGAAATTCTGAAACAGATTCTTGACATCGTAGAACAAATCGTGCAATATGCCTTCTTTTCCTAATATCAGTATCATATTATATGCTTTTTAATTTCTATTGAGGTGTCAGACGGTCTTCCGTCATGCGTTCCATATACTGTTGTATGATAGCCTTTAGTTCCTGTTCCATTTGCGACTGCTGAGAGACCTGACCCATCAGATTCTTTTTCATCAGCTTATCGTCAAGTGAATATACAGCCTTGGTCTTCTGACCATCGAACTGCAGTACATACCCATGTTTCACGTATTGATAGATGCCGTTCATATAGTTCACCGCCCATGTTTCCTCTGCCGGAGTATTGAGCAGATCCAGTCCAAACGAGAGGTATGGCTGGTCGTATCCGAGATATTCCAAGATAGTAGGCATAATATCTGTCTGCTGAGCAATGGCATCTACCATACCACTACCCATCTCACCAGTAGGATCATAGAAAATGACCGGTGAGCAGAATCCGCCAATATCTGACCGATACTCATCAAAAGCCGACATATTTGTATGGTCGCTGGTGATAACAAAGATGGTATTCTCGAACCACGACTGCTTGCGAGCAGAAGCAAAGAAATGCTGCAAGGCCATATCCGTATAACGAATCACAGGATAGATGGGCATATCAGGATCTTCCTCCGGGAACTGTTCCTTGTATGCATCAGGCACGCGGAAGGGATGATGACTTGAAAGCGTGAACAGAGCAGTCATAAAGGGTGCCTTCATGTCTGTCATCTTCTGGCACATATACTGCATGAAAGGCTCGTCACTGATACCCCACCATCCGTCATAGTCCTCATCGCCACGGGTACGAGGATCAGCCACAAAGTCCTCGCGACCATAATACTGCTGGAACTTCGTAGCACGGGCAAAGGCCATAAAACCCATCGAGCCACGCTCTGCACCATGGAAGAACGCCGTCTCGTAGCCCTTGCCGTTCAAGCAGTCGGCCAGTCCAGAGACATGATTGATGCTATAGGGCGAGAGGAAGAACGGCTCCACGAACATCGGTATTGAAGAGAGGATGCTGGGCATACCGTCTATCGACTTGCGTCCGTTACAATAAGAATACTGATAGGTCAGCGCGCCATTGGCTATCAGCGAGTCCGTAAACGGAGTAAAGCCTTTATACCCAGGGATATGCTTGTTGTAGGCACCAATATATTCCCTTCCAAAACTCTCAATGATAATCACCACCACATTCTTCTTCCTGAACTCATGTTTAGGCTTAGGATGAACAACGGGATTGAACAGGCGTTCCATCTCAGCCTTGTCAGAAAAGTAATCAGGTACCTCGAACACGTTCTTTCCTATAGTACGTATCAGGGCAAAAGGCGTATTCAGCACGATGCCGGTCTCTGTAGGACGATCGCAATAGTTATTGGCATTCGACACGGTAATAGGACGGATATCGCGTGTCCATCCACCTCGCATACCAGCAACGCAGAAGGGTGTATAGGCCAACAGGGACAATAGGAATACCACGTCATAAGCCAGCCAATTGGTCTTCAGGCCCAATATGCGAGGTGTGCGATAGCACTTCCATAACACCCATCCTAAAAGTCCGGCCAACAGGAAGAAATACCAATGATTCAACGCTTCAGTGAAGAATATTCCTGTGAGGTTGTTTTCATGAGAAAACTCCTGGAATATCGTGGTAGTGGTGCGACGCATGGAATATCGGAAATATACGGCATCGCCAAGATTGACGGCAAAAGTAATCATGTTGATGACCACAAAGACCCATCGACACACCCGATGATAACGCTCATTGTCCTTCTTGTGGTATGGCAACAGCACCATCACTACCCACAGGGCATTGGTATAGAGAATAGCTGAAGTGTCAAACAAGACCCCACCCCTGAACAGTTCCACGAGATGAGAGGTTGTCATATTCTCCGCATAGAGCGACCAGTTCTCTACGAGGAATGCCACACGTGCCAGAAAATATATCACATAGGCCATCAGCAGATTGCATACCACTGCTCCCAAAGGCCATAGAACACCCAGATACTTTTTATCTAATTGTCTCATTCTGATTAGTTCCTAACTGATTAATATGTTCCGATGCCGTCTGCAGGATTGCCATGCCGCGCCTAATCAGTGTTTGACTGTCAGTGCTCTTGTCAACAATGACGCGATTGGCATTCAGGTCATAGACGGCAAAGCCTGTACTGTCCTTCATCGTAATACCATTGTTATAAGTATGAACGGCAAAGGGATAGGTATAGTTCTTGCTCATGATGTCGCGACTGAACAAGAAGTCATCATGAGGTAATCCCATCTGCCCCAAGAGTGTTGCGGGCAGATCTGTCTGGTTGCATAACAACTCTATGCGACGAGGCGACTTAACGGCTCCACCCAACCATAACATCGGCACATGGTCGTGCAGTTCGTCCTCTTCTCCTACCCCGAAGTACGAGTAGCCATGATCGGGCAGCAGCACCACCAGCAGGTTATCCCACTGTGGGGTCTTCCTAACTTGTTCTATGAAATTGCCGATACACCGATCCAGATAGTTAAAGGCATTGGGAATTTCTTCCTTCAACTCATGTGTAGGAACATCCCAGGGTTCATGGCTGGAGAGAGTGGAATAACCTATCAGATAGTGTTCATCGGGTTTGAAACGAGCAACTTGTTCATAGAGTGTGGCAAAAGTGATATCGTCGCGCACGCCCCATTTGGCACTACGCTGTTCCTCCAGCGTATAGTCACTTTGCCACACCAACTGGTCGAAGCCTATCGTCACCAGATAGCTGCGCATATTGGTGAAATTGATATCGCCGCCATAGATGTAGGTTGTCTGATAACCTGCCTCACGCAGAGATTTCGCGATACCAGGGAGGAAGCGCGACTTCGACGGCATCTTCATCACCGATGATGTGGGAAAGGAAGGATAACCACTCCACGTACACAGTGTTCCGCGGTCAGTGCGGTAGGAGTTGGCATAGAACTGCGAGAAGTAGATGCCTTCATGCACATAGCGGTTCAGATGGGGCATGATGTCCTTACGTCCGCCTATCTCCTCCGTAAAGATACCGCCACAACTCTCCAGGAGTATGATGATGACATCAGGTGTCTTCGTTCGCAACAATGTGTCCGTATCAACACTCTCCACAGGATATACACCCTCCATCAACTGCTCACGCTCATCCTCATCCATGAATCGATATTCCGGCACACTGCTGGCAGTCTTCTCTATCGAGGCCAAAAATGAAAACACTGGATTAACGGCTGAATGGTTTAGGAACTGACGGCTGGAGTAGTACACCTGTCCGATATTCGTTGTCGACTCTCCCAGTCCACCACGGATCCCAATAATGAAAAGGGGTACGAACAGCAGGAACACGAATAGTCCGAAGGCCACGGACTTATAGTTCGCACGCAGCGGACGTACTGTCCAAAGAGGGCGTACCGTCGTTCGGTAGGCCCAAAAGATAATCAGAGCCACCACCAGCCAAATCACAAGTCTTAGTATAAGGTAGCTCCCACTGACGCTGGCCATAGCCTCTGTAGGAGTCGCGAGATACTGCAGACAGGATGCATCGAGCTTGAACTGCCAAAACTCATAGAGGCTGGTATCAGCCACAAAGGCAAGACTGAAGGCAACGGCGATAATGCCATTGTATATATTCAGTATAGTGGTCAGTATCTGCTTCTTACACCAATAGAGGCTAACCATGACCACAAGGAAGGGTATTATCAGAAAGTAGAGTGCCGTACTAAGGTCGAGCGTGAGGCCATGGACGATGACATCCCACACATCGCCTACCGCAATGTCATGCCCCTCGCTATTGCACAGCATGAACACCTGCTTGGCCATGACGAACACCAATAGCGTCAGCAGATAGGTCTTCAGAAGGTATAGTACCCGTTCCTTCACTCTATTTCCTTTTCAATTCACTAAGTATCCAGTACCTTATCAAGGCCTTTTACTCCATATTGAACACAGAGCCTTTTTCCCCTACGTACCAGTCTACGTTGACGCTGGGATTAGCGGCATATCCCACGAACGAGGTATAAGCCTTGGTGATGGGCGTATGCTCGATAGGCCACTGCCAGCGTGACGGCACACAGATGGCATAGGGCGCACAGCCTACCAGACCCTGGGCAGAAGGCAGATGCACCTCGGCACCTGTTGCCATATCGACGATGTAGAAGTCGGCCTTGTAGTAGCGGAACTTGGCATAGTCGTACTGTATGTTGGTGGTGGGCAGCTTAGCTACGTTCTGCGACATGGTGTTGCCAAACGTCTTGGCTTCGATACCCAGAGCCTCGTGCACCTCCTTACCGTCGAAGAGAGCCACGGGTTCAGCGTACTTCACACCATGGTCATCATAGAACACCTTCAGGTTGTTGTAGGCACCTGTAGCAACCAACTGCACCGTGAGTTCATGCTTGCGACTCGTGTCACGCCATACGCGCAGCACCACGTCGTTCATGTCATAGTCGCCCAACTTCGTATCCTCGAAAGCGTAGGTATAAACCTGCGGCTTGGCCTCAACGATCTCCGACTTGGGGAATCCCTCCAGGTTGCCACGCACCATGCACACGATGTCGTTGTAGTCCATGTCGGTACCATCCTCCATACCGATATAGTTGGTGTTGTCTTGGTTGAAGTAGACCACACGTGGTGACTCCTCCCAGTCGTCGTTGCCGCCGTAGGGGTTGAAGTTCACGTTATGATCCTGGTTCAGGTGCAGCAGCATATCACGGTTCAGGTCGGGCATGGAATAATAGTCGATACCCAGTTGGTTGTCCCACGAGTGGTTACACCAGGAATAGGCCTTCATTGAGGGCAGACAGTGCAGGAAGAAGTAGATCTTGGTACCCTCGGGGAAGGTGTACGAGGCATTACCATCCTTATCGTAGTAGATCAGACGATAGGCATTGGCCACATAGTCGTCCACGTCATCCTTCACAATCATATCCTGCTTGATGCCTTCACTGAACACGTACTTAGGTACATCCTTGAAGTTGATGTCTTCGCCGGGCAGACAGTAGAAATAGCCCAGGTACTCATGCTGTGCACTCTGCTTGTGAACGGGGATAAGGGTCACCTCACCACCATCCTTGCCTACGACAGTCCAGTGGAAGTTGTACATATCCTCGTATGTCTTCAGTTTGCTGGTGCTGTTTTTGCCTTCAGGAAGGAATGTCTTGTAGGTATTGGAATATTTGGAGAAATCATTGAAATCAGCATCCTGACCACCGCGCTCTATGAATGCGAAACGGTCGTTGGCCCATCCTTTCTCACCAAACAGCATGGCATTGATCGTGGGTTGGAACTCCAGCTCTGCCTGCTCGCCGGCACGTGTCATGCGGCTCTTGCTGGCATTGACCAGCTTATAGCCCTCATCCGACATATCTACGGTCTCAGCTCCCCTTGCAAACGACTTTACCAGCATCTGTCCGTCTTCACGGATACAAGCAGCATAGAGTTTCTTCAGATGTCCGGGAGCCTCGTAGGCCACGCTGGTCTGCTCTTCTACATAAGCCAGTGTGGCAGCTGTTCCCAGTGTGTCGGAATAAGGATTCTGTGAGAGTACTGCCAAGGCAGCGCCTTTGTAATCCTCAGGGATGTTGGTAAAGGTCACCGAACCCTGAACCGTCATGTTCCACGTGTGCTGTCCGGAAATCGAGATTCCCAGTTCTTTCTCGGCATAGGCACGTCCGTTCTCATTCTCTGAAACACTGTCGCTGTGCTCTGAGCATGCTGTCATCAGCATACCAGCGACAGCCAGTAAGTACAATTTGTTTTTCATACACGTTACTTTTTTAATAGTTATATATTTCATATCGTTATTCTTTTCTTTACAGACTCTGCATATCGTTCAGTTTCTTGTAGTAGCCATCGAAACTGAGCAACTCATCGTGCGTGCCGCGCTCCACAATCTGTCCTTCATGCAGCACACAGATCTCGTCGGCATTCTTGATGGTCGACAGGCGGTGGGCAATGGCCACTGTGGTGCGCGTCTTCATCAGTCGCTCCAGGGCATCCTGCACCAGTCGCTCGCTCTCGGTATCGAGTGCCGAGGTGGCCTCATCGAGAATCAGGATGGGCGGGTTCTTCAGAATGGCACGGGCTATGGAGACGCGCTGACGCTGACCGCCCGACAGACGACCGCCACGATCGCCGATGTTCGTCTCGAACTGCTGTTCCGACTGCATAATGAAGTCGTAGGCATTGGCTATCTTGGCTGCCTCGGCAATCTGTTTGTCTGTGGCATTGTCAACACCAAATGAGATATTGTTGCGGAAGGTGTCGTTGAAGAGGATGGCCTCCTGGTTCACATTTCCAATCAACTGGCGCAGGTCGTGGATGCCCAGATCCTTCACGTTGATGCCATCGATAAGCACCTCGCCCTCCTGCACGTCGTAATAGCGAGGAATCAAGTCTACCATCGTGGACTTTCCGCTACCCGACTGTCCCACAATGGCAATGGTCTTGCCCTTCGGGATAATGAGGTTGATGTCCTTCAATATCCATTGTTCAGCATATCGGAATGACACATGGCGGAACTCTATCTGGTGCTCAAACGAAGCAATGTGCTTGGGCTTTGCCACTTCCTTGATGGTATTCTCGGCCAACAGGATCTTATCGATACGCTCCATCGATGCCAAACCCTTTGGTATGCTGTAGCCAGCCTTCGAAAACTCCTTCAGCGGGTTGATGATGGAGTAGAGAATCACCATATAGTAGATAAACGTGGGGCCAGTAATGGTCTGGTTGTTCAGCACCAGCACGCCGCCAAACCACAGCACAATGACAATCATCACCGTACCTAGGAACTCGCTCATGGGGTGAGCCGACGACTGGCGTATATTTACTCTCATCAGGTCGTTGCGGTAGGCCGAATTCACGGCATCGAAGCGCTTGTTCATCTTCGACTCGGCACAGAAAGCCTTGATGATACGCAGTCCGCCCAAGGTTTCCTCCACCTGACTCATCGTGTCGCTCCAGAGTGCCTGCGCGCGCACCGAGTCTTGCTTCAGACGGCGGCCTACAAGTCCCATAAACCATCCCATGATGGGCACGATGACCAGCGTGAACACCGTGAGCTGCCACGAAACGAACAGCAGCGTAGCAAAGTAGGCCACGATGAGCACGGGGTTCTTGAACAGCATCTCCAGCGACGACATGATGGAGTTCTCCACCTCCTGCACATCGCCACTCATGCGGGCAATGATGTCGCCCTTGCGCTCCTCTGAGAAGAAGCCAAGTGGCAGCGAGGTAATCTTCTGGTAGAGCTGGTTGCGTATGTCGCGCACCACACCCGTCCTAATGGGAACGATACATGCCGAAGTCAGGAAGTAGGCTCCCGTTTTCAAGAAGGTGGTTATGGCCAGAAACAGCCCTATCCAGAGCAGCGTGGTCGTTGGTCCGTAGTCAGCTATGAGTCCGTTGACAAAGAAGTTCAGGTTGTTCATCAGCACTCCCTGCACATTGCTCCAATCCCAAGCCATCACACTGGTGGCCGTCTCTGCATCGCCCGTCTGGAACAGGATTTGCAGTATAGGTATCAATGCTGCAAACGAGAAGATATTCAGCACTGCCGACAGGATATTAAAGAACACCGACAATGCCAGGTATTTTTTATAGGGAGGCACGAAACGCCTCAATACACGCAGAAACTCTTTCATCCTTTTCTCTTTTACCCGTTTACTCTTTTACCTTTCCAAGAAGGGTGGCACTCGTACTACCCGTAATTAACACACGCACCGTCTCGCCAATATGGTGACTGCCCTTGTCGAAGACTACCATCTTGTTCTGCTCCGTACGGCCGCACAGCTGTTCACGACTGCGCTTGGAAAAGCCTTCCACCAGCACGTCGAACTCTTTGCCCTCGTCCTTTTTGTTCTGCTGGGCCGAGATTTCCGTCTGCA
>Ga0310695_10013740_pt1 | contig 11056 bp, 6 predicted proteins | sample RumenRJG_04DNA_FD_203882 | JGI IMG/M metagenome (GOLD analysis project Ga0310695, IMG submission 203882) | Bovine rumen microbial communities from Lethbridge, Alberta, Canada - RJG_04 (v2) (version 2) | ecosystem: Host-associated > Mammals > Digestive system > Stomach > Rumen | place: Canada... | reverse complement strand
CGGTTCCGACACCGGTTCCCCGTCTATGCATTTCTGAATCATAATGCTTTACGTCAAAAAGCAGGAGATCAAAAAGTGGGGCAAGTCTGTGAAAAACTTCCGGAGCCACGCAGCCGGTGGTCTCAATTGCTGTGTGAATGCCTTTCTCTTTCAGAGACAGGAGTAATGCTTCCACAAAATCCGGCTGAAGCATCCCTTCGCCGCCGGAGATCGTCACGCCGCCGCCGGATTCCTCATAGAAATCATAATCCTGCATGCACATTTCCATGACCTCATCGATAGTCTTGCTTTCCCCCTCATTCGTCAGTGCACGGCCGGGACATTCATGAACACAGGAAAGGCAGCCTGTACATTTGTTAAAATCAATGTGAATTCTACTGTCCCCGGCAGCTGTGACCGCCTCTTCGGGACAGGTGCGCACGCAGTTCTGACAGTACACACAGTTGTCACTGTGGTACATAATCTGCACCCTGGAAAGCTGGGACTCCGGATTGGAGCACCATTTGCATCGAAGGGGACAGCCCTTCAGAAATACAGTGGTCCTTATACCAGGACCATCGTGTATTGAAAACTTCTGTATATTAAAAATTACGCCTTTTACTTCCATAGATATAAACACTCCTTAATGTTCCTGTTGTGATATTTCTTTTTATTCTATTATCATAGCATCGACACCCAAAAAAGTAAATTATAAATTATGAATGAAATTTATATTTATTTTTTGCAAATTTTATATTGACATAATTCAGGATAATGGTATGATTAAATTACGAACAAAAGAAATGTGTATTACGATAAAAGGAGAACGTCATTTATGGAAAACAAAGAGCACTTCGGATCTCTGACTCCCAGAATGCAGGCATATCGTGAGAGCGTCCTGGATCAGAAGCCCTACATCGACGCACAGCGCGCTGTCCTGGCCACGGAGGCTTATAAAGAAAATATGAATCAGCCTCCGGTGATGAAGAGGGCATTGATGCTGCAGAAGATTCTGGCCAAAATGGACATCTATATTGAGGACGAGACCATCCTTGTCGGCAATCAGTCCTGTGTCAATCGAGGCGCACCAGTCTTCCCGGAATATACGTTGAAGTTTATCATGGAGGAACTGGATCTGTTTGAAAAGCGTGACGGTGACGTCTTTTATATTACGGAAGAGACGAAGCAGCAGCTTCGTGAGATTGCTCCTTTCTGGGAGAACAACAATCTCCGTGCCCGTGGAGAAGCACTGATACCTGAAGAAATGCAGGTCTATATGGATACCGGATTCTTCGGCATGGAAGGGAAACTCAATGCGGGAGACGCTCACCTGGCAGTGGACTATGACAATATGCTGAAGGCCGGTCTGAAGGGTTACGAAGAAAGAACCAGAAAACTCAAGGCAGACCTTGACCTGACCGAGCCCTCCTCCATCGACAAGTATCAGTTCTACAAAGCAGTGCTGATCACCATTGATGCTGTAAAAGGATTTGCAAAGCGCTTTGCAGCCCTGGCCAGAGAAAAGGCTGTCAGTGCCCGGGAACCCAGAAAGTCGGAGCTCTTTGAGATTGCCCGCATTTGCGAAAAGGTGCCCTATGAACCCTCAGAAACCTTCCACGAGGCGGTGCAGGCTGTCTGGTTCATCCAGCTGATCCTGCAGATTGAATCCAATGGACACTCCTTAAGCTATGGCCGCTTTGACCAGTATGTGTATCCTTACCTGGCATCTGACCTGGAAAAAGGCCTGATCACTGAGGAAAAGGCTGTAGAGCTTCTGACCAACCTCTGGATCAAAACTCTGACCATCAACAAGGTCCGCTCTCAGGCACACACCTTCTCCAGCGCCGGAAGCCCCATGTATCAGAATGTCACCATCGGGGGGCAGACATCCGACGGCAAAGATGCAGTGAATAAGCTGTCCTTCCTGATCCTGCGCTCCATTGGCCAGACGAGACTTCCACAGCCCAACCTGACCGTCCGTTACCACAGGAACATCAGCCAGGCCTTCATGGACGAGGCCATAGAGGTCTTAAAGCTTGGAACCGGCATGCCCGCTTTCAACAACGATGAGGTTATCATCCCTTCTTTTATCGAGAAGGGTGTCAAAAAGGAGGATGCTTACTGCTATTCCGCCATCGGATGCGTGGAGACTGCCGTACCTGGAAAATGGGGCTATCGCTGTACCGGTATGAGCTATCTGAACTTTCCCCGCATTCTTCTGATGGTCATGAACAATGGCATTGACGTGACCAGCGGCAAAAGATTTGTGAGCGATTATGGAAATTTCAGAGACATGGACTCTTTTGACGAACTCATGAAGGCCTGGGATGGTGCGATCAGGGAACTGACCCGGGCAAGTGTCATCGTGGAAAACGCAATCGATATCGCCAGCGAGCGTGAAGTGCCCGATATCCTCTGCTCCTGCCTGACACAGGACTGCCTGGGCCGAGGCAAAACGATCAAAGAGGGCGGTGCCGTTTACGATTTCATCTCCGGTCTGCAGGTCGGTATCGCAAACATGGCAGACAGTCTCTCCGCCATCAGGAAGCTTGTTTACGAAGAGAAGAAGATCTCCCGTGATGAGCTGATGACTGCACTTGCGACGGACTTCGCAGGAGAGAATGGTGAGCGGATCCGCCAGATGCTGATCAACGATGCCCCTAAGTACGGCAACGACGACGACTATGCTGATCAGCTGGTGGTGGATGCCTACGCATCTTATCTTGATGAGATGAAGAAATATAAAAATACCCGCTTCGGCAGGGGACCCATCGGCGGCATCCGTTACGGCGGAACTTCTTCGATCTCCGCGAACGTCGGCCAGGGTTTCGGCACAATGGCAACTCCAGATGGGCGCCATGCCAGAGAACCCCTCGCCGAGGGATGTTCCCCAGCCCATTCTATGGACAAGCAAGGCCCGACAGCGGTGTTCAAGAGTGTATCCAAACTCCCTACCCACGAGATTACGGGCGGTGTTCTTTTGAATCAGAAAGTCACTCCCGCCATGCTTTCCACCCGGGAAAATACTAAAAAACTGGAGTTAATAGTCCGAACTTTCTTCAACCGTCTGGAAGGTTATCATGTACAGTACAATGTCGTAGATAAAGCAACTCTTCTGGAGGCCCAGGCACACCCGGAGAAATACAAAGATCTTATCGTCCGTGTGGCAGGATACAGCGCTTTCTTCCATGTTTTGAGCAAGGCGACACAGGATGATATCATTGGCAGAACAGAGCAGACCCTATAAAAACTGCAGCACGATTATACAAGGAGGCAAACCATGAAATTCTGTATTGATGACGCAAATGTAGATAATATCCGCCGCATCTATGAATACTACCCTATTGACGGCGTTTCAACAAATCCCTCGATTCTGGCAAAATCCGGGAGAGATCCCTATGAAGTGCTCAAAGAGATCCGCTCCATCATTGGCGAGGAGGGAGAGCTGTTTGTGCAGGCCACCGCAGCAACAGCAGATGGTATGGTAGAGGAGGCACATAAGATCGTGTCGGTTCTCGGAAAGACCACACTGATAAAGATTCCCTGTATTCCAGAAGGCTTTAAGGCGATGAAACAGTTAAAGCAGGAAGGCATCCGCTTCATAGGCACTGCAATCTATACAGCGATGCAGGGCTTCCTTGCAGCAAAATGCGGCGCAGAATATGTGGCTCCTTATGTAAACCGCATTGACAACATGGGTTTTGACGGCGTACAGGTCTCCAAAGATATTCACGACGCCATCACTGCAAACGGTCTTGACAGCGGCCTTCTGGCAGCAAGCTTCAAGAACAGCCAGCAAGTCCTTGAACTGACAAAATATGGTGTAAAGGCAGTTACCGCAGCACCGGATGTCATCGACGGTCTTGTAAAGAACGCCGCCATCGATGCAGCCATCGATCAATTCACCATGGACTTCCAGGGATTGGTCGGAGAAGGAAAAACGATGGCAGACTGCTGATCGAGCAAAAAAGACCGGGGCTGCTGTAGTAAAGCGGAAGTTCCGTTGACGAAAAAGGCAAGAACTCTCAATGCCAAACACGTAGGACATTGAGAGTTCTTGCCTTTATATCACATCTTTGACCCGCTTTACTGCGGCAGTCTCATACCAACTATTATTCTTCGAAGAAATTGAATTTCGGTGCCGCCTGAATCTGACAGGTGGCCTTCATGGTTCTTCGATTTTTCTTCAGATGAATGTCGATGAGAAGAGTATCTCCATCCTCCATCATCTCTAAAATATCATCCTCAGACAATTCTTCAAAATCCTCTGTCACCATGTCTGCATACTGGAGCTCCATATATACATCACACATATTGCCCAGAGATTCATGGAATTCTTTCTCGGAAGGATACAGTCTTTCCTCGCTCTCAGCCTGGGCATAGCCATAGGACATGATAATAGGGATTCCCAGTTCCCGGGCCAGTTTACGAATCCCTTCCATGAGAGGCTTCATCGCCTCAGAATCCTCAGCGGAGAGGATATTTTCAATATTGTCAATAAAGACAACGGGTTTGTGGGCTCCTTCTCTCACAATGGACCGGATCAGTTCTTCAAGGATCACACCTGCTGAGACATTTTCCATGTCCATGGTGAATTCCTCCACCGCCTCCTGATCCAGAATGAACAGATGCTCACTGATTCTTCCCCGATACCAGTTAAGCTCATCTTTCAAAGATGCCAGGTCTGCGCCGTCTGCGCCGGTCATAATCGCCATGGGTGACACTGCCTTGTCCACATCCTTACCGTGGATCTCATAACTGAGTCTGGATATGGTCTCAACCATCAGGTCATATCTGGACAGCTCAGTGGAGATGTAGAGTACGTCCACACCGCTCTCTGCTGAATGATCGGCAATCTGCTGCATAAAACCATTCTTGAGATACTGTGGTTCAGCATCGATGAAATAGCTTCCTTTGTGCAGTCCGTATCTCAACATGGCATCCAGTTTCTTGAAGCCGGTGCTGAGCTTCCGGTTTTCCTGAGTATCCACAATATATTCCTCGAACTTATCCAGGAAACTGGCGGAATTTCTCAGGACAAAGGGGCTCCTGACACTGACCTGATACTCCTTGCTTCGGTCTGCTGTCTCACCGACCTGGCTGTCCTTGCCGGCTGCCGTCTTTTCGGCGTATCCGTCGGAGAAGGCAGCCTTCTGGTCACTTCGGCCAGCAGCTGTCCTCTCTCTCTTTCTGACTACATGACGTTCTTTTCTTCCATGTCTTCTCGAGAAAGTACGGTCAGTCTCCTCCACTGTGGGAGCTGCCTCCTCTATAATGGGCTCTACGGTTTCCAGAACTGCCTCTTCCTGGTCATATGCTGACTCCGGAACTGTCTCCTGTTCTGAGGCAGGCTCAGCACCCGGCTCCAGGTCAGGCTCTGCATCTTCACCGGCTGCATCCTGTTCAGTTTCCTCTGTCCCAGCATCCTCTTCTGCTTCTCCTGCCTCTTCGGGAGTCTCTTCAGAAGCATCTGAATCTGTGCCAAAGTCACCGTCCAGAGCTTCCTTGAGTTCTTCTTCCAGCAGGTCCTCATCCAGATCTTCTATGGTCTCAATCTCATCGTCTTCCAGTCTCGGGGCTGCTTTCCTGTTTTTGTTCTCCTCCTGCTCCTTCAGCCATGCTTCAAGCACTTCCTCGGAGCCGGCCATCTCCAAAAGCAGCAGGTTCTTTGCCCTTTCATAGACCTCGCCTTCCAGGCCTAGAGTGTTCAGATTCTCGATGGCCTCATCGATCTCTGCCTGAGTATGCTCCCCAAGCACATAAGCGGAAGCATCCTCTTCTTCATCCGGAATCTCATCCTCTGTCTGAGTTTCATTCTCAGAAGCTGGCTCCTCCTGATTTCCGTCTTCCCGGGGATCTTCAGCGACCAGGGAAATGTCCTCTGAAGCCGGTTCCTCTGGAATCTCTTCCATGGAGGTTTCCACGGAGACCTCTTTCAAATCATCCGCCTCCTCCGGCTGCTTTACTTCCAGTGAGTCTGATTCTTTTTCTGTCAGAATATCATCAAACTCTGAGAAAAGATCCTCCTCATTCAGGTCTGACAGATCCAGTTCTTCTTCCTTTTCCTGGGAAATGCTTTTAACATCGGCTTTATCATTCGAGGCAGGTGTGGTCTCCCCGCTGGTGTTCTCTCCCTCCTCCGTATCTTCCTGGCTGCTGTCCGCCCTGTCTTTTTTATCTTCATCGGAGGTCAGTGGGGAAGTCTCCTCTTCTGCTTTGTCTTCCTCGGATGCGGGCATCTCAAGATCCGGCATCTCAAGATCATCCTCCGACAGAACCAGCTGACTTTCATCCATATCCATGGCTGCCAGTCTTTGTCGAAGCAGAGCAATGGCCTTCTCCTCATTCAGTTCACCGCCCATCTCTTCCATGGCTTTGGCCAGCTCAGAGGTGAGGGCATCCATATCCATGGCGGTATCTCCGGCTTCTGTTGTCTCTGCCGCCTCTGCCATCTCTTCTTCTGCCAGGCGCTGTCTGCTGCGCTCCTGGGCTTCTCTGGCGATCTCTGCCGCAGATTTGGTCACCACCGGATCCTCCGGCTGTTTGATTCCGGCGGCACGCTGGGCTGCTTTAGCCAGCTCCGCTGCAGACAAGGGGCCTGCTTCCCGGGCGGCTGCAGACGGACCCTGTCCGCCTCCTCCGCCTCCGACTGTCACATTGTCCGCTCCGGTACCGGCCGGATTCAGGGCTGAAGCCAGAGCGGCCTGCAGCGAGCCGTCGCCGCGATCTGCCGGAGTACTGTCTGCCTCTTCCGGCTGCTCCATCGCTGCAGCAGCAGAGGCATCTCCATGTCTTTTATCCACCTGATCCAGAAGGTCTGCCACCGGCTCCTGACTGACAGGTGCGCCGCTGCCGGCCATCATTTTCCGTATATTTTCAAGAATCACCTGATTCAGATTCTCCATATCTTCATTGGCATCATCCGCCAGGATCATGTCAGCGTTTTCCCGGAGGACCTCCTGACTGAGGGCCAGGAGCATTTCCTCAGACATAACCGGCATTTCCTCACCGGCAGTTTCGGTCTTTTGTTCCGGTGCCGGATTTGCCAAGGAAGTCTCTTCCTCTCCTGTCTCCCGGACAGGCGCGGTCTTTTCGGCGGATGTCTCCCCCTCATCAGGTCTGCTTTCAGAGGGAGAAGCTGCCTCTGCCTGTGCTGTATTGGCTTCGGCCTCCCGCCGTTTCTCCTCTTCCATCCGCTGCTCTATTTCGTACTTTTCTTCCGGGGTAAGATCTTCATAATCCTCAAAGGAAACCAGCTCGTCACTGTTTTTCTCCATATAGCGGAGAATCTCCTGCTGATGAAGAGCAAATGCCATGGGGTCCATTCCTCGTTTCCGGGCTTCCTCCATCATCTGTTCCGCTCTTCTCTCAATCTCTGTCTTCATACTGTCTTCCTCTCTGGACCTGGCAATCGCCTCCGCAGCCATCTGGGATGCCGATTTGGTTGCCGGCATCTCCATGGGTTTGGGGACATACTCTTCCTTCTGGTGGGCCGCCTCGTCTTTATCCACAGCACTCTGGGCCAGCTCCCACGCAGACATCTTACGTCTCGTTTCTTTCTCTTCCCGTTCTGCCTTCTCCCTGGCCTCTTCCTCCTCAGCCAGCATCTCGGTCACAGTCTTCTCCCTCCCGTACCGGATCTGGGACCGGTCAAAGGGGTACTCAACCTGGGGTTCCTTCATGCCCATCATCTGCATAAAATTGTTATAGATCAGGTCGTTGAGGTCCGCGGCCTGATGGGGATCAAAGTCGTTGCTCTCCTCCTGGTCGGAAGTGCCAAGATATGCGTCCACCTGGTCTTCACTGAAATAGGGCGACTCGTCCTGGCCACTGTCTGCAGCAGCAAAATCCTGGCCGGCCCGGATATCTGTCCCTCTGGGAATGGATACCCTGCCCGCCCTTCTGACAGTGCCGTTTCGCAGGCTCTGCTCGATCATATTGGCCGCTGACTGAATCTTCTCCTGATCATCAAGCTGATCAAAGGTCTTAGGCGGAAAAATATCCGGGGCCAGTGAATGTACCATATCTTCAATATTGCTGATTACTTCCTTCTGCTCAGCTTCCTCCTCCGGTCTCCCCAGAATGTTTAACGCCATATCGACGATATCATCCATATCAAAGGGCTCTGTATCTGTTCCCTCAGCCGCTGTATGCTGAGCTCTCACCACATCGAGCAATGCATTAATCATGTCTTCCATATCGTCTCCACCTCCGATTTATTATCTTCACTGCTGCACTCCCGCTCAGGCGGGATTATTCCACAGAAATTCTCAGCATTCATTCTTATTATTGTAACACTGAACAGCCATTATTACAAATAAGCTTCCATACCTTTCCTTGTAACATATCGGTCTCAGTCCCAAAGGCAGGAAGGATTGAATCAGTGCCTGTCAATCCTCAGCCAGGGACATGATGGTTCCCCCTCCGAGAAGGGCGTCCCCCTTATAAAGTACCACTGCCTGACCGGGTGTAATTGCCCTTTGGGCTTCCTGGAACACAATCTTCACCCTGCCGTCATCAAGCAGCTGGTAAACGGCTTCTTTATCTTCCTGATGATACCGGATTCTCCCTCTCACTGTCTCCCCGGGCACAGGCTCCATGACCCAGTTAAAGTCCTGCGCGATCAGACTGCGGTGGAACAGATCATGGTTGCTGCCCAGGATCACTTTATTCTCTTCCGGAATGATCTCCGTCACATAATAAGGGCTGGGGGCTGAAATGCCGAGTCCTCTCCTCTGCCCGATGGTATATCCATAATAACCCTTGTGTCTTCCGACCACCCTGCCTTCCTGATCCAGGAAATCTCCCGGTCCGGCCTGTCTGCCGGTGACCTTCTCTATAAAGGCTTTATAGTCTCCGTCAGGGATAAAACAGATATCCTGACTATCGTGCTTCTTTGCATTGAAGAATCCCTGCTCCTGAGCAATGGCCCGGATCTGTTCCTTCCGGTACTCCCCCAAAGGGAACCGGGTGTGAGCCAGCTGATCCTGGGTCATCGCATAGAGGACATAACTCTGATCCTTCTTTTCATCCAGGCCCTTATGAAGCTCATACCTTCCCTCCTTTTCGATCACCCGGGCATAATGTCCTGTGACGATCACATCACATTTCAGAGCCCTGGCCCTCTGGTAGAGGTGGGCGAACTTCAGATGACGATTACATTCGATACAGGGATTTGGGGTAAAGCCTCTCAGATAGCTGTCGATAAAAGGATCAATGACCTTATCCCGAAAATCTTCCTTAAAGTTGAAGACATAATAGGGAATCCCCAGCTTATAGGCCACACTTCTGGCATCTTCCACATCATCGAGAGAACAGCAGGTCTTATCCCGGCAGGGCCCGGGCTCATCTTCATAAAGCTTCATGGTCACCCCGATGCAATCGTAACCTTTCATTTTCATCAGATAAGCTGCCACTGAGGAGTCCACTCCTCCGCTCATCGCAATCATAGCCTTTTTCGCCATAGCTACCTCCGTTCTCTCTACTATAAAAATACAGTGCAAAAAATGCAGTACGAAAATGCAAAACATAATCGTTCTAAGTATATTCTATCATAAAATCGGCCACTTATTCCAACATCCATTTGCCAAGATTTACATCCAGTGATATGATATAGTTTGAAATAAAGAACAAGTCAAAATTCAGATCATACTAATAATCACACTAATCTGTTTGAAAAGAAAGGATATCATATGAGTTTTCTGATTCTTCTTGCGGTAATCCCGCCAATCTATCTGCTTTGGAAGATTTATAATCTTGACGAGATTGAAAAGGAACCAAGGAGCCTGATCCTGCGTCTGTTTATCTTCGGCGCCATCATGGTGTTCCCTGCCATGATCATTGAGATTGTCCTGTCAGACTATGCTCTGGGTCAGGTCCTGAGTCCGACTTCCATTCTCTATATCGCCATTGAGAACTTTATCATTGTGGCGGGAACGGAAGAGTTTCTCAAGAGATTTATTATGAAAAGAGTGACCTGGAACAACCCAAATTTCAATTATTGTTTTGACGGTGTCGTCTATGCCGTAGCCTCTTCCCTGGGCTTTGCCGCTCTGGAAAATATTTTCTACATTGTTGACACCGGGATAAGCACCGCAATCATGAGGGCTGTCCTCTCCATTCCCGGCCACTGTATTTTCGGAATCTACATGGGCTATCACTACGGTCTTGCAAAACACTGCGAACATATCGGGGACGAAGAAGGAAAAAGTTATCACCTTCGCCTTTCTTTAATCACCCCTGTTTTGCTGCATGGACTCTATGACTTCTGTCTCTCGACAGGATATGACATTCTCATCTTTGTGTTCTTCGTCTATGTCATTGTCCTGGATGTGGTTGCCTACCGGGCAATCAAGCGCATGGCATCGGAGGATCAGCCAGTCTGACAATACCATCAAAAGATGACATAATCATAATGAGGCTGCCGTATTGAAGCGGCAGCCATATTTTAACGAACGAAGGGGGCGTCACAGTAACGCCCCCTTCGTTCTCTATGGGTAAAACCCGTCTTCTTCCTTTTCTGACTCCGATTAATTCTCCTCAAGACATCTCTTAATATTGCCCATCACCTTCTCAAAGATGGTCAGAGCCTCCCACAGTTTCTGGATGTCAACATTTTCCAGTACTTTTGTGATAATCTGATTGTTCTCTCTGAAAAGGTCATTGATCTTATCCTTGCCCTGGTCAGTCAGTATTGCTATGACATGTCTTCTGTCGTCTGCATCTCTCTCCCGCTGAACCAATCCTTTCCGTTCAAGACTCTTGAGGATATTGGCAATCCTCCCGGAAGTCAAACTAAGCGATTCTGCAAGCATTCCGGAAGACAGTCGTCCTCCATTGATGAAGAGGCGGCAGAGAACGCCGTTTTCCCCCGTGACGCAGAACATTTCATTCACATATTTTATTTCATTTGCATATCGATTGTTAATATCAAATATTTTTTCCAGTGCCGCTTCTTTATTCATATGATTCCCTCTCATCATTTTCTGCAACGACGTCTGCGACATCCAATCTTTTTGAAAGGTCAAGCCAGAATTGCCAACTCCCCATATAAACTCCGGCTGTTCCTAATATCTAA
>Ga0310695_10013739_pt1 | contig 11056 bp, 10 predicted proteins | sample RumenRJG_04DNA_FD_203882 | JGI IMG/M metagenome (GOLD analysis project Ga0310695, IMG submission 203882) | Bovine rumen microbial communities from Lethbridge, Alberta, Canada - RJG_04 (v2) (version 2) | ecosystem: Host-associated > Mammals > Digestive system > Stomach > Rumen | place: Canada... | reverse complement strand
ATAATACAATGAAAAAGTTATGTTTATTGGCAGCATTGGTTTGCTGCACTATTGCGATGAAAGCACAGAATCCACAAGGAAAGTTCTCTATCAAACCTATCGCTGGTATCAATGTGACAGGATTGAGTGGAGGAATCCACGACCTCTATGGCTATAAGGTACGATTTACAGCTGGTCTGGAGGCAGAGTATGGCGTGAATGACTGGATAGGTGTCTCCTTGGGAGCCATTTACTCTCAGCAGGGTGCTAATGTGGATGGTAGTTTCAGGACTGTGACAACTGATACTCAGGGAAAAAACTATATGTCCTTGATAAGAATGGATGGCAAACTTCATAGCGAATATATCAATATCCCATTGCTTGCCAATTTCTATATTCCTGTAGTGAAGGGACTTTCAGTGAAGACTGGTGTGCAGTTGGGATTCCTTGTGGGAAGTAAATTAGAGGCTATGATGCTAGTCGCCACTCAAGAATTCCCTGATTATGGAACAGACCAATTAAGTGCCTATGATGATGGGCATGTAGAGTTTAATCAGGTAAATAGTAAGAGTTCCGATGTCTGTAAATCAGTAGATTTGGGAATTCCAGTCGGGCTTTCCTACGAGTACAAGAACGTCGTGCTGGATGCCCGCTACTATTTCGGTCTGACAAAAATCGACAAGACTGCGAATCCAGAGGACGTGCGCAACCGTTACTTCAGTTTCACACTAGGCTACCGCTTCCACTTGTAAATCCTGCGAAAGCAGGATTTACAAGTCCATAATAAAAAATCATGAAAAAGACCACATTACTATTATTGTTGCTTAGTCTCGTAACTGTTTGCGAGGCACAAAATAAGTATTGCCTGTCGTATTTGGACTACTTGACTGATACATGGTTTCCGTTAGAGCAACTGAGGTTTGAATACCGCTCGGGTAACAAGTCATTATGGTGGGGAGGCTCCAACTATAAGCCCAAAACAGGGGATAAGAAAACAGACAAGCTGCTCAAGAAGAAAGCCCGCTTCATCATGCATAATGACTCTCTATATGTGAATTGTCGTGAGATGAAGGTTGAAGGGAATGTGTTGGGGAATTGGTACTCATCTGCTATGGCTTATGACAGGGGACGCTTTCTGTTCATTGCCCTAAGCACTAACGCACGGTCAAATACCGCTGGCGCAGCCTTCATGTTTGGATTAATCGGTGGAGCTATCGCTGCTTCAACGAACAATGACAACTACCAGTGTTATGTCTTGTCGCCTACTTCCGCCGAGGATGCCTTTGTGGAACCTATTGACGAGAAGTTTATGCTCAAATTGTTGGAAGGTCATGATGACCTCCTGGCGGAATACAAAGCCGCATCAAAAGAGCAGAACTGTTATTCTCCCAATGTCGTCATCCCCATTTTGAAAAAATTGGGATTAGTCAAGTGATATACAAAAGGAGCTCACCTATCCTTAGAAGAAGTGGATCATTGAGAGTCCCCAAATTTCCCTATTTAAGAATATATCCACAATATTAATTTCTAATTAAACGTTATAACCTAAAATAGAATTGACATGAAAAAGAGACATATTTTGATATTATGTTGTATACAAATTATTATATCATGTGAAACGATACGACATTACAAGGAAGTATCAAGTAGAGAATATATACAGAAAGTATCTACAATTCATTATAAGGATATCAGTGGTAAGGATAAACCTATTTTGCTAAATGGTTTTTACAAGAAGTCAAAGAATAATAAGGATATGGTACCAGGATATGAGCGTATTCTTGTGTTCTATGAAGATGGTACTTGTGCTCGTTTCCTGGCAAACTTGGAGGGGGAGAATAATGAACCAGTAGATTTAACAAAGGTTGTTAAGAAATCTAAGTCATTATCTAATGGAAGTACCTATTGGGGTGTTTATGAGATAAAGAACGACACTCTTTCTGCTAATTTATATAGACGAGATCTATTTGGATTGGACATGGGGCGACTATATTTCCGGATCAAAGATGAACGAACCATCATTTGTTTCCAAGAGGATGACCCACAACAAGTTTACGATGGCGAGATAGCTTCATGGAGTGCCAATGAGGAGTGTCAATTTGTAGAAGCATATAATATTCCCATGCCACGTGATAAGTTTCTCAAAAAGAAGAAATGGTATTGGGAGAACGAATCCGATTGGGAAGAATACATGTTAAAAAGAAAGAAAAAATAGATCAGGGGACACGAAAGCTGGGGACTCATTGATCCACGTTTCACTTTTCCTGCTTTTTTTGTTCTTTTTTAAAAAAATACATATATTTGCACATTGTATAGAATAAAACAATAAAAATTATGTCTACAACTGAAAACATGAAAATATCCCGCTATGTAGCTACCATCATGCTGTTTTTATGCTGCCAACACGCTACAGCCTTGGATGGAGGTACGGATTACTATACAGAAGTGGATGGCATCTATTACAGATTTAATAAGGAGTGGCATAATGCCGCTGTAACTTGCAAAGCCTCCAGCTGGGCAGCTGGAGGCAATCCTGAAATCAGTTACAATTATACCTCTGCAAATTATTCAGGTGACATCGTAATCCCGGAAACCGTGGAGTATGAAGGAGAAATTTATGAGGTTACTGGCATTGCCAATGGGGCTTTTTACCACTGTACTGTTGAATCACTGACAATACCTGCCAGTATCACTTATATAGAACCAGATCAGGCATGGACCAGCATCAATAATGTTTATATCACAAGTTGGGAGTGGTGGAACAACCTTTCAAGCCACGGCATCATCAATTTGGCTAACCATATATATGTTGGTGGCACCGAGTATGATATGACTAATTTCAAAGTGCCAGACGGTATGTCAGAAATCAAAGATGGTGCTTTCAAAGATTTCACCCAGATTAAACGATTCACACTTCCAAGCACGACAAAGATCATCGGTGAGTCTGCATTTGAAAACTGCTCCAGCCTGGAGGAAATCATACTGCCCGACAATGTTGAGAAGATCGGATCGGGCTGTTTCAAAGGATGCACGAGTGTACGCAGGCTTTATATTGGAGACGGTTTGGAGACGGTTCCTGCAAAAGCTTTCAGTGAGAACGATATGCTGGAAGAAATCAGCGTAGGAGAAAAGGTGACTACAATAGGTTATGACGCTTTTACAAGTAAGTGTGTAAAAAAAGTGATAGTCAATAATCTGAGAGCATGGTGTGAGAATCTCCGCACAGAAGATTTTTCAGGCGATTGGTGGCCGGAATTTCAACTTTACACCGATCCAGAGACGATGCTCGTCAATCTTACCATACCAGAAGGCGTGAAGACAATACACGAGGCTTGTTTCAAGAATCAGCAACAACTTCTGTCCATCTCGTTTCCCAGTAGCCTTGAGACGATAGATAATAATGCGTTCGACAGCTGTAAGGGGCTCAAGAAAGTAAATATCGGGGAAGGTGTGAGAAATATTGGTGATTATGCATTTATTTCCTGCAACAACATAGAGGAGCTCGACCTCGGTGCCAATGTGGAGAAAATCGGTCCTGGAGCATTTGGATCTTTTTCTTCTTCGACAGATGGAGTTTTTATCCCAACAATCATAGCACGGATGAAAGCTCCATATCCTATTAACGAAGATGCTTTCAGTGAAGAGACTTACCGAAAAGGAACACTATATGTGCCAGTGGGGCTGAAAGAAGTATATTCACGATTCGACGGATGGCGGAATTTCTTGAGCATCAAAGAACTGGAAGATGACACGTCTGACATCAGTCAGCTGACAATTCAGGACCAAGAGGGAGAAGGGCTGTTTTTCCAGATGACAGTCGTTCAAGGTGGCATAAATGTCAGTGTTGATGGAAGTCATCTTCTCCATGGTGCCATCTATGCTATGGACGGTACATATTTACAGCAACTGGCCCTTGCCACAGGCAGTCATTTCGTCCCCTTGGCTAAGGATAGAACATATATTATAAAATTAGGGCAACGTTGCCTAAAGGCTGCTGTCTATTGAGTAAAGCATGGCAAATCACAAGAATAAAGAGAAAAATAATTACTTACTTCTTCGCATTCTTGTTGATTCTGAATCGTGTGGAACGGATAGCCTCTTGTGTGATGCCCATAATATGTCGGACATCTTTGTCATCTTTCCCTATTTCGTAAAGGATGAGGAAGAGGGTATTATGAACAGTCTTGGGATGATGCTTCCTGACAATCTTTGAGTATGAAGCGAAATCTTTGGCTTTATAGAAGTCTACGAAACAATGATAGTCTTCTTTAGTCCAAGTGACCGTCGTCCCATTCTCCACAATCTGGTCATATAACATCTTCCCATGGTATAGTCTCGGAGAATCCTGCTCTATCAGGTCGTTGATCTTCTTGTTAAGTTCAGCTATTTGCTGTTCTGTCCCTTCCTGGTTACTCTTCAGCATATTGATTTCACTTTGATAGTTGGCGATGAGCATCTGATGTTCAGCCAACAGCATCCTTGCTTTATGTCGCCGATACTGGATATAGCCTAATAACAACAGTATAATGATGACAAGAGCCATAGCGGCAACAACCCAGCGGAGCACTTCCTGATCGTGCTTTTCCTGTGTTGCTTTCTCGTCAAACTCCTGTTGGATTCTCTGAATACTCCTGTCTTTCAAAACGTTGTTAAGACTGTCCTTGATGCTGACAATACTATATAATCGTTCACAAGCCCCATCAATGTTGTGATGCTCCAAATCATATTGGAGGATATTATGCAGAACATTGGCTTTAGGGACATTGTCCTCAACCAACAATGCTTGTTTCCAATATTCATAAGCCTTATTCTCGTTTCCTTCCAAATGGTAGACCCATGCGAGATTTTCTAATGTCCTAGTTAAAGGTTTGTATGAAAGAGATTTCTCAAATAATTCCTTTGCTTTTTGGGGATTCTTTTCGATATAAGCGTATCCGATAGTGTTTAAATAATAAGGCATATTTGCTGTGTCGACATTCTCAATCATCCCTATTACTTTGTCTGAGTATATAATTGCACTGTCACTAACCCCCATATATTGAAAAGCCTCACTTAAATTAACATAAGCAGATACGATATACTTCTGTTCACCAATCTTAGATGCATATTCTAATGCATGTCTTGAATACTGAAGTTTCAGATTATAATTGCCACAAACACCATTAATATAAGCAATACACTCTGCAATTTTATGTTGTTGATATTTATTGTCTTGTTGATTTGCTAGGTTCTCCGCTTTTTTCGCAAAGATAATCGCTTGCTTATACTCTCCTTTATTTATATTTACTTCTGCCTTATAATAATAGGCATCGCATAGATGCTCTTTATCACCCACTTTCTCGTAAAATGAAATAGAGAAATCTATTAAAGAGTCAGAGGGCATTTGTTTTTCTGTAAGAACACTCGTTTGAGTCAAAAGCAGGTTATAGTGTGCTTTGTCCTCAGGATTAGCAATCGCCTGAGGGTTGATCTTTTGTACTTCCCGATATGCAGAGTCGTATTTCTCGGCACTTACCAGAGAATCTATTCTATCAAGGTCTGTTGAGTCGATACGATGACCGCATCCACAACATATAAAGGCAACGACACTTACAAAAATAAAGTTTTTAGACATAGTCATTAGATTTTGGCTTGTAAAGTTACAAAGAATTATCAATTATCCAATTTTTATTTGCAAAATTAGTCACAAAAAACAACGCTTTATAAGTATTTTGGAGCACACAAAGCGTTGCTTATTCACGAATAAGTATTTTATTAACGAATGTAAACATTTGATAACCTGCCTTTTACGACCTATCTTGCGAGAAACGGTGGCAAATAAAAGTTTTTGAAAACTTGCTTCGAGAATAACATTGAATTTGATATTTTTGCAGCGAAAACTAAAAAATTAAATGATGAATAAACTATTTGTAACACTATTATTAGGAATGACCTTCCTTTTCTCGGGAAATCTTTATGCTGGTAATAAGTATAGCATTAAGCCCGAACCAACTCCAGTTCCTCATAAACCCGGAATGCCGGCTTTCCATCCTATCTTTACAAGTATTGACGAAGAGACGGGCGAGTTGACCATCATGTTCAACACAAGTATCAATTCTGTGGATATTGTTATTTCACAAAATGGGGTTGTAATTGAAAGTGATAATACCAGTGCTGTTTCTGGTCAGACCGTTATTTACGACCTATCAGCATACAATGTTGGAGAATACACGCTATCGATAGTAGCAGGAGGAGACGTGATTGCCGAATATTCAATAACTATTGAAGAAGAGTAGTCGCGTTCAAGATTATTATTTGTAATGAATAGTTGAATAACGAAACCATGAATCTCCTGTGTCGTGAGACATGGGAGATTTTCTAATTGACTTGAATATTATTAACCATTAAACAACATAATTATGAATCATTTAGAAGATGAGGAATCTCTGTTCGCTCTTATTCGTGAGAGCCTGACAAATCATTTGCAACCAACTGTTATTAGCATTCATGCTTCCATCGGGCAGTATATTGCCCATGTGGATAACTATTATCAACGAGAAAGTTTCGTGGAGGCAGAGGAGGTTGGGGTACCTGACGCACTCCGAACGGAGGAAGCAAAGAATTTACTTAGAAAGTTGATTAATGCAAGGAGGCTGTCAGAAGAGTTACAACCCATAGACCTCAGCGGTACAGAGCAAGCCTTATTGGCAAGAGTTGTCAGTGAGAAACTGGAGATTAATGATGTCTGGCAGGTGTTTGGGAGATTATGGAATATCAAACCTGAGACGCTCAGAAAATATTACAACAGAGCCTTTGAGCAAAAGAAGTCATTAGAATTCCAAGATTATCTAAAAAAAATCATAGGCTGAATCCCACCCACTTACAATGTCCCGTACCCGTCACGCGTACCCATCCCGTGGCGGGTTTTTCTTTTTTTATCTCCCTACCTTTGCCGTTGCAAAAAGATGCTACGGCGAATTAATGCACTATTATTAACCCGAGTGAAGTGAGTGACGGAAGGCTCATGAGTGAAAAGGTACCGATTTCAGCACTTCTTCCTCACAAAACTCAGAAAAAATGCAAACAAAGATTCAAGTTTTCAAAAACAAGGTGTTCGGAGAGGTACGGACCATGACGAATGGGAGGGGCGAGACCTTCTTCGTAGGTAAGGATGTGGCACAGGCACTAGGGTACATCAATACCTCAAAGGCTGTTCAGCAGCATGTGGACAAGGAGGACAAGAGCACCCTCCCAATTCGGGAGGGTGCCTATGAGACACGAGCCGTCATTATCAACGAGAGCGGTATGTATTCCCTGATCCTCTCCTCCAAGTTGAGACAAGCAAAGGCATTCAAGCGGTGGGTGACCAGTGAGGTGCTGCCAGCCATCCGTAAGAGCGGACGCTATGCGCTGCAACCAGCTGAGGTAAGACTGCTGGGGGAGAAAGCGGACTACTGCGACGAGGTGCTGCAGAGCGTTGACTGTCTGACGACCACACAGATTGCCAAGGAGATGGCGATGACGGGACCGGAGCTGTACCGCATGCTGATTGCACTGGGCATCCTCTACTGGCAGAGCGGTGAGTATATGCTCTATGCCGACTACGCCCGCATGGGACTGGCGAAGTCACGTACTCACGGCCGCCGCAACCGCCTGGGTATCTGGCACACGGAGCGCTACCTGGTATGGACAGAAAAGGGGAGAAAGTTCCTGTATGATTTCTTCAACCACCAAAACCAGTAACCGCCATGAGTGTACATGTCATCTATTATAATAAGGACAGGGCGAAGATGATGCGCCCCGTCCTTACAAGAGAGGAGTATCTTGCCCTGCGGAACTCAGAGGAGCAGAAGGCTACCGTGAAGACTGTGCGCAACGGTGACACCCGCAAGAAGAGCAGGCTGGTGCAAATGAACTACTCGTGTCTGCCGAACGAGGACGGGACGCTGAAAGGCTCCGTCACGATGAGCACCACCGTAGGAATGGACATCGACCATGTCCCTGCGGAACAGATGCAGGCTGTGAGGGAGCGCATCCTGTCGAGGAAAGACGAGCTGGGACTGCTGATGCTGGAACTGAGTGCCCGGGGACAGGGCTATCACATGGTGTTCAGACGTAAAGCGGAAAAGACACAGGAGGAGAACCTGCTGTGGGCGAGTCAGTTGATTGGTGTGCAGTACGACGAGGGGGCAAAGGACATCACCCGTGTGTTCTATACGACAACAGGAAGCAAGGAGGACTTGATATACCTTGATGATGAGGTGTTTGATGTAAGAGGTAAGACGGAAGAGGTAAGAGGTAAGAGGGATAATGTAAGAAGTCAACCGTCAGACATTGACCATCTGACATCCTACAAAGGCATTCCCTTTGATGACATCATCCAGGAGTATTGGCGCAGGACAGGTGGTATTCCTGTGGACGGGGAGCGTAACGTCAGACTCCATAAACTGGCGGTCAATCTCCGTGCCATTATGGAGAATGAACCTCAAAGGATATTGGAAGTTATCCCCCGCTTAGGACTCTCTGAGGATGAGGTGCGGCATGTCGTGGAATCGGCTTGCAAAGAGAGTCCGAAGGGTTTCTCGAAGGTGGTGCAGCAGATTATCGAGGATTTGGAGGAATCGTTCAGACCCCACCTGACCTCCCCTAACTTAGGGGAGAAAAGTGAGGGGGAGTCCCTTCCCCCAGCCATGCCGAAGAAACTTCCGAAGTTGATTCAGCTGCTGATATCAAGGACACCAGATGTCTACAAACCTGCCGTAGCCCATGCAGTGTTCCCTGCCTTGGCAGCCCATCTGTATAAGGTGAAGTTCCGCTATATCGACAATGTGCTGCACGAGGCTACGCTGATGAACGTACTAATGGCTGGTACTGGTGCCGGTAAGGATTGTATCTCACAACCCATCAACTACATCATGGCAGATATCCGCAAGCGTGACGAGGAGAACCTACAAAGGGAGAAGCAATGGAAACAGGAGGTGTCATCGAAGGGTGCCAACAAGGACAAGCGGCAGCGTCCCGAGGGGCTGATTATCCAAGAGGTTGACCCCGACATGACCAACCCTGCCTTCGTGATGCGTATGGCAGAGGCTGACGGGCATTTCCTCTATACCAAGATGAATGAGATTGACCAGTTTGACGCACTGCGTGGCTCCGGCAGAGGCGGTCAGCAGTTCCAGATCATGTGCCTTGCCTTTGACCCCAATAACAGATATGGTCAGACCCGTGTGGGAACAGGGTCGGTGACAGAGAAGGTATGCATCCGCTTCAACTGGAATGCGGCAACGACCATCACCAAGGGACAGCGGTATTTCCGTAATGTGCTGACCGACGGTCCTATCAGCCGTATCAACTTCTGCACGATACCAGAACGTGAGATTGGTGCCGACATGCCTGTCTATGGAACGTATGACGCTGCCTTCGAGGAGGAACTGCGTCCCTATATCGAGCGGTTGACAAAGGCTGTCGGGGAGGTCGATTGTCCTCATGCCTTCAAACTCGCCCAGAAGATGGTGGAGGAGAATGCGGAGTTCGCCCGGCTGAGTCAGTCGAGGGTCTATGAAAACCTCTCGTTCCGTGCCAACGTCATCGCCTGGCTGAAAGGCTGTCTGCTGTATGTTGCCAACGGCTGCAAGTGGACGAGGGAGATTGAGGACTTCGTACGCTGGTCGTTGCAATACGACATGTGGTGCAAGATGCGGTTCTTCGGGGAGGACATTGAGAATGCGGACAAGGTGCAGGAGTTGCCGAGGAAGGGACCACGCAACCTCTTGGAATTATTGCCTGATGAATTTACAATCCAAGATGCTATCAACGTCAGGAGACAACAAGGTATGAATGCCAAAGGGTATGCGCCCATGATCAGGATGTGGAAAAATCGGCATTATATCGAACAGAGAACAGAGAACAGTTACAAAAAAATAATGAGATAATAATGATGGAACTATTATTAGAAAGAACATTCGTCACGGAAACGACTACTGTAGGGCGTTTGAGTATCATCACCCGTACCTTCGACGAGTATCTGGGCAGGGAGGACAAGGAGTTTATCTGCGACACCATTGAGCCTCCAATGAAGGAGTTAGGCGTTAATCCGCACTTCTGCCATCGGCATAAGAGTGCAATGCCACCGGGTCGCTATCCCGTTGTCATCATGCCCTCCAAGATTCCTGACCTCTGTCTGCCTCTGATAGTGGGTGTCCCCAAACTGATGAGTAAGGATGTGCGCATACAGATAGGCAACTCTGTGAAGGACATCGAGGTGGGGCTGATTCCCGGTGCTTACCGCGGTGACGGACAAATCGTTGCGTCCCGAAACATGGTATTCACCTTGAAGAGGCTCATCTATGAGGCAAAGCAGCGTGGGGAAGGGGTATTTCTCACGGTGCAGAAAGAGCTGGTCGAGGAGGGGAGAGAAAAACAATGAAACAGTGTTTATTTAATTTATGAATTAGAAATTATGAGTACAAATAAAATGGCAAGAGGATTGCGGAATAATAATCCGTTGAACATTATCAAGAGTAAGTCACAGGTATGGTTGGGAGAGACCCATCTAGGAGGCGAGACCCGCTTCTGCCAGTTCTCGTCCATGCAGTATGGTTTGCGGGCGGCACTGAAACTGCTGCGAACCTACTACAACAAGCACGGGTGTAGAACCATCCGACAGATCATCTGCCGCTGGGCACCCGAGACGGAGAATCAGGTGGCAGCGTATATCAAGACCGTGTGCGGACTGGTACAGTTAGGTGCTGATGCTCCCCTACCTCCGATGAAAAAGGAAACGAGGATACTATGGTGTGAACTCGTCCTTGCCATGGCAACGGTGGAGTGTGGTCTGACTGCTGAAGGACGTGACTCGCTACGCCTTGCTATGTCGAAAGCATGGGCGATGGTGTAGTAATAAGGGCGACTCCAGTAGAGTCGCCCTTCGCCGGAATCAAAAACCTGTCCCTGTGATTCCTTGCAGTCGCCGCCACAGCAGAAAACGGAGAAGACGGCTCGTATTATCTCGCTGTACTGATAGCCTATCAACTTACTGCGAAGTCCCAGGTGGGAGTCGATTACAGAGGAAAGAATACGGTCAAATCTGTCCAAAACG
>Ga0310695_10013738_pt1 | contig 11056 bp, 6 predicted proteins | sample RumenRJG_04DNA_FD_203882 | JGI IMG/M metagenome (GOLD analysis project Ga0310695, IMG submission 203882) | Bovine rumen microbial communities from Lethbridge, Alberta, Canada - RJG_04 (v2) (version 2) | ecosystem: Host-associated > Mammals > Digestive system > Stomach > Rumen | place: Canada... | reverse complement strand
GATTCGCCTTTTGACGGGAAGTAGCATCCTTCAGCTACTCCATGCGACCTTCAGCAAGGCCGCCATCTCCTCTCTTACGAAAATCCGGGATAAGGGTGCGCAGACTGCCGCTTTCGTAGGCGCATCTGCGTTTTCCACCCTGTCCCGTCCGTCTCTTTTGCCCCCTTCGTCCTTCTCGCCGCCCCAAACACCCGATAACCCAAACACTCAAACACTTCCTCTCTCAGTGCTCAAGTGAACCGCGGCCATGACAGCCCCAACCGTGCGCCCGTCCGGGAAGGCGCATTGCGCTCGCGCTGTCGCATCGCTCGACAATCCCAAGATTGTCTTCGGATGCGATCGCTTCGCGCACTGCGTCTTCGCAAACAGTGTGCTCGGCTGCGGGGGCTGTTCAGGCCGCCCTTGCACGGCGGCTTCGCCTGCGTGGAAACCGCTCTCTCCGCCAGCGCCCCTTGACTGCGCCATAAGACGCGCAACCGCATAGCGCAACGGTCTGCGATCCTTAGGACGGAATACCGTCCGTCGGACGCAGGCGCGTTGCGCGTCGCATTTGCGCGCCCTGCCGGTTCAAGGGGCTTGGCTCCGCGCCGCGGTTTCCCCTCCGGCTCGCCGCTACCGGTCGCCTAAACGCCGATTCCGCGCGATGTCTTGCGACATCGCTTACACGGTACGCCCGGCCTGCCAACCCAAACACCCAAACACTCAAACCCTCAAACCCTGTCTCAATTCTGTAAATTCTGTAAATTCTGTCTAAAAACTCAAACACCCAAACACCTTCTTCGGGCCGCCCGGTGGTCGGCCCCTACCAACCCAAACACCCAAACACTCAAACACTTCCTCTTTTGTGCTTGCGGGGATTTGCGCGGGTGAAAAATGCAGATGCACGCCAGTATTCATGTTTTCGACCTCACGATGGCCAAAGCGTCTCCGCCGGCGGAAGGGACCGCACGGCACCGTTGCTGCGTCAGTCGCCTGACTGCCCGATGGCGAACGTCATTTCGACCGTCCCTTCTTTCACCGGGGACGCGAAAGAAAATGCAAGCCGCTTCGGGGACGGGCGGCCGGGATTGTCTATCGCCGACTCCTTGTACACTATGGGCGCTGACGCCTTCACGTCGAGCTTCATCGTGCGCTTCCCAGCGGGCTTCTTGAACGTAAAACGCATGCCGCCCGCAGCCTTGTCGTAATCGCGGTACGTTATCACAGGGACCTCGAACTGCATTGGCTTGGCGAAGGACACTTTGTCCGTTATCGTCGCGGTGCCCTTCCTGCGGTCGAAGACAAGCGTGCGCACGAGCGACTTCAGTTCCGGAACGTCGTATGCGGCCGTGCAATCGAGGACGATCGTGTCGACATCCTTGGTAAATTCCGTCTTCAGCACCTTCGCGGCGGCCTTGCGTCCGGTCCTCTGCAACCTGCCGCCGACGACCGGGACGGGATGGCCGTAGGAATTGAGCATCTTCGATACGTAGCGGTCTTTCGAGAAAGTGCGGCGCGTGTAGACTTCGCCGCCTGGGTCGCCGCACATTTCAACGCCGTCGAGCATGATCGTGTAGGTGCCTACGTCGTTGTGGTTGTGCAATTCCGCGTTGTGCCCGCCTTTGAGCGCAATGCCGAAATCGATCTTTCTCGCGGAATCCCCGAGCCGCGAAATGAGTACTTGCGCGTTCGGGAACCATGTGCGCGGCGGAAGGACGTCCATCGTAGGCGCGCACGGCTTTGGCTCCTGCCCGAACGCCCTGAGCGAAAAGTACGACGAGTCCATGCCGAATGCCGGGCTCTTGAGCGCCGCCGTCGAAACGAGATCGGGCCAGACCTGCCGCCCGAGCGCCAGAGCCACCGGCTGCGGACAGCCGCCTCCGTCTGCGAAAAACGGGGACTTGCCGTTCTGGAGCTGGAATCCGTACGCGTACTCCATCACCTTCTTCATCTTCGGATCAGTGAAAAGATCGACCTTCCCGCCCGTCGCGGCCCGGATCGAAAGGCCCATTCTCAGGTGGTGTCCGTAGCCGTAGTTCCAGTATCCCATGCCCTCGGAGCAGTAGCCGTCAGCAGTGTAGCCCGCGATGGCGTACGGAACGCTGCCTGCGGCGTGCATGACGAATTCGGCGCGGAGCCTGCGGTCGGGGATTATCGCGAGCGCTGCGCGGACGACGCGCGAGTTGCAGACGCTGTTCCAGTTGTTGCCGCCGTGAAACCACCAGTGCGCGGTGATCTTGCGCTTTCCGCGAGCATGGTCGAGATATGGGCTGAACGTCCTGCGGTAGATTTCGGAATAGACCTTCTTTCGCACGTCTTCGGGGATGGCGTCGCCAAGCCATGAAAGGCAATACGCAAGCTCGCGCGAAGTTTCCGCGCTCGTAAGATCCACATGAGGCTTCCCGTTGAAGCAACTGAGATCCCTGTCGTGGGCGGGAAGCGACCAACTTTTCATAGCGCAATACGCCTCGAGATATTCCACGATCTTCGGGATGAAGCGACCCTTGTGCTCAAGGCACTCGCCGACGTACAACGCGACGAAATTCGTTGCCCGCCTGGAATGGCGCTTCTCGTAATTGGAGCGGTTGCCGTTTTTCGAAAATTCCTTGTAGAGGTAGTTTGGCGTGCCGGGCACCGGCTCGGCGGCGATCTTCTCCGCCTCGGCAATGATCTTCTTGCCTTCTTTGGAAGCGGCAAGCGGCGCCCACTTCGCGCGGTCGGACGCCGGCGCGCCGTCCGCCGAAGGCTTTTGGGGAAGCCACGCCGCGATTTCGGCGATTCTGGCCTCGACCGGTTTCTCCTTCGTCCCGGCGTTAGACGCAAACGCGGCGGAAACCGCCAATGTCAATATGCACAATGTCGCTTTGGAAATGCTGGTCATGGAATGTCGCTCCCGCGCAGTTTCGATATTGGAGCGAGTTAACCACATCGGCTTTCCGGTGTCAATGCAGCTTTGCGCGTTGCTGATTCCGCTCCGGGCTTGATTTCCGCGGCGGCGGAAGTATAATATCGCGGACACGGCGGCGCAGGGAACCGCGGCGCAGGAATCCGGGGCAAAGAAAAAGCGTCAGACAGATGAAAGCCAACTATCATACGCACACCACGTGGTGCGACGGCAAAGACACTCCCGAAGCCGTCATACTGGCGGCGATCGGCAAAGGGTTCGACGCCATAGGCTTCTCTTCACACGCAATGCTGCCCGAAGACGGAACGGCGTGGCTGCTTACGCCGGAAAAGGCCGCGCGCTACGCGGCCGAAATCCGCGCGCTTGCGGAAAAATACGCAGACCGGATCCGCGTTCTGTGCGGCGTCGAGGCCGACTACGTGCCGGGCGGCGCCACGCCAGACAGACAGGCATACGCCGCGATCGCCCCGGACTATATCATAGGCTCGGTCCATTTCGTCCTTGCGCCGGACGGCGCGCGCGCGAGCGTGGACGAATCTCCGCAGTCGCTCGCGGAAGGCATCCGCGCGCATTTCGGCGGCGACGCGCAAAAGTACGTGCGCGCGTACTTCGCGCAGGTCCGCGAAATGCTGGAAAAGTTCGACTTCGACATTGCGGGGCATCTCGACCTCGTCCGCAAATTCAACACGCGCCATCCGTATTTCGACGAATCCGCGCCGTGGTATCTCGAAGAGCTCGACCTGACGGCGGACGCCGTCGCGAAAAGCGGAAAAACCGTCGAAGTCAACACAGGAGCCATTTCGCGCGGCTGGCTCGACGACGCATATCCCTCGGCCGCGTTCCGCGGCCGCCTGCGCGCGCGCGGCGCAAAGTTCATCTTGAGCGCGGACGCGCACTCGGCCGACGCCATCGACTGCGCGTTCGACAGATTCGGCGGATGCGAAACCTTTCTGGCGTCGCCGGTCCGCGGGCGGCCTTGACTGGCGCGGGGCGAGGGTGTATACTTCCCGCCAATCCTGCGACCGTCTTAGGAGATTTTCCCCGTCGCGGGCGCCCGCCTTGCGGGCATCTTGCGCCGACACGACTGGCGCGCGGGCGGGGAGCATCGGACGGTCGCGATTCCGAAACAACGACAAGTCCATAAAATGAGCCAAGTAGACAAGACCGCAATCCGCCAGCAGTTCCAGCGCCACGATCGCGACACGGGGTCTTCCGAAGTCCAGATCGCGATTCTCACCAAAGAGATCGAGCGCCTCACCGCGCACCTCAAGGCCAACAAGCACGACCATTCCTCGCGCTACGGCCTGATCCGCAAGGTCAACAACCGCCGCAAACTGCTCGACTACCTCAAGCGCGAAGACGAAGCCTGCTACAAGAAGACGATAGCCGCCCTCGGTCTGCGCCGCTGAAAAACGGAATTCAAAACACCATGCAAGACACTAAAAAATTCACCGTGAAGATCGCAGGGCAGGATCTTGCGATCGAAACGGGGCTTCTCGCCCGCCAGGCGGCCGGTGCCGTGACCGTATCCTACGGGGACACCACGGTATTCACGGCCGTCACGCGCACCGACACTCCGCGCGAGGGAATCGACTTCTTCCCGCTCCAGTGCGAATACCGCGAGAAGTTCTACGCCGCGGGCAAGTTCCCCGGCGGATTCTTCAAGCGCGAAGCGCGCCCGACTTCCAAGGAAATCCTCACCGCGCGCATGTGCGACCGTCCGATCCGTCCGCTCTTCCCCGACGGATACTACAACGACGTGCAGGTGAACTCGATGCTCATACAGAGCGACGGCACGCGCGAAGCGGACTTTCTGGCGGTGAACGCCGCATCGGCCGCGCTACACATTTCCGACGTCCCGTTCATGGGCCCGATCGGATGCGTGCGCATCGGCCGCGTCGACGGCGAATGGGTGATCAACCCCACGCACGAACAGAAAGCGCGCAGCGACATCGACCTGCTCTACGCCGGATTGCGCGGCAAGTTCCTCATGATGGAAGGCAGCGCCTCGGAAGTGAGCGATGAAGACTTCCTCGCAGCGCTCAAGCGCGCGCACGAAGAGGTGGAAAAGATCATCGACCTCCAGATCGAAATGCGCCGCGCCCTCGGCCTGCCCGACAAGGACATAAAGGACGTCCCGCAGCCCGCCGACAAGATGGACTTCATCCGCGCAGAAGGCGGCGGCGCCCTTGCGGAGGCTCTGCTCGTGCCCGGCAAACTCGAACGCCAGGAGAAGGTAGCCGCGATCCGCGCGGATCTGCTTGCGAAAGTCTCCGCCAAGTGGCCCGAAATCGATTCCGTCGGTTTCGTGCATCTCTTCGACGCGCTCGAAATCGAAACCGTCCGCGCAAACCTGCTTGAACGCGGCAAGCGCATCGACGGACGCGGCCAGCACGAAATCCGCCCGCTCTACGCGCAGGTCGGCGTACTCCCGCGCGTCCACGGCAGCGCAATCTTCAACCGCGGCGAGACGCAGTCGCTCGCGACCGTCACGCTCGGCACCAAGAAGGACGCCCAGGAACTCGACTCCGTCACTGGCGGCCCGCTTTCCAAGCGCTTCATGCTGCACTACAACTTCCCGCCGTACTGCACGGGCGAAGTGGGCCGCCTCGGCTCCACAGGCCGGCGCGAAATCGGCCACGGAGCGCTCGCCGAGCGTTCGATCGCGGAAGTGCTGCCGGACGATTTCCCCTATTCGATCCGCGTAGTGAGCGAGATCATGGGATCCAACGGTTCGTCCTCGATGGCGTCGATCTGCAACGGATGCCTGGCGCTCATGGACGCCGGCGTTCCGCTGAAGCGCACGGTCGCCGGCATTTCCGTGGGACTCTTCACTACGCCGGACATGTCCAAGAAGGTGCTCGTGACCGACATCCTCGGCGCGGAAGACCACTGCGGCGACATGGACTTCAAGGTCGGCGGCACGCGCAAGGGCATCACGGGCTTCCAGGTGGACCTGAAACTCCGCGGCCTCACGTGGGATCTCGTGGAAGGCGCCGTCAAGGCGGCGCACGACGCGCGCCTGAAGATCATCGACTACATGGAAAGCGTCATTCCCGCGCCGCGCGCCGAACTCAACAAGTTCGCCCCGCGCATCAAGGAAGTGTCGATTCCCGTGGACAAGATCGGCGCGCTCATCGGCCCCGGCGGCTCCAACATCCGCTCGATCGTCGAAACGACCGGCGCGCAGATCGACGTGGACGACGACGGCAAGGTCAGCATATTCGCGACATCGGCCGACTCCATGGCCGCCGCCGAAAAGGCGGTGCTCTCCGTGGCTGCGGAAGCCGAACCCGGAAAGATCTACGAAGGCACCGTCACCGGAATCAAGGAATTCGGCGCTTTCGTGGAAATCCTGCCCGGAATGGACGGACTCTGCCACATTTCGGAGCTCTCCGACAAGCGCGTTCCAAGCGTCGAATCCGTCTGCAAGGTCGGTGACAAGATGCTTGTGAAATGCCTTGACGTGGACGACCGCGGCCGGATCAAACTTTCGCGCCGCGCCGCCATGCACGAGGCCGACGCCGCGGCGAACGCCTGACGAAGGCGTACGCCAGACGGTTCAATCGGCAGGACGCGCGCCGGCTCCAAAAGCCGGCGCCGCCCTGCGCATACATCAAGCGCCAGACCCGAAACATTCCTTTATCCAAATGGCTAACATCTCCACATCAGCGTCTCGACAGGGAAATCCCCCTGCACCGGCGCATGCGCTGCACCCGCTGGCGGCGGAACTCGACCGCACGCTCTCCGCGGACGGATGCGTCGTAGCATCGCTGCTCGCCGAAACGGGACGGCGCGTATATTTCCCCTACGGCGGCATCCTCGGCCAGGGGACCGAAGCAAAGTCGTGCGAGATAAACGCGACTATCGGCATGGCTTTCGAAGAGGACGGCTCGCCCCTCACGCTCGAATGCTTCGAGAAATCGGTGAATCTGCCGAAGCGGGCTTTCCTGTACTGCGGCTCGTTCGGCTCGCCTGAACTGCGCGCCGCGTGGCGCCAGATGCAGATACGCAAAAACCCCGGTCTCGCAGGCAAGACATTCTCGAACCCCGTTGTGACCAACGCCCTGACGCACGGGCTTAAAATCGCGGCGTCCCTTTTCGTGGAGCCGGGCGACACGCTGATCGTCCCCGAGCAGCGCTGGGACAACTACGATCTCATCTTCCGCGAAATGCACGATGCGCAGATCGCAGCATACCCGATGTTCTCGCCTTCGCGCGGATTCAACGCCGCCGGACTCGCCGCCCGCCTCGCCGAACCGGGCGACAAGAAGATCGTGCTCCTCAACTTCCCGAACAACCCCACCGGCTACACGGCCACGGACGAAGATGCGGCCGCAATCGTAGCGGCGCTGAAGAATGCCGCCGACTCCGGCAAAAAGATAGTGGCCGTGCTCGACGACGCCTACTTCGGCCTCGTATACGAAAAAGGCATACACGGCGAATCGCTCTTCACGGAACTTTGCGACGCTTCGCCAAACATCATAGCCGTGAAACTCGACGGAACCACGAAAGAAGACTACGTGTGGGGAATGCGCGTCGGGTTCGTCACCTTCGGCTGGAAAGGCGCATCCGCCAGCCAGCTGCGCGCGATGGAGGCCAAATCCGCCGGAATCGTGCGGGCAACGATTTCCAACGTCTCGTCGCTAGGGCAGAACATGGCGGTCCGGGCCTACGCCGACCCGGAATTCGAAGCGCAGAAGCGTGAAAAATACGAAACGCTGCGCGCGCGCTACCACGAAATCCGCCGCATACTTTCGGAACACGGCGAATACCTCGGCGCGTTCGAGGCGATGCCGTTCAACTCCGGCTACTTCATGTGCGTAAAGCCCAAAGGCGTGGACGCCGAAGCCGTCCGCCGCCGTCTCGTGGAGAAATACTCCACCGGCGTAATCGCGATATCCGGGCTTATCCGCCTGGCGTTTTCCACGATTCCGCTTGCGAAACTCGAAACGCTTTTCGCAAACGTCTATTCGGCAATCAACGATCTGCGCGCGTAACGCGCCGCAAAGAAAGGACGCGCCAAAATGGCAATCACGAACGAACTGCTCACCAAGGCGGCGAACACCCTGCGCTGCCTCGCCATCGACATGATAGAGACCGCGAACTCCGGCCACCCCGGAGCGCCTCTCGGCATGGCCGACATCGCCGCCGGCTTCTGGCTGCGGCACCACAAATTCGATCCGTCCGCCCCGGCATGGGCGGACCGCGACAGGCTCGTGTTTTCGGGCGGCCACGCGTCAGCCCTCCTGTACGGGCTTCTCCACCTTTCCGGCGCGGGGCTCTCGATAGACGATCTCAAAAAATTCCGCCAGCTCGGCTCGCGCACCCCGGGGCATCCGGAACGCGGGCTCGTCCCGGGGGTGGAAGCGACAACCGGCCCTCTCGGCCAGGGATTCGCCATGGCTGTGGGCATGGCGCTTGCGGAGCGCATGCAGGCGGCCCGCGACAACACGCCCGGACACACGGTCGTCGATCACCGCACGTGGTGCTTCCTCGGCGACGGCGACATGGAGGAGGGCATTTCCCACGAAGCCGCCTCGTTCGCCGGCAACCTCAAGCTCAACAAACTCGTCTGCTTCTACGACGCCAACGGCATAACCATCGAAGGCGACGTGAAACTGGCGATGTCGGACGACACGCGCCGCCGTTTCGAAGCGTACGGATGGAAAGTCCTTGAAGCCGACGGCCACGACCACGATGCGGTCAACAAGGCGATACGCGTTGCGCTCCGCTCGGAAGACAAGCCCGTCCTGATAATCTGCCGCACTACAATCGGATTCGGCGCGCCCACGAAGAAAGCCACCGCAGACTGCCACGGCGCTCCGCTCGGAGCGGAAGAAGCCGCCGCGGCCAAACAGGCCCTCGGCTTCGATCCCGCCGCCTCCTTCGCGGTGCCTGAAGACGTCTACGCCGCGTTTTCCTCCCGCGCGCGCTCCGTGCGCCGCATCCGCACGGTCTGGGAGAAAGATCTGGCCGCATGGGAAAAAGAAAACCCGGAAAAGGCCGGAATCCGCAAAGCGGCGGACGAAGGGCTCCTGCCGGCGAATCTCGAAGAATCCCTCCCGCAGTTCCCGGCGGACAAGCCCGTCGCGACTCGCGCCGCGTCCGGCGCGGTGATGAACGCGATCGCGCCGCTCGTTCCCGCGCTCGCGGGCGGCTCGGCCGACCTCGGCCCGTCCAACAAGACGTACCTCAAGAATTTCGCGGACATAAAGGCCGGCGATTTCTCCGGACGCAACATACGTTTCGGAATCCGCGAGCTTGGAATGACCGCAATCCTGAACGGCATGGCCGCGCACGGTTCGTTCCGTCCGTACGGCGCGACGTTCTTCGTGTTCTCCGACTACTGCCGCCCGGCGATCCGCCTGTCGGCGATGATGAAGCTGCCCGTGCTGTACGTCTTCTCGCACGATTCGTTCTACGTGGGGGAGGACGGACCTACGCACGAGCCTGTCGAACACCTCGCGTCCTGGCGCATAATGCCGAACGTCCTGGTCCTGCGCCCTGCGGACGCCAACGAAACCGCGGCGGCGTGGATGCTCGCGCTCGAGCGGAAGGACGGGCCTACGATTCTCCTTCTGACGCGGCAGAACATGCCGGTCCTGCCCGCGAACCCCGCAGGCGTCCGCCGCGGCGGATATGTGGTGTACGACGAAACGCCCCTCAACCTCCCGCGCCCGATAGACATCGTGCTTGTCGCAACGGGTTCGGAAGTCTCGCTCGCGGTCGAGGCCGCGAAACGCCTCACCGCGGCCGGCCGCCGCGCGCGGGTCGTCTCCATGCCGTCCACGGAACTCTTCCTTTCGCAGTCGCAGCTCTACCGCGATTCCGTTCTTCCTCCCGAATGCGGACGCCGGCTCTTCATCGAGGCGGGCACGCGTTTCGGCTGGAACAGATTCGCAATCGATCCCGAACGCACCGGATACATAACGCTTGACCGTTTCGGCATGTCCGCGCCTTGCAACGTGCTTGCGAAAGAGTTCGGTTTCACGGCGGAAAACGTCGTGTCGCGCGCAAGCGAACTTCTCGCGAAGTGACAAGACGGCGCAAAGCGGGGCATGCCCCGCTGCTGCAAACGCGCGCGCGGCGAAAAGCCGCGCGCGCGTTTTTATCGCATATAAGGCGCGAAATCCGCAGGGAGCGGCGACTCGAACGCCATTTCGCGTCCGCCCGCCGGATGCGGAAACGCAAGGCGGAAAGCGTGAAGCAGCTGCCTTTGCGGGACGGGGGAAAGCATTTTGTCGCGCGCAGGCTTCCCGTATGTCGCGTCGCCGGCCACAGGACAGCCCAATGATGCCATGTGGACGCGTATCTGGTGCGTGCGGCCGGTGTCGATCAAGCATTCGACAAGCGAAAGCGCGCCGTAGCGTCCGACGGTTTTCCAGTGCGTGACGGCATTCTTTCCGTTGACTCGGACTATCGCCATCTTCTTTCTGTCCGCGGGCGACCTTCCGATCAGATTTTCGACCGTCCCGGACAGCGCCTGCGGACAGCCGTGAACGAGAGTCCTGTATATTTTCCGTATTCCGCCGGGCTTGTGGAAATTGTGCGCAAGCGACGCCATAGCCTGGGCGGTCTTGGCGACCACCATCAGACCTGACGTGTCGCGGTCGAGCCTGTGGACGATTCCGGGACGCGCGACTCCGCCAATCCCGGCGAGCGACGGGCAGTGGTGCAGAATCGCGTTCACGAGGGTTCCGTCCGGATGTCCGGGCGCGGGATGGACTACGAGACCGGCGGGCTTGTCTACCACGATCACGCTTTCGTCTTCATAGACGATGTTCAACGGAATATCCTGTGGAACCGGAACGGCGGGAACCGGGGGAGGGACGTGTACGCAAACGGTGTCGCCATCCTGCAGCTGCGTATTCGCGCGTTTCGCCTGCGTTCCGTTGAGGTAGACGAAACCGGCTTTTATCAAACCTTGGATGCGTGAACGCGAAAAACCGTCCGCAACCGATGCTAGCCAGCTGTCAAGCCGCCCGGACCCGGCCCCGGCGACGGAAAACGAAAGGATTTCTCCGTCTTCAATCTCTTCGTCGATGCAGTCTTCGCCGGCTGCGGCGGCGCATTCCGGGTCTGTCACCAGAACCCCCATTTGTCGAAAGGAGTCGAAGAAATCACGGTCCATCCGATTATGAAATTCGTTGCGATGTGCGCCGATATCGC
>Ga0310695_10013737_pt1 | contig 11057 bp, 9 predicted proteins | sample RumenRJG_04DNA_FD_203882 | JGI IMG/M metagenome (GOLD analysis project Ga0310695, IMG submission 203882) | Bovine rumen microbial communities from Lethbridge, Alberta, Canada - RJG_04 (v2) (version 2) | ecosystem: Host-associated > Mammals > Digestive system > Stomach > Rumen | place: Canada... | reverse complement strand
GCCCCGAAATCTTGTTTATAAACATAAAAAGCGCAAGAATATATAAAAGCGGTGCGTAAATCGTCATTTCTACAGCACCAAGGTCAACTTCGTTCAAAAACTTTTTGTATAAAAGCGGAAGAGACGGTAAATCAAAGGCATGCAAAAAGCGCGGACTATGAAGTGCAAGAAAGCATATAACAAAAAAGCAGACGGTAAGAAAAATCAGAACTGCACTTATAATCAAAAAACGCTTTAATACAGGATTTTTAATCTGAAAATATGATTTTTTTTCTCTAAAAATCAAAAAACCTCTATGCAAAATCTCAAAAAAAGTTAAAAGAAGCGCAAAAATCATAGAAACTTTGTGACAGAGGCACGAAAGCACAAACAAAACCGCAGAAATAACAATTAAAATACAAGTTTTTCGGTTAAATGAATATTCTGTTTTATTTAAAACTACAAGCGAAGAAGCATACAAAAGCAGAAAAAAAAGACCGGTTTGATTATTTATATAATTAATTCCAAAAACAGAAAGTGTTGGAGATGCACCGGAAAGCAAAAAGGCAAATAAAGAAATAAGGGTATTTCCGGTTAAATAATAAACCAGAATAAAAACTGCAAATGAAATGCCCGCAGAAGAAAGCGCAGACCAGATTTTTACGCCTGTAACTGCATCACCTGCAAAAAAAGAACAGATTCCGCAAAGGTAATACCCTGGTTCCATGCTTGGGTTTTCCAGCTGCCCCGTCTGCACAAAGGATTTTGCCTGCAAGGCATAAAAATAGCCGTCCAGTCCGTTCGGTTCACTTGATTTTTGCAGCATTGAAAAGCGCACGCAAAATATAAAAATAAAAAATCCCGCAGCAAGAACAGAACGAAAAACAACCTTAAATTTTGAATTGTTAATTTCCATCAGGTTTTTCTCCATTTTGATTGCCACCGCTGCTAAAAGTTTCCAAAAGCGGTTCATACATCATTATTGCGTGATTTTCTGTAACATATTCGTCACCGGCAAGTTTTTTTTGTTCTGAATCACTAGCGTTCAGGGAAGATTCAGTTTTACCGGAAAGCATAAAATGCCGCCTCCAGATTGTGTTGTGTCGTACATAAACGCCGCCAATTTCAGAGCTAATCCAGTGTTCTTTCTGGTAAACTTCATATTTGTCGGTAACAGGAGAATCCTTGAGCCATTTTCCGCATAAAAGGCCCTTTTCCTCGTCTATCCATATTACTAAGGCGTAAGTATCTGCTGTATTATTTTTAATCATAAGATCGCGGTAATTGTAAACGCAGGTTGCGCCGCTTCCAAACGGCTGGGTTCTGTTTGAATCTGGAAAAACATCGTAACTGTGGCGGTAACGTTCAATTACTGTAAGTGGAGTGTGTAAAGTCATCCAGTAAATTAAATTTGAAAGAGCACAAAGTCCGCCGCCGACAGCCGCCGTGGGGCGCCCGTTTACAAGCATCATTCCTTTCTGGTAGCCTTTTTTTGCAGAAGGCTTTCCTATCAAACGCCAGTAAGAAAAGATTTTTCCGGTTTCAAGTTTAATTCCGCTTATTTTTTTGAGCGCAATCTGGAGATTTGCAATTTTTCCTTCCTGTAACGCTGTATCTGCATCGGAAAGATTACGCCGCAAAGGAACAGAATGCTCAAAAGTTGTAAAAGGAAATTCTTTTAAGAGTGAATCTGGAGAAGAAAAACTGTCTTTTAAAACAGCAAAACGCCGGTGCCAGCGAATCCAGGCAAAGCGGCGCAGCATGCAGTAAAATGCAACACCAAGTTTTACCCGTAACGCAGACCGGCGTTTTTGAGGGATAAAACGGTACAAAGCTAAGGACCATCCCAATAGCGTACGTCGTAAACCTGCTTTTCTGTAAGAACCGTGTATGGCTCACCGTTCCAGTAAACAGTATTACCTTCTATTTTTATGATAATTGCAGTTGTTGTTTTTACATAAGAAATAATTTCTGTTTTTAAAATTCTGAAGTTTCCAAGAGAATAAGAAGGCTCATTCCAATCTTCCCAGCGGGCTCCCATAAGAAGGTAATCTGGTTTAGCAGCTTTTGCTTCGTCGTAATCAAAGCCCTGAAGCTGAGGTCCATCATCACCTTTATCATCCCAAACATAATAATTATAGTCCCATGATTCATGAGTACGTAATGTATCAATTATTGATTTTTTTGAGCCAAATTTTACAAGAAAGCCCATTTTCTCTACACAAATAATGTTGTTTTCATTTTTGCATACAACAATTACAGAAGAATCTTTTTGCGACTGCAGATACAAATGATTGTTTCCGTAAAACAGGGCAAAAAACTGCTTTTTAAAATCTGCCGCAGAGCTTTTAAGCATCTGTTTTGAGTTTTCTTCCTGAATCTTTTTTAATTCTTCAACACCTTTAAAAGGAATTACTTTTCCTTTATATAAAAGTCGTATATCGTCAAGGCAGGTATCGTCGTATTTTGAACCTTTGTAAACACCTGTAATTTTTATTGTTATTGTCTGAGCTGTCTGGTCCAGATCAAATTTGATTGACTGCCAGTCTGGAACATCATCTTTTAATATATATTCTTTCTGCTGAAAGTGCTTTTTTGCAACCTGAGTAAGAACAATTGATTTTACACGGTTGTTCTTTTTGTAATAATCCTTAGAAGCAAATCCGTTTACAATCTGAATTTCGTCAAAACTTACCGGCTCTGAAAATTCAATGGTGATTGATTCTCCAATTCCAGGACCTTTATCGTCAGCTTCGCACCAGGTAGAATCAAAATTTCCGTCAAGAATATTGATTGGCGGATAAAGATATTTTCCGCTGAACTGAGCCTCAACAAGTTCACTTGTGGCAACTACAGATTTAACTGAAGCCGATTTTGTCTGAGCCATAAACCAATTACTCTGAGAAAAGGTGTTCTGAGCAATCAAAAATGCACCAATTAGAACCACAAAGCTTTTTTTCATAAGTTCTCCTTCAAAAACACCGCGTTAGTGTTTTTCAAAATATAACATATAGAAGAAATAGTAACAATATTTTATTATTCCATAGTATGATTAAGAAAATTCTTTTTACCGTTTCGCTGTTTTTTATTACACTCTCTGCTTTTACTCAAAACTATTTAAAAAATGAAAATGGACGCAGTCTTAAAGACTACTATTATTTTTTCCCGCAGGCTGATATTGCCATAACTCCGGACAATGTTATTTTTAACGAAATGAAATTCCCCCGTTCAGAATTCCGGCTGGATAAAAACGGCTACTATTATGTAAAAGACTATATTGTTATTTTTGATGAACTTCATAAACTTGTTGCACTGCATAACACTTATTTGAATTATAAACAGGTTACAAAAGACGAGCCTTTAAGTTATGGCGAAAACGCTGCTTTTAAGCCGTCAACATATTTTTCTGAAACCCTGAAAAGCGGGAAAGTAAATTATGATGGCTCAGATTTGGATAAAATCTGGAAAGAAACAGTAATAAATACTGAACACAGTTCCGCTCCCTGGTGGATAAAAGATGAAGACAAATTGTATACCTGGAATTACGGTCATCTTCCATGGGTTGCCGGTGGAAAAGGAATTGGAGAAAGCATTGAGGTTACTTTTGAAAATGCTATTTTCATTGTTTCCCTTTTAAACGGCTATGTTGATCCGTTTCATCCTGATTATTTTAAGAAAAATGCGCGCGTAAAGGATATTAAAGTCACAGATTTAGATAATGATAAAGATTACTATTTTACACTTTCCGATTCTGTAAAAGTTAAATCATTCAGACTTGAAAACTCCACAAAACATATAAAAGTGACAATAGAATCAGTTTATAAAGGTGAAAAATACAATGATGTGTGTCTTAGTATGATTTCCGGACTGGGAATGGAACAGGAATGGGAAAGAGTTTATCCTCTTATGGAACCTACAGCGGAAGTTGGATATGAAGAAAGCTACTGGACACAACTGGCGGACAATGCCATAAACAGATACAGCGAATATACAGATGATAATTCCCCGGTTTTTGAAAAAAACGATGAAGGTCTGTATGAGCTTTATATAGATTGTAAAAATCGTAAAGAATACGGAGACTGGGCAGAAGTTAATACCACACCTGTTACTATTTTTGACAGAAATGATCTAAAAATCACTCTTGTAAACGACGATGGCAGATATGATTATATAACTTTCTGGTCAAAAGAAGCTGTTAAGGCTTATTCATTTAAGGGAATAAACTATGGCAACAGAGAATGTATAGATAGTATGGGCTGGTCTGAACAAGATCGAAATAAAAAGTTTGAAGAAATTAAAAATGAAGGAAGCTGGATAATAGAAAAAGCTCTTATCCATATTGACTGGTCTATGATTCTGCCGGTTTCTGTAGAAATTAAAATCCTTTATGAAAGCGGCAGAAAAGATACCATAGTTCTGAATAAAGACCAGCTTGAAAAACTTAAAAGATATTCAGAACTTGCTTTAAGCTATGGTGGATACAAGTAAAGAGCTTTGACTGTTTAGGGAGCTACTCGTGCATCAACAACCTGTTTTTCTGTAAGAACTGTATAAGGGGTTCCGTTCCAGTAAAGCGTATTGCCCTCAATCTTAATAATGATGGCTGTTGTTGTTTCTACATAACTAACCATTCGGGTTTTCAAAATTCTGAAGTTCCCGATTTCATATTCAGGCTCACTCCAGTCCCCGTCGTCTATACCTACAAGAAGATAATCTGCTTTTTTCTTCAAAAGGTCGCCGTACCAGGAGCCTTTAACAGAACCTTCATCATCATCTTCAAAGTACCATCTCCATAAATTAAGTTCAGAAAGTTTGTCAGAAAGTTCCTCTTTTGTACCGGATTTAATTAGTTCTCCATGATAAGAAATATTTGTAATTTCTTCCTTAAATCTGCTTATAGTGATAACATCATCACTTTTCTGCGATTTTAAATACATGGTGTTGTTTCCATAGAATAAGGTAAGGAACTGTTTTTTAAAGTCTGAAGCAGAGCTTTTAAGCATCTGTTTTGAGTTTTCTTCCTGAGTCTTTTTTAATTCTTCAACACCCTTAAAAGGAATAACTTTTCCCTTGTATAAAAGACGGATGTCATCAAGACAGGTATCATCGTACTTTGAACCTTTGAAAACGTCTGTTATTTTAATTGTGATTGTCTGGGCTGTCTGATCAAGAGCGAATTTAATAGACTGCCAGTCTGGGATATCATCTTTTAAAGTATATTCTTTCTGCTGGAAGTGCTTGTTTGCAACCTGAGTAAGAAGAATTGATTTTACGCGGTTATTTTTTTTGTAGTAATCTTTTGTAGCAAATCCATTTACAATCTGAATTTCATCAAAACTTACTGGTTCTGAAAACTCAACTGTGATAGATTCTCCAAGACCTGAGCCTTTTTCATCAGCTTCGCACCAGGTGTTTTCAAAATTGCCGTCAAGAATGTTAATCGGCGGGTAAAGATATTTTCCACTGAACTGAGCTTCTACAAGCTCGCTTGTTGCTACAACAGATTTTACATTTGCAGAATCTGTCTGCGCCATAAACCAGTCACTTTGAGCAAATGAAAAATGAGACAAAAGCAGCACGCCTGCTAAAAATAAAACAGTTCTTTTCATAAAACACCCCGTAATAAACAGCAAAGCAAGAAAAATTATTTTACAACCCGCTCTACTCGTTTTGAAATACTTGTAAAGATTTCGTATGAAATTGTTTTTCCTATTTTGGCAAGATCTTCGGCGGTTGTAAGAGCTCCACTTTCTTTTGGACCAAAAATCAGAACCTTATCAAAAAGCTTTACATTTTTATTATTTTTTCCAATATTTACCATGCACTGATCCATGCATATTCTTCCTACAACCGGATATTTTTTTCCGTTAATTGTAACTTCAAGTCCCGGAGAAAAACGCCGCAAAAGTCCGTCTGCATAGCCTATAGGAAGCACTGCTATATCTGTATCTTCAGGGGCAGTCCAGGTTCGGCCGTAAGAAACTGATTTACCTTTAGGAAAATGCCTGATTGCAACAACCTGAGTTTCCAAAGCCATAACAGGTTTTACTTCAAAATCTTTTTTTACAGATTTCAGGTATGATTCTGTAATTTCATCTGGATAATAACCGTAAGTGATGATTCCAGGACGAACCATATCAAAATGCATGTCTGTATTGTTTAACAAAGCCGCACTTGCAGAACATGAACAAATTCCTGGAGTTAAACCCTGCTTTTTTATATTTTCTACAGCAAGCTTAAAAGCTTCAAACTGTTTTTTTGTAAATTCCTGATTTTCCTTAGAAAGACTGTCCGAAACGGCAAAATGCGAAATAGTTCCAGCCTGATTCAAAACTCCGGAATCTGCAATCATTTTTGCCTGAACACCAGCTTCTTCCGGATAACATCCAATTCTTCCCATTCCTGTATCAACAGCAAGAAATACATCAGCTTTTTTATCTGAATTGCCATAAACTTTTTTTGCAGCCTGCGCCATCAAAGAAATATATTCTTCACCAAAAACAAGCGGAGTAATTTTATATTCAAAAAGTGATTCAAAATCTTCGGGAACACACGGACTTAAAAGCAGAATATGTTCTTCAAAGCCCGCATTTCTAAGTTCAAAACCTTCATCGGGGCGCGCAACTGCAAAATAGTCAATTCCGCCGGTTTCATGTGCCAGTTTTGCGGTTAAAAGCGCATTATGACCGTAACCATCAGCCTTTACAGCAATGCAGATTTTTGTCTGCGGCTCAACAAATTTTCGTATCTGTTCAAGATTAAATTTTAAGTTATTTTTAAAGAGAACGGCTCTTGTACACCTGCCCATAATTTTCCCCCAGTAATTATCATAAAGTTCTAACAAAAAAATCGCAATACAATATTGTAAAAAAGCTGCAATATCAATAGAATAAACTATTATGAAATTCTATAAAGTCATTGCACTTGCAACAATTGCAACAAGTTTATTAACAGGCTGTGCTACAACTTCAGATTCAGCAGCAAAAAATTCCGGTGTAGAAAAAAAACAAAATCCTGACAAAGCATTCATAGACTCTCTTTCGAACACTGTAATAAAAGTAACAGCATATCCAGCAAAACAGACAAATGTAAACAAAAAGTTTTCTTCTGATTATTCATTAAGCGTATGCGATAAAAGCGGACAGCCGCTTGCAAATTTTGTAATTACAGCCGAATATCCTGCTTCAAAAACTGACGGCGTAATTAATTTTGAAAAACAGAACATAACAACTGATGAAACAGGAAAAGTTGTTTTCACTCCACAGATTCCGTCATTTGCAGCAGATACAAACGTATATTTTTACAGCGCTACAGACTCAACAAATGAAGATACAATAAACGCTGCAAAACAAGCCGGTGCACAGGCTGCCTGGAAAGTTCGTTCGGATATAGTTACAAAGGGCGCAATTCTTTTTATCTGGGATTACAACGAAAAAGGAAAACCCGTAAATAATTCGTACGAAATTCTTTCTGAATTCAGAACACGCGGAATGACAATGACTGGAAATGCACCTGTAAACGAAACAGCTTATATTGGAAAACCGCTTAACTGGCTTTACAAACAGAATCACGAAATTGTTGAAAACAGCTACGGTTATCTTATCGTAGGAACAATACAATATGTAAAACCTGTTGAACAGGTTGAAGACGGCTGGTTCTGCTCGCTAACAGCAGATATTTCCGTTGCAGATATGAAAAACGGAACACAGGTTTTTACCGGTACATTTAAAAATGAAGTTACCGGTGCAAACTGGTCAAAAGCGACAGGAAAATGCAAGGAAGAACTTGCTAAAAAAATTGTAGATGCAATCATTTACGGATTATAAGAGGAAAATATGATTTACACAGACACAAGGGACAATTCAGTAAAAGTTGATTTTAAAACTGCTGTAATGAACGGTATGAATTCTGCTTCGGGCGGACTTTATATTCCGACTTCATTTCCAAAACTTGACTCTTCACTTTTGAGTAAAGACCCTGCACCATCCTTCCGTGATGTTGCATTTAATATGGCAAAGCCTTACGTTGAAGGAGAAATTCCGGACAACGACCTTGCTGCAATTATACAGGACGCTTACCCGTTCCAGCCAAAAATTGTACCTTTAGACAATACCTCTTACGTTCTTGAACTTTTTCACGGTCCAACCTGCGCATTTAAGGATTTCGGGGCAAGATTTATGGCACGTGTAATGTCATATTTTAACCGCTCAGAAGCAACTCCGCTTCACATTCTTGTTGCAACATCCGGAGACACTGGTTCTGCTGTAGGAAGTGCTTTCCACAATGTTCCAGGACTTGACGTTACAATTTTGTACCCGGATGGAAAAATCAGTGCTATTCAGGAAAAACAGCTTTCTACATTCACAGGAAACGTTCGCGCTCTTAAAGTAAAGGGCACATTTGATGATTGTCAGAAACTTGTAAAAACAGCATTTACAGATAACGAACTCCGTTCAAAACTGAGACTTTCATCTGCAAACTCAATCAACATTGCACGCCTTTTGCCACAGGGCTTCTACTATATGTACGCAGCCCTTACAACAAGAAACCGCTGCAAAATTGACAATAAGATTTCTGACCCGGCAATCATCATGGTTGTTCCTTCAGGAAACTTTGGAAACCTTACATCTGGTCTTATTGCCCGCGAAATGGGTGCTCCAATTACAGGTTTTGTTGCAGCAACAAATACAAACCGAACAATTCCAGACTGGATTGCAACCGGAGATTACAATGCACGCCCATCTGTAGAAACATACGCAAACGCAATGGATGTTGGCGCTCCAAGCAATTATGAACGAATTAAGGCAATGTACAATCTTGACGAGGTTCGTGGACTTTTTGCATCTTACTGGCTTGATAACAACGGCATTATAGAAGCAATAAAAGCATGCCACCAGAACACAGGCTATATAATTGATCCACACGGAGCAATTGCTTACAAGGCATGGAAAGACATAAAAGACGGAAAACTTGAAGAACTTGTAAACGGAAAGAAAAACGACTTTAACAAACCAGGATTAACACCAAGCGTTCCAGACTGGGCAGATAAAGTTTTAAGTAAAAAAGCAATTGGAATTGCACTCGAGACAGCATCTCCTGCAAAATTCGGTTCAACGGTAACAGATGCTATCGGACGCGAACCTCCAATGCCGGCTCGTCTCGAAGAAATTATGCGTCTTCCAGACAATGCAATCCCAATGGATAATGATTACGGCAAGTTCAAGGACTGGTTAATCGAAAATCTGTAATTAAACAAATTGCTCCCGCTAAAATGTAACCGCTTCGCTAAACGAAGCTGACGTTCCGCGAAGTCACATTTTTGCTCCGCAATTTATTTAATTAAATTTTTCATTCAGGCTTCAATCAGATTTCTTTTAATTAATTCATCAATAATAACTCCCACGATTTCGTCGGGAGTTTTTTCGTTAACATCAATAATCAAATCACAAAAGGCGTAATCATTATTGTCTATGCCGTAAAATTCCTTATAACGGCGGGTATCTTCACTGTCGCGCATTGCAGTAAAATCTTTGATTGCCTGTAAATCTCCGCCTTCGCGGTTAAAAACACGCTTTGCGCGAGTATCATCACTAGCCAGAAGATAAACTTTTAAATCGGCTTCTTTAAGCATCCAGATTGCAAGGCGGCTTCCAAGCACGCAAGGTTCTTTAAGTGCAAGCTCAACCTGGTGCTTATCCACATATTTATCGTAAGAATCATCAGTTTTTGCAGCTTCAATAACCTCGGGCAAAGTCATTCCTTTTTCTGCCGCAAGCTGACGGAAGGTATAATTAATGAGCGTAACTCCAAGTTGTTTTGCAAGCAGCCCGCTTACAGTTGTATTTCCACATCCAGATTTTCCGCTGATTGCAATTCTCAAGTCCTTATTAAGTTTCATAATGCTTATACCTCGTATTTTTTAGATTAATTTAATATAATATATATCGAAAAACTAAAATAATGAAGATAAATCTTTAAGGAATATTCATGAAAAAGTTTTCTCTAATCTTACTGCTGGCATTTTTTTACTTTTCCAACGTATTTGCATCAGAATCTCAAAAAAAATCAAAAGAACCGCTCGATATAGATACTTTATTATCGATTTATAACGCAACAAAGGCTATACCAAATCTAAGTTTTAATAACAATACAAGCTACACCACAATCGCATTAGGATTAAATCTTGGCTTATACACGAACGAGCCAAAACCATCTCCAATTCAGATTTCACCGGGATTTTTTCTTTCAATAAATTCCTTTAAGCAGGATAAAAAAATTGGATTTCATTTTGACACCGAATTTCTGCTTAGTCTTCCAGAAACAAATAATGATGACAGCAAAATTTCAAAAAAAGATTCAGATGATTTTTCACTGGGATTTTCTCTGGCATTTTTACTAGGACCTTCTTTTAGATTTGGAAACCAGACAAAAATATTTCTTTCACCGGGAATTTCAACAGGATTAATTCTAGGCTTTGGAACCAGTTATAAAACAAATATTGGCAAACCGATAAATAACACTTTCTTTCAGTATTTTCTTGGAATTGGAGGAAATTTTACATGTGTATTTAAATCAGGTTTTTCAATAATAGTTCCGCTTGCCTTTTACCCCCTAAATTACTCTTATTCAAAAGAATACATTTATAAAGAGAAAAAGACGCTTGACGAATCATCATATTTTAACGGCAAAGTAAAATTCGGTTTATTTCTTGGAATTACACTTTAACGAGCTTCGTTGTCTTAAAACTGCGATTGTGATAAAATGCTTTTTATGCAAAACGACGTTACTTCTTTACCCGAAAACATCCGCGGGGTTCATATACATTTTGTTGGAATCAAGGGAACCGGAATGGCAGCCCTTGTTGAAATTCTTTATCACAATGGAGCCATAATTACAGGCTCTGATGTTTCTGAACGTTTTTACACAGACGAAATTCTTGAAAAACTTAAAATAAAAGCTCTGCCATTTGCAAAAGAAAACATCACAGATAAAGTTCAGTATGTAATTTATTCATCAGCATATAAAACAGACAAAAATCCGGATTTAATTGAGGCAACAAGCCGTAATATTCCATGCCT
>Ga0310695_10013731_pt1 | contig 11064 bp, 6 predicted proteins | sample RumenRJG_04DNA_FD_203882 | JGI IMG/M metagenome (GOLD analysis project Ga0310695, IMG submission 203882) | Bovine rumen microbial communities from Lethbridge, Alberta, Canada - RJG_04 (v2) (version 2) | ecosystem: Host-associated > Mammals > Digestive system > Stomach > Rumen | place: Canada... | reverse complement strand
TTGTGTCCTTTTGGCCTTGTGCAAGATTTGCTTTTTAAATTGCCATTTATCAAAAAAATTCGCCGCTTGCCATGCGAGAAAGCTCTGCGTTATCTTCGTTTCATTTTTCTCATCTTGTTCGTGATAATCTTGCCTATGTTTGTAATTGATTTTACAGGCTTGGGAGAACCGTGGTTTTGCAAGTGGATTTGCCCTGTGGGAACTCTTGAAGGGGGGATTCCTCTTGTTCTTTTGAACAATGCGATGAGGGGGGCAGCTGGCTTTATCTTCCGTTGGAAAATCGCAATTCTTTTAATAACGCTTTTCTTTTCTATTATGATATATCGCCCTTTTTGTCGCTATGTTTGTCCGCTCGGTGCTATTTACGGTATTTTCAACAAAATATCTTTCTATCGATTCAAAATCGATACTGAAAAATGCACGAAATGCTCTTCATGTCAAAAAATCTGTAAGCTAGACATTCCTGTATGGCAAAAACCGAACAGCATGGACTGTATTCGCTGCGGCGATTGCAAGACTGCTTGTCCGACAGGTGCGATATATGTATAGAAAATAGATTTTTGCATACAAAACGATGATAGCAATCTAAGTAAAGCCATCAATGTCCAATATATAAATCTTCTTTTGCGCTTAAAGCCCCCTCCGACTGTCGTTTTTATCTTTATGCGTTAATAAAAAGTCTATCAGTATGCAACAATTACCGATTTCTTGCGAATACAAAAACGCCCAAACCACTAACGATTTGAGCGTTTTTCTTAAAAAGTCGCTACTGTTTTATAAAACAGCCTGTGTCGTACAAAACTGTCTTCGACAGTTACGGCATATGGATAATTTCACGAGGCTTTGAGCCGTTGGCAGGACCTACAATGCCTCTCGCTTCCATCTCTTCAACAAGACGCGCCGCACGGTTGTAGCCGATTTTGAGCCTTCGCTGAATGTAGCTTGCGCTCGCCTTGCCCGCTTGAATTACGATGTCGAGCGCCTTGTCATAAAGAGGGTCTTCGCCTTCGCTTTGATAAGACGGCTCGCTTTCCTCATCGTCATCATCATCAATGAAAATCTCATCGTCGATGTAATCAGGCTCTCCGAACTGCTTGACGTAATCCACTACGTTCTCGACCTCAAGGTCGTTGACGAGCGTGCCTTGAATGCGAGTCGGGAACGGGTCAACAACGCCTGCATAAAGCATATCGCCTTTGCCCAAGAGCTTTTCCGCTCCGATTTGGTCGATGATAATGCGGCTGTCCATCTTTGAGGCAACCATAAAGGCGATTCGGCTCGGAATGTTTGCCTTGATAAGACCTGTGATAACGTCGATTGACGGGCGTTGCGTTGCAAGAACAAGGTGGATACCGACAGCACGGCTCATTGCGCAAAGACGGGCAACCGTGGTTTCAAGCTCCTTGCCGCTTGTCGCCATAAGGTCTGCGAACTCGTCGATTATAACCACGATGTAGGGCAGCTTTTCGGTCGCGATGTTGCGCTCAACAATGCGGCGGTTGTAGCTTTCGATGTCGCGCACCTGCATTCCGTCCAAAAGCGCATAGCGGCGTTCCATCTCGCAAAGACAGTACTGCAAAGCCTGAAATGCGCGTTTTGGCTCGGTGATAACTGGCGTGAGAAGGTGCGGAATGTCGTTGTAAAGTTTGAGCTCGACGATTTTCGGGTCAATCAAAATCAAGCGCACTTGCTCTGGGCTTCGCTTGAACAAAACCGAAAGAATGAGCGAGTTGACGCAGACCGATTTTCCCGCGCCCGTTGCACCCGCGATGAGCAAATGCGGCGTTTTGACCAAGTCCATAATCTTTGATTCGCCCGAAATGTCCTTTCCCAACACAACAGGAACAGCCATCTTTGACCAAGCAGGATTGTCTTCTTCGATGATTTCGCGGAAGCTGACCACGGCGCGCTCTTTGTTCGGCACTTCAATACCGACAGCTCGCTTTCCCGGAATTGGTGCTACGATACGAACACTTTTTGCTGCAAGACGAAGCGCGATATTGTCCTGAAGGGCTACGATTTTGCTGAGCTTCACGCCGGGAGCGGGCAACATCTCAAACATTGTAACGACAGGCCCTTTTCGGATTCCTGTAACTTCGGCATCGATTTTGAACTCGCTAAGAGTGTTTGTGAGGTTCTCGGCGGCTTGCTTGGTTTCCTCGTCGATTTCCCAATAAGGATTTGCGCTGTATGCCGTTAAGATATCTGTCGGAATTGCGTAAGGACGGCGCACAGCTACAGGTTGTTTTGTAACAGGAATGGGCTGTTTTATAGCAACCTCTGGTTCTTTTGTAGCAGCTACAGCAATTTCAGCCTGTTCTTCAAATATAGGCTCTTGAGATTCAGTCTCTGTTTGTTCTTCTATCTCTGGCTCTTCTTCTATGATTGGCTCTTGTGAAACAATTTGAGGCTCTTGTACTAAAACAGGTTCTTCTTGCTCTATTTGTGAAACAGGCTCTTCTTGTGATAAATTAGGTTCTGCTTCCGCTTCTGATACAGCCTGTGGCTGATGTTCTTCAAAATTAGTTTCGTGGTCTGGTACAACTTGCGATTCTTGTGTCTGTTCACAAACAGTCTCTTCTTGTGATAAGTTAGGTTCTGCTTGCTCTTCTGGTGCAACCTGTGTCTCTTGTGTCTGTTCACAAACAGTCTCTTCCTGTGATAATTCAGGTTCTACTTCCTCTTCTGATACAGCCTGTGGCAGTTGAGAGTCAGGCTGTGCCTTTTGAGAATCAGGCTGAGCCTTTTGAGAATCAGGCTGTGCCTGCTGTGGTTGCTGCTCTTTTAGATGAAGCGCAGTTTGTAAAAGCGATGGCTTTTCACTTTCCTCTGTAATATCTTGTGTATAATTATCTGGAGAAACAGTCTCTGTCTTGTGAGAATCAGGTTGTGCCTGTTGAGAATCAGGTTGTGCCTGCTGTTCGGATTGAACATCTTGCTCCATTTTTGCAAAAACAGGATTTAACGGCTCTGAAACAGATTTGTCATATTCTCCTACAACAATAGGCTTTTCGATAATCAAAGGTCGGTCTTCGTAAGGGGCAAAAGTTCCCTCTACCTTTTCCCTCTCTTCCCGTTCTGCTCTTTCCTCTTCATCTTCGGCGTTCATATCGATGTCAAAGAAATCTGCGTCTAGAGTGTCGCCTTCGTTATAATTGCTTTGTCTAGCCTTTTCGTTCACGGCTTCTATCGCCTTGTCGAAAACGCTCGGTTTTGGTGGCTTTTCTTGTGTAAAAGTAGGTTCTGGAATTGGATCTTGAGAAAAGACATCGCCTGCCCCTGTTATAGATAAATCTATAGTTCCTGCGGGAATAGTTTCGTTTTCATCTTTTTCTACAGGGGAATCGTCGGTGATGAATGCCGCTTCGTCCTCTGCTACAGGCACGATAACAAAAGAATCATCTTCGTTTGCTATTTGCGTAGAGAGGAGAGTTTTATCATCATCAGTTTGAGTTAGCTTTTTTTTTTCAGCAGCAGCCATAGGCTGTTTTGTAACACCTACAGCCTGTTTTGTATCAAGCTCTGCTTTTTTGGCGGCAAGCTCTGCTTGTTCTGCTTGTCGGGCTTTTTCGATTTCTTCAAGGCTTACCGAAAACATCGCTGTAGTAGCCACAGGCTGTTTTTCAATACTCTCTGCCTGTTCTGTATCAGTCATTGGCTGTTCTATTGTGCCAAAATCCGATTCGACAAGCTCATCATTATTATCTTCTGTATCATCTTCAGCTTCTTGGACTTCAGTAGCTGCTACACTTTCAGAGCCTATACTCTCTGTTTTCTCTTCTGCTTTAGCCTCTTCTGTGCTGTCATTGACACTTTCTTCATCTTCTTTGACAGTTTCAGAGCTGTCATCAACTGTCAAAGAACTGTCTTCGACAGTTTCAAGGCTGGCTTGTTCAGTAGCGTCATCGACAGCTTCGCTTGACTCTTCATCTGAAGAGAAATGATCAGAAATCCAACTCTCTAGCTTATCTGCTGCAATACAGCAAGCTAGATATTCAAGAATAAGAAGCAAAACGCAAATAACAACTGTGATACCGATTTTCACAGCTCCCAATAAATCGCCTTCAGCCGAAAAGCCTTTGCAAAGTTTTTCAGTGATGATAATCGTGAAGAAAGGTATGATAGAACACGAAAGCAAAAGCCAGCGGCGCACTGACCAAGTAGGCATAAGGCACAAAATCCCTGCTGCAAGCAAGAAAATAGGAATAAGCGCGCTTCCTGCACCGTAAGCGTTTAGGAAAGTGCCGCCAATTGAATGGAAAACTGTTGTGTTATTAGAAGATGCAGAGAAAAGTTCTGCTAACAATGCAATGGAAAATACTGCAGAAAGGACAAAAAGAATGACGCTTACTGCGAGCGAAAGTTTTTCCGATTTTTTCATCAAAATGACCTCTATCGAAAGCTTTTTACTTTTTGATTACTTATATTATCGGATTTCTTTTGCTCGCATTTATGCTTTTTAGTAGTTTTCGGCTTTTACCTGGAAATAAGATTGCGGGTGATTGCACACAGGGCATACTTCAGGGGCTTTTTTGCCGACGCAGATATGACCACAGTTAGCGCACTGCCACACCACATCGCCGTCTTTTGAGAAGACCAAATCGCCCTCGATATTTGCCAAGAGCTTTTTGTATCGCTCTTCGTGTTCCTTTTCGATAGCTGCCACGCCCTCAAAGAGTTTTGCGATTTCTTCAAATCCCTCTTCGCGCGCTTCTTTTGCGAACTTTGGATACATTTCTGTCCATTCGTAGTTCTCTCCGCCCGCAGCTTCTTTGAGATTGTCGAGAGTTGAGCCGATACCACCAGTTAAGAGCTTGTACCAGATTTTTGCGTGTTCTTTTTCGTTCGCCGCCGTTTCCTCAAAAATCTGAGCAATCTGCACAAAGCCGTCCTTTTTCGCCTTTGAAGCAAAGTAAGTGTATTTGTTGCGAGCCTCGCTTTCGCCAGCGAATGCCGCAGCCAAGTTTGCTTCTGTCTTAGAGCCTTTTAACTCCATATATTTCCCCCTATGAAAAATAGAATGTGTGCTTCCAATTTTACCCGATAAAAAGACAAAAGCAAGGTTTTCATAGGGGATTTAACAAAAAACTATTTTATAGCTCCTTTTTTCAATATCGACAAGAAAACTTCGTTGAGCTTTTCCCACGTTAAAGAGTTTTCTCTCTTGTAGCTTTGAAGATAGGCTTGGGAATCAAGGATTTTCGTTTGCACAAAATAATCAATGTCTTCGGCTCTGTGTCCCTTTGCCTTTTCGTCAGCGGATTTCTTCGCTTCAAGAATCTGCTCAACAGACGGCATTAGCTCACTCGGCAAGCAATTTTCTGCAAGCTCTGAGAACTTCATCGGTGGCGGACACTTGTACTGCATAATCCACTCAAGAGCAAGGGCGGGACGCAGTATATATAGATACTTTTTCAAGATAATGTCATCAGAGCAAAAATAATTTCGCACGTTGTTTTTCAACATCGAAAGATAATGATACATAGATTTATCTAGCTGAAAATATTCGCTTAAAATCGCTTTGACTTTCTCCCAATCCTCGCTCGTGCGGTAGACAATGAGAGATGCTGCCCATTCAAAAATCGTCGGATTGGACTTCATCAACAACCGCAAGAGCTTTTGTATGTCCCAGCCGTTGATGTCGTAAACTTCATTTAATTCAGCTTCGATAACATCGCGCTTTTCTTCAAGATGCAAATAATCTTGCGCATTTCTGACATAGACAAAGCGAACATCATAATCGCTGTCTTCGCTCTCAAAGCCCCATGCCCTAGAGCCGCTTTCGCAAGCATAGATTATGCGCACGTTCTCCTTTTGCTCGATTTCGGAGAGTTTTTGCTTTATGCTTTCAATGATTTTGATTTTCGTGGGTCTCATTTTCTTCCCTCCAAAAAAAATAAGACTGATTTCCAAACGGAAAAATCAGTCTAACTCATTTTTTAGCCTTTTCCCGACGGAAATGCATTCCCTAACGCGTTTTTTAGCTTTTTCCCGACGGAAATGCATTCCCCCACGCGTTTTTTAGTCTTTTCCTAACGGAAATGCATTCCCCAACGCGTTTTTTAGTCTTTTCCGCACGGAAATGCATTCCCCCACGTGTTTTTTAGCTTTTTCCCGACGGAAATGCATTCCCCAACACGTTTTTTAGTCTTTTCCCGACGGAAATGCACTCCCCAATGCGTTTTTGACCTTTTTCCGTCTAGAAATAGATTTGCATGATGATGCCTTGGTCGTAGTTACCAAAGCCTTTGCCGAAGATATTTAATCCGCCCATATAGCGCGCGTCGTCTTTCACGCCTACTTTTACGCGGATTGAGTGGTGATTTCGCATATCGAGGTCGGAGAGGGTTACATCAGAAACTTTTACGCCGTCAATGTAGCTGCCTTCGTTTGTAACAGAAAAATGCTTCAAAAGTCCGTACTGACTGCCTTCGAGCTTCCACCATTCTGGTGTGAACTTTCCGCGATGATCGCCATAATCGCCAGGGCATGTCCACGTTGCAATTTCGGTTTTGTTAATCCAAATCGTGATGTCGCTAGGCCAGTTTGTGTTTGTTCCTGGCGTTTCGCTCGAAAGCTCCATCATCAATTCTAGTTTTGTAACTTCGCGCGGGTCAGAAAGCGTGTTGTTTGGGAACTTGTATTCAAAATAGCCCGATGTACACCACAAAAGACCTGCTTTCATACGCTCAGGATTGAGGAATGAATCGGGTAAATCCAACATACCGATGATTTTTTCCCTCGAGCAAAGACCGCATGGAGCTGTTACAGAATAATCTGTGAAAAGACCAAGCGGCATTTCAATGCGCACAAAGTTCTTTTCTACATTCTCATCTTCGGGGAATTTAATAAGGATTTCATTAAAGGCAGGTGAACAAATCTTCTGATTTCCTTTCTTTGCCTTTGCTGATTCGCTAACAATCAAGCCCGCTTCTTCCAAGATAGAAGCATTTGTAGCAACCGTGCTTTGTGGCTGCCCCATAGCCTCTGCTATTTCGTTTATATTGAGCTTTTTGTGCCTGAGAAGCTCAAGCATTTTTACTCTCGGCTCGCTTGCTAGTGCTTTTATCACGTTCAAATCCTTTAAAGGATTCACAATTAATGTCTGCTCTTTCTCGTTGTTCTTTGTCATATCGATTTATAATAATAACCATAAAATTCGATATATTCAAGATTCTTTTCTTAAAAAAGCAAATTTGTATAATAAGTGTGCAAAGATTTTTGTTAAATATCAAATAAACTTGTTGACAAAAAAGGAAAAGCAATAGAAAATAGGAAATGCAGAGGCAGAGATGAATTACATAGATTTGACACAAGCCGATGAGAAAAAGCCACTTATTTTACAGCGTGCTGACCCCTATGTGTACTATCACACTGACGGCTACTATTATTTTACGGCATCAACTCCTGAATACGATAGGATAGAACTTCGTCGCGCTTGGTCAATCAAGGCACTCGCCGACGCAGAACCGCTCGTGATTTGGCGAAAGCACGCCACAGGGCAAATGAGTTATCATATTTGGGCTCCCGAATTGCATTTCGTGAATGGTAAGTGGTACATCTATTTTGCGGCAGGCAGGGCTGAAGATAAATGGTGGATTCGTTCTTTTTGTCTTGAAAACGAAAGCGCAGATCCTTTCACTGGACATTGGGAAGAAAAAGGACAAATCATTAGCGATTGGGATTCTTTTATGCTCGATATGACTTCTTTTGTTCACAGAGGCAAGCAATATGCGATTTGGGCGCAAAAAAGAGAAACGGGAGAAGAAAACTCTGCTCTTTATATTGCCGAGATGGAAAATCCGTATACGCTGAAAAAAGGGCAGGTTATGCTTTCTTATCCTGAGTATGATTGGGAATGTAGAGGCTTTAAGGTGAACGAAGGGGCTGCTGTTTTGAAGCGAAACGGAAAGATTTTCGTAACTTACAGCGCGAGTGCGACAGATGCAACTTATTGCATGGGTTTACTTTGGGCTGATGAGAATGCTGATTTATTAGATGCAAAGAGTTGGCATAAAAGCGAGGAAAGCGTTCTTACGACCGACTGCGATGCGGGTATTTTTGGACCTGGACACAACAGCTTTACAACAAGTCGCGACGGTAAGACGGATTATCTGATTTATCACGCGCGCCCTTATGCACAAGTGGATTTGTCTTTTGCTCTTTATGACCCGAACAGACATACTTGGGTAAAAGAAATTACTTATGATAAAAACGGATTTCCTGTTTTTCAGGCATAGCCTGTTTCGTGGGCATAGCCTGTTTTTGTTGGCATAGCCTTCATAAATTACGCACTTAAGTTAGGAGATTTTATATGAAAGAGTCGATTGTTGTTGATTGTGCGAATAAAGGTGCTACAATCAATCCTGATATTTACGGTCATTTTGCAGAACATCTTGGTAGCTGTATTTACGGTGGCTTTTGGGTCGGAAAGAACAGCGATATTCCGAATATACACGGATTTAACAAGGCTGTTGTAGAGGCTTTTAAGAACCTTGATATTCCGAATTTGAGATGGCCGGGCGGATGTTTTGCAGATACATATCACTGGCAGGACGGAATTGGCAAAGACAGAAAGAAGATTGTAAACACTGTTTGGGGCGATGTTGTCGAAGATAACAGCTTCGGTACTCACGAGTTCTTAGAGCTTTGCGATGAGATGAAGTGCAAGCCTTATATCTGTGGAAATCTGGGTACGGGAAGCGCAAAGGAGATGAGCGAGTGGATTGAGTACATCACTAATGCTTCAATTTCTCCTATGGCAGATTTGCGCAGAGCAAACGGCAGGGAAGAGCCTTGGAAGCTCCCGTTCTTTGGTGTGGGTAACGAAAGCTGGGGTTATGGCGGCTTTATGCGTCCTGACTACTACACAGACCTCTATCTTCAGTATCAGACATTCTTGAAGCAGTATAGCGGCAACAAGATGGATAAAATTGCGGTAGGTCCTAACGGAGCTGATTACGAGTGGACAGACAAGGTTATGCAGAGAGCGCATAAGTTTATGAACGGTTTCTCTTTGCACTACTACACGATTCCATATAGCTTTGAAGAAAAATTACCAGCAACAGGCTTCAATAAAGAGGATTATTACCGAATGATTCGCGCTGCTCTCAAGATGGAAGAGCTTGTGCGCCGACACGACGAGATTATGTCAAAGTACGACCCAGAAAAGAAAATCTCTCTTGTTGTCGATGAGTGGGGCAACTGGTTCGCACCGAAAGAGGGAACAAATCCTGGCTTCTTGGTGCAGGATAACTCTGTTTCAGATGCAATCGTTGCTGGTGTTACTCTTAATATCTTCAATAATCATGCTGATCGTGTTCGTATGGCGAACTTGGCGCAGGCGGTTAACGTCTTGCAGTCTCCTGTTTTGACTCAAGGCGACAAAATCGTTCTTACACCGACATATCACGTTTTGCACCAGTATAAGAAGCATATGGGCGCAACTCTTCTTTCTACTACAACAGCAAATACATTCGTAGGTGTGCGCGATGTGGTTGATTTCAATGCAAAGCAGCAGCACAAAGAAGCAAAAGAGAATGTTATTATTCCAGACCTCAATGCAAGCGCATCAGTTAAGCATTGTGACAAGTGTGGCAAAGACCTTTACTTTGTGACTGTTGTAAACACTGACGCAGATTCTTCACGCGAGATTGACGTTTCATTCGCAAATCTTGCAGGTGCTATTGCAGAGGCGGAGGGAACTGTCGTTACAGGCGACGCTTACGACACAATCAACTCATTCGAAAATCCTGATGTCGTTACAGAAAAGGCTATCAGCGTGAAAATCAGAGACAAAGACACTGTAACAGTCTCTCTTCCACCTCATAGTGTGGTCGGAATCACAGTTAAGGCTTAATTTATACACTCAATTTCCTCTCTCTTATTGAGAGGGGATAAAGGGTGAGGTAGGAGAAATATATGAAAACAAAGGTAACTGTTGTAAAAGAGTTCAAAATCGGCGAGGTCGATAAGAACCTCTTTAGCTCATTCATCGAGCATCTTGGACGCGCCGTATACACTGGCATTTATGAGCCTGAAAACCCATGCGCCGACGAGCAGGGCTTCCGCAAGGACGTTATCGATATGGTAAAAGATTTGCAGGTTTCCCTCGTTCGATACCCTGGCGGAAACTTCCTTTCTGGCTATGACTGGAAGAACGGCATTGGCCCTCGCGACAAGCGTCCTGTGCGTCTTGACCGCGCATGGCACACAATCGAGCCGAATGAAATCGGTATCGACGAGTTTGTGGACTGGGCAAAGAAAGCGGGAACTCAAGTCATGGGCGCAGTCAACATGGGAACAGGCACACCGCAGGACGCTGGCGACCTTGTTGAATACTGCAACTTTGAGAAGGGAACATATTGGAGCGATCTTCGCAGAGCAAACGGACACGACGCGCCGCATAACATCAAGACTTGGTGCGTCGGAAACGAGATGGACGGCCCTTGGCAGATTTGCCATCTTGACGCGAACGATTACGGAAAGAAGGCGCGCGAGGCAATCAAGATTATGAAGTGGACGGACGAGTCAATAAAGACTGTCGTCTGCGGTTCTGCTTCTAGCGGAATGCCGACATATCCAGAATGGGACAGAATCGTTCTTGAGCACACTTATGACCTTGCAGATTACATCTCAATTCACCGCTATTTCGAGAACTTCGGAAACGATGATGACTTCTTGGCGAGCTTCTATGATATGGATCAGTTCATCAAGACGGCTGTTGCAACTTGCGATTACGTCAAGGCTTTGAAACGCTCAAACAAGACGATGTATCTTTCGTTCGACGAATGGAACATCTGGTATCAGCAGAAGAGCGAGCCGCACCCGTGGATGAAAGCACCGCGCATTCTCGAAGACCACTACTCTCTTCTCGACGCGCTTGCTTTCGGTGGCATGGCAATTACACTTTTGAACCATGCCGACCGCGTAAAAGTTTCTTGCCTGGCTCAGCTTGTCAACGTTATCGCTCCGATTTTCACAGAGCCTGGAAAGGGAGCTTACAAGCAGTCGATTTATCACCCGTTCCGCGACATCTCGGTTTTCGGACGTGGAACTGCCTTG
>Ga0310695_10013727_pt1 | contig 11066 bp, 10 predicted proteins | sample RumenRJG_04DNA_FD_203882 | JGI IMG/M metagenome (GOLD analysis project Ga0310695, IMG submission 203882) | Bovine rumen microbial communities from Lethbridge, Alberta, Canada - RJG_04 (v2) (version 2) | ecosystem: Host-associated > Mammals > Digestive system > Stomach > Rumen | place: Canada... | reverse complement strand
TCTGAATAATAATAATGGTTTATTTCAGTGTTGTTGCCTATCTCTTTCCACTCCACTGGAATCTCGTAGGTCATATTGGCAAAGGTGTATTCTTTCACCTCCTGATCCGAGGCGGCCGCAGTTTGAATGGCATATAAACCGGCAGCACTAAATACCAGGATCATTGATACAAGTATTGAAAGCAGCTTTTTTTTCATAGATACCCCTCCCTTTTATTCATGGGTTTAAATTGCTGATAATATGGTATCATTTATTTTTTACTTAAACAATATTTGATATAAAATATTATAATTTTCAAGAAAAATATCAGAGTAAAAGTATTAGATAAAGAAGTCGCCTTCTCAGCGACCTTGAATAAAAAATATTCAGTATAATAAAAGTATCAGCCAGGAGAACCATCGAAGATGCACAAAATCAAAGGTTCAATTTGTGAAAACTGATGAAACAGAAATCCTGCAGGATTTAGTACGAATTATGGGACATATTCCTATGCTATATCTATAATACTTGATAATACTTGATAAGGAGGTATGCCGGATGATTGTCAGAGGAATCCGTTGGGATTACAGCAAAGAAAGTACAGAGAAAAGGCCGGAGGCGAACAACGTGGTTGTGGAACTTTTTGTCACTTATGATAACCGCAGCTTTTTTGTGAGCAGCAGCCAGCATTCAGACTATATCAATGATAAGGTCACTTCCTTTTCTATTATTGACCTGATCACGGGACTGAATTATGAGGAGATTAATCAGGATTATGAGATCGATAAGATTTCAGATATCGTATATGAGGCTTATGACTTCAAGGAGAACGAGGTGCCGGGAGAGATCAGTGAGTCAGATTTCTATGAGGCTTTTAAACTTTCTCATTTTGTGAGGCAGACAGCCTTTCCCCAGTCTGCCGAAAATGTTGAAAAAGTGAAGGGATTGATTCAGGAATGGCTGGGACGCGATCTGACGGAGATTACAGTCTGACTGGTCGAAATAAAAATCCTAAGTTGACAGATACCCCCTTTGGGTATATAATGTGTTCAAAACATTATACCCCGAGGGGGTATCTGCATTAATCAGTCATAATTATTCTGGAGGTAGGCTTTATGGCAGAGAAAGATTGTTCCTGCAGCAGTAAGTGCAGGAGTGAGAAGGAGATTAAAAATCTTTTGAACCGGCTTAGCCGAATTGAGGGACAGATCCGGGGAATTAAGCGGATGGTGGAAGAGGATGCCTACTGTATTGATATTCTCAATCAGGTTTCTGCAGCCAACTGTGCCCTCAACAGCTTCACGAAAGTGGTTCTTGCTGACCACATCAAGTCCTGTGTGGCAGAGGAAGTGAGAGAAGGAAAAGAAGATAAGCTCGATGAGCTGGTACGTACTCTGCAGAAGCTGATGAAGTAATCAGAGAAAGAGAGGAAGTTTATGGACCAATATACAGTAACAGGTATGAGCTGTGCGGCCTGTCAGGCCAGGGTGGAGAAGGCGGTATCCAAGGTGGAAGGCGTCACATCCTGCAGTGTCAGCCTTCTTACCAATTCCATGGGGGTGGAAGGAACGGCCAGCCCGGCAGATATTATTCATGCCGTGACCAGTGCCGGTTATGGTGCTTCCATCAAGGGTTCTGAGAAAGAATCCTCGGCCGGTATTTCCGCCAGACTGGCCGCGGAGGAGGAGGCTCTGAGCGACCATGAGACACCCAGACTCCGTAGAAGACTGATTGCTTCCATCGCTTTTTTATTTGTGCTCATGTATTTTTCCATGGGCCACATGATGTGGGGGTTTCCCCTGCCTGTCTTTTTTGAGAATAATCCCATCGCGGTGGGGATCGTCCAGATGCTTCTGGCCGGGATTATCATGGTGATCAATCAAAAGTTTTTCATCAGTGGTTTTACCAGCCTTTTCCATGGGGCACCAAACATGGACACCCTGATTGCCATTGGCTCATCGGCCTCTTTTGGTTATTCTACTGTGATGCTTCTGGCCATGACCAGGGCCCAGGTCGATGGAAATATGGAGGCCGTTCACAGCTATATGATGGATTTCTATTTTGAATCCGCAGCCATGATACTGGCTTTGATTACCTTGGGAAAGATGCTGGAAGCCTACTCCAAAGGGAAGACAACTAACGCTCTCAAAAGTCTCATGCAGCTGGCCCCGAAGACGGCGAACCTGATTCGTGACGGGCAGGAAGTCACGGTGCCCATTGATTCCGTGAGAAAGGGAGATATTTTTGTGGTCAGACCCGGAGAAAACGTACCGGTGGATGGCCTGATTCTCGAAGGAAACAGTGCCCTCGATGAATCCGCTCTGACAGGAGAGAGCATTCCGGTGGACAAGGGACCGGGAGATGAAGTTTCTTCCGCCACCCTCAATCAGTCCGGTTTCCTGCGATGTGAGGCAACCAGAGTCGGAGAGGACACCACCCTGGCCCAGATTATACAGATGGTCAGTGATGCTGCCGCTACCAAAGCTCCCGTAGCCAGACTGGCAGACCGAATCTCAGGCATTTTTGTGCCGCTGGTGATCCTCATTGCCATCTTGACGACCCTGGTTTGGATCCTTCTGGGACAGCCTGTGGGATTTGCCCTGGCCAGAGGAATCTGCGTTTTGGTGGTCAGCTGCCCCTGTGCACTGGGCCTGGCTACACCTGTGGCCATCATGGTGGGTAATGGCGTGGGAGCCAGGAACGGTATCCTCTTTAAAAATGCGGAAGCCCTGCAGGAGACGGGAAATGTCCAGATTATTGCTCTCGATAAAACAGGAACGATAACCAGGGGCGAGCCCAGGGTCACTGATTTGATCCCTGCCTGGGACGGTGGGGACGAGGAATTGCTGGAAGCGGCTGTCGCCCTGGAAGATAAGAGCGAACATCCCCTGGCAAGGGCGGTGGTCGTTTATGCAAAAGAACAGCAGATGACTGCAGGCGAAGTCAGTAATTTTTCTGCCCTGCCCGGCAATGGACTCACCGCTTCTTATCAGGGTAAAGTCTTATATGGCGGCAATGGTTCATTTATTCGGTCCAAAGTGGCAGTTCCCTCCGATATGGAGAAGGCCGCCGGAGATCTGGCGGCATCCGGTAAGACCCCTCTCTTTTTTGCTGCCGGAGACAGATTTCTCGGTATTATCGCCGTGGCAGATACCATCAAGGAAGACAGCCCTCAGGCAATCAGGGACCTTCGCAACATGGGAATTCATGTGGTCATGCTGACCGGTGACAATCAGAGGACAGCAGACGCCATCGGCAGAGAAGCCGGTGTCAATGAAGTGATAGCCGGTGTTCTGCCGGACGGCAAGGAAGCAGTGATCCGACAGCTGCAGGAATCTGGCAAGGTGGCCATGGTGGGAGACGGGATCAATGATGCGCCGGCTCTGACCAAAGCGGATACCGGAATTGCCATCGGCGCCGGTACTGATGTGGCCATCGACGCTGCAGATGTGGTGCTGATGAAGAGCAGACTCACTGATGTAGCTGCGGCCATCCGTCTGAGCCGTCAGACTTATAAGAATATTCTGGAGAATCTGTTCTGGGCATTGATTTATAATATGTTTCTGATTCCGGTTGCTGCCGGAGCCTTTTATAAACTTGGCATCACTATGGCACCCATGTTTGGTGCCGCAGCCATGAGTATGTCAAGCTTTTGCGTGGTTTCCAATGCCCTGAGGCTGAATCTCTTTAAGGTTCATGATGCTTCCAGGGATAAAAAATTAAAAAATATGGTTCATCCAGATAAGGATGGAAGACTTCTTCCCCCTGCAGGTGAAGAGACTGAAAATAATGATTATTCTATACAAGATATCGCCGAAAACGGCGGGAAAGGAAATGCTATGACAAAGACGATGAATATTGAAGGTATGATGTGTGCTCACTGTGAGGCAACGGTAAAGAAGGCTCTGGAAAATCTTTCCCAGGTTCAGTCAGCTGAGGTAAGCCATGAGAAGAATAGTGCAGTGGTGACCCTGACTGAAGCGGTGGATGATGAAGTGTTAAAAAAGGCAGTGGAGGATAAGGATTACAAAGTGATCAGTATTGCATAGGAACAGACGATTTTGATGGAACATCGTTCTGACATCATTTATAAAAAACAGGATGCTCATCCTTTTTTACCTTTTGGACCGAGGGGATACAGCATCCTGTTTTTTTGTAAATTATTTATTGTTTCTTGTTTCGTATTTTTTATTTTTGGAGGGATTCGCTGGTCTTCTGAAATTTCGTCAGCACCTCCATCAACTGGGTATCATTGGCATCATTGTATTTTCCGGCAACAATGGAATCTCCCAGGTTTTGGGTTAAGATCCAGTAGTTGTACGGATACTGGCCCTGAGGAATCATGTAGGGCATCTGCCCATTCAGGGCTGTCAGAGCCGGGTTGGCTTTGACGGCCTCATTGTCCTTGGCTGCTTTATTGGATGGCCCCCAGCCTCTGCTTTCAAATCGGTCAAGCTGGGATTGTTCATTGGACAGGTACTTGGCCAGAGCCTGACACGCAGCAAGCTTGTCTGTGTTTTTCTGGGGCTTAACGCCCAGAAGCTTAAAGCCGCCGAAACCGCTCATCTGGTAGTTTTTTCCTTCTGCATGAAAAGTGGGGAGCTTGGCACAGCGATAATTGCTGCCAAATACTTTCTGGTATTCTTCTGAATCCCAGGTTCCGTCTACTACAGCTGCACAATTATCGGGATTGGTGGGGAGGGTAGTATCTTTAAAAGCTTTGGATTTACTCAGTTTGATCAAGGCTTTGAAGGCAGCCAGCCCTTCAGGAGTTGCATAGGTAATATTGGAATCGACAAAGGAGCCTTTACTATCAGTGAAGTACTCCAGCTTACATCCTGTTCCTAAAAAGAAAGCCGCCTGATACCAGCCGTTGCTGATTTCCATACAGAATTGTTTTCCTGCCTTCTCACAGTCTGCCAGTATGCTCTCCAGTGTGGAGGGATCAGACACGACGCTTTGATCATAGTAAAGAAAATAGCCATTGTCTGAAGTGAGAGGGTAAGCGTAGATCGTATCCTTCAAGGATGCCGCCGCCACAGATTTCTCATCGTTCTGTTCCTGGACCCAGGAGATATTCTCTTCGCTGACAGGGGCTATGACATCAGCTGCCACCAGCATAGCCAGCTGGTCCTGGGCAAAAGCATAAAGGTCAGGCGTCTCTGCCGTATTTGTGAGGATATTGCTGGCGGTTTCGTCCTCCTCGACGCTCTTTATGACGATTTTATAATCAGCCAGATCGGGATTATTGGCCTTGAAGGCAGCCACCTGTTTCTGGGTTGTGTTTTTGACAGCATCCGAAATCCATATTTCAATGACTTTGTTTCCCTGGCTGATCTTTTTTTTCAGCCGGGAACCGCCAAGACAGCCGCCCAGACTCAGGGTCAGCAGGATGGAGAGAATGACAGATGCAAAAACTCTTTTTTTCATAAATACCTCCATAAGCTGTGCTATGAATCGTTATCATCTATGTATTAATATTTAACCCATGATAGCACAGTCAGATTTGATTGTAAAACAATTGAGGCAAGAAATATTGGTTTGAAGATTCCTGTTTTTGTTATCAATAATGTCACTTTTTTTGACATGAAATAGTGTAAGATGATATAGGAATAAATAGTTTTCAGATGGAGGAAGAAGAATCATGGCGACAATGTTGGCAGATAATCAGGAAAAGGTAGTCTTTCAGTGCGATATGATGGCACAGATCCGGAAAGTGAACAAAGTGGAATATGCTGTGTTTGAAGGCCACCATAATAATGGGGCAGCAGTGGTTGATTTTGAAATCAGAATGAGGAATTCTTTTATCAAAAAGCAGGGAAATGATTTGATTAAGAATGATCATATCCTGATGCAGAAAAGGAACCATCTCTTCTTTTTCCTTTTTGAGGCTGATAAAAATAAATTTGTGAAGGAAGAGGATGACACCAGGTCCTTTGTGGAGACAGGAAAAAAGAAAGATTATCAATACAAGATTCGTTTTCAGCTGACCGGAAATGCCACGCCCAGGAAAAAATCCAGACTTGGCGGCACTGCGGGAGAGAAGATGGAGCAAGTAGAGGAACTGCTGAGGAAAAATGGTATCACGGAAGTGGATGCTTCCTCCCCCGTTGAGAGTTATATGAGGACCTGGAAGCTGGGGCATCCGGACCAGGAGTAACCACCTGTAAAAAGAAAAAGACCGGCGGCCATCCTTTAGAATTAAAAGGATGGCCGCCGGTTTTTTCTTTTTTAATTCAGGGCTTCCTCCAGTATTTTAAGATTCTGTTCCATGACGGACAGATAACTGACCTTGTCCAGATCTGTTGTGCCGGTTGACTGCATGGAGTCCATGCGGAGTATTTTCTGGTTACCGGTTTTGCTGTTATTGACAATGGTCCCTGCCACTTTCCCATCCCCGCCATCGATGATGATGACAGCCGGAAGGCCCAGTTCATCCAGTTTTCCTGCCAGGAAGGTAATGGTTTCAAAGCTGGCTTCCGTTTCTGCAGAGCAGCCGGCAAAGGCTGCATAGTAGTTGAGACCATAATCATTGACCAGGTAACGGAAGGGGAAACGATCTCCAAACAGAAGAGTTTTGAATCTGGACCGGGAGACGGTATCTTCATAATCCTGATCCAGGGCTTTCAGTGATTCCTGATATGCCGCCAGATTATCCTTGTAGATACTTTCATGTTCCGGGTCCAGGGAGACCAGAGCTTCCTCAATCCTGTCGCAGATGACAGAAGCGCTGCGCAGAGAGAGCCAAACATGTTCATCATATTCCGGCTGGTCCTGAGTTTCATGGCCTGCGTTTTCTTCCTCAGCCTGCATGCCCTCCACTTCTTCCTCCTCTTTGACCTGGCTGCCAAGAAGTTCCATGAGATTTATGACTACCATATCTGGGTTGACAGCGTCTGTGAGCACGTCTTCCACCCATTGATCCGAAGGGCCGCCAACATAAATAAAGAGGTCACAGGAAGAAATTTTGAGGATATCTTCTGTGGTGGGCTGGTAGGAGTGCAGATCCACTCCCTGGTCTGCCATTAATGTGAGAGATGCCTTTGCCGGATTGTCTCCCAGGATCCTTTTTGCCCAGTCATATTCCGGAAAGATGGTGGTAACGATGTGAAGACCAGAATTTTTTCCATCGGGCTGGTCTGCTTTTTCAGTCCTGGAACCACAGGCAGTCAGGCTGCCTGTAATCAGCAGGACTGTCAGAAACAGCCCCACGGCCTTTCTTATATATTTTATCATGGGTAAACCTCCTTTATATTTTGAAAGCTATCATAGTTGAAATGACTGAATTTGAGAACTGTTCCCGATTTTAGCACTATCTGCAGCCCCTTGTCAATGAAAATGGAAATGATTTTCATATTCTTTTATTGATCACTGAAATAGGCATGGGTCCCGATTCAGTTGTTTTAAGGAAAACTTTATGGTATCATTAAAACGTTACCGGTTTGACTTACTTTTGGGAGACAGTAGATGATGCAGTTTAAACCTTTATTATTGATGATTCCATGTGTTTTTGTTTTAGCGGTGCTGCTGCTTGTGGACAGCCCGCTGCCTGAGTCTTCAGCTGCTTCAGCAGGCGAGGATCTGATTAAGGTTGAGAGCAGGAAAGAAGAGTCTTCCCCTGCGGTGGTCTCCGAAAAGAAAGAAGGAAAAACAGAGAGTGAAGAGGAGAAAAAAGATAAAATCAGTATGACGCTGGTGGTGGGACAGACCGGAGATCTCAAAAAAGGCGGGTATGAACCTGTCTATGAAGCCCCGAACACGGAGTCTGAAGTGATTGCAAAGCTTCAATATAATTGTGCCGTGCTTCAGCAGACTGATGGAAATGATGATGAATGGGTCCATGTGGATTTGCAGGATAAAGGTGATGGTTATGTCCTTAAGGAAAATGTGAATGTGATGCCTGTCACCATCACTTCGGAGGAACCGGTGCGAATGGGTATCATCACAGATGCCTTAAAATATCTCGGCCTGCCATTTGTCAGGTATGGTAAATCCCTTAAGACAGGGATAGACTGCTCCAATTATACTCAGCAGATTTATAAGATGAATGGGCTGAATATTCCCAGTGAACCAAAAAAACAGAGGGACAAAGGGACTGTGATTTCCGACGAAGAGGCGAAACCGGGAGATATTATTTTTTATGATAAAGCCAATAATGGCTACGGACATGTAGGCATTTTCCTTGGTTCCGGCTTTGTGATCAATGCTTCGGGTCATTCCGGCAGAAATTATCCGGAAGGCGGTGTCAGAATCGTCAGTACTCTCTATGATGACAGGACCCACTATGAAGTTGTCAGCTATCTGCAGACAGCACCTGACGCAGAGTTGGATGAACAGCTTAAAGAGGCACAGGATCAGTCAGGAGTATCATCCGGACAGACTTCTGCAGCACAGAAAACAGGTGATAAAGATGGCCGCTAATCGAGTAGCAAAATGGGATAATACAAAGTTCCTGATGATCCTCTGTGTGGTGTTGGGCCACTGTTTATATGAGTTTATGGATAAGCATACAGGAACTGCAAAATCCGTCTATCTTTTTATCTATACTTTCCATATGCCGGTATTCATTTTTCTCACGGGGATGTTTGCCAGACATATGGTGGTTCAGAGAAGGTATGACCGGGTGATCAATTATCTGTTGATCTATCTGTTTATGAAGTTTCTGGAATATTTCGGCAGATGCATGACTTCCAAAACCAGGAGGGAAGATTTCTTCTCTCTGTCTTATTTAAGGGAGATCAGGGAGGGACTGACCCGGCCGAAAAAGGGATTCCACTTGTTCTGGGAGGATGGTCCAGCCTGGTTTGCCCTGGCGGTGGCTGTCTTCATTCTGGTCACTATCCTGATCCAGGATATTGACCGGAGACTTGTCCTCACCGCCGCAATCATTCTGGGATGCCTCGCAGGCCTGGATAATCATCTTGGCAATCATTTTGCTTCCATGAGGATATGTACTTTTTATCCTGTCTTTCTCTGGGGCTATTATGTGGACAACAGGTGGTTTCAACTGACAGACAGGCTTCTGGTAAGGATTCTTTCGGGACTGTTTTTGGTCGTCACCTTGATCTTTTGTCTGAAGTTTGGTCCGAACCTGTATGGCAAGGTAGATTTCCTGAAGGGAAAATGCGATTATATGGCTCTTGGCCTGGGTGTGAACGGTATGGTTTACCGGCTGCTATGCTATGGCCTGTGGCTTGTACTCATCACGGCCATTATCAGTGTCTGCCCAAAGAGAAATTATTTCTGGACCTGGCTGGGTACGCGGACCATGTCTGTTTTTATCTGGCATAAATTTGTGCTGATCATTCTTTTGCGGCTGTTCTGCCTGCAATATACTATAAAACATGAGATGCCCCACAGCTACATGATCGCAGCCTGCTGTATCGCAGTGATTGTCACTGTGCTGACATCCTACCTTCCTGATCTGCGGATGGACAGACTGATCGGCAGGGCTGCCCGGTCATCTGCGGAAAAGAAACATTTACTAAGGAGATGAGTTTCTATGAAAAAAAGGATTGTTTTCGTGGTGGTGTTCCTGCTGCTGCTACTTGCCGGAGCGGGACTGCACAGGGAAGAGGCCAGTGCTGCAGTATTGGATCAGTCACAGATTGCCAAAGTAATCTGGTTCGGGGATTCCAGAACCGTGTTCTTTGCCAAGGCGGTCTACGGCAGCAAGGCTAAAAAAGGAGTCAGACCTACGACCATATTGAACAGCCATGTGGTTGCCCAGAGGTCTGCCACCTACAGCTGGGCAAACGGGGGAGGATACAGAGCACTGGCAAAAAGGCTGAAGGCCCGCCCTGACAGTGTCGTCATTTTCAATTTTGGCGTCAATGACCTGGGAAGAGGCTACAACCGCAGGAGCAGCTATGTGAATCTGGTCAAAAAGATCTGCCGGAAGTTTCCCAATGCAACCGTCTGTATTATGTCTGTCAATCCTGTGAAGGCCAGTTCCAGGAATCCTTATGCCAGGACGTCGGCCAGAGCCCGGAGCCTGAATCGCAAGATTGATGCCTTTAACAGGTATATGTACAGGCATCTTTATCAGTCATGCCCTTATATCAACACAAATAAGGCGGTGAAGTTTTCCTACAAGGATGGCCTGCATTATACTTATCGTACCTACAGAAATATTGCCTATTACATATTCGGCTATGCAAGACTTCAATCTATGATGCAGGGTTCTCATTGATTAACCGGGATGGAGGTGCCTGGCATGGTATTACATGTATATGGGGATGACAAAAATCCTGCCATTGTACTGCTGCACCCGATGGCGGTTACAGGGGAGAAGATATATGATCTGATCGGAAGCAGGATGAAGGGGGACTATTGTTTTCTGGTGCCTGATATGGGTAATCATGGTGACGATTATGGAAACTATCAGTCCGCTGAGTCGGAAGCGGCTTCTCTCTACTTTTTCCTCAAGGACAGGAACAGGACCAGGATTGCCCTTTTATACGGAGCTTCCATGGGAGCAGTGACTGCCCTGGAGCTCCTCAAATATGATGATCTGAAAATTGATAATATATACCTGGACGGGGCACCCATCGCCCGCCAGAGCTGGATTATGCGCAGGATTTTTGCTCCGGTGCTTTTAAGGCAGAAGATTGTGTTTGCCAAAGGGAATTACACCGATGTCAAGGAGTTTCTGGACCGGTGGGGGAGAGATATCACAGAGCATATGTCTTCCTGTTTTGAGAGATTCAGCAGCAAAACAATACGCTGTATCAGCAAAGATTGTGTACGGGGCATCAGCCCGGTGATTCCGGAAGATCTGCAGCGGCATATGTATCTGGAGTGGGGGTCCAGGGAGCTGTATGCAAAAAGCAGTCCCAAAAAGGTGAAAAAATGCTGGCCTTTTGCCCATATATGTGTCAGAAAAGGCTATAATCACTGTGAGTATATGATGAAAGAAAATGAGAATTATATCTCCTTTATCGAACGAATTCTTCACCCGCAGGAATCCGGTCTGTAAAAATGGGCTGTCGTATTAAAGCGGATCATGAACTTGAGGATAAGAAAAGGATCCCCATGTCCATCGTGTTTGTCGTTTGGTGGTGTCTGTACGTTCTGGGACGGACTGA
>Ga0310695_10013726_pt1 | contig 11066 bp, 4 predicted proteins | sample RumenRJG_04DNA_FD_203882 | JGI IMG/M metagenome (GOLD analysis project Ga0310695, IMG submission 203882) | Bovine rumen microbial communities from Lethbridge, Alberta, Canada - RJG_04 (v2) (version 2) | ecosystem: Host-associated > Mammals > Digestive system > Stomach > Rumen | place: Canada... | reverse complement strand
AGGCGTTTTTTATGGATGATGAGGCAGTCCAGCGCATTGCATACGCTCACCCGTCTCGTCTTGGCATTGTTGATGACAGGAGCACCGATGCCCGTGTCGCCGTATTCGTCAAAATACAAGTTGACGACCCCTGCGCCGGTCTCGATGACGGGTACTTTGGCGTTGTCGCGCACGAAGTTGATGAGTTTTTTGCCTCCGCGCGGGATGCACACGTCAATGTAGCCCACGGCGTTGAGCATCTCCGCTGTCGCCTCGTGTGTGGCGGGCAGCAGTTCAGCCACGGCGGTGTCGATGCCGTAGTCGCTGAGTATGTCGTGAATGAGTCTTATGGATGTGCGGTTGGTGCTGTCGGCGTCTTTGCCGCCTTTCAGTACACAGGCGTTGCCGCTTTTCAGACAGAGCGAGAAGACGTCAAAGGTGACGTTGGGCCGTGCCTCATAGATGATGCCTATGACGCCAAAGGGTACACTCACTCTTTTCAGTTCAAGTCCGTTCTCCAGTATAGTGTGCTTGAGTATCCTTCCTAACGGTGAGGGCAGGGTGCTGACATGGCGCATGTCGTCGGCGATGTCTTGCAGACGCTTGGGCGTGAGTTGCAGGCGGTCATACAGCGGATTGCTGATGTCCATGCGTCCCAGGTCGTCGGCGTTGGCGCTGAGGATGTCGTCCTGATGTGCGATGACGGCGTCAGCGAGCGAGCGGAGGACGTTGTTCTTGGTCTCGTCGCTGATTCGGGCGAGCGTTACGCTGGCGCTCTTGACTTTTGCGAAGGTTTCTGTCAGCATAGTCTATTCGTTTTCCATGTACATGTAGTCGTAGTGTACAAGCGGTTTGATATTGTGCTCTCCAAGGTGTCTCTGTGCTTCTTCGGCAGAGTAGCTGCTGCGCCCCAGGGCTATTTTCCTGCCGTTTTCGTCAAAGATGTTTACAATGTCGCCTTCCTCAAAACTGCCTTCCACTTTTGTCACGCCCACAAGCAGCAGGCTCGTTGCCTCTTTCCCCGTCAGGGCTTTTGCGGCTTTTTCGTTGATGGTGACGATGCCTTTGGCAAAACTGGAGCTGTGGGCAAGCCATTTCTTGACGGGCGATACGTTGTCGGTGTTGGGCAGGAATGTTGTGTGGACTGTCTTGTCGGGGTTTTTTACCAGTTCCACGAGGATGTTGTCCTGCTTGCCGTTGGCGATGATGACCTTGATGCCCTCATCGGCTATCTTGCTCGCGATGGCACATTTGGTTATCATGCCGCCTCTGCCAAGGGTGCTCTTTCCCTGCTTGATGTAGCGGCTGATGTCTTCGCCGCTGCTTACGGTCGGGATGACTTTGTTGTCGCTGTTATATACGCCGTCCACGTTGCTCAGTATGACCAGCGTGGTGGCTTGCATCATCGAGGCTATTAGCCCTGACAACTCGTCGTTGTCGGTAAACATCAGTTCGGTGATGCTGACGGTGTCGTTTTCGTTGACGATGGGCAGGACGCCGTTTTGCAGCATGACTTCCATGCAGGAGCGTTGGTTGAGGTATTCCTGCCGTGTGGCAAAACTTTCTTTCATCGTCAGTATTTGTCCCACGTGTATTTTGTGTTCCCTGAACAGGTCGTAGTATATACTGATGAGCTTGGCCTGCCCCACGGCGGAGTAGAGCTGGCGCTGTTCCACACTACCCAGCGCCTTGCCGGCTTTCACGAGGCTCCGTCCGCTGGCCACCGAACCGCTGGATACGAGTATAATCTCGTAGCCGTGCTGCCTGAGCCACGCTATCTGGTCCACGAGCGAGGACATCCTGGTGACATCCAGCTTACCGTCGGAGCGCGTCAGGACATTGCTGCCTACTTTGACAACAATGGTTTGCGTGTCCTTCTTGGGTAGTGCCATGATGTGTTATTGTTTGTGCATGTCTTTGTTCCTGATTTCCACACGGCGTATTTTGCCGCTGATGGTTTTCGGCAATTCATCTACAAATTCAATGATGCGCGGATATTTGTAAGGTGCCGTTGTCTTTTTGACATGATCCTGCAGTTCTTTCACGAGCGCCTCACCGGCTTTTGCCTTCCAGTCTTTGTGGAGGACGATGGTTGCCTTGACGACCATGCCGCGATATTCGTCGGGCACGCCCGTGATGGCACATTCTACGACGCTCGGGTGGGTCATCAGGGCATTCTCCACCTCAAAGGGGCCGATGCGGTAGCCGCTGCTCTTGATGACGTCGTCGGTGCGGCCCACAAACCAGTAGTAGCCGTCGCTGTCGCGGTATGCCACGTCGCCAGTGTGGTAGTAGCCGTCGTGCCATACCTTATGTGTCAGTTCCTCATCGTTGTAGTAGCCGGTAAACAGCCCCAGGGGTTTCCCCTCGGCAATGTTGATGACGATTTCACCGTTCTCGTTGTCGCCACACGGTGTTCCGTCCTGTTTCAGCAGGTCAATCTTGTATTGGGCGTTGGGTATGCCCATACTGCCCGGCTTGGGCGTCGTCCACGGGAACGTGCCTACAATCATTGTCGTTTCCGACTGTCCGAAGCCTTCGTGCAGGCGTATGCCTGTGGCATCGTGGAATCTGTCCGAGACAGAGGGGTTCAGGGCTTCTCCTGCTGTGGTGCACCATTCCAGTGAAGACAGATCGTATTTTGTCAGATCCTCGTGGATGAGAAACCTGTACACTGTCGGCGGTGCGCAGAAGGAGGTTATCTTGAATTTCTGTATGGTCTCCAGCATACGCTCGGCATTGAAGCGCTCCTGATCGAATACAAAGACGGTCGCTCCGGCAAACCACTGTCCGTAGAGTTTCCCCCATGCCGCTTTTGCCCAGCCGGTATCTGCCACGGTCAGGTGTATGCTCCCTTTGTGCAGGTTGTGCCAGAATGTGCCGGTCGTGAGGTGGCCTATGGGGTAGGTGAAGTTGTGTGCCGCCATTTTCGGCTCTCCGTTGGTACCGCTGGTGAAGTATATCATCATGATGTCTTCGTTCCTGTTGACGTTGTCGGGACGCCTGAACGCAGGTGCCAGGTCTCTCTCCTTGTGCCAGTCGTGGAAGGCCTCCGGCACTTTGGGACCTACGCTGATGAGCACTTTGACGGTCGGACTCTGCGGCATGGCACTCTCTATCTGTGTGAGTACATAGTCGTCGCCGGCGCAGACGATGGCCTTGATGCCCGCCTTGTTGTTGCGGTATATGATGTCCTGCGTGGTCAGCATGTGCGTCGCCGGTATGGCTATGGCGCCTATTTTGTGAAGTGCCAGCACGGCAAACCAGAACTCATAGTGCCTTTTCAGGATGAGCATGACCATGTCGCCCTTGCCTATGCCGAGGCTCTGGAAGTAGCTGGCTGTCTTGTCGGTCTCCTCCTTGAGCTGCCTGAAGGTGAACGTCTTTGTCCCGTTGTTCTCTTTGGTCCAGAGCAGGGCAATGCCTTCGGGCCACTCTTCCGCCCATTTGTCCATGACGTCGTAGGCAAAGTTGAAGTTGTCGGGAACTATGAATTGCAGATGCTTCTTGTAGTCTTCGTTATCTTTGAATGTTGTTTGTTTTAAAAAACGCTCAATCATATAATTGTGTATGTGTTGTGTCATTTTCCCATGCCTGCCTTGAGTCCGCGTATTACGGCGGAGGTGAAACCGGCATGTTCCATTTCGTTCAGTCCTTTTATAGTCACGCCGCCAGGTGTCGTCACCTCGTCTATTTTGCTTTCAGGGTGCGCTCCGGTTGCCTGCAGAAGTTCCACGGCTCCCTTGACGGTCTGCTCGACGATTTTCTCGGCGTCTTTGGCTTTGAAACCCAGCTCCACGCCGCCTTCCACCGAGGCGCGTATGTAGCGCATGGCGTAGGCTATGCCGCACGAAGCGAGCGTGGTGCCTGCCGTCAGCAGCCGCTCCTCAGTCACGATGGTGCTGCCCATCTTGTCAAACATGCCGGTCACCACGGCAGCCTGTCCGGCGCTTGCGCCCACGGGAACGATGAATGTCATGGAGTTCAGCACGGCTATGGCGATGTTGGGGATGACCAGATAGTAGGGCGGTAATTCCGGCATACTGTCTTTCCTCAGGCATGCGGCGATGGTCTCCGACGATACTCCTGCGGCTATGACAATGAGTTGCTGGCTCTTGTAGTCCAGCGTGTCCTTGATCTGGGTGAGCACGCTCTCCGTGATCCATGGTTTGACTACCACGGCCACGAGGTCTGCTCCCCTGACGGCTTCGCAGTTGTCCCTCGTGGTGCGCACACCCTGTTTGCTGAAACGCTCCAATGCCTCCGGCGAGGCGTCTGCCACGCACAACTGTGATACGCTCTCCAGCATCTTGCTCCTGATGATGCCCTCAGCGGTGGAACCGCCCATGGCGCCAGCGCCTATAATCGTGATGTTCATGTGTTTGTCCGTGTTGTCTATAATGTCTGTTGCAACGATATTCTATATTTATGCAAAGTTACGCTTTATTTTCATAAATTTAGATAAGGAAAACGGGAAAAAATGCAACATTTTTTATTTTTAAGGCGTCGAAAATTAATATTTTGCACAATCCTTGTCCGTGTGTGTAATTTCGGATGAATAATTGTGAAAAGATGTGAAGACACGCGGGCGGCTGACGGCGGAATGCTGTTACGGAGAATGATTCATGTTGTTTTTGCTGTCTTGAAGTGAAGCGTTAAACGGCAGTTTATGGTATGAAATATTAACATCCGTTAACATGATAAATGTAAAAAAGTGTTTATTTGTCGTGGAGCGCATCAGGGGTATGTGTGAGGGCGCTGATTTTTTATCGCGATAGAAAAATATTTTCATCGCGATGCAGCAAAATTTCTATCGCGATGCAGCAATTTTTTGTACGGGGATGAAAAAGATGCCTTGTCGAGTGCTTGGAAAATTACGATTCCGTCAGCAATATTTTTAACATTAATTAACAGTTTATTCTTTTTTCGTAACGGTGGGTTAGCGATGTGTGTTTTTGTGTCGGTAATGATGGTTTTGGTTTGTCGTATGAGGGGTGAAGATACTCCGATGAATGGTGGCGTTTATGTTTGTTTCAGCATCTCTGAAATCGCGTGATTTTTACCCCTCGTTCGTGTTTGTTTTGTTCCGTCGGTAAACCAGGTATTGCGATTCACCGTCCTTTCTGTAATGCGGTGGTCTTAACGTGCAGAAAATGCAATGTCTGCATAGCAAAACAATACGTTTATTAGTCGGGACTGGTGTGCAAACAGCTTTCAGGCTGTCTTTTTTAAGTATTTTTATAATAAAAAAAGCAATTTTGCTGTTTTTTTTGCTTACTTTTGTAACTAAATAATAGGGGAGATGGTTTTTATTATACTGCCACCGCAAGTTATTACTAGAAGCAACAAGAAATATACAACATAAACCGGAATACGATTATACATAATGAAGGGTAAGACATTCAGCAAATATTATGGTGCGTTGCGCTGCTGCTCTTTCGGAGTGAGTGGTGTAAAGGCAAGTTTTCGGTTATTTTGTTGTAGTGTTAACAAAGAAATATCCAAATGGTAAAAAATAGTCATATTGTCGTCAAGGAAACCGCCATCAGGACAATGGCGAAGTGTGGTGGCAAAGACGGCGAAGCCTGGCACAGACCCCTTGCCCGTCAGAAGGACTCTTTGTGGCACACCAACTAACGACAACCAACTACTTAGCTATATGATACAATACAATATGTCTACAAGAAAGATTTTGATGAACAAAGATGCTCGTAGGAGACACGGCCTTATCCCCCGTCTCTGTCATGCACTGCTCGCGATGATGATGCTCGGAGCGGGTGGGGCGCAGGCGCAGAGCGTCATCATGAACGGCAACTATTATCTGACGCACAACGAAGCCGGTACCGCTGTCAACCCTGCGGCTACCACGACCTTCAAACCGGCCACGTGTCTGTGGTATGTTAACAATAGATATATTCAAACAGCCAATAGTAATGGTACCGCTTTTAGCGGGAACACTTATTTACAAAGAACCTCTCTTAATATCGAGGGGGCTTCTCAATGGTCTCAAGCAAGTGATGGAAATGAGGTTTATTACCGTGAGCGTAGTGGATGGTTCGGATACACCTACTACTACCTCCGCCGTAACGGCACCACCTGGCAGATATCTGATGACGACAACAACAGCGGTATCCTCTATGCCGTCACCATCACCCCCACCGCCCCTATCACCGGTACGCTCACCATCAACGCTCCGGCCAATGTGCTGAATCGTAAAGGTGATTTCACCTTTTCGCATAATTCGCCCACCTATCGGGCTGGCTATACCAATTATAATTTTAATGGAGCCAACCACTATGTCGATGCCGACGGCAACAGTATCACACCTGCCAACGCCACCGTCGGCGGCTACACTTGGTCCATCTCCGACAATGCTTATGCCACGATGAGCGCTGGTGGTGTCGTCACAGTCAACTCGCTGCCCGAGCAAGATATGACCGTCACCGTTACATGCACAGCCACCGTTACTGGCGGCACGCCCGCTGTGCCTGCCGGCACCACTCTAACCGCTTCTAAGGAGGTCACCATCTTTGGTACACACCCCGTAGCACCGGATATTACCGTCAGCGGCAACACGGCCACCATCACCACCGATGCTGCCGGTACTCCCACCATCCGCTACACCCTCGACGGCTCTGACCCCACGGCCACCACTGGCACAGAATATAGTGGCGCTATCGACCTCTCTACTCAGACCAATTCGCCCGTAACCATCAAGGCCATCACCGTGCGCGACGGCAATGTCTCGGATGTGACGACCAGAGCGGTGACGCTCACCCTCCCCGCGCCCACCATCACCACCACCGATGGCGCTGCCGGCACGGCAACGATCAGCAGCAGCGTGGCAGGGGCCACCATCTATTATACCACCGACGGCAAAACGCCTACGACTTCCAGTTCCGTATATTCGGGCACCCTCACCGGCCTCGCTACGATGACCACCGTCAAGGCTATTGCCGTGAAGAGCGGCTGGAACCCCTCGGCCGTAGCATCGGGTCAGCTGACCATCCCCTCGGGCGTCAGCGGAGGCACGGTGACGCTGTTCGACCTTGAGGACCACAACTGGAGCTACTACAGTGACCCCGACTGCCCCATCCGCAGTCTCAATCCGGCTGATGTGAAGATTACCTACTACGGCAACGGCATCGTGATGACGGGCAATAACGATTATACGGCCTCGAGTACAGACTTCGTAAAGCCTGGTCAGACCAACTACACGGGCGGTGCCAAAGTGAATGTGGGCGGTGAGAATGAAAACACTTTTGTGTATTACAAGACCTTAGAACGTGGCGATGCCACACAGACGGCGTGGACCTATAGCACCACCCACACCTCCGCTGCTTCCCGCTGCCCATACACTCCGATACCCAATCCCTTCCAAGTTCGCCCGACATACGGCTCACGCGGTACTACTGATGCCAATAATTTCACTGGTTGGCGCGGCTTTCAGTGCTGGAGATTGAAGAAAGTCACAGGCGGTGAGGTATATAGTGCTGCCAGTGGCGGTACAGCTCTTGCTGTGAATGCCATTGTCAATGCCGAGACAGAAATTTACTTTGCCCCCAACAGCGAGTATGGCATGGAGGTGGAGTTGGAGGCTGTCTGGGCAAGAGCCTACCTCGTCAAGGGAAACAACAGTAATGCGAATGCTATTCTTGATTATGGTAGCCTCGGAGTGGAGCGTAACTTCATGACGCTGACGAAGAATGAGAATTACAGATTCAATGGTACCCAGGGTCGTCGTATTACTAATGTGGACCGTGCTGTGACTATCTCCTGCTACTATCCAAGTGGTGAGGCTCCGGACAATACCAATGGCGTTGTTACGGGTAACAATAATAACATCACCCTTGGTGCCGACACCAAGTTTGAGAATGTGACGTTGAGTGCGGGTTCCTACACGCTTACAGCAAGTGGATACAATCTTATAGTCGGTCGTGGATGTACGTCGACCAATGTGGGAACAGTGAGAGGCATGTCCGATGGTTCGAATAGTGCTGTGGACTACACGATACGTCTTGAAAGCGGTACATATGGTACGTTTGCGTTAATTGATAACATCGCGAGGACATTCAGTAGCACGGTGTCCACGAGAGCTGTCTTTGGAAGTGACTATGACCGAGCCAAAACTGACAATGGAAAGCTTAGCATTGCGGCAAATAGCACCATTTATGGAGGAAATGCAGTTCATGTATTTTCTAGTGCTTCAAATAGAAATAATTTAACTTACGATTGGCTTATAAAAAGTGGTAAAGTTCAGGGAAGCAAATCGGTTACAGACGCAAATGCAGATGAATCTATTTATATTGGTAATTCCGGCAATAATGATAATACCCAATATATGGGTAAACGTCGCTTTACCATGGAGGGCGGTGAGATCGCTAGTTTGGCTGGCAGCTTGAACTCGTATGGAACCAATCGTAATAATTATATTGTCAATGATGGAGACGCCGTTGAAATCCGTATCAAAGGAGGAACAATTCGCGGCTCTGTCTATGGAGCGGCTGCATATGCTTCAGCAACAGGTAATCGACGATTTGTTTTCACAGGAGGTGATGTCAGAGGTTGGATAGCAGGTGGAGCCAATGGAACCCAGAGTGATGGCGGTTATCTTTACGGTAGCACAAAATTATACATTGGGGGTGGAACTAGCGTAAATAGCAATTCCTCTACATCGGTTATCAATCGCGCCGTTGGTGGTAATGTCTTCGGTGCAGGTTGTGGCTACGGAGCAAGTAGTAATTCCGGTCAGGTGACAGAAGGTACGACCGTTGTTGTAGCCGATGATGCTTATGTAGAGCGTGGTGTGTATGGTGGTGGCTCTTATGGCTACACCACTAATACCTCTAATGTATACGTTCTTGGCGGTCATGTCGGCGGAAAGAATGGTGGCGTGAGTGGAACAACTTATTCTGGCACCATCACTGGCGGTGTCTTTGGCGGTGCCTGTCAGAATCAAGGCGGCACGGTGAATATCACCATGAAAGACGGCCTTGTAGAAGGAGGTATGTATGGCGGCAGCAATGTCACGGGTACGATTTCCGGCAACGTCACTATGCAAATCGATGGTGGTCAGGTGGGAACCGATGCCACCCACGCCAATATCCACGGCGGAGGCTACGGTGCGCCGACACGTGTCACAGGCAATGTGGACATCACACTGGGCACGACGACACAGACTACACCGGGCGTTACCGTCTATGGCGACATCTACGGCGGTTCGGCTTTGGGTAATGTGAACACCAATACGAGCAACCATACTAATCTTACGCTCAACAAGGGTGTTGTCTATGGCGATGCCTACGGCGGCGGACTGGGTGACGACTCCAACGCCGCACTGGTGAACGGCAACGTCACAGTGACGGAGAACGGTGTGGCTTTCGTCAAGGGCACGACGACAGACGATGCAGGCAACGAGGTGGAGAACGCAGGCCGCATCTTCGGCTGCAACAACCTCAACGGCTCACCGCAGGGCACCGTGCTCGTGCATGTGCTCAAGACCGGCCGCGCTGACGGCGGCGAGCATACCAAGAGTGTCTATGACTCGGAAGGTAATATTACAACTTATAATTACGAGGTGGGAGCCGTCTATGGCGGCGGTAACCTCGCACCATACGCTCCGGCTGATCCTACAGCCACAGGCCAATATACAGGAAAAAGCCACGTCGCAACCAGCAAGCCTGTACAGGTGGTTATAGACGGTTGTGACGAGGTGAGCATAGAATATGTGTACGGCGGCGGTAATGCCGCTCCGGTACCGTCTACCGACCTTGTGATTTACGGTTCCTATGAACTCGGCTCCGTCTTCGGCGGCGGTAACGGTAAGGACAAATACACCCGCAACAACGGCGCGACCTGGAACGTCAACCCGGGTGCCGATGTCGGTATCAACGGCGGGAACTATGGTACTGGTAATGCCAACACTGAGGTGTACGGCGGTTTCATCCACGAACTCTACGGTGCCAGCAACCAGAAGGGTAGGATCGTGGGCAGCATCAACCAGATTGTGAAGGTTGACGACAGTCAGAGCGACTGTCCGCTGAACGTGCTCAAGATAGTCGGTGCCGGTAAGAACGCTGACATCGACCAGGATGTCAATATGGTCATGGGCTGTATGCCTACGGCAAAGACCGAGTTGGTGTTTGCCGGCGCGGACAATGCCAACGTCAACGGCCATGTGGAGCTGACCATCACCAGCGGAACCTTCGGCAAGGTGTTCGGTGGCAACAACCTCGGCGGTATCATCAAGGGCTATATCAAGGTGAACGTCGAGGAGACAGGCTGTACGCCAATCAATATCGATGAGTTGTACCTCGGCGGCAACCAGGCTGCCTACTCTATATACGGCTATTATCAGGACGGCACACTGCCCGACGGCAGACCGAGATATCTGCCACGTACATCGGCAAGCGATGCCCATGCGGCAGTCGACGCATCGACATTCCCTGTGCCCTACGCTCAGCCTGTGCTGAACGTCATCTCCTGCACCAGCATCGGAAAGGTGTTCGGCGGCGGACTCGGAGCGGGTGCTGCCATGTATGCTAACCCGACGGTGAACATCAATATGATTAAAGGCGCGTTTGCCGACAATATCACAGCTACGGCAGACAACCCCAACCAGCTGGGTTCGGTGGAGAATGTCTACGGCGGCGGTAACGAGGCGTCTGTCTATGGCAACACGACCGTCAACATAGGAACGGAGACATCAGTCGCGACTGTGACCGAGCATACACATCTTACAAAGACAGACGGCAAATATGCTGTCGCAGGCGCGTACATCACAGGTACCGTCTACGGTGGCGGTAAAGGTTCAGAGACTGACGCCGCAACGGCTGTGGTGACAGGCAACACGTTGGTAAACATGATGAAAGGTCATGTGAGCCGCAGTATCTACGGCGGCGGCGAGCTGGGCTCGGTGGGCACCTTCACGGCATATTACGCAGCCGGCGAGAGCGACCTCCATACAGAAGGCGAGCCCAAGACCTGTGCGCCGAATACCGGTCTGACCAAGGTGCTGATCAGCGGCGGACAAGTGGGCGTTAACCATGCGCTGATGCCAGACCCCGCGGATGAGACTTCCAATGATG
>Ga0310695_10013724_pt1 | contig 11067 bp, 10 predicted proteins | sample RumenRJG_04DNA_FD_203882 | JGI IMG/M metagenome (GOLD analysis project Ga0310695, IMG submission 203882) | Bovine rumen microbial communities from Lethbridge, Alberta, Canada - RJG_04 (v2) (version 2) | ecosystem: Host-associated > Mammals > Digestive system > Stomach > Rumen | place: Canada... | reverse complement strand
GACGCGCCATTCTCTACGGCAGCCCATATTGCCAAATTCGGTAGAAGAAGATGTCATTGCTCGATATGGAAAAACATATCAATGGAGGGAGACGGGATATATCACGCCGAGCGGAGTGCGCATCGACCGCAAGGGCGACACGATAGCGGGATCCAAGCGCAAGGCGGTGACGAGATTGCTCAATAACCTTTCGCTCACACGCGCAGAAAAAGCGCTCATCCTCGCCTATCTCGGCTATTCGGTGACCGATTATGCGGGGCTCATCAAGCGCTATATCGGGTCAATTGGACTCACAACAATTGGACTCACAAAAGAGAAACAAAAAGCCTTATTGGCATACTTCAGCGCGTAGAAGTTTGGGTAGTTTTTGGGTAGTACACAGGGCAAAACACAAGATATTGGGTATGGTGATTTGTCAAATCAAGTGCAACACCGTACAAAAAGAGCGTGCCGTTGCACGCTCTTTTTTGGCAGGGGAGACGCGAGTCGAACACGCAACCGACGGTTTTGGAGACCGTTGCTCTACCATTGAGCCACTCCCCTGTGCATATTGAATTATAGGCGAAACAAACCAAATAGTCAAGAATTTGATACAAATTTCTATCTAAATTGTTTAGCGGTGCAATTTGCCGCAAAAAAAATCGGGTGCGGATCACTCCGCACCCTTTTTGTTGGTCTAACGGTTACCCCCTATTTCGGTACCTTTCCGCTCCGTTCCTTTTGTTCTCCTACACCGGCGCATCTGCCGACGTATGCAATAGGTCGAGTATGCCTTGTTTGTTGCACAACGCCTCGTCGGGATAGGCTTGCACGAACGTTTTGGCGTCGATTGCCCCCTTTGCAAAGAGCGTTTCGAGCAAATTGATATCGGCGGCAGCCGTGGCGCCCGTGCCCATACAAGCCTCGACCGATACCGTCATAGGCAAGTCGTATTCATCCGAGACAAACACTTGTTCGCCTTGGTCATCGTGCCAAATCTTCCGATCATAATACAGTCTGCAACATTGCATCAGCACCATGCCCTGCCTCTCTTTGGCACGCCAAAACCGCTCGCGCGTCTCTTCTATGGGTTTGTTGGCCTGCGATTGCAACTGCGCTATGGCAGTGCCCGACAGATTGCTGAGTTGCTCTCCCGTCATAATCTCACTGCTGCCCGTAATAGAGCGCGTCAGATTGGTAAGGCTATCGACGTAGCTTATCGGTAGCGCCGACAGCGAAGCGTGTTCCAGCTTGCGTATGCCGTTGCCCGAGGTGGAATAATCCACCAATACTTCGCCGGGTTCGTTGGAGATCTGCTGGCCTTTGAGGGCGTCCTTGGTGACGATATATTTGCCCCAAGCGCTGTTTTGTATAGCCAACGCCTCCATGCCCAATATATGGTTGATGATACGTTGGTTGGGCACTATGCCCTCCACTTCGCTAAGGCCGTAGATGCTGTTTTCGCGCTCCTCATAACTGCCGAATACAATGGGATAGAGGGTGGCTGCCATACGCCTATAGCTCACCACGTCGCCCCCCTCGGGCACATATATCTCGGGCGACAGCGCCGCTGCTCGGTTGACAAGACAATATTTGGTGGCACGCTCACAATACACTTGGTCTGCCACGCGAAAATACCTCGTGAGTACGGTGCAAAGGTCGCTATCCGTCTGCTCGCTCAAGTCGGCGCAATCCGCATCGGGCACCAGCAACGAGCGGTCTACCGTGGCGTCGGCCATTGCGCGCAGCCGCGATAGTGGCATACGCGAGGCGATCAATATCCAATCCTGCTTTTGTTCGTCCTGCTCATTGGGATTGGCAAAGAACACGTGCAAGGGGTCCAATATCTCGCATTGCAACCTGCCCTCGCCGACCAAGGGGCTATCCTCCCAATAGAAATGGTAGCAATAGCTGCCCTTGAGCAATCCGTCGCGCACAGCCTTGGTGTCCAGCTCGCTCATGCGCATCTCGCGCATCATATATTGCCCAAATCGGCTAAATCGCTCGGCCAAAGCGGGGTTCGACTCGCACTTATACACCAATTTGACGGGCGTCAAGGTAAGCCTTGCGCGCTTGTTGCGACACACGAATTTGACCATATTCACCACCGGGCGCGGCATATTTTTGGTGGCTTTGGTGGGTGGCGCCCATTGGTCGCCCTCGTAAAACGCCACGTTGGTGCGCACGGTTTCGGGCAACCCCAGCCTCGATATATATTCTACGCCGTTGCGGTATTTTTGCCACAAGTCGGTTACTTGCTCATCATACATCGGCACCACCTCGCTTTCCATAGAAATATTCCTGCATCACCTCGTCCGCTATGGCACCGTCGGTGGTAGATAGCGCTTGCAATTTGGCGTTGGCTTCGTCTATACGCTTGGATTGCGCCTCTAACTTATCGCGTAAGTAGTGCACCTCGCCCTCCAGCGTACTGCACCGCGCCGTCAACTCGGCGTACATCTCCGCCAACCCGTTGACGCCGGCGGCCAATAGCGTCAGATTCGTTTTTTGTTTTTTCTTCATAGTACCTCCTACCTGTTCATATCCGATTGCACTTGTCGCAGCAAATGCGAAATATTGCCGGAGGTGGACTCGGCGCCCACGTTTTTGGTCTTGCGCCAACGAGAGGTGCCGTCGTAGATATACAAGGCACCTCGATAGTACAGCAACGTGCCCACAACCGGTGATATACCCTTTTCGGCGGCCAATGCCGCAAGCAACTCGGCCGTGGCTTGCTCTACCACGTCCTCTGCCTTGCCATAGTAGCGCACTTGGTTGTATTCCAGCGAAAAGGTATCGTTTTTGTCTACAGAGGCACCCGCGCCCTTGCGATAGCGCACCACGTCGGCAAAAGCGAGGTCGGCGTCGCTTACGAACACTTCGCCCGACTTGGTAGACAGATATTTACCACCCTTGGGCGCGGTGTAGACAGGCAATGCGTCGGCCCACTCCATCGCCTCTTGGTAGCGGTCGCCCAGCGATCGTCTGTTGTTTTCTATCCGCTCTTTGACGGCCTCTATCCCCTCGGGGGTATATTGCTTTTCGTCGTGTTCGTCGGCATACTCCGCGAGTTCTTGCTGCAACTTTTCGCGCAAGGCGTTCCAATTGGCGCGCCACATAGCGGCGTATCTGCTATCGGTGGCGTCCAAATCTTGCGTCAAACGGGCGTCCCTTTTGTCGCGCGTTTGCACGTATTGTCCCAATATCCGCTCCTTTTTGGCAGCCAATTCTTCTTGCTGTTGCTCCCCTACTCGATGGGTAGCCTCGGCGGCGTCGTCCGCAAGCTTTTGGGCATAGTCGGTGCCCGCCAGCCCTTTTGCTCGCGCGGTGTCCGCCCAGTAGCGCCCCAACGAATCGGCGGCAAGTTTTGCCGCACGTCCGTTTTCGATGGCGGTGGTCGTCGCTTGCTTTTCTGCAAAGGCTTTGTCCTCGGCGTCCATCTTTTCGTTGACGTAGCGCCTATATAGCAGCGCGCCTACGTCGGCTTGCTTGGGCGTGAGGGACGAAAAGTCCGGTGCGGATAACCCCTCGTCCCCCTCATGCCACTCTTTGCCCGTGTTAGCCAGATACCATTGTATCCATTTCGCTTGATTTCGTTTCATTCTGCTCACTCCAAACCTTAAATTTTTGCAAGTTATCTATTTTGCGTATTACGCGATGGCGGTCGTAGTCCACCACAAAGAAATAGGCACGCATATACGCCACCGCCCCCATTGCCAGCAAAGACGATACCTGCAATGCCGTCCAAATCAATCCTTCCCAACTGAAATCGGCGATGAGGCGCACGCCAAAGTAGCCGAAGAGCATTCCGCAAGCTATTTTGCTGAATATCTGCCCCAAATCTCGGCGGCGTTGATAGGCGTGTTTATCCATGCCAAAGTCGTATGGGTCGTTGGGCTTGACCGCGTCGCTCGTCAATGCGCCCGCCGTAAGGGGCGTCAGGCGCAACCTATCGGCGCGACGCACGGCTTTGCGACGAGCACTCGGCAACTGTTTGGCCGTCAGCCGACACAGCTTGCCGTCTATCATTACGGTGTACACCCCCTCCAAATAATCGGCGTACTGCAATCCTTGTCGGGCAAGTATGCGGCTTTTGGTCAGGCGCAAGTTCTCCTCGTTTTTCATCTCGCACCAGGCGTCCAGACGATCTATCACGGGCACGATGGACTCCACCACCTCGCCGTGCAGTTTGTTGGTGGCCACCACCTGCGATTGCGCCTCGCCCTTGGCCAAGCCTTGCAAACTGAGCAGTTTGCTTATCAAAAAACCAAACGCGGCGCCCAACGCGCCGTCCGCCAATATCTCGGCCACCGTCTTGCCCGTTTCTACCACCGTAACAAAACTGCGCGCCATATAAACCAAGCACACCACCGCTACCAATGCAAAAAAGACGTTGGAGCGCAACTCTTTACGAAATTTCTCGTTCATACTCTACCATGCACCTCCTCTACCGCACCGGCTACCACGCGGCCGAGCCTTTCGTCCTCTCGCTCGCGTTTGAGTTTGGCGACGAGGGGCGCGGCAAATAGCATTGCCGCCAACTCGCCGCCCGCCATACAAGTGGCAAGCAGAGCCAAGGAAGATACGATGGGTTTGAGCAGCCACAATATGCCCGCCACCAAGGCATACCACACCACGCGACGCACCTTTTTCGGCGTGTGCCCCGAGGCCTGCCACAGCACCAATGCCACCGCCAGCACCCCCGCGAAGGATAGCGACAGACATTGCGCTTTGGTTGCGGTATAGGTAGACCAATCCACGGCGACCGCCACCACGGAGGGCGCCATAGCCAGCACGCCGTACAGCGCGTAGGCGGCCAACAGTCGCAGTCTATTACCTTTCATCGTCGGGCACCTCCAGCAATCGCGCTATCTCTTTGGCATAGCCGTTTTCGACCAAGCCGGGGTCGTTGCAAAACCCAATGCGCACCGCTTGGCGCAAACACTCGGTCTGATGCGCGTTGTCTTGGTAGGCAGCCAAAATCTCCTGCTGACGTCTAAGCACATCGTCCAAAGAGCGTTGCATATCGGCGGCAGAGGAAAGATAGGCGTCTTTAGCCTCGCAAAGAGCGCGCTGTGTAGCCGCCAGATCCTCCTGCCTTTTGCCCAACTTGGCATTGGATGCGTCCAGCGAGGCGCTTGCCTTTTTTACGCGCGCCACACATACTGCCACAGCCGATATCGCGCCCAACAGTACACTGACATATTGTAGCAATTTGTCCAGCCACACACGCTCGAAATAGTCGGCGAAACTCTCCGCCGCCTCGGGTACCGTTTCCGCATCCGAGGCAGACTCCGCCAACCCGACGGGCGCGCAAGTCATGGCACAACATAGGGCGGTCAGCAATACGCAAACCACCAAAATAATCCATTTTTTCATCTATTCCCTCCTTATGTTTCCGAGCCCGCCAACACTTTGGCAAAGTAGCGACCCTTGGCGCTCACTATATTGGAAGTCATGATATTGTTGTAGGCATAGTCGCTATACCACTCCAACGTATAGTTGCCCACGTGTTCGTCCGAGGTTTGTGTAAGCGAAGTGGGCAACACGTCGCCGATCTCGGCCTCCACAAAGGGGGCTACCAAATCGTAGTAGCGCGCGTTGCCCGAGCCTTCGCTAATGCGCACGCGGTAGGCGCACAAGCTATTGAGGGGCACGTGAATAAACGTCTTTGCCACCGGCCTGTCGCCAATGGCATTGGCGTGCATAGCGGGCACGTCTTGCACCACGTTGCCATGTTCGTCCACTATCTTTTGGCGGAAAAACAAAATATGAAAATTGTATGCCGCCGTAAACGAGCCGGGAGGCAGATAGAATACGTTTTCGGCCATTGCGGCAACCCCCTCGCCGATCTCGCAATACTCGATGCGATATATACCCGAAAACATACGCGTATACATGCTGGGCATCGCCTCTATATAGGCGGCATAGATCTTTTCGCAGCCCACGAACATATCGTTGATGGACTGCAAATTGGGCGCGTTGATATACACGCGCATCAACATCTTGTTACTCTGAAACGCGCTGACACCGACAAAGGTCAGGTTGGGGCAATATAGGTGCAAAATGCGTACACCCGTATTGTAAAACGCGTAGGTGCCAATCGACGTGATGCCCGATGGCATATTGATCTCGTACAACTTGGTCTGCCTATAGAACAGGTAGGCGGGAATCTCCAACGGCTCGGTGCCAACGTCCGCCGCGCTAAAGGTGATATTGTGTCCTACGCATATCTCGTAGAAAGGATTGTCGACGGACAAAGTCGTGTCCACTCGGTCGAAATAGTCCAAGCCGTAGTCGGATGGCAAATAGGTGGCGGTATCCACCGCGTCCACCGTCAGCGTGCCCACGCGGTAGGCGGTATTGCGCGTATTCACGTTGGTGTGCCCTATCATACTTGCACCTCCGCCGACGCTATGCGCACCGTACCCGCTACCGTTATTTGCGCCACGTCGTTGGGCAAATAGGTAACGCCGTTCACCTTGTAACTGATCAGTCGATATCCCGTTTCGGGCGACAACGAAATGCGCAAGTTGGCGCCCACAGCCACAAAATCGCCGTGGTGATATTCCTTGTCGTGCTCGTCTAACACCATCACGTTGGCATGCGGCGCGTCCAGCATCAGGCTAAAATAGGTCGGTACCGTCAGCACCATGCCTTCTATGGTAACGGCTTGATCCAGCGCCTCGGTGCTATATATGCGCACCACGCCGTCCAGACAGTGGCAAAACGTGGCCAGCTGCGGGCGCACGCTGTCCTCGGGCGCAAAAAACACGTCGGGCATCATGGTGGAGCGCGCCTCGTAGACCTCGACGTCGGCCGCATAGCCGTAGCTGGCGATGGGCGTATCCAGCGGATACCAATCGTCCGATCGCACCACAATATCGCTATAATACAGGCGATAGGCGTTGCCCACGCGGTCAACGTAGCGGCTCACCGCCAACGTCGAGGGTACGTGGTGGCTGTCCAAATTGCCCTCGATCGTGTCGCACAACTTGTCGGCGTCCATCTTGGCGTCCAAGGAAATGTTGGCTTCCTTGCGCATACGTTCCATCTCGGCCAAAACCGAATTGTCCTCGTCGGCCAAAGCGGTATAAAACATTTTTTTGACCTGCTCCGCCGGCATTCCGTCGTCGGACGGGCGAGTGGAGTGCGCAAAGGGCGTTTTGCGCAAAATGGCCAACTTGGTAGATTCACTTGTCTTTTCTATCATTCTGCTACCCCCTTTGCGGGATGCAAGTAGCGATAGCGCAGACATACGCCGCGTATCGCAAGATCTCCCGCGTTGTTAGATTCGATTTTCCATTGTATATAGTGAAAACGCAGTTTGAGCCTAGCCGTATACGAACGAGGAAAGTCGCCGTCGAAACTCAACGCCCCGAGGTCGAGCCAGCCAAAATCCAAACAGCCTACGCCCAGCACGGCTTGGCGCCCGTCGGACAGCGAATTGCGCACCGACACAGTGGCCTCACCCCTGAGACTGCTCGAAACCTCTACCGTAACGCCCGTCAGCACCTTGCTTAGGTCGGGCGTATTGAGAGCGTGCGTTTCGCCGGCATACACGGCCCGAACGGGTCGGCGGCGCACAATGCGCGCAGTAGGAGCGATAGGTGGCGCCTCGGCATAGAGCGTCACCTCCTCGCCACCCGCATAGCACAGTGCATATCCGTCCCCGTCGGGGGCACCCAACAGTACCTTGCTGTCCTTCAGGTTCACAAGCAATCCGCCGAGGGTATTCGGCACGAAGTACACCGCGCCGTTCGCTCTTTTCATGCCAAAGCAACACTTGCCCCAATCCACGTCGCATACGATGAGCGGCTCGCCCATTACGCCCGCTTCTACGGGATAAACGGTGGTGCCCTCGTATATATGCAATATGGTTTGACTGTCTACGTACACCACCGACTGCGACAAATCCACGGGCGTGGCCCACAAGGCGTACACGTTGGTTTCGAAGCATATCTCGTCCCCCTCGCTCACGCCCAGCGCTGCGTCGAACAACAGGCGGCTTTTGGCGGCGTCTACGTACACTTGCCCCGCCGCCGCGTCGCGGTAGGTTTGGTCGCACCAATCGTCGCCGAACACGCACAACCTGCCGTCCGTAGTGCCAAAGTAGAGGGCGTCGTCTATTGTGCACCAAGCGCAAACGTCGGCTATATCCCACACCGTCCACTCATAGTTAGACTCGCTCTCGCACAACAAATGATAGCGGCTGTCCGCCACATACACCGCTTTGCCCGTCGAAGCCAAGTAGCGCTTGTCGTACACCACGGCGGCAGCGTCCGCACCCCACGCCACGTCGTCTATCGGGCCGGACATTCGCCGCGCTTTCTTTTCGTCGGTGTAGGCATTGGTCACCAAGCGATATAGCCCGTCCTTGGCCAAATACACCACGTCGCTCCCCACGCTACCCACGCCTACGGGCGTGGCCACCTCGGGCAATACGGCGGTTTGCACCACGCCGAATACGGCATAGCGCACGCTAAAGGTTTCGTCGCCTACCGCGGCTTGCTCGCCCGCCCAAACGCCGCGCCGCCAGTAGGCATTGGCGTCGGTCGCACCTTGCAACAAGGCCAGCAACAAGTCGCCCGTTTTGACATAGGCGGCTATTTGACCCTGCTTGCCCAATTCGGTACGTCCCTCCGGCGCGAAATAGGTCCAATCCTCGCTCTCGCTATAATAGTCGGTGGTAGGATAGAGGTCTGCGCCGCCCACAAACAGGCGATCGTTGTTGCCCTCCACGCCGTACAACGCACCCACTTTGGCCTGCCCTATCCGCTCGGCGCCAAACGTATTGTTTCGGCACTTAAAGCGCACGGTTATGTTGTCGGCCAAGCCTTGCGGGGTGGTAGGGCGCGAAAAGGTGATCTGCGCATTGCGATAGTCCAAGGTGCCCCAATCCGCGTTCCCCGACGTTATGGTGGACTGCAACAAAGGCAAAGTGCCCGTCAACTCCGCGCGTTCGGCAACGGTGCCTATTTTGTCCACCACGCCAAAATCGGCAGGCAAAGTGATGGTGTCGTCCACCCATTGCACGACGTACGGCAACAGCAGATTGCTGCGAGCGGCGGTGGCCACCAACGTGCGCGTGGTTGGCGTGTTGACGTATAGGGCGCACGTATTCCAAGCGGTGGCCGTCTTGCCGCTACACTCCCAGCGCATATTGCCGCCGGTCGCCGTCAATTCGTACACGCCTATTTGCGCAAAGCCGCCGCGCAAGGTGCCTACGTCCGTCAGCGTGGGCTCTACCACCGTCAGCGTTTTGCCGCTTAGGTCGTCGCCTACCACTATGGTGCGCCGCGTATCACCCGTAAAGCGTGCATGCACGTCATAGTGTACGGGTTGGCCGTTTTCCACCACGTCGATGCCTATTTGCGTATCGCTATCCACGTCTATATGGTCGCAATCCAGCGAAAACGTGGCGCCTGCGGCGTCGGTGCCGTACAAGGTGTTGACCCTATAACTCGACAGCATATTGGCCGGTTCCATCTTGCGGCCGAGCCTACGGGTAACCACTCTGCGATAGTAAACGAGCGAAGGGTCGGGCAAATATTCGTCCGCATCGAGGGTAACGGGGGTATAGACGCCGTTTTGTTTGACAAAATATACGCCCACGCTCTGGTCGTCCACCGTTGTGGCCACGTAGGTTTCGTCGCTCATGCACCCTATTCCCGCCATTGTGGTGGGCACGTAGGTATCCTCTTCGTCCTCCACGCGGCGCAGTTCGATGGAATCGCCCACGTATTTGAGTACCAAATAGTCGCCGCACCCCACGATGTAGGCGCGGTCGTCGTGTGCAAATACGCCTATGCGCCTGTCTTGCAACACCGAGGGGTCCACCCTATAACGGTTGGCGGCCGAAAGGGTGATATCCTGCCACGCCGACACGGTGTCCTCTTTCCAAAAAAAATGCGTGCCGGCATAGACCAGCACGCCCTTGTGGGTACCCAAACGCAGCGCGACAATGGCGTTGACGCGCCCGTCAAAAGCGGCCGCTTGTCTGTAACCGTTGCGCTTGCGCACCCCCTCGGCGCCAATATATACGTTGGTGGCTTCGTCGGCGTGCCTACCGTCGAGGGTGCCGCACCCCAAACCGCGGAAGCCTATCCATCTCATGGTCTTGTCCGTCATAATTCCTCCCAACTGTATTTGCACACGAATTGCGGTTGGTCGCTCTCCCCCTCGTACTGATAGCGGCTGAGCGACGTATCGAAGTATTCCAGCGCGGCGCGTGCCGCCGTCGGATCTTCCTCCTCGTACAATTCGGCCTTGACGTAGTAGGGTATGAGCGCTGCCAGCGCATCGGGTATCGGCAACGTGTAGTCGTCGTCGGCCATAGGCTCTATAGGCTTGACGGATCGACGATACAACAATACGTACCGCCTGTCGGGGCGATACAGAGGCACTACCAAGGTAGTGCCCCCTTCCCAACGGTAGGCGTGCGCCGCATATTGCGTGTCGGTTTGCTCTCGCAATTCGCTGACGCCGTCAAAGTCGGATATGTTGCCCAAATTGAAGGTGGCCACACTGCCCGTTACGGCGGGAGAAGTCAACTCTACCCTGCCCTTGGGCAACACCGACTGCAACCTGTATAGCGCGCGGTTTATGGCCGCGTCCATACCCGCCAAATACACGGCATATTGCGAATTTTGATACAACTCGGCCAACGTGGCCGTCTCGAGCATATCGCCCAAAGAGGCAAACATCAGCCGTAGCGCCTCACGGCGTATGGTGCCTACCCGCATACTACAGCACCGTATGCAACACGCAGGCCTTGACGGTGGATTTGTCCGACAACACGAACACTTTGTCTACCGCGCCTTCGTCGCCGGCTTCGCCCGCCATATCGCCCTTGTTCTCTACGTATTTGCACACACCGCTCTCCACCTGAATAAAGGCCGTCGCACCTGCCGCAAGGGAGATGGCGGGTTGCTTGCCCGTGCTCATAAACGAGTTGCCTGCCGCCACTTTGACTTCGGCCGCCGTGGTAGACGAGGTATTGGTTACCATGATCACATAGCGGCTATCTCTGTCGGTCAGTTTGCAGCCAATGCCGTAGCCGGTACCCGTGGCCGCCTCGCCCACCTG
>Ga0310695_10013719_pt1 | contig 11068 bp, 12 predicted proteins | sample RumenRJG_04DNA_FD_203882 | JGI IMG/M metagenome (GOLD analysis project Ga0310695, IMG submission 203882) | Bovine rumen microbial communities from Lethbridge, Alberta, Canada - RJG_04 (v2) (version 2) | ecosystem: Host-associated > Mammals > Digestive system > Stomach > Rumen | place: Canada... | reverse complement strand
GCTGTTACATTGGGTAGTCGTGAATTGAACGGGGACTTTGTATCTTTACAATGTCCCTTGTTCTCTCTTGTACTACGTCTATCTTTAACCTAGATCGGTTGCGAATCATGTCAAGGATCTCTCCTGCTGATCGCCCCTCGGGCGAAAAGCGGTGCAAAGGTACAACCTCTTTTTCATACCGACCAAATTTTTCGGCAACTTTTTCATAAAAAAATTTCCATACGAACTTTACACCTTATTTATATATAGAATTGAGAATGGAGAATTGAGAATGGAGAATTGAGAATTGAAAATGGAGAATGGAGAATTGAAAATGGAGAATGAGGAATGGAGGGATTTTTTGACTGAATGAAAAAAAAGCATTAACTTTGCGGGATAAAAATTGAAGAACAATGAACGAGAATAATCAAAAGGTGGCCCTGATCACGGGCATCACGGGGCAAGACGGCAGTTATCTGGCCGAATTCTTGCTGGAGAAAGGCTATGAGGTGCATGGCACGCTGCGGCGCAGCAGCAGTTTCAACACGGGTCGCATCGAGCATCTGTATCTTGACGAATGGGTGCGCGACATGAAGCAGAAACGCCTTGTTGAATTGCACTATGCCGACATGACCGACTCGAGCAGCCTGATACGCATCATAGAGAAAATCAAACCCGACGAGATATACAATCTGGCAGCCCAAAGCCATGTGAAGGTGTCGTTTGACGTGCCGGAGTATACTGCCGATGTGGACGCAACCGGCACATTGCGCCTGATTGAGAGCGTGCGCATTGCTGGACGTGCTGACGTGACGAAGATATATCAGGCCAGCACGAGCGAACTGTATGGCAAGGTGCAGGAAGTGCCCCAAAGCGAGACCACGCCATTTTACCCCCGCAGTCCATACGCGGTGGCCAAGATGTATGCCTTCTGGATCATGAAGAACTACCGCGAGAGTTATGGAATGTACTGCGTGAACGGCATCCTGTTTAATCATGAGAGCGAACGCCGCGGCGAGACCTTTGTGACCCGCAAGATCACCATGGCTGCAGCCCGCATTGCCCACGGCAAGCAGGACAAACTCTACCTGGGAAACCTGAATGCACGACGCGACTGGGGTTATGCCCGTGACTACGTGGAGTGCATGTGGCTGATCATGCAACAGCCCGAGCCCGATGACTATGTGATTGCCACGGGCGAGTACCACACAGTGCGTGAGTTCTGCACGCTTGCGTTCCACTACGCCGGCATTGAACTGGAATGGCGCGGTGAAGGTCTGGCCGAGCAAGGCGTGGACAAAGCGACCGGGAAAGTACTGGTGGAAGTTGACCCGAAGTACTTCCGCCCTGCCGAGGTCGAGCAACTGCTGGGCGACCCCACCAAGGCCAAGGAGAAACTGGGCTGGAACCCGAGGAAGACCAGCTTCGACCAGTTGGTGCGATTGATGGTGGAGCATGACCTGATGATTAATTGAGAATTGTGAATTGAGAATTGAGAATTAACCTATCCCCTGCTTGAGGTGGGGATAAGGGAAACATAGACGACCGAGGACAGACATGGAGAAAAACAGCAAGATATATGTGGCCGGGCACCGAGGACTTGTAGGCTCAGCCATCTGGAATAACCTGAAAGAGAAGGGCTACACCAACCTAGTGGGCCGTACTCACAGCGAACTGGACTTGATGGACGGTGTGGCTGTACGAGAATTCTTTGACACAGAACAGCCCGAATATGTGGTGCTAGCAGCAGCCCACGTTGGTGGTATCATGGCGAACCTGAAATACCGCGCTGACTTTATCTTCCAGAACTTGCAAATACAACAGAATGTGATTGGTGAGAGTTGGCGACATGGCGTGAAGAAGTTGCTCTTCTTGGGCAGCACTTGCATCTACCCGCGTGAGGCTCCTCAACCCATCGGTGAGACAAGTCTGCTGACCTCGCCACTGGAGTACACCAACGAGCCGTATGCCATCGCCAAGATTGCAGGCATGAAGATGTGCGAGAGTTTCAACCTGCAATATGGCACCAACTACATAGCCGTGATGCCAACCAATCTGTATGGCCCGCGTGACAATTTCAACTTGGAGACTAGTCATGTGATGCCAGCCATGATACGCAAGATGCACCTTGCCCGTTTGCTCAATGAGGGTGACTGGTCGGGGTTGCGTGCCGACCTGGAACAACGACCAGTGGAGGGCGTTGACGGCAAGGCCAACGAACAGGAGATTATGGACGTGCTGGGCAAGTATGGCATCACACCCGACAGCCTGAGCCTGTGGGGAACCGGCAAGCCCATACGCGAGTTCTTGTGGAGCGAGGACATGGCCGATGCCAGCGTCTACTGCCTAGAGCACATCGACTTCGACGATGTACGTGGGACCGGCCCCGAGGTGCGCAACTGCCACATCAACATCGGCAGCGGCAAGGAAATCACCATCGGGCAACTGGCCGAATTGGTCAAGCACACCGTGGGTTATCAAGGCGAGATCCATTGGGACAGCAGCAAGCCCGACGGAACCATGCGTAAACTCACTGACGTGAGCAAACTGCACGGCCTGGGCTGGCGACACCGCATGGAAATCGAGGATGGCGTACCGGCATTGTACAAATGGTACCTTGAGTCAATTCATAATTCATAATTAATTAATAATTAAGAATTAAGAATTCATTTAATTCAGGATTCATTTTTAAGAATTAAGAATGAGTGATGAATAAGGGGTGGTGAGTGATGGATAGAGTGCCATGCACAATCATTGCAATAGTCCTGGCATCACTTGTAGGGTGCTGGGGACAGGATGCGGGGCGTTGGTCGCTAAAGCCATACGCCGGATTGGCATTGTATCAGTTCATTGGTGACGAAGCCGACGGTTGCCGCATGCGTCCCGGCGTAGTGGCTGGCACTGAAGTATGCTACCGATTGACCGACTACATGAGTGTGTCGGGCGGTGTAGAGTATGTGCCTCGTGGCTCGCAATTAAACAAACTGGACGGCTATATCCGTCAGGACCACTTGAGCTTTCCCATCCTGATGCATTTTCACCCTTTTGGTCCCCATGTAGAACTGACGCTTGGTGCCGCGCCCTCATTTGCCCTGCACAGTGTGATGCGTGTGGCAGACGAGCACTGGGAGAGCAAGGACTTGTTCTACAGCAGCGACATAGTTGTGCCTCTGGGCGTGTATTACTCATTCAATAACGGGCTCAGCATCGGTGCAAGACTATCGGCTGGACGCAAGACGATGGTCAAGCGCGATGCCATCTTCAGAGGCGAGCATTATAACCTGCGCGGTGCAAAAGTCAACAACAACGAAGTATCAATCATCGTCGGATATCGGCTGGGACTATGAAGAAAATACTGTACATACTGATAATACTGCTCATGGCTGGCTGCAAGCACCACGACAACATCGAGTTGTGGAATGACCTGAAGGTGGGTGACAACATCTTTCACTTCACACTGGTTGAATTTCGCAACGAGAGTCAGATTATTTGTACAGGTGACCAGCCTGGCTACCTGTTGCTGCAATTTGTACTTCCTGACGGTACTTCCGTGACGCGCAAGCACATGCTGCAATGCGCCGAAGGCTATCATGCCGAATATGATGTTGCTCAAGGGGTGATGCTAGCCACGCTCGAGGGCACTGATGGATATGACGGCGACTATCGCGCAACCAGCGGATGGGTTGAAATAGAGCGACATGAGTTCAAGACCTCCATTGAACTGCATGAGTTGCGGTTGGTGCGACAAAACATCGGCGACACGATTGGCATCGATGACGGATATCTGAGTTTCGACTTGTCGCTTTTATGAAAGCGACATAGCCACGGCCGCCCCGCGGCTCACACAACTCTAATCACACAAAAAAGGCCGGGGTCTCCGATTGTGGAGGCTCCGGCCTGATTACTTAACTAACTTTGTGTGCTTATGAAAAATCTCTACTTTTGATCACTGTGCCGCGCGACTAGTGTGTGCGGCGATTGTTGTTGACGGCTCCGCTCTTGGTAGTGCCAGTGTTGCTCGAACTTGTGGCAGCCACGTTGCGGTTGGTCTTGTTGGTCGACTCGGTGCGGGTCACTATTGCGCTTCCGCTTCTCACCGATCCCATGGTCGCAGTCGAGGTGATGCGGGGTTCAGTGCGCGTGGTCGTGTTGGTGACCTTGTTGTCCGAGCGGGCAGTTCCTGCGCCAGTGCGGGTAGTCGTCGTGTTGACGGTGCTTGCGCTGGGGCGCGTTCTTCCGTTGGTCACCGTTCCGTTTCCGGGATTGGTGAATCCGCCGGTTTTAGTAGCACCCGATGTGCCCGTGCGGGTACTCAGTGTGCGTCCAGTGGTGACGGGCTTGACATTCTCAAACTTGCCCTCGAAACGACTCTTTCCGGTGTAGTGACGATTCTCTCCGCGGTAGGTCGTGTAGATGACCGGTGCCGTACGGTAGAACTTGGTGCGGGGATAGCGGTCGTAGATGGTGAAGTGGAATGTGTTGCTCACCCACGTGATGGGACGGTAGAAGTGCTCAGTAGCCAGGAAAGTGTGCATTTGGCTGTAGGTGAGCACATAGCTCAGTTCCTTGGTGCGACGCTCCCAGTAGATGCCGAAGATGTCACCCATCGCATCGACATTCATGATGTAGTCGAGATTGATTTCATATACTGCATCGACCTGAGCGTAGGTCAGATAGAGTTCGTAAGCCATTTTGTCGGTCAGGAACCATGCCTGCTCGCGAGCCTGGCTGTAGCTCATTGCGCTGGCCGTCATGATTGCGACCATTGCTACGATTGAGGTAATTAAACGCTTCATAGTTCTTGAGTGTTGTGCCTTCCTCTCGGTCGGCGGTTAGACAATTGGTTCTTTGCCCATCAACCTTGCAAATACCGAGCCAGAAAAACGTGCCAATGTACCCCCAGCCGACCAATAGGCCAAAAATATCGCTATTAGGGTTTAGTCACTCGACCAAGAGGGCAAAAACATGCGAGAAAACTTCGATTGCGTTATAATAAGGTTAAAAAAGCATCAAAGTATTGCATATTTTAGGCAAAATACTTAATTTTGCAAGCAAACGACACAACATGCCCTCTTCAGGACTCTGGGTTCGGTTTTGCAAAGCGGCATCACAACAAGTATTGAACCCACCTAAAACAACAAACTCATATGAGAAAACATTTACTAGCACTGAGCGCCATGCTCCTGACAGGACTGTGGCTGAACGCGCAATTGGTAGGTAATCCGACTGTGACCTACACCATTGACGAAATCTCAACAACAGGTTTCAAGATTACCTTCACTCCCAATGAGGATGTCTCGGGCTATGCCGCTTGCCAGTTTGATGCTGGCACGGCCGAACAGCAGTTTGCCACGTTTGGTGCCTGGATGGGATTCACCAGCATGGGCGACATGGTTAAGGCATGGGGCTTCAACGCCACTGCCGAGCAACAGATGAGCTGGACTGGCGACACTCCAGGCAAGGACTATGAGGTCTATGTCGCTTTCTGGGATGCCAATGGCACCTACGGTGACCTGATTATCATCCCCATCACCACGCTAGCCGAGGGGGGCGAAGGCACTGCCGAGATCACCATTGAACTGGGTGAATTCGGTGGCAGTGAAGATACCGGCTACTACCAATGGGTCATCTATACGCCCAACGATCAAGTGAACATCTACCATGACATGCTCATCGAGAAGTCGGCCTATGAGACAGCCGAATGGGGCGAAGAAGGTGTAATGTCCTACCTGACCCAGAACATGGAGAGTGTCTACGGTTGGGATCACACTGGCGTTGACGAAGCCCAGTGGAATGCCGACCCCGCCACCGAATACATCGCATTTGCCATCGGCAAGAATGCCATCGGCGAGTGGGGCCCACTGGCCATGCTTGAGTTTGCCACTCCCGGTCTGTCAGGCATCAGCGACTTGACCGCAAGCAAACCAGTGTTTCGCACCGGCGAGTCGCAAGTGAGCGCCCTGGGCATGAAGCCCGGCAGCGAAGTGAGCATGTATGACATGAGCGGTCGCTTGGTGTGCAAGACCACCGTCAACAATCGTGGCGAGGCCATGCTGAGCACCAGCAACCTGAACAACGGCGTCTACATTGTGACCAACGGCAAGACCAGCCACAAATTTGTCAAGTAGAGCCCCCTCACCACATTAGAACAAAAAAGCCTCCCGATGGAGGCTTTTTGTGTATCAACGATTGTCATCAGAATAGCCCGATGAGCAGGACAATCCAATGGGCGACCAAGGCAGCACAGATACCACCAATGGTGTGCGAAATGATGGCCTTGGAAGTGAGTTCGCGATAACCCAGCGAGTCGAGCATGGCGGTGTGTGTGCTCAAGAATCCGCTCCAGCACATGCCGATGGCTGTGAACACGGCAATAGAATTGCCGTCGGCCCAACCCTGCTGTACAAAGTTAGGAATAAAACTCAATGCAGCACCCACAGCACCGAGGGCGGTGATGGGGAATGCCACCTGGTGCGGATCATTGAAGCCGAAGAGGATGTTGAACAACCAATCGAACTTGTTAGCAATCCAAGGCAATAGTTCTACGCCCTCATAGGCAGCACCTGTATAGGTGCCGTTGGCACTGGGACCGAAAGTGAGAATCATGACAAATGTCGAAATGACCAACACACCTGGGATGATGGCCATGCCCACATCCACACCCGAGCGCCCGCCATCGAGCAGCGAGTTGAGGATGCGCACAAACACCGTCTTGTGCTCATTGATTTTCTCCATCTCGGGAGCATCGATCTGCTCGCTGTAGGCAGCCTCATCGGCATAACTAGGATATTGCTTGAGAACAAAGTACTGCATGAGCCGCGTCGAGACGATACATCCCACAAAAGCTCCAAACAGGCCGATGAGCGGCTCGATATAGAAACCTTGTCCCATCATGAAGATGATGACGATGAGACCCATGCCGAATGCCGTACCAAAGTTGGTGAGCGAGATATACTGATATTTCTTGAATGCCAACGCAAAGTGCTTCTCCTTGCTGAGCGCGATGATGGCCGGGTTGTCGCTGAGGAAGGTCATGACCGCACCGAGCGATGCCATGCCAGGCAAGTTGAAAAGAGGTCGCATGAGTGGGCGCAGGATTTTCTCGAGCAAGTCGACGACACCAAACTCAACGAAAATCTTGCCCAGCGCCCCCGTGATGACACAGATGCCCATCAGATAGAAGACGGTGTTGAGCAGTAGGTCGTGTGCCGTGTTCATGATGGTGTTAAGCATGGGTGCGGCACCCATCTTGATTCCGATGCCGCCAAACATCACGACAATAACTAACAGACAGATGATGCCACCCTGGTAGTTATTACGTATTCTTCTGAACATTTTAAGCATAATTCCTCTATTGTTTTTTAGTTACGAGTTACAAGTTACGAGTTACGAGTTGCGAGTTACGAGTTACAAGTTATTTGCGGCGCCATTGCAGGAGATTCATGCTCCACGTTGCACCGACAGTGACGAATGACTGGCGGTCGTGCATGATGCCATCGGGATTGGAGTTGTTGCCCCAAGCGTAACTATAATTGGCATGCAGGCGAATGTCCATCTTCTTGCGGATGGGATAGAACTCAACACCCATGCCCACACTTTGCAACTCTGTCCCATTGTGCACAAGCAAATCGGCCTCGGTGCCACTGCGGTTGACATCGTAGGTGTACTTGCCGTAGATGTTGAGTTTATCAATGGGTCGGTAGGACAATTCGGCCATAACCGAGCAGTCCTTGAGCAAGAAGGTCTGGTGCGACGAAGCACGGTTCATCCAGTCGAGCTGCAAGCGCAGCTTCTTGGTAAAATTAAACTCATTGCCCAGCGCGATGTAGTTGATGAATCGCCCTTGCGCCCACTCCATCATGTTGACCGACCACAATGTGTTCCAGATGCCGTGGCTACCAATCCACATAAGGTTGTAGGCATACATGTCGGTGTGCTTGTAGAAACTGCGGAAGGGGCTCTCGCAGAACTGGAACATGAGGTTGTCGTGCTTGCCTATGGCATAGGCGACGCTGGCTCCCCACTCATAGCAAGGGATATTGTTCCAGAACTCCGAGCAGTAGTAGAGGTCGATGGGTGCACGATCGTACTCATAGCCGCCAATGGCCACCACCTGCTTACCGCCCGAGAGCGTCAACTCGTCGATGGGCTTATAATCGAGGTGTAGCCAGTCGGTAGCCTCAAAGAAACTAGTCTTGCTGATTTTGTTCAATCGCTGGCGATAACTGTAGGAGAAATGCTCGTTGATATCACCCTTGAGGATGAGGTTGAGGTACTGTCCCTTGAATCCGCAATCATCTTTGACAGTCGCACCATCCTCATAGACACGCTGATAGTCGCCACGAGCCTGCAAAGTGAGGTCGATGAGTGCATTGTCCTGCGCGTGCATGCCCATCACGGTCATGGCTAGCGCAGCCAATGTGAGGTACTTTTTCATTCTTTTCGTTTAGAAAATTTAGTTTTTGAGGTTTTTTTGGTTTTTGCGGTGCAAAGATACGTCAAAAATCACGAACCAATTGAAATTTTTAGTATATTTGTGGAAAATTTTTGAAGTCATGGGCAAATTATTGATTCCTATAGTGATCCTCGCAACCCTGTTGAGTAGTTGCGGCAACGGCGGCAACAGCGATGACATGGTGGGTGTCGCCAATAACCCTACCCAGTTCTTCGGCTGCTCGCTGGGCGATGACTGCGACGATGTGGTGGAGCAACTCAAGGATGCCAAGACCTACAAGGTGACGGTCGACGAGAAGAGCAAGCCTATGACCGTGACCCTGACCGGCAAGCGCAAGGGCGACGCGGTGAAGTGGCGCAATACCAACTACGACCATGCGGTGCTCGACATGAGCGACGATGTGTTCACCGCCATCGAGTTGACCAAGACCTACGCTAACAAGGGCGCTATGACCAAGTATGTCAACCGCCAGGATGCCCTGGACGATGCCGACATCACCAAGACCGACTCGACACGCACCTACATTATTAAAGGTGAAGAGTCGCGGTGCTCGATAGCGGTCAACATCCCGTCGCGCGTGGTCAACATCACCTACACCGATAATCGCGTTTGGGTCAAGCCATCGCTGGGTGAGCGAATTGTGAACTTTGTTTGCAACCCGTTCGACAGCATCTGGAGCTTAGCCCTATGGGCCGTGATTCTTGGACTTGTCTACCTGGTGTATAAACGCTATCAGACCCAGATCAACGCGGCCATCGAAGAGGCTCAAAACAACAACGAAGAATAATCACCAAACAACAAAATATTATGGGACTTTTAGAAGACATTATCAAGGGTATGACCCAAGGGCAAGGCGGCATGCAAGGACAACAGCAGCAACAGCAGCAGTACCCGCAACAAGGTAACATGACAGGACAGCCGTCGGGTGACATCAGCATCCAAGACTTGGAGCGCGAGATGGGCATTGGCACCAACCGTGGTGGCAATAACTATCAACAGCAGTATCCGCAGCAGCAACAGTATCCGCAGCAACAGCAGTATCCGCAGCAACAGTATCCGCAGCAACAGCAGTATCCACAGCAGCAACAGCAGTATCCGCAACAGACGGGTTATCCGCAGCAGCAACAATATCCGCAGCAGCAACAACCCAGCGGCAGTGGCATTCCGGGCATGGAAGACTATCTGCCTACCAACCAGCCCAATACCCTGCCTCAGGGGCAGCAACAACTTCCCGGCTGTTCGGGTGGCAGCCTGCCCGGGTGTTCGGGCAATCTATGGAAGATGCTGGGCATCGGAGCCCTGCTGGCCTTCCTGTTCCGCCGCAAGAGTTGAATGACCGAAGCAAACCCTCGGCCCACAGAACCTTAAAATGAAAAACAATGGAGAGAATCACTGATGAGCAGGTGCTGGAACAAGCAGGCCTGCGCGTGACTGCGGTGCGCCTGCTGGTATGGCGCACCCTGCGCAGTCAGTTACATGACGCCTTCAGCCTTGCCGACTTGCAGGAGGCATTGCCCACGGTCGACCGCTCGACACTGTTCCGCACACTCGTGAGCCTGACCGAGGCCCACCTGCTGCACGACATTGACGACGGCAGCGGAGCGCAGAAGTATTGCGTGTGCCAGCATGACGACACGCGCCACTGCATGGGGCATGTGCACCTGACGTGCGTGCGCTGCCACCGCACGTTCTGCCTGCCCAATGTCGCCATTCCCAGCGTGCCGCTGCCCGAGGGCTTCACGCCCGAGGAGACCGAGTATGTGGTCAAGGGCGTGTGCAGCCGTTGTGCTATGAAGTGTTAAAGTCGCCTCGATCAGTAGCTGAATCCGTGGCCGTTCCACTTGAGCGGCCTGTCAATGTTAGGGTCCGTCTCGTCCCACTCAGTGACGATGATGTCTTTTCCGATATGTGGCAGGGTGTAGGAGCAACTATAGTCAACAAAGAAGGCTCGGGCAAAGTCGTTGATTGTGGGGCTTTGGCCCTCAAAAACCACTTTGACACCATCTTGTGACATGAGCATCAGCGTGCTGCATGCCATGATGATTACCGATAATAGCTTCTTCATCTCTTTAGAATTATGAGTTAGTAATTATTAGATGCAAAAAGGTCAGAGGGGTATGACAATTTGCCGGGCAGCCATACAACCTCTATCCCTGACAAGCTAAGGAAGGGGGCTGCAGCCAGGCAGCCCCCAAAACTACTCTACTATTTGAGGTAGTCGTCGAAGTAGCGGGTGATGCGCTCGTGCAGGTGCACACTCTGGTGCCCGCGCATGTTGTGTCCCTGTCCGGGATAGACATAGAAGTCGGGCTGCGTGCCGGCCGCGATACAGGCCTTGAGGAACGAGTAGGTGTGTTGCGGCACGACAGTCGGGTCGTTGAGACCGATGATGACTTGCAGTCTGCCCTTGAGATTGGCGGCCTTGTCGATGAGACTGGTCTTCTTATATCCGTCGGGGTTGGTCTGTGGCGTGTCCATATAGCGCTCGCCATACATCACCTCATACCACTTCCAGTCGATGACTGGACCGCCGGCCACTCCCACCTTGAACACATCGGGATAATTGGTCATCAGGCTGATGGTCATGAAACCGCCGAAGCTCCAACCATGCACACCAATGCGGGCCGTGTCGAC
>Ga0310695_10013718_pt1 | contig 11068 bp, 11 predicted proteins | sample RumenRJG_04DNA_FD_203882 | JGI IMG/M metagenome (GOLD analysis project Ga0310695, IMG submission 203882) | Bovine rumen microbial communities from Lethbridge, Alberta, Canada - RJG_04 (v2) (version 2) | ecosystem: Host-associated > Mammals > Digestive system > Stomach > Rumen | place: Canada... | reverse complement strand
CTCCACTATCAGGTTGTTGCTGAAACTCTCAGCCACATCGCTAAACATGTCCATAACGTTTCTCAACTTTTTAATTTTGTTATTCCACTTTCTTCAAGTGCGCGGTGATGGTGTAAGTGGAGCCGTCAGCACGCCGATGTAAGGCCTTGTTGACCATCTCTTCGCCCGTGCAGGAGACAACTTCCCAGTTCTCGCGACGGTCTATCCCAGCGTCGGTCTTCTGCCAGCGGAAGCAGAACAGGGGGCCGTCGGAGAAGTATTCGTTGTAGGTCGTCTCCTTGGGGACAAAGATACAACTTTTTTCTGATACTGCAAGTTTTTCACTCGAAAAATGTTAGAACTTATCCAATTGGCATTCCAGATAATGCCTTGTTTGGCATCGTAGAACAGGAACTCCTTGTCCAAACACTAAGGATCGCGTAAAAAGTACAGGACGCATAGATGACGGGCATCGCCTTGCGTCTGAGAAAGCTGATGGACTCGTTGTACGCTATCCGTGATTACCAAACTTTTAGGCGTTTTTTATCCGTCCTTCAGTTACATTCATTATTTACCCCAACATCTATCGGACATGCCTTCAGACATTTATCATTAATTGAATACATAAAAATTGGTTGCAGTTTCTAATATCGTCTGAAACTGCAACCAATGAAAGCATGGGGCGAATGATTATTTCCTCAGTTTCCCCTTACTTTCCAGATAGTAAGTGAATAATTCCCACTGCCCTTCATTCTTCTTGATGTTTGCCTTCACTTCGTCGGTGTCGATGAATTGGAGGGGATAGCAGTCCTGCAGATAATAGTGCCCATGCCCTGGGTCAGTAATCACATCATAATGCAAGACAAGGTCTGTGAATGTCCTACTATCCCAATCACCAACGAAACTGCTGACCACGAATAGGACTTCGTCGCCCAAATAGAACTTGATCTCATGGTATGGTTGCAGACGCTCGTAGAGCGGAACATCCATATCCCTAAATTTGATTTCGCGGGTGGTGATATTGAACCATTCAATATCTCGGTCGGTAAAGAGCAGTTGCTCATAACTGTCGGAGCGTGTTCCTTGCTCACTGATACCACAAGCAGCAAGCATCGCTTCTTCTACAGGCTCAATGATCAAAGTGGGCTTCTCGGGTTCGTTACTGTCAAGACTGCAAGCAGTCACTGTCATGCCGGCTATGGCTATCGCCATCATCCAAGCGAGTGATTTGTCATGTTTCATATTCTTCAGAGTTTAAAATATTGGTCTCTCTATTTATATAGTCCGCCAGACTCAGAAAAGACTGCACGGCTACCACGTCAATCTGATGCCCAGCGGCAAAGAGAAGATAAACGGATGCTCTGTGCGGTAGGTCTCAATGTCAGTCTTCATCGGGATATAGTACTGTAGGCTTGGCTCTACGAAGAAACCGACATGGGGCGTCAAGTGGATTTGCAGACCGAGGCCGAAGGTGGTAGAGAACTGCCACGGTGCACGGATAGTTGTCTTATCGCTGGCCTCATACTGACCATTCACATAGAAGTCTGAGTGGAGGGTAGAGCGGACTGGGATTTCTGTTGTCAGACCGAGACTACCGTAGATGCTCCACCGTTTTCCGCCATACATATTATATATACCCTTTATGGGGATGCCAAGATAGTGAATGGTCTGCTGTTCACGGATGGTATTACCATCTGTTCCCATCTCGAAATCTGAGTTCAGGCGGCTGTAACTGAAACCAGACTCCAATCCGAAGCGATGATTCAATCTGTATTTCAAAGCCAACGACCATGTAACAGGCATCTGATGGTGGCTCGAACGCAGAATCTTGTCTTCGCCTGGACGGTTGGCATTGTTCAGGGCGATGCGCATGATGGCACTACGAGTCTGGGCACTCACAACATCAGGATTATTGGCCAGATAGACAGCATAGTCCGTCCAGTTGTCAATGCTGCTCGGTATGATATAGGTAGGACCTTCTCCAGGCGAATGCTGAACATTCGGATCGATATATGGCTTGTAACTGAACGGTTGGTTATAACGGTTCTGCTCATCGAACTGTCCTGCGTATGCCAGTTCCAACGACCATTTCTTTTCGCTATTGGTGCTCACGGTTGGCTTTTCGTGGAACAAGTCGGCTATATCATATTGTGGAATCTCCACCTTGAGTATCGCCTCAGTCGTGTCTGTCGCTGTGGTGTCAGAGATTATCTGCTCCTGGGCTATTATATTAGATAAGGTATCAGATATGACAGAGTCGACAGCCTGGGCGATGACTGGTTGCAAAGTATCTGTAGCAATGACGATAGCACGATGCTCAGGCAGATCAATTACAGGCTTTCGCGGCTGCTCCATCGGAGATTCTTTCGGCTTATCTTTCTGCTTTGCCACAATTGGCGACGACTGGTGCACACCGCCGTCTTCATCCTTGATAGCAGCATCTTCTTTCATGAGCAGGAAGAATGTAATTGGAACAAATAGCAACAGAAGCACGGCCACCCAATATTGCTGCATCATCTTTCGGAGCATCTTCTTTGCCCGTGCCAGTTGCGATGATGATGAATGTGGCTCGATGCCCAGCATGTCGGCAATCTCTTTGTGCGTCATACCCTCGAACACCGACAGCCGGAACACCTGTCCGTAGCCCTCCGGCAGTCTGTCGATCATTTTCACCACCTCACTCAGCGGGACACCTCTCACATCCCTTTCCTCGTCCTTGGTGACGATCAATCCCGCCTCGCTTGTCTCGTCGAGCGAAACCGTTGGCAATGCCTCCAGATGATCCTTGCATTTGGATGCCACGTTCCTCGTGATGGCTGTCATCCAAGCCTCTGCTTTCTTGCTGTCGCGCAGCCTGTCAAACGAAGTGAAGATAATCACGAAAGCGTCGTGCAGCACATCCTCCACCGTCTGCTCATCGCTGATATAACGCCGGCATACGCCCCTCATCTGCTGGGCGTATGCCTTATACAGTTCTCCGAGGGCATCCTCGTCACCCTGTCTGCACCGTTCTATCAGCCTTGTTATCTCCATCGTCAGCATAACGTCTCTATCTATTAAGTCCTACGATGGAGAAAAGACTGCATCACCACCCGCGTTTTTTCGACAGTTTTCACATTCTTTAGCAGAAAAAGGGCTTTTCGTAACTATTCTGCGTCAGCCTCCTTTATCTTTGCCAGCAGTTCAGCACGTTTGTCCTCGTTGGTGCCGTGAACGGTGTGGCGGACGATGCCTTTTTTATCAACAACGATGGTGAGCGGGAAACCTTCGGTGCCAATCCATGCCATCATATCCTTCACCTCAATGAGATGCATCATTGTAATAATAGTTTTCTTGGTCATAATCATTTTGTTTTATTGATATTCCGAGCCACAAAGTTACTGAAAGTCTCACGAAAAAGCCCCCGACATGACCGAAAAGCGGTCGTCGGGGGTGCAGGTCTTAAACTAGTTAAAGAGTTTTGCCCTATTTCTTGCTTTCGAACGTGATTGACTTGCGAATGGTGCTCAGGTAATTGGGCGTAAGATCTATTTTTATTCTGACTGTCGAATGAAACGTGTTTTCCGTTCCTCAATAACACGCTTGTAAGTGCGTTTCATCTTGTCATTCAAGAAGGAGTTGTCGATGAGCGCGTATGTCTCTTGTGGAATCTCCATAAACATATCGAGCACAGAGGCAGCACGTTTCTTCGGCAATCCGATTCTTTCCGCGAATCGTTCGAAGTCCAGCCTACAGGGATGCAACGTCCTATCATACACATCGCTTTTCTCAATATCTGGCGAGAGACCGTCCGTCAGTCCCAAGTCGCTGCCACTTTGGATATGGATGCAGGTATTGATAAGATCGTATGCAGGAGCCAGGAGATACTCGCCGTTTCTGTTTATCAATGAGAAGTTCTTCATGTGGGCATCCTCGTTGGCAAACAGATAATCAAACACTACCATCCGGAAGAACTGCTCCATCTGTGGCATCCATGCAGGCACGAACTGCCGGATGGCATCGGCTATCTGCACATAGCTGCCATGATATTTGAAATTGCTGTCGCTGCCTTCCTCTGTCATCTGCAGAACGGTGGCAAAGTCCTCCTGCGAACTCTCTTTCACGCCGTTTATCACATCAAAGCGCTTCGTGATATACACAGGCTGCCCACTGCTGCTGAAACACAGACCATTGCAGGCTGTGCGAATGCCATAGACCTGAGACGCGATCTGCATGGTCAGGTGCTCGTTGGCAGGTATCTGTTTGCGAGTGGAAAGACTTAGGTTGAAGGGTGCTGGCTTCAGGATGTAGGTGGCTTGTTCGCCTTTGTGAGCCAGACGGATTTTTCCGTCATCAATGATGGCAGAGAATTTCTCCTGAGCACCTGAGATTGACATATTGTTCATGTTCTCCATCGCCTGCTGCTGGTCGCGCTCGTTCTCGAAATTGATGTCGATATAGGGCGAAACCACCACACCGTCAAACAATTCCTTGACGGCTTGGGGCGAATAGGTAGAAAAACCTGGTCGCAATGTCGAGGGGCAAACTTCTATCGTTTTCATTCTTCCGGTCTTTTAAGTACAAACTTCCCGATGGCATCCATGCCGCAAATCATCTCCAGCATACCGAAGAAGTCTTTTTCGTCAACTTTCCTCGCTCTGCACAATGCCCTGCGGTTGGCTCCTTCAGGCAACATATTAGTGAACACGGGGAAAATTCGCTCTGAGTGATACACCTTCTGGCTCTTGGGCAAGTTGACAGACACAGGAGGAGTGCTGCCGTCGGCACGAAAAGCATCATCGTAGGTGAACTCATAGTTGCCCCTTGACAACTCAACGAGCTGCCCGGCATAGACATCACCGTAATACACATTCACTTTTCTCATGCTCTATGCTATTTAACGGTCTGTTTTACCTGCAATACCATTTCCATACCCACCACATCCAGTATCTTCCGAAGTGTCTGGAGCGACGGATTGCCCACGCCTCGCTCCAAATCCTTGATGGTTGAGATGCCTACTCCAGAATAATCTGAAAGATCTTGCTGTGAGATTCCCAGCAATGCCCTGCGCTCCTTAATCACCGTTCCTATATCCATCAGCGTATGATTTATCGTACTATTGGTGCAAAGATATTAAGAAAACCTGAATAAGCAAACCAAAAGTATGATTTTTCGTACTTCCTTAATTCAATTTAACTATATTTCTTTTAAATACCCTTCTATTTGCTGTCAAGGGCACGCACTACAGTATTCATATTTACATTAAAGTTTGAGGCAGTGAACCGGATACTAGGCACACGACTCTTTGCTTGAAATCCTCCAGACAAAATCTTGTCGCTGAATAGATCTGCGATTTTGACGTATATCATTATGATGAATACTTGGGCATAAAAGCACCCTTTCCCAGCATCCGCATGATGTCTTGCACATTGCTAATGATACTCAACATGCTAAGTGTCATTGCCAGAGCGAGGGCTGTAGCGGCAATGGGGCGGGAGTTTTCGGCAAACCAAGGGAGCAGGTCTTAAACTAGTTAAAGAGTTTTGCCCTATTTCTTGTTTTCGAACGTGATTGACTTGCGAATCGTGCTCAGATAGTTAGGGGTGATGCAAAGGAACGAGGCGAGGTCTTGTAAGTCAAGATGCTCAACGATGCCGGGACAACGCTGCAGCAGCAACTCATAGCGTTCGCGGGCTGTTGCACGGTGGAGGTCGAGGTAGCAGGCGCGGGCCTGACTGAGTAGATGCTCAGCTATGACACTGCGCAACTCCATCTTTTCAGCGTCTTGACGAAAAAAGTCCATCACCTGCTCGCCGCTCACACGGAGCAAGCGGCTGGGCATCATTGCCTTGATCGTGGTCTGCGATGGACGACCGTCGAGGCAGGCGGGATAGTCGCCCGCAAACTCGCTCTCGAACGAGAACCAGGTGATATGCTCCCTATCATCGCTGATGCCATACGTTACATACTTGAAGCACCCCTCGGTGACGAAGCCGAACCAACGTGCGGGGTCGCCCTCGCGCTCCAGCTGGTCGCCCTTACGGTAAGTCACCTCTTTGCCCTCGCGCTCGCAAAACTCGCGCAGCGCCTCAATGTCAATACTGTTTTTCCCGAATTTCTGTTCCATCGTCAGTGGTTGTTTGGCTGCAAAGTTACTCCAATTCTTTGAATCTCCCAAATGTTTTGCTATTTATATAAGGACTCATTATTTTTCTTCGTTAAAGGGTTTGAAATCTTATTTGCGGAAAGGGCAGCTCGTTGATCTATGGGAAGGTTAAGGACTGACTCTAACATCTCTTTTGCACAATCGACGGCAATGACTGACGGCTCTGCGTAACGTTGCTTCATAATAAAGACACTTGGACCTGTCGTGATGCTGCCCGCAAACTTCTTGGCATGAAGCAATAGATCAATGGAGATTATGAGCCTGATGATAGCAGCCTTTTTTGATGGTGGGTCTGCTATACAGAATGCCTGATGACTGTACCCTTGGTCTTCTGGCTGGCATAGCGAAACGATACGCAGTTTTGAAAACTCACTTCTGACGATTTCTAACTGGGTGTAGTTATCAGCAAGGGCAAAGATACAATCGCCATCGGCAGGATGCAGAGCTTCTATTATTTGTTTTCCAGTAATCAGTCGTGCTTCCTGTGCCTTGTCACCACCCCGAATCTGAACACCAGAATAAACACAGGGAAGTGAAAGGCTGCGAATGGTCTCCGTTATCCGCTGTTTCACCTCCGGCCGAGGCTGCCAGACCATTTTTGCCAGCATCGTGTATGCCTCATAATAGGAGCCATCGAAACCAATGGCAGGGATATGATAATGCATATCGGGATCAGAAACCACATCCTGACTCAACTTTACATATTCGCCATAAGCCTGGTAAGCCAGCCTGTGGCCTATAAGCGACTTCCACATGAATTTCAGTTCCCAGAAGACAAAGGACAGTGATTTCGTTTTAATGGTGTTACTGATGATACGATGCCACTGCGGCGGACGATGCAAGTTGTACTTGTGATGAAACGCCTCGTGGACTTCCTCGCAGAAAGGCTCGAAATATTCCGTCCAGCCCTTACTAGTTCCGAAGTTCGCGTCATCGGAATAGAGTTGGAATCGATAACCCTTTGCCAAGCAATAGAGCATGGCATTGATCATATAGTTCAATTCTACGCAGAAACCACAGTCGATACCTGCATGATAGATGAGCCGCTTGCCGAAAGAACCATTGACCTTCTGATAAGAAGATAGATCTAACTGTTGCATATTATTATAGTCGGCTCTTGACGTCATTACCAGCACCTGTTCCCTTGTACTTCGAGCGGGCTGGATTGAAGTTATAGCGGATGGTGAGTTTCAGACAGCGGTTGTCTCTTCGCTTATCCAGGTAGAACTGATGGATATCGCTGAAGATGGTGATCTTCTGGCGCATGGAGGCAAAGACATCGTTAACGGCCAGCTTCACACTCAGGCGGTCATGGAAGAATGCCTTGTAAAGACTCAGGTCAAACTGCCACGACTGGGTCATGTGTATGTTCTCCGAATCCCCGGCAGAGCGCCATGACAGATCGGCATTCAGCCAGATATCCTTGGGCAGGTTGACAGCATTGTTAAAACGGACGATGCGCATCGGCTCGTTCATTTTCTTGGTCTCACCCAAGTATTTCACCTTCAGGTCCTGCCACATCATGGCGAGCATGAGTTGGGGATGATAAGAGCCAAACGTCGGCGCAAGATGGAGCATGGCCTGCAGATTGTTGAAACCGCTGGTATTGTTCTTCTGAAGCAGGGCGATTGTCGGGTCGCCATTGTAACTAGAGTAGGAACTGATGATATAGTCGTGCACATAAGCGTAGTCTATCATCGCCATCATCCACTTCCAGTTAATGGCCAGTGAGAGGTTATCACGATAGGTTGGACGCAAGTAGGGATTACCGCTCTCGTAGAGATATCGGTTGATGTATTTCAGATCACTCGTCAACTGACTGAAAGCAGGACGATTGATGTTACGGGCATAGCTGAGTCGTGTCTGTACCTTACCTATAGGGTATGATAGCATAGCCGAGGGGAAGATATCGTTATAAGTGCGGGTCGTATCACTGTTAATCGTTCCGAAGTACCGGCTATCAACATGTTCGTAGCGCAAGCCTGCTTTGGCTGTCAGTTTTCCGATCTGCTGGGTCAGTTCTGCGAATACTGCTCCGCTCGATTCCTTGGTCTCAGTACTGCTGCTGATAATGATCCTCTCTGGGTTGAGAAAGTCATCTGTACGACGGACAGAACTGCCCTCTGCACCCAATTCGATTTTCCCCTTCCATACGGGATAGCCTGCAACGAGTTTGGCAGCATAGAGTTGGTTCTTTGCCTCGCTGCGTGTTGTCACATTACGGCTTTCGCTTTCCTTGGCCACCTCCACAGTAAAGGCATCAGTGGTCTCATTCTGAATCACCATGTCGGTATTGGCATCTATCGACAACTTGCCAATAGTACCCGAATAGTAGGCATTAACAGTGTGCTCGATTCTTTTGATTTTCTCATGACTGTCACCTGTCAAATGGTCATCGACCGTTTCGTCCTCGAATGCATCTGTTATAAAATTGCTTTTCTGTCGGGATGGTCGCGAGGCGGCTGTGTAGGTCATGCCGATGGCGTGACGGTCGTTGAACATATAGTTGAATCCCAACTTCCCATAATAGATATTGGTATGGGGCCTATAATTTGTAATACCCTGCTGCATATAGTGAGTGCTGGACTTCTGCTGAAAGGAGTGCTGGAGATAGGTATCCTGACGGCTCTTGTTCTCCACTTTCATCCGAAAGTCTTCAATGTCAGCCGTAGCGAAGAGATCGAGGCCACCAACCCGATAGTTAACGTTTATCTCTTCTTGGCCGAAGACATAATGATTGATGCCTATCAGCGTCTTATTGTCGAAACTGAATCCTTCTCCAACAGGACGAATGGTCTTGATGCGGATAACCGAACGCACTGAAGCATCATATTTAGCACCAGGTGTCATGACGACTTCCACATCCTTGATTTGGTCGCTGCTCAGTTGGTTGAGTTCACCAAGGTCACGCATCTGCCGACCATTGATATAGACGAGTGGCGTACCTCGGCCTAATACCTCGATGTTGCTGCCGTTGTGTAGCACGCCTGGTATATGTGTCAGTACATCATTGCCAGTACCCATCTTTGAGAGGTAGCTGCCCTCAACAGTCGTCACAAAGGCATCATCCTTGATTCTGACTAGCGGGCGGGAGCCTTTCACCTCTACACCGTTCAGTCTGTAACTGTCTGGCTGCATCCGTATTGTGCCAATCTCGGTGCTATAAAATTGCCTTGTGACAGTCTTATATCCTATGAATGATATGCGAGCCACAACTGGCCTTACATCACAGGGAATGACGAAGAGGCCGGCCTCATTGCTCACACCACCACCGATAACTCGCCCGGAGTCTGATGGAGAAAGCAGGTAAACATTAGCGTAGGCAACGGGCTGACCCTTTTCGTCGATAATATGGCCTTTGTAGCGAGCGCTTGTCTTTTGAATACACTCCACAAACAGAGAGCCTTTGCCCTTCTCAGATACCCGTATAGGATAGAAACCAATAATCTGGCGGAGAGCATCGGGCACGGATTGGTGCCTGATGCTAGTAGTCACACGGAAGTCTTCCAACTCATTGTACATGAAACTGATGGTATAGTCCCGCGACTGCTCGTTGAGGTCACGCAAAGCCTCTGACATTGAGACATTATCGTAATTGCGCGTAACCTTCATTCCCGCTGACGCGCCTACCCGTAGCCTTTGCGCCTGGACGTCGAAGAAACAGCACAGGACGATAAGAGAAATAACGAGGTGCTTCATCATCTGACCATCAGTTTTCCGTCCTCTACAGCCAGATTGACTTGCTCGAACATATTCAACTTCTCTATGACCTCTTGCAGACTCTCTTCCTGATTCCATACGAAATAGAAACGGAGTTGACTGGCCTGCATTCCCGCTGACGCGCCTACCCGTTGCCTTTCATTCTGTAAGTCCATATCAAGGTGATGGAAGGCGGCAATGACCTTGACGATGCTATCGAGTGTGACATTATCAAAAACTACAGGTTCTGTCTTGACGATAGTATCGGCTGGGAGTGAAGAATTAAGAGTGAAGAGTGAAGAATTTGCTTCCGCCATAGTGTCTGCCGCTAGTGGGACTTCCGGTTTCTGATACTGACGGACGATGTGAATGGCTGCAAAGGCAACGCCAGACACCAAGAGCAGGCCGACAAAGGAGGCTGCCATCTTACGGAGTAAAGAATGGAATCGCATTGTCGGGAGTGCGGTAGCAAATTCTTCACTCTTCACTCTTCGCTCGGCTTTGCCGCTTTGCTCTGCAAAGAACTCTTCACTCTCAAACTGCTGCCATGCTTTATCCACATCGGGCACTTGGTCAAGATCGTCCATCATGGACTCTATCTCCTGGTCGGAATACTTGTCGGGGGCTTCCTCCATATCGCGGTAAAGCTGTTTGTTGTCGTTGTTTGTTTTCATAAGCCTTTCGGATTAAAATGGTTCCTGATTTCTTTCAAGGCGTGAGAAAGATGTTTCCATACGGCCACGCGACTGATGCCTTCGGTAGAAGCAATCTCCTCATAGCTATACCCTCCAGTGAAACGGAGGTGGAAGATGCGCTGCTCTTGTTCTGTCAGATGGCTGACGACAAACTCGACGATGTCGGTCATGCGCTCGTCTTCATCCTCTGCATCAGACGGCTGCTCTGCAGGTGCAGTCTCCATGCGGAGTCTCATCTCTTGATGGCGGATACGCTTCAGACACTGGTTGCGAACGCTCGTCAGCAAATAACGTTCCTCTGTGTCGGGCATCAGCACCGTCCACCCACGGAGCAATCCCTCAAAGATGTCGCTGACCACATCCTTGCTCTCCTGCTCATCGTAGAGGATCGTGCGTGCCACCCTCAGCATCTTGGCGTAGTGCTGCTTGAACAGCCTTTGGATCATTCCCGAGCTTTGCTCGCCTACCCGTAGCCTTTCATGTCTTTCCATCACGTCTTTTTATAGTAATACCCTTCAGCCGTTCAAAATGCTAACCCCATAACAAACTT
>Ga0310695_10013716_pt1 | contig 11072 bp, 10 predicted proteins | sample RumenRJG_04DNA_FD_203882 | JGI IMG/M metagenome (GOLD analysis project Ga0310695, IMG submission 203882) | Bovine rumen microbial communities from Lethbridge, Alberta, Canada - RJG_04 (v2) (version 2) | ecosystem: Host-associated > Mammals > Digestive system > Stomach > Rumen | place: Canada... | reverse complement strand
GCGTAGATTATGACCTTATCCCAATTGTTCTTGGCATACAGTTTGTTTACTCTGCCATAATACAGCAAATGCTCTGTTTCAACACGGGAAAGCTTCATAGCTATGGAAAGCGCTAAAAGCTTTGCTCTTCCCGGTTGTTTTTTGTCTCCTGAAAAAATATGATACGCATACGCCTGATCAATGCAGGAAGCATTGATAATGTCATTTTTTTTGAGATTATGCTCCTGTAGAAGTTGATTTAGATATTCAGCGACAGTCACATCAGAGAGCGTGTTTTCATCGAAATCCAATACATCTTCTATTTCATCAGCTCGTGACAGTGCATTCTCAAGCTCTTGAGTACTGCGTTCCTCCATGATAAGTTCCCCTCTTGTTGAATGAAAGCTATACACTAAAGGATAACATAAAATTAAGCAGCCGTGTTGTCCTGCGCGGACAACACGGCTATATTGATTTTTTGCTGTAAGTGCAGCCGATTTTCAGTATGGAGGAATGTCCTTTAGGAAATTTATTCTCACAGAAGTGCCTACTATAGTTTGCTTGAGTCCGGACGGGATGTTGATATGTGGGCGGAAATCTATATCAATACATGAATCTCCTGAATACATAAATCTGGCATCGGTTTTCATGCCGGAGAGGCTGTAAACCAAAGTGTATGATTCACCGGGAGGCAGGTCAGGGAAGGAACGCGTCTCGCGATGCTCATAATCCGAACGCCATCCGTAAATTATTTGCACCTCAGGATTTTCCCAGGTTGTAGTTTGGGAATTATTGGTGAATGTTACCTCTGCAGCATAGTCGTCAGGGAAAGTTATTTCCCTGTATATCGGCGATTCAAGTGGAGTACTTGCCCATGTTGAATATTCGCTGTATAGAATTTCCTCGCTATTAGCCACGGTTCCACGGTGAGGAGAGTTATGACGGAGTCTTGCTGTCATATCGATAAAATCAAAACCTGATTCCTTAAAAGAATGACTCTCGCTGCTTTTTTCGGCATTATCAACGGCGGATTTAGTACTGCCGGGCTTCTCGGTTATCGTTGTTTCAACGGAGGATTGACTTTTTTCCTCCTTATTTGTGACTGCATCTTTCACAGCAGGGCTACTCTTTTTTTCATTATGCTGATTGGAATGCGTTGTTTCAGCAGAGGTTTGATTTTTTTTCTCCTTGGTTGGCCCCGATTCTTTAGCAGCAGGCTGAACCTTTTCTTCATTCTGCTGAGTGGAATATTTCTGTTCGTGCTTTTGTTCCTCTGTTGGCTTGGCGGACATGGGGAACAATACGAATTTAATCAGAAGCAATGCCGGTATCGCCAAAAGTAATAATCCACCCAATATCTTAATAAGTCGGGCATAAGACAAAGCACGAAGTATTTCATCGGCATTTTGGTATCTATTATCCGGGTCAAAGGCACGACATTTGCGTACAATCTTCTTCAACATAAAAGGACTGTCGGCAGGCAGGACCTTATCAAAGGTTACACCAAGGGCATAAATGTCACTGCGTACATCCGTAGTGGCGTAGCCAAACTGCTCGGGAGGCGCGTAGCCTTTTGTTCCAAGGAGGACTGTGTCAGAGGTTTTTCCTTTGTCCGAGGAAGCAAGGCGTGCAGAATCAAAGTCGACAAGTACAGGGCTGCCATCCTCTTTTATGACAATATTTGAAGGCTTTATATCTCTATGAATAATCCCGAGAGCATGTAAATCCCTTAATCCACGGCAAAATTCCTTGAACAGTGTTACGCCTTTTGAAGGTGTGATTTTTCTGTCATTGATAAAAGCCTCCAAAGTTTTTCCTTGAATAAACTCCTCAATGACAAGAGTATATTTCTGATCTTTATCTTCATGAAGCAGATGAATTTTAGGCCAAAAACGTGATGGATTGTCTTTTAATAGCTTAATGGGCAGACCGGTATTGTATATGGTCTTCATCACAGCCAGATTTCCATCTGTGTCGTAAACCAGCCATACTTCGCTTTTTTCACTTTTCTTGAGAAGCTGAATTTTTATGTACTGCTCCTGCAGATATTCCAGTGTCAATGAATCCATCTCAGAGACCTCCACTTGGGTTCTTGATAATATCTTTACAGAAAAATTAAAGTTTTGCAAGCATTGAAGGCAGTGTTTGTAGTGTCCCGATAGAACAACAAAACAGAAAGGAACTGTGACATAATCATATTAGTAGTATAAGCGATGAGTTTGTAGGGATGCGCGAAAGCTGGTGTTTTGCAAATTGTTTTTAAAATTTAAGGAAATAATAGTTTGTGAAGGGGGATTTATTATGTTAAAGAAAGTTATTTCAAGTTTAATCATAGGGGCAGCAATTATTGGAACAGCCCCTATGGTGACAGATGGAGTATTGGGAATATCAGTGGCTGAAGCAAGTGTAAACATAAACGTAGACCGTAGTTCAGCCTGGTATGATCAGGAAAAACAGGTATTTGGTGCAGCTGTGAGTATTAATGGTGGAGAATATCAGTCAAGAATGTATAAAAAAGAGCGTAACTCAGGTGGTACAGACATCTATATGCGGTTTAGCGTTGATGAAGAATGGGAATTTATAGGTGTTTATACTGGTGGTGCTGCCGGCTATCATTTCGCGGATTCTGATGAGAAAATGATTTTTATTAAGGTAGCAAATGTAGCGGCCCAAAGTGCGGGATACGATAAAATGTTTTGATTTCTAGTATTAGTAACGAAAATTTGAGAGGATGATATTTATATTTAAGAAAGTTTTAGCGAGTATCTTGTTGGGCGTAGCATCGGCTGTTTTATCGCCAATCGCGTATAGTCCAGTAGCAGAGGCAGGGATTATATCTGTTGATTGCGGTGGTGCGCAGTGGGAAGTAACTATTGATGACGAATCTGTTCTAATGATAGGAAAAAATCATGCGCATGTATCCATTCAGAGATATTGTTTAGACATGGGGCATCCGTTGACTCCTCAGGTTGCAGACGTTATGTGGGGAGCAGGGTATGTGTGCAATGATTTGAATACCGGAAAGCCGATTGGGCCAGCCAACGTTGCCTTGGCTATTGCTAATTATATGAGTGCCAATTATTAAAGTAGTTGATGTATTTCTTGCTGCATTGATTTTGCAAATAAAAAAGCTTCCTCATTAAACAATTTGCTTAATGAGGAAGCTCTTTTTGGTAGCCGAATAGGCGATATTAAACCACCAGCTATGCTGGTGGTAAGTAAAAATTTCTTTTAGTAAAAAACCTCCTATGCTACAATCTGCGTGGTCTGGCAACCGCGGAGAAAAAGTATAGGAGGTTTTGTCGATGAACGACGTGAAAAGTTTATCACATAGCAAATGGCGTTGCAAATATCATATTGTTTTTGCACCAAAGTATCGTAGACAGGCAATTTATCGCCAGTTAAAACAAGATGTAGGAAAAATCTTGAGAGATTTGTGTGAACGCAAAAAGGTTAAAATTATTGAGGCAGAATGTTGCCCGGATCATATCCATATGTTAGTGGAAATTCCACCGTACATAAGCATTGCTGCGTTTATGGGGTATTTGAAAAGCAAGAGCAGTCTGATGATTTTCGATCGCCATGCAAATTTAAAATACAAGTATGGAAATCGGCATTTTTGGTGTCGTGGGTATTATGTTGACACAGTTGGTAAATACGAAAACGCGATTAAAGAATATATACAGAACCAATTGCAGGATGATATTGCAAATGATCAATTAAGTTTATTTGAATCAGTGGACCCGTTTACGGGGAAGCGAGAGAAAAAAGGCTAAGAAAAAAGCCCCCGAGTAGGGGGCTGCCAGTGATAATAGTGTGATTGCCAGATTGTTTCGATGCGCCCTTTAGGGTGCTACCACAGGTAATTGGCCCTTATAGGGCCTGAGCAAACCACCCGTTTCACGGGTGGTTTTGATTTATGTTCAGCTCAAAAGCAGGCTGTCGCTTGTGAGTTCGCTGCCGGCGGCTTTTTCGAACATTGCCAGCAGATCGGGGACGGTGAGGTTTTTCTTTTCCTCGCCTTTGACGTCAATCAGAATTTTTCCGTCGTACATCATTATGAGACGGTTGCCGCAGCGCAGGGCATCACGCATGTTATGGGTAATCATGAGCGTGGTGAGGTGGCGTTCGCCTACGATTTTTGTTGTGATGTCCAGTACCTTTTCGGCAGTTTTCGGATCCAGAGCAGCCGTGTGCTCATCCAGAAGAAGGAGCTTCGGATTTGCCATGGTTGCCATGAGCAGTGTGAGTGCCTGCCTCTGTCCGCCTGAGAGAAGGCCGACCTTTGATTCGAGACGGTCTTCAAGGCCGAGTTTTAACGGAGCTAACAGCTCACGGAATTTTGTGCGGTTGCTTTCAGGCGCGCTCCAGCGGAGCGTTGGCATTTTGCCGCGCCTTGAGGCGATGGCAAGATTTTCTTCAATCATCATACCTGCAGCGGTACCCATCATGGGGTCCTGGAAGACACGTCCGATATATTTTGCACGGCGGTGCTCAGGCCATGATGTGATGTCTTCGCCGTCAATGGATATAGAGCCGCGGTCAACGGGAAAGGTGCCGGCGATGGAGTTCATCAGCGTAGATTTTCCTGCGCCGTTTCCACCGATGACTGTAACGAAATCTCCATCATCAAGATGAAGAGATACGTCTACAAGCGCGACCTTTTCAGTTATAGTGCCGGGATTAAAGGTTTTTGCAATATGTAATATGTCCAGCATTATTTCGCGGCCTCCTTCCACTGCTTTGCTTTATACTTTGCCTGCAAAAGCGGCAGACCGAGTGCTATTGCAACAAGGATGGCCGTGAAGAGCTTCAGGTCGTTTGGCGGCATGCCAAGCTCCAGTACCAGCGCAATTACTATACGGTAAACGACAGAGCCGAGCACGACAGATACGAGACAGCGCCAGAAGCATTTTGTACCGAAAAGGACCTCGCCTATAATGACGGAAGCAAGTCCGATAACGATTGTTCCTACACCCATGCCAACGTCAGCAAAGCCGTTGCTCTGAGCGACAAGCGCGCCGCAGATGGCGACGAAGGCGTTGGAGATAAGAAGTCCGAGGACTATTGTGACATCTGTATTGACTCCGTTTGCACGTATCATGTTCGGGTTGAAGCCGGTTGCGCGGATTGCCGCACCGATTTCTGTTCCGAAGAACCAGTAGCACAAGAGGCAGAGAAAAAGAGTTGCTGCCGCGCCCACGATTAGTGTAACGAGCTGCCTGTCATCGGATATGAAGGAAAATTTTGTAAAAACCGTATCAATCTGCAGCAGGGAAAGATTCGCTTTTCCCATGACATGGAGATTGACCGAGTAGAGCGCAATCATCGTGAGAATGCCGGCGAGAAGCGCAGGTATTTTAAGTTTTGTTGTGAGAAGACCTGTGATGATGCCTGCAAGCATTCCGGCAACAGCAGCAACAAGGATGGCGGTAAAAGGGTCAGAGCCCTTTACAAGACACGCAGAGGCTGCAGCTGCGCCAAGAGGGAAGCTGCCTTCTACGGTGAGGTCGGCTATGTCCAGCACGCGGAACGTGAGGTATACGCCGAGTGCGAGGATGGACCATAAGAGGCCCTGTGATAATGTAGGTATTATTAAATCCAAGATTGCATTTCCCCTAAGTTTTTTCTAAAAAGACCGCCTTCCCACATGTCGAGGGAAGGCGGAATTTGTTTGCGGTAATCAGAAGGTTTCCGCGCCTTTAAGCACGTCTTCCGGAATCTTGACTCCAAGGCGCTCTGCATCAGCCTTGTTGACGAAGACCTTGAGGTCCTTGGCAAGCTGAATCGGCATGGTTGCCGGTTTGCCTTTGCCTTCGAGGACATCGGCTGCCATTTCGCCTGTCTGCAGACCGAGCTTGTAGTAATCAATACCGTATGTGATGAGGCCGCCTGCCTTGACCATATTCGGCTCTCCGCAGATGACACCCTTCTTTGCTGCATCGGTGATGGCAACGAGTGTCGGCATTGCGGAAGCGATGATGTTGTCCGTCGGCTCATAGAATACGTCAACTTTTCCGACGAGGCTCTGTGCTGCCTGCTGGATGTCGTTGACTGTGGAAATAGTTGCTGTTTCAACCTTGAGACCCTTGGACTCGGCATATTCCTTCATAGCCTTGACCTGAACCTCGGAGTTGACCTCGCTGGAGCAGTAAACAACGCCTACTGTCTTGGCATTAGGATAAATCTTCATGAGAAGGTCTACCTGCTCTTTTATCGGGTTCATATCGCTTGTTCCGGTGACATTGCCTTTAGGCGCTTCGTTGGAAGCTGCAAGCTTTGCACCTGCATAGTCGGTGATAGCTGTGCCGACTATGGGAATATCCTTTGTCATGTTCGCTACTGTCTGGGCAGCAGGTGTAGCGATGGCGCAGATAAGGTCAACCTTATTGTTGACAAAGCGCTGTCCTATGTTCTGCAGATTCGACTGGTCTGCCTGTGCATTCTGACGGTCGATAGTGATGTTTTTTCCTTCCTCGAAGCCGCGTTTCTTAAGACCGTCCACGAAGCCCTTGTTTGCGGCGTCGAGAGCATTGTGCTCAACCAGCTGTACAATACCGATCTTATGCTGTTTTTTCTCTGCGGATTGCTTGTCTGACGACGATCCACCGCCGCAGCCTGCAATGATTCCTGCTGCGAGAACCGCTGTCAGGCCCATGGCAATTTTCTTTAGTTTCTTCCCCATGAACATAAATGTTCCACCTCTCCATACATATGTTTATTTTTATGTAACATAAAGATATTATACATTGTAAACTTGTAATAGTCTATATAAAATCCGTAATCGGTGGACATTCTTTGCAAAAATTTTTGTATTTTTTCAGAAAATAGAAGGTATTTTGTTTCAAATGACGAATTTAACTAATTGTGTTTGCAATTGGAAAAATTTGGAGGCGGGGTTATTGTTTTCAAGGACGTATGGAGCGACAACGCTGGGCGTCAACGGTGTACTTATTGATGTGGAGGTAGATGTTTCCTCAGGGTTTCCACAGTTTGATGTGGTGGGGCTTCTTGATACAGCGGTTAAAGAATCAAGAGAACGTGTCAGAACGGCAATAAAAAATTCGGGTATTCAGATGAAGGCTGAAAGGGTGACAATCAGCCTGGCACCCGCGGATATAAGGAAGGACAGCTCGGGGCTTGACCTACCGATTGCTGTAGGGCTTCTGGCAGGATATGGGATTGTGCCGAAAGAAAGGACAAAGGGATGCCTTTTTGCCGCGGAGCTTTCATTGGAAGGAGAGCTCAGGGGCATTCATGGTATTCTTCCTATGGCTGTGCATGCAAGAGAACAGGGTATTGGAACAATGTTTGTCTCGCCTGCGAATGCGAAGGAGGCCTTGCTCGTGGATGGGCTTAAGGTTTATGCTCCCGCAACACTGGCAGAGCTTGTCGCGTTTTTGACGGGACGCGCTGAATGCGAGCCCGTAAAGGCTGAGTCGATTTCGGAAAACGATGATGCATTTGGTATAGAGGATTTTTCTGATGTACAGGGACAGTTCATGGCGAAGCGTGCATTGGAAATAGCGGCGGCAGGAGGGCACAATGTTCTGATGGTTGGCGCGCCAGGGGCAGGGAAAACTATGCTGGCGCGCAGGCTTCCGTCGATTCTTCCGGTAATGACGAAGCAGGAGGCATTGGAGGTTACTAAGATATACAGTATCGCGGGGCTTTTGGGACAGAATGGAGGCCTTATTACTGAGCGGCCCTTCAGAAGTCCGCACCATACAACGTCTGCCGCTGCCATAATCGGAGGAGGAAGTGTGCCGAGACCGGGGGAGGTAACCCTGAGCCACAACGGTGTTTTGTTTCTGGATGAGCTGCCTGAGTTTGCAAAGGCAGTGCTTGAGGTGCTGCGGCAGCCGTTGGAGGATGGCGTTGTAACGGTTGCCAGGGTGAATGCGACGCTGACTTTTCCGTCGCGTATGATTCTCGTCGCGGCAATGAATCCGTGCCCATGCGGCTGGGCAGGGGACAAGGATCGTGTCTGTAACTGCACGCCAAACGAAATTAAACGGTATACGAGGAAGATATCAGGGCCTCTCCTGGATCGTATTGATATACATATCCGTGTGCCAAGAGTTGAGTACAAGGACCTTACATCCGTTAAGAAATCTGAGAGCTCGGCGGCGATAAGAAAACGTGTCATGGCGGCAAGAGAGATTCAGCTTGAAAGGCTGGCTTCGTGTCATGCGTACTGCAACGCGCAGATGAACCATGCGGCACTGCAGAAGACCTGCGTGCTGACCGAGAGCGCCAAGAAGCTTTTGGAGCAGGTCTTTTCAAAGATGAAGCTGTCGGCCCGCTCCTATGACCGGATAATAAAGGTGGGGCGCACAATAGCGGATTTAGATAAGTCGGCAAATATTGAAGACCGCCATATTGCAGAGGCTGTGCAGCTTCGAAATGACCTTGGTCTTGGCATTGATTCATGAGGATGTGAATTATGGACAACAGGATGAAGGACATTATAGGAAGGGCACTTCTTGCGGCAAGGCGGCGCGGAGGTTCGGAGGGCTTTATGCCTGACGGGGCTGCGGCACCCGTGGTGGCCCTTGTGGATGATATTATTCGTGAGGCATTGGATAGACACGCCAGCGATATTCATATTGAGCCGCTGGAAGGAGGCCTGCGCATCCGTTACCGCGTTGACGGTGTGCTTGAGACAGCAGAGGATGAGATACCGCGGGAGCTTTCGGAGATGGTACAGGCTCGGGTAAAGGTCATGGCAGGTCTCAACACCACAGAGCATTATCTTCCGCAGGATGGGCGGTTTACGTGGAAGAACGGCGCTTTTGAGGTGGACGTGCGCGTATCAACGATGCCTGTCATGCGGGGAGAAAGTCTGGTTTTGAGACTTCTGACGGGAGCAAGGGAGTTCCGTACGATTGAAGAGCTGGGATTCCTTCCTGAAAATGAAGAGCTTTTTCGGGAATGGTGCAGGGTTCCGTACGGGCTTTTGATTCTCTGCGGTCCTGTAAACAGCGGAAAATCTACGACGCTTTACGCAGCGCTGCATGCATTGAATACGAGCGGAAGAAATATAGTAACCATAGAGGATCCTGTGGAATGCCGTATTGAGGGAATAAATCAGATGCAGGTAAACGCGAGGACCGAGCTTACCTTTGCTAAGGGCCTGAGAGCTCTGCTTCGTCAGGACCCGGATGTATGCATGGTCGGAGAAATAAGGGATGAGGAAACGGCAGAGGCTGCGGTGCGCGCTGCTCTTAGCGGACGTCTGCTCTTTACTACACTTCATACGGACAGTGCGGCAGGAGCTGTGTTCCGGCTTCTGGATATGGGGATTCCGTCGTATCTTTTGGCGGCGGCTCTTTTGGGAATCGTGGCTCAGCGCCTCGTCAGAAGACTCTGCCCGACCTGCAGGGAGGCCTATGAGGTGAAGGAAGGCAGCCGTGAAGCCGCGCTTCTTGGAGAGCTTTATCACCCGGGAGTAAAGCTGTGGCGGGCTAAAGGCTGCGACGAATGCCGCAATACCGGTTATCAGGGAAGAATTGCGGTGCATGAGCTTTTGCGTGTTACTCCTGCAGTGCGTCAGGCAGTTATCGACCGGATGAACAGAGGAGAGCTTAAAAGGCTGGTGGCGGAAGAAGGACTTGTTCCTCTTATGTCCGACGCAGTGAAAAAAGCATTGGCAGGACACACTTCTATGGAAGAGATTGGACGTGTTATACATGGAGGATTTTAATATCGAAACATGGGAGAAGCTCTGTCACGAAGCGGAACGTCTTGAAGCCTCTGACCTGCATATAGCCGCAGGTCAGCCTGTTTTTCTGCGTGTGGACGGGGAACTCAGGCGGCTTGAGCTTCCGTTCCCGAGCGCGGCATTTTTACATGGCCTGATTGAGAAAATTGCTTCGGAAAAACAGCTTGCGTACCTGGATGAGAAAAGGGAACTTGATTTTTCGTGGACCTTCGGGGAAAGAAGGTTCCGTATCAATGCCTTTTATCAGCAGGGGAAGCCTGCGCTGGCATGCCGGCTTATACCCAAAAGTATACCGACACTTGAGGACATAGGTGCTCCAAGGGTGTTTGAACGTCTTTTGGCGAAAAGGCACGGACTGATACTTGTCTGCGGTGCGACAGGCTCAGGCAAAACGACGACACTTGCCGCGTTCCTTAATACAATTAACCGCACACGTTCGGAGCATATCCTGACGCTGGAGGATCCTGTAGAATTTGTATTTTCGTCAGATAAGAGTCTGGTTCAGCAGCGCTCATACGGAGAAGATTTCTTCTCCTTTGCGGGGGCAGTAAAAAGCTCGCTTCGTGAAAATCCTGACATCCTCCTTGTGGGCGAGCTTCGTGATGCGGATGCGGTGGCTGCGGCGCTTCACGCGGCAGAGACAGGCGTACTTGTACTGGCAAGCCTTCATACGCATACCGCGGCAGAAGCCGTAATAAGACTTGAAGGCTTTTTCCATGCAGCTCAGCAGGATGAAATACGCATGCAGCTTTCACTGGTATTGGAAGCGGTCATAACGCAGCAGCTTCTTCCTGCAAAAACTGGAGGGCGCGTTGCGGCATCGGAGGTGCTGTGCGCTACACCGGCTGTAAGGAGCCTCATAAGAAGCGGCAAGGTACAGCAGCTTGAAACAATAATGATGGCAGGCAGTAAAGAAGGAATGCAGACAATGGGGCAGGCAATTGAAAAGCTTGCCGTACAGGGAAAGCTTGCACCTTAATTTTTACAGGGGAATGAACTATAATTGAATTTCATATATGAAGCAAAAACAGAGGAAAATATAATCCGCAGAGGCAGTATAACGGCAGACTCTGAACGTGATGCAGCCAGAATACTGCAGCTGCAGGGGCTTTTTGTTACCCGTCTCCTTCCTGCGTGGCGGAAAAATGCGCAGATTTCATTAAAGAGGAGTCATCCGAAATTCGTTGTCAGCTTTTTCCGTCAAACGGCGGTAATGCTGAAAGCGGGGATAACCCTGAGCGGTGCGATGGAAGCACTGCTTCGGCAGAAACAGACTGAAAAAGAAAAAGAAGTTATTTCCGGAATGTACCGAAGCATCAGAGCAGGAGGAACGTTGGCATCTGCCATGAAGGCGTACCCAGCGTGGTTC